>Ga0308166_1004973_pt1 | contig 10381 bp, 10 predicted proteins | sample PhyCR2_2_FD_202137 | JGI IMG/M metagenome (GOLD analysis project Ga0308166, IMG submission 202137) | Phyllosphere microbial communities from UC Gill Tract Community Farm, Albany, California, United States - DLSLCC.R2 | ecosystem: Host-associated > Plants > Phyllosphere > Unclassified | place... | reverse complement strand
GGCGTTGGCAAGACCACCTCCAGCGCGGCCATCGCTACTGGTTTGGCCCAGAAGGGAAAGAAAACCGTCGTTATCGATTTCGATATCGGTCTGCGTAACCTCGACCTGATTATGGGTTGTGAACGTCGCGTCGTGTATGACTTCGTAAACGTGATTCAGGGCGATGCCACCCTTAACCAGGCGCTGATTAAAGACAAGCGCACCGAGAATCTTTATATCCTCCCGGCCTCTCAGACGCGTGACAAAGACGCCCTGACCCGCGAAGGGGTTGAAAAGGTGCTCGATGAGCTGAAAAAAATGGAGTTCGACTTCATTGTCTGTGACTCCCCTGCCGGTATCGAAACCGGTGCCCTGATGGCGCTCTACTTCGCTGATGAAGCGATCATCACCACGAACCCTGAAGTGTCATCCGTCCGTGACTCTGACCGCATTCTCGGGATCCTCGCATCCAAATCCCGCCGTGCGGAAAATGGCGAAGACCCGATTAAAGAGCACCTGCTGCTGACCCGCTATAACCCGGGCCGCGTAAACAAAGGTGACATGCTGAGCATGGAAGACGTGCTGGAGATCCTGCGCATTAAACTGGTGGGCGTCATCCCGGAAGACCAGTCCGTGCTGCGCGCCTCTAACCAGGGCGAGCCAGTGATCCTTGATACAACAGCAGATGCCGGTAAAGCGTATGCGGATACGGTTGACCGTCTGCTGGGAGAAGAACGTCCTTTCCGCTTCATTGAAGAAGAGAAGAAAGGTTTCCTCAAACGCCTGTTCGGAGGATAAGTTATGGCATTACTGGACTTTTTTCTCTCGCGGAAAAAGAACACCGCCAACATCGCAAAAGAACGACTGCAAATCATCGTTGCGGAGCGTCGTCGTAGCGACGCCGAGCCTCACTACCTGCCGCAGCTGCGCAAGGACATCCTGGAAGTGATCTGCAAATATGTGCAGATTGACCCGGAGATGGTCACCGTGCAGCTGGAGCAAAAAGACGGGGATATTTCGATTCTGGAGCTGAACGTCACGCTCCCGGAAGCGGAAGAGTCGCGTCCGTAGTTTTTAATTTCGTAGCCCCGGTAAGCGCAGCGCCACCGGGGGAATATGCCGGGTATATCGCCCGGCATATTGATTATCGTGGATACCCTTCCAGCAACGTATTCAGGCGATCGGCCATCAATTCCCCGCGCCAGCCCGCCATCATTTCCGGTAAGCCATTCTGCGGTTTCAGCTTCCAGTGCCAGTTCAAAAGCTGGTTTATCTGACGACGTGATGCCAGCAATTCCGCACTCAGTTTGCTTTCTGCCGCCACAGCCTGCACCAGCGCTTTAATATCTTTAAACGCTTTGCGATAGCCCGGCATATCCATCAGATTCAGCAGAGGCTCTGGCAGTGCGTCATCCGGTATCTGCTGCGCTTTGGCCACCAGCGCGAGCAGCGTTTTTCCGTGAAAGCGGATTTCGCTGCCTGAAAGCCCAATGCTGTCCAGCTCACCCATGCTGCCTGGCATATAGCGTGCGACCGCCCACAGGTGCTCTTCGCGTACCACAAAGTTAACGGCCAAATCGCGTTCGCGCGCTTTACGCAGGCGCCAGTCGGCTAATAATTGCAGACAGGCCAGCTGACGCGTACGCAGCTGCCACGCATTGCTGATATCGCGCCAGGCCTCTTTCGGGTCAGCAATTTCCTGGCGACGCTGCTGCGTCATGCGGCACTCATCCAGTGCAGCAGGCAGCCAGCCGGAGGCTTCTGCCTCTTTCATCAGTTGTCCGGCAATCGGCAGCAGGTAAAACACATCTGCCGCAGCGTAGTCCAGCTGACGCTCCGTGAGCGGGCGCGCCAGCCAGTCGGTACGGGATTCACTTTTATCCAGGGTCAGGCCGGTGTACTCCTCAACCATGGCGGCAAAGCCCCATGAAAGCGGACGATTGCTGAACGCGGCGAGGATCTGCGTGTCAATCAGCGGCTGCGGCATGATGCCAAACGTATTCAGAAAGACTTCCAGATCTTCACTGCCTGCGTGCAGGTATTTGGTGACCGCAGTATCAAGCAACAGGTCACGCATAGGCGTCCAGTCGGTAATGCCGAGCGGGTCAATCAGCGACACGTGTTTGCCGTCGTACATCTGAATCAAACCCAACTGCGGATAATACGTCCGGGTACGAACAAACTCGGTATCCAGGGCGATGGCAGGAAAATCGCGCGTCACTTCGCACAGCGAAGCCAGCTCGTCGTTGGTCGTGATCATCTGGTAATTCAAAACGGTTTCTCTTTTGTTTGCGCCCATAAAAAACGCCGGCTAAACCGGCGTCTGGGCGATTAGCGTGAAGCTCAGGCCTTATTGTCCACTTTGGCACGGGCTTCGTCACGTAATTCTCGTCGTAATATCTTCCCGACGTTCGATTTCGGCAGCTCATCGCGGAACTCCACCAGCTTCGGCACTTTATAGCCGGTGAGCTGACGGCGGCAGAACGTAATGAGCTCCTCCTCGGTAAGAGAGGCGTTTTTCTTCACCACAAAAATCTTCACTGCCTCGCCGCTGCTGCCGGAAGGTACGCCAACCGCGGCAACTTCAAGCACGCCGCTATGCTGCATCACCACATCTTCGATCTCATTCGGATAGACGTTAAATCCCGAGACGAGGATCATGTCTTTTTTACGATCGACAATGCGCAGGAAGCCCTCTTCGTCCATCACCGCAATATCACCGGTATGCAGCCAGCCGTCTTTGATGATTTCGTCGGTGGCATCAGGACGCTGCCAGTAGCCCAGCATCACCTGTGGCCCTTTAACGCACAGTTCACCCGGCTCGCCCGGTGCAACTTCGTTGTCATCATCATCCACCAGTTTGGCTTCCGTCGACGGTACGGGCAGGCCGATACTGCCGCTGTGATAGTCGATATCATGCGGATTGACGCTGACCAGCGGGGCGCATTCGGTCAGGCCATAGCCTTCGAGTAAATACTGGCCGGTGAGTTTCACCCAGCGCTCTGCCACCGCCTGCTGAACCGGCATTCCGCCGCCCGCAGAGAGGTGCAGCGTGGAGAAATCAAGCTGCTGGAACTCTTTGTTATTAAGCAGCGCGTTAAACAGGGTATTGACCCCGGTCATAGCGGTGAACGGGTATTTCGCCAGCTCTTTAACCAGCCCCGGAATGTCGCGTGGGTTGGTGATCAGCACGTTCTGACCGCCCAGCTCAATGAACAGCAGGCAGTTCATGGTCAGCGCAAAAATGTGATAAAGCGGAAGCGCGGTGATGACCACCTCTTTGCCCGGATGCAGCAGCGGCCCGTAGGTCGCATTCACCTGCTCAAGGTTCGCCAGCATATTGCGGTGAGTCAGCATGGCGCCTTTGGCCACGCCGGTAGTGCCACCGGTGTACTGCAGGAACGCAAGATCCTCTGACACCACTTCCGGTTTAACGTATTGCATACGATACCCGGCATGCAGCGCGCGGCGGAAGGAGATGGCATCCGGCAGATGGTATTTCGGTACCAGACGTTTGATGTATTTGACGACAAAGTTAACCAGTGTGCCCTTGGCGGTGGAGAGCTGATCCCCCATGCGCGTCAGGATGACGTGTTTCACCTGGGTTCTGTCGACCACTTTCTCCAGCGTGTGGGCAAAGTTTGAGACGATCACAATTGCGGTCGCGCCGCTGTCGTTCAGCTGATGTTCCAGCTCACGTGGGGTGTAGAGCGGGTTGACGTTGACGACAATCATCCCGGCCCGCAGGATACCAAATAACGCGACCGGGTATTGCAGCAGGTTCGGCATCATCAGCGCGACGCGATCCCCTTTTTGCAGCCCCAGCCCTTCCTGCAAATAGGCCGCGAACGCCCGACTCCGCTCCTCAAGCTTACGGAACGTCATCACCTCACCCATATTGATAAACGCGGGCTGATCGGCGTAACGCCTTACCGAGTGTTCAAATAATTCAACCAGGGATTGATAACGGTCAGGATTGATCTCCGCAGGCACATCTGCGGGATAACGGTTAAGCCAAACCTTGTTCAATGCATCACCTCTGAATTGAGTGTTCGTCGTCATCACAACCCCGATAATAAACAGTTTGTTAACATTATATTAACTCAGCGTACCAGTTTATTAATTGCCCAGATTTAAGGTTGCGAAGCGCGTCACTCTTTTTTTTCGTTTTAGCCGTAAAAAAACAGAGACAGCGGCTGAGCCGCTGTCTCTTTTCTAACAATAACAGTAAGTTACTCAGTAACGATCGTCTGTACCTGCGCCGGGCCTGGGTTATACCAGCCCCAGCCGGGGTAGCCGTAACGATACGGGTGTGGGCCCCACATCCACGGATCAACAGGCTGAGGCGGCATGATCACCTGCTGTGTCAGCCGCCAGCGTTTGTAGCCGTTAACCTGCATGGTCATAAATTTGTAAGGCGTTGTGCCGATTTTGCCCTGTGTCGTGCCGGTAATCGGCCCGACGACGGTCACCAGCTGTCCACGGAAATCAACCGGGTCGAGGAAGCCGCTGACATCGGCAAAAATGCGCCCACGCGAGGTTTCGCCGAGGATCGGCCGCGCGCCGCTATCCAGTGGCACGGTGGCGATCTCCAGCCGGGTTTTCCCCTGCTGGTTTTGCACCTCAATCACCTTCCCGCCGAAGCGCGCTTCCTGACCGACGTAAAGCTCAGGGGCATTCATCACGCGAACCAGATCCTGCTGTGGCGTAGGGCTACTGCCCTTAATCGCATCAGGAACGGAAACGCATCCGCTCAGTGCTATGGCCACAGCGCCTGCCATAATTAGGCGTACTACTTTAGTCTGAACCGCCATGATGCGACTCCTTTTTCTCAGTTCCTGTTACTGAGATTCACTCGCGGCCTGGAAGTTTCTTCCACGCGACGGTGTTTCGCAAATAAACCGGCTCGGCATGTTCAACAGCCACGGTTTTTCCTGCTGCGAGCAGCTGGCAAGCCAGAGGAAGCATATCCTCTGCGGCAGGCAGAAGCATGTTGCCGTCCACCAGCGTTACGCCGGTACCGTTTGCCATGTCAGGCCATGCCGCCCAACCGGTCCCTACCGTCGCCCATTCACCGGAGAGGTTCTGCAACCGTTCGGTTACCGCTTCCGGCTTGAGCACCGCTTCCGTCTCTTCGCCGTGCCACACGCCCTGCTCGTCGCGGGTGTATTCAGCCCAGTAGACTTCGCCCATGCGGGCATCAATCGCTGCCAGCACACGGGTAGCACCGGTCATACGCCACGCGCCCTGCGCCATCGTCGCCAGGGTGGAAACACCGATCATCGGAAGGTCAGCGCCAAGCGCCAGCCCCTGCGCAATACCGATCCCAATGCGTACACCCGTAAAGCTGCCGGGGCCACGGCCAAAGGCCAGCGCATCGAGGTCGGTTAAGGTGGTGTTGCCCTGGGTCAAAATCGCTTTCACCAGGGGCAGAATACGTTGGGTGTGTTCTCGTGGGCACTCTTCGAAATGAGCAGAAATAGCACCGTCGTTCCACAGAGCAACGGAACACGCCTCTGTAGCGGTATCAATAGCCAGAATTCGCATCAGTCGTCGCGCTCTCGCAATGGTCAGTCACAAAATGGCGCGCATCTTAGCACACTCCCGGGCAAATTACTCCGCCGTTGGGTTGGCCAGGAAGCGAACCGCGCGTTTAATGTCCCGCGTACGCGGCGCGGGCGGCAGGCTGGCGAGGAAGGTCGCACCGTAGGGGCGCATCACCAGCCGGTTATCACAAATTACGAGCACGCCGCGGTCGTCCACGTCGCGGATCAGGCGTCCTACCCCCTGTTTGAGGGTGATCACCGCGTCCGGCAGCTGTACCTCGTCGAAAGGATCGCCCCCGCGCAGACGGCAGTCTTCCATCCGCGCTTTGAGCAGCGGATCGTCCGGCGAGGTAAAAGGCAGTTTATCGATAATCACCAGCGACAAGGTATCGCCCCGCACGTCTACGCCTTCCCAGAAACTGCTGGTTGCCACCAGAAGCGCATTTCCGGCACTGACAAACTGCTGTAACAGTTGCCCTTTGCTGGTTTCCCCCTGCAGCAGCACAGGCAAGGTCATGGTGGCGCGGAACTGTTCTGCCAGGTCGCGCATCATGGCGTGAGAGGTGCAGAGCATAAAGCAGCGGCCATTGTTGGCCTCAATCATCGGCTTCAGCATGGCTGCCAGCTGGCGTGCGGCGCCGGGCTGGTTGGGTAACGGCAGATTACGCGGCACGCAGAGCAGCGCCTGTTTTTCATAATCAAACGGGCTCGGCAGCAGCAGTGACTCCGCCTGTTCAATCCCGAGACGCTCGGTGAAGTGGTGCAGATCGTCATTCACCGACAGGGTCGCGGAGGTAAATATCCAGCTCCCCGGTTTTTGCGCCATCACCTCTTTGAATTTGTCTGCCACCGTCAGCGGCGTAAGCGCCAGGGTGAAATGACGCGAGGTACATTCATACCAGTAGCTGTACCCCGGCTGGTTGATCTCCTTCAGCCGTTTCAGCCGCCCGCGATAGAGCGTGGCGCGCTCGAAGGCAGCGTCCAGCAGCGCAGAACGGCCAAGCGACAGTTTCGCCACGTCGTAACAGAGTTCCAGCGCGTCATCCAGCAGCAGTAGCGCGCGCTGGATATTATTGTCCGCCAGCAGCTCGCGCAGATTGCCGCGGTAACCCGGCTCGCCAAGCTGCAGGCGAAAATCCTGCGCGCTTTGCGCGAGGCGATCGGCACATTTTTGCAGCTGCTGGGTATCTTTTAATTCAGTGCGATAAGCAATGGTGAAATCTTTCGCCAGATCCAGCAGCTGGCGGCTGGAGAGCGACTGGCCGAAATACTGGCTGGCGATATCCGGAAGCTGATGGGCTTCGTCGAAGATCATCACTTCCGCTTCAGGAATAAGTTCGCCAAAACCGCTGTCTTTCACCACCATATCCGCGAGAAACAGATGGTGGTTGACCACCACCACATCTGCATCCATCGCCGTTTTACGCGCTTTGACCACAAAACAGTCTTTATACAGCGGGCAGTCGCTGCCCAGGCAGTTGTCATTGGTGCTGGTCACCAGCGGCCAGGCGGGAGAGTCTTCCGCCACGCTCGCGCAGGTACTGATATCCCCCTCTTCCGTCTGGTTAGCCCAGGCGCGAAGGATGATCACATCACTCAGGGTCTGCACCGGCAGGTCGCCGCCCGCCAGCGCCTGCTGTTCAAGACGCTCCAGGCAGAGATAGTTGGAGCGCCCTTTCAGCAATGCCAGCCGCCCTTTGTATTTCAGCGCTTTTGCCACCGTCGGCAAATCACGGCTGTAGAGCTGATCCTGCAACGCCTTCGAGCCGGTAGAGATGATCACCTTCTTTTTCGCGCGCAGCGCCGGTGCAAGGTAAGCGTAGGTTTTTCCCGTGCCGGTTCCGGCCTCGACCACCAGCGGCTGTGTCTTATCGATGGCGCGAGCGACGGCATGCGCCATCTGACGCTGCGGTTCACGCGGTTTAAAACCGGGAATAGCCTGTGCTAACTGCCCTTCAGGGGAAAAATCGTCTGCCACGGTGTTCTCTCACTGTATTTTTGCACAGGGATTATGTCAGCCCATCCTCTCCTGTGCCACCCCAAATAGTGACGACGGCGAAACAATATGGCAGTCTTGCCGCCTGATGACGAAAGTAACGAGGAAACGTTTATGACAATTGTGCGCATTGATGCCGAAGCCCGCTGGTCTGATGTAGTCATTCATAACCAGACGCTTTATTACACTGGCGTGCCGTCCAATCTGGATGCGGATGCCTTTGAACAAACAGCTGACACCCTGGCGCAGATCGATGCGGTGCTGGAAAAGCAAGGCAGCGACAAATCGCGTATTCTGGACGCCACCATTTTCCTGGCGAATAAAGACGATTTTGCGGCCATGAACAAAGCCTGGGATGCGTGGGTGGTGGCGGGTCACGCGCCTGTACGTTGTACCGTACAGGCCACGCTGATGAAGCCGGAATACAAGGTAGAGATTAAGATTATCGCGGCTGTGTAAGCCGGTTACTCTTCATCTTCATCCTCGAAACGCGCCACGATCCGCTCGCCGGTATGGGTGGCGCGAAGTACTTCCGCCACCTGAGAAATGGCCTGCCCGCTGCTCATCCCCTGGGACATCAGCTCCTGGATCCGCTCAACCGCTTTCTGCTGTTGCTCGTGGCTCAGAGAAGGTAAACCTGCAAACATCGTCAACTCCTGCTAAATTATTCGCGCTAATTATTTCACGCTGCCCGGTAGTATGCCACACATGAACATGCGCTTCCCCACTGTTATTACCCTGCCGTGGCGTACTGACGCCGCTGAATTCTGGTTTGCTCGTCTGAGCCATCTTCCCTGGGCGATGCTGCTGCATTCCGGCCATGCGGACCATCCTTACAGCCGCTTCGACATTGTGGTTGCTGACCCGGTGCGCACGGTGACATCCGAAAACCAGCCCTCCACGCACGATCCGCTGATCAAGCTTCAGGAGGCTATCGACGAGCTGGGTTTGTCTGCCACGCCGAACCCGGATCTTCCCTTCCAGGGCGGTGCGCTGGGCGTGTTTGGCTATGACCTTGGTCGCCGCTTTGAAACGCTGCCTTCCGTTGCAAAGGCGGATATTCCGCTGCCGGATATGGCGGTGGGACTTTACGACTGGGCGCTGATTGTCGATCACCATAAACAGGTGGTCTCCCTGCTCAGCCATTCGGATGTGGAGGCACGCCTGGCGTGGCTAAACGCGCAGCAGCCCGCAGCCGCGCCAGATTTCCGTCTGACCTCTGCGTGGCGTTCAAACATGACCCCGCAGACCTATGCGGAAAAATTCGCACGCGTACAGGCATATCTGCAAAGCGGCGATTGTTATCAGGTGAACCTTGCCCAGCGCTTCCAGGCGACGTATCAGGGCGATGAATGGCAGGCCTTTACCCGCCTCAATGCCAGCAACCGGGCACCGTTCAGTGCGTTTATCCGTCTCGATCAGGGCGCGATCCTGAGTCTTTCGCCTGAGCGGTTTATTCATCTGGAGGAAGGCAAGATCCAGACACGCCCGATTAAAGGGACCTTGCCGCGCCTGAGCGATCCGGCTGCCGACCGCCAGCAGGCGGAAAAGCTCGCCGCGTCACCGAAGGATCGCGCCGAAAATTTAATGATTGTCGACCTGATGCGCAACGACATTGGCCGGGTGGCGGTACCGGGCAGCGTTCGCGTGCCGGAGCTGTTCGTCGTCGAGCCTTTCCCGGCGGTGCACCATCTGGTCAGCACCATTACTGCACAGCTGCCGGCTTCGCGTACCCCCTGCGATCTTCTGCGCGCCGCGTTCCCGGGTGGCTCCATCACCGGCGCGCCAAAAGTGCGGGCGATGGAGATTATCGATGAGCTGGAACCGCACCGTCGCAACGCCTGGTGCGGCAGCATTGGCTACGTTAGCGTCTGCGGCACGCTGGATACCAGCATCACTATTCGCACCCTGACGGCCTGCGACGGCCAGCTTTACTGTTCCGCAGGTGGCGGGATTGTTGCTGACAGCCAGGTCAAGGCGGAATATCAGGAAACCTTTGATAAAGTTAACCGTATCCTGCAACAACTGGAGAACTGACGGGTGGAGAGAGAGAACCTGACGCTGGATGATTTTCTGTCGCGCTTTCAGCTTTTGCGGCCTCAGGTGAGCCGCGAAGCGCTTAATCAACGTCAGGCGGCGGTGCTGATCCCCGTGGTGCGTCGTAAGCAGCCCGGTTTGCTGCTGACCCAGCGCTCCCCTCATTTACGCAAACATGCCGGTCAGGTCGCTTTCCCCGGCGGCGCGGTAGACAGCAGCGATGCCTCGCTGATTGCCGCGGCGCTGCGTGAAGCGCAGGAAGAGGTGGCGATCCCACCGGAGGCCGTCGAGATTGTCGGCGTCCTCCCGCCGGTGGACAGCGTGACCGGTTTCCAGGTGACGCCGGTGGTGGGCATTATCCCGCCCGGCCTTCAGTATCACGCCAGTGTTGATGAGGTGTCTGCGGTGTTTGAAATGCCGCTGGAAGAAGCCCTTCGCCTCAGCCGCTATCACCCGCTGGATATTCAGCGCCGTGGACACGATCATCGGGTCTGGTTGTCCTGGTATCAGCATTATTTTGTCTGGGGCATGACGGCGGGCATCATTCGTGAACTGGCTCTGCAAATCGGCCTGAAGCCTTGACTATACTTTACATTCCACCCTCTTTTGTCAGGTTTGCGATCGGCGTCGCGCTATTAGCAAAACCATCGTTAACCATTAGTTTAATTCATGTGAATAGTTAAGCCGAGGTCGATGTTCCCTCTTACACTATGCGCAGTTATAACATCGTTACTGGAACCCCGGTAACCCTGTCAGGAGTGTGAAAGTGATTAGTATATTCGACATGTTCAAAGTGGGAATTGGCCCTTCGTCTTCCCATACT
>Ga0308166_1004972_pt1 | contig 10382 bp, 7 predicted proteins | sample PhyCR2_2_FD_202137 | JGI IMG/M metagenome (GOLD analysis project Ga0308166, IMG submission 202137) | Phyllosphere microbial communities from UC Gill Tract Community Farm, Albany, California, United States - DLSLCC.R2 | ecosystem: Host-associated > Plants > Phyllosphere > Unclassified | place... | reverse complement strand
CGACCGGTTCGGGCAGCGGATCCGATCCCGGCGCGTCATAGGTTTCGCCGTCCTGGAACACCAGTGACAAGGATTCCGCCCGCAAGGTGTTGTGGGCCAGCGCGTCCTCGTCCCATGCCGTCTCCGCCGTAAGTCCCCACGCGTATGGATGAAGCGCGGCCGCTATCCGATGCAGACGCGCCTCATGGTAACGGTCCTGTTGTTGGAAATGCTGCGGACGTAGCGTCACCCCTTCCGTCCACAGGATTTTAGATGGTGTCTTCATCTGACGTCTCCCGGTTCATGACCTGACTCAACCGAGATAATCCGGTCTGCGTAAGGTCAATTGCTTGAGAACAATCAAAAGCAGTGCTTTTCCCGCTATCAATAATGACGTTCTCGGCAACGCGTTTCGGGCGCCTCGATGAAAGACCTGCTTCCTCATTACGAGCAAGAGCTGAGCCTCCTTCGGCAGCGTGCGACGGAATTCGCGGCGCGGTTTCCCGGCGTGGCGTCTCAACTGCAGTTCGGTCACGGAACCAGTGGCGACCCACACACAGAGCGGCTGATCCAGGCCACCGCACTCCTCACGGCCAGGGTGAACAAATCGTTGGAGGACGGCTACTCGCGGTTCACCGAATCGTTTCTCGACACCCTGTTTCCGCACTACCTGCGTCCTTTCCCTTCGTGCGCCGTCGTGCAGGCGAGGCTCCCCGCCGAAGCCAAGTCCGGGCCAGTCATCCCGCGCGGCACGGAATTGTATGCCGCGCCCGTGGAAGACGTATCTTGCCGCTTCAGGACGTGCTACGACATCCGGCATGTACCGGTGGGCCTGCCGCACGTGTCCTTCAACGCGAGCCCAGCCTTCCCGCCATCGATACGCGTGCCGGGAGCTTGCGCTACCAGCCTCGACATCGACATCGAGGCGGCCGATCAACAGGCAGGTTTCGCGTCGCTCACCGACACGGCCCTGCGCATCTACCTGGACGGCGAGACGTCGGTGGTCGCTGTCGCGCGTGACATCCTGGCAGCACAGGTCACTGCAGCCTATGTCGAGACCGGGCCAGGCGAATGGATGCTCCTGCCGACGGTGCCGTTGGCGCCAGTCGGGTTCGCCGACGACGAGGCGCTCGTGCCGTTTTCGCCACGTTCGCACCCGGCTTACCGACTACTCACCGAATACTTCGCATTCCCCGAAAAATTTAATTTCATCGACATCAACCTGGCGGAGATCGTGCCGTACGTGGCGCAGGAATGTCGCCGTTTCACGCTGCATCTGCTCCTCGCCGACGTGCGTGCGGATTCGCACGAGGCCAGCCTGCTCGCGACCCTGTCCGCGAAGAACTTCCTGACTGGCTGTTCGCCGGTCGCGAACCTGTTTCGCCAGACCGCGGTGCCGATCCTCGTCACGCACGAGCGGGCCGACTATGCGCTCCTCTCCGACGCTGAACACGCTTGGGCCTATGACGTCCATACCGTCGATGCCGTCCGGATGCTGCACCGGGACGAACAGGGTACGTCGTTGACCGAGTTCCGGCCGTTTTATTCGGTGCGCCACGGAGAAGGAAAAGACAAGCAGGGCCACTACTATGTCGTGCGGCGCGACGACGCCCTTGGCGCGGGCCATGAAAACCGGATCGCGTTCGTCGACACCGATTTCGATCCGACGCGCTGCGAGCAAGCGACCGTATCGATCGAGCTCACGTGCACCAACCGGAACCTGCCGTCGCGAATTGCATGTGGTCGGCCGGAAGGCGACCTGTCGCCACCGATCGGCTGGGCACCTGGGTCCGCCATCAGGTTCGTGCGCAGGCCAACTGCGCCTCGGCGCTTCGCGGCCACGCCAGCCCTGCAATAGCGACTGCTCTCGCACCTGACACTGAATTTCCATTCGCTTATACAGGAAGGGCTTGAAGGCTTTCGCGAAATGCTGTCCCTCTATGACCTCGTGCGAACGCCCGCCACCCGACGGCAAATTGACGCGATCGTCGGCCTGGCCCATCGTCCGACCACGGCGTGGATCAGGACCGCGCGCGGCGCCTCGCTCGTGCATGGCATCGAGGTACGCATCACGGTCAATGAAGACGGCTTCGTCGGCAGCGGCCTGATGCTCTTCTCGAGCGTGATGGAGCGCTTCCTCGGCCTTTACGTGCAGATCAACAGTTTTACGGAGCTGGTCGTCCTGTCCAACCAAACAGGCAAGGAACTCATACGATGCCAGCCCCGCAACGGCGACCTGTACCTGGCGTGATCGCACGGCTGGAGGCGGCGCCATACCGTTTCCAGTTCATGCAGGCGGTGCGCTTGCTGTTGATCTGGCTGCGCCGGGAAGGCGTTCCTCCCGAACAGGCCCTGCGTCATATCCTGCGCTTCCGGAACAGCCTGTCCCTGTCGTTCCCGGCCAGCGAGATCGAATCATTGAGTTTCGGCCTCGCCGACGACGCCTCACCGGAATCCGGTACCGTGGCGACGATCCAGATGACGCCGGCGTTCATGGGGCTGCTTGGCGCCAACGGTACGCTACCGTTGCACTACACCGAGTGGATCGCCGCTTGTGAGCACACCGACCGGGACGAATCGATCCGTGCCTGCCTTGATCTGTTCAGCGACCGGTCAATCAGCCTGTTCTTCAGGGCGTGGATCAAGTACCGGCCGGAACACGCCATCGATGTCCACGGTGAAGACCCATACCGTCCGCTGCTGCTTTCGCTCGGCACCCGCCACGCTGCGGAACCACGTGCCGACGCGATGGCCTTCTACATCGGCCTGCTCCGGCAGCGGCCGATGTCCGCGGCAGCGCTGGGCTGCATCCTGCCGGACTACTTCGGCGTGCCGATCGTCATCGAGCAGTTCGTCGGCGGCTGGGACGATATCGCCGACGCCCGTCAATGCCGGATGGGCGGCGGCAATGCCACGCTCGGCCACAGCGGAGCGCTCGGTGTGCGCGCATGGCGGCACGACCTCGGCGTCATGATGCACGTCGGGCCTCTGTGCAAGGCGGACTTCGAGCTCTTCCTGCCTGGAGCGGCGGGCGCCCTCGCGCTGGAATCGTTATTGGCACTGGTCGGCATCCCCGGGTTGCGGTACGCGGCGCACGTGATGCTCAGGCCGGAAGACGTCGCGCCGCTGGACCTCGTGGGCGGTTCGAGACCGGGCAAGCGCATTGGCTGGGATGCGCGCCTGGGTCAATCCGGCAAGACGGCCGATGTCCGCTACCTGTTGCGGCCATCGTAGAGCTTGCCTCGAAGACTTTTATCAATACCTCGGCAATTTCTTTCTCTACATTCAGGTCTTTTGAAGACCGCATGGGGCAAGCAAATGGGAAGAGCGGTATTTCATGGTGCGACGCGGGAACTGGTTGCACTGGAAGGTGAACAACACAACCGCCTGTTGCGGCTCGACTTTCCGAAGGACGACAAGCCCGACGACGCGATCATGCTCGCCAACAGGCTCGTCGCTGAGGAAGGCCTGTCGCGCGATTTCCGCTACAAGGTCGAGGTGCTGTCGGACAACGCGCGCATCCCGCTCAAGAAAATGATGGGCAAGATGGTCACGGTCTCCCTCGTGCGCGAGGACGGGACCTTGCGGCACTTCAACGGCTACGTGACCGAGTTCCGCCTGATCAAGGCCGACGGCGGTTATGCCTGGTACAGCATGGTCCTGGAACCGTGGCTCGCGTTCGCCAAGCTGCGCAAGAACTGCGCCGTGTTCCTGGAACGGACAGTCGTGGAGATCACCGAGGAAATCTTCACGCAATATCCGCAGCGCGACTGGAAGCTGGAACTCTACAACGAGTACGAGCCGCTCAGTTGCGCCATCCAATACGAGGAGACCGACCACAACCACCTGCACCGCCGCTGGGAAGACCTCGGCCTGCATTACTGGTACGAGCACCGCGCGGACGGTCACACGCTGTGGATCGGCGACATGACGCAGATGGCGCGACCGATCGAGTCGGGCGGGAACGTCGACGTGTCCGACGAGATCCCGTTCCGCCGCAACGCCGGTTCGGGCGAGGCCGACGGCATCCACGAATGGCAGACGGTGCGGCAAATCGGACCGGGCAGCACCACGATCGGCGGCTTCAACTACAAATGGCCGCGTCCGCAGGCGCAGACGCGCAGCTCGAAAAACGACCAGGGCTCGGCGCCGCGACTGGAAGTGTACGAGAACACCGGCGGCTACACCTTCGCCTCGTTCGACGCCGGCGACAGGCTTGCGAAGCGCCGCATGGAAGAACGCGACGCACCGACCCAGTGCTTCGAGGCGTCCGGCAACGACCGCACCGTGCAGCCCGGCCGCAGCTTCCGCCTAGGCGGTCACTTCAGCGGCGCGCCCAGGCCGGTACGTCATGACGAACCGGCCAAGCCATCGATCGACAGACGCGAATACGTGATCCTGTCCGCCGTCCACGAGGCCAGCAACAACTACCAGGCCGGCAAGGACGCGACGTCGGAATATTCATGTTCGTTCACATGCATGCGCAAGGACATTCCGTGGCGGCCGGGACGCGGCTCCAACAGCCAGGCTGTCGTGATGCCCGGCGTGCAGACCGCCATCGTGGTCGGACCGTCCGGCACCGACATCCATACCGACGACCTAGGCCGGGTGAAGGTGCAGTTCCACTGGGACCGGGACGGCAAGAACAACGACGCCAGCTCGGCCTGGGTGCGCGTGGCCAGCGTCTGGGCCGGCAATGACTTGGGCTTCATCGCTTTGCCTCGTGTCGGCCAGGAGGTGGCGGTACAGTTTGTCGCTGGCAATCCCGACCATCCCATGATCATCGGCCGCGTGTTCAACAGCGACAACCTGCCGCCGTGGAAGCTGAATGGACAACAGGCGCTGTCCGGCCTGCGCAGCCGCGAACTGACCCCGGGCGGTGGCAATGCCGCGGGCGGGCGGAGCAACCACATGATCCTCGACGACACGAACGGGCAGATCCAGGCGCAGCTCAAGAGCGATCACCTGCACAGCCAGCTGTCGCTTGGGTACATAACGCGGATCGAGGACAACCGCGGACGAACGGATGCGCGTGGCGAAGGCTGGGAACTACGCACGGACGGGCATGGGGTGGCGCGCGCGGCCAAAGGCATGCTGATCACGACTGAGGCGCGACAAGGTGCTCGCGGAGCGATTAAGGACCTCAGCGAAACCTCGCACCGGCTCAACAGCGCGGTGGAACAACACCAACTGCTATCGGAGACCGCGCAGAAGAACGGCGCGCATGATGCCGGCAGCAGTCAGGCCGACATTGCGGCGTTACTCCAAACGCAGGGCAACGCGGTCTGCGGCACGGGCGGTAGCACCGGCAACTTCCCCGAACTCGCCGCCCCTCACCTCGTCCTTGCCAGTCCAGCCGGTATCGCGTCCACCACCAGTGGCGATACCCATATCGCCAGCGACCGCCATACGGCCGTCACGACCGGAAAAGGACTGTCGCTGGCTGCGGGCACGAACTTTTTCGCCAGTGTCCGCCAGACATTCCGGCTGTTCGTCCAGAAGGCCGGCATGAAGCTCATCGCCGCCGCCGGCGACGTCGAGGTACAAGCGCTTTCCGATGGCATCAAGCTGCTGGCCAAGCTCGAAATCTCACAGCAGGCAAACCGCATCACGATCAGCGCCAAGGAAGACGTCGTGATCAACGGCGGCGGGAGCTACGCCAAATTTGCCGCCGGGTCGATCGAACTGGGCACCAGCGGCTCGTTCGTCGCCCACGCAGGCACTCACGCCTTCCCAGCAGCCAAAAGCGCGGACATGAGCGTGACGATGCCGCCTGTTGCCGAGGTCACCCGCAAGGGCAAGGGCATCCTGCACGTGGGCTCCCATCCGACGGCCGCCGGGAAGATGGGCGCGGGGCTGCCTTACAAACTTTACAAGGACGGCGCAGTGATCGATCAAGGCCAGCTCGACGCGAGCGGCAATGTCGTCTTCAAGCACGAACTCGAATCGAGCTCGAAATACCAGCTAGAACTGGCGAACGGCCAGCGGTTCAACATCGATGCCAGCACCTACGCCGCGCAACATGAAATGAGTGCCGGCATGGGCTTCCACGGTTACAGGAACGGCGGCGGCTATCGGAACGAACACCATTCGGCGATCGAGGAAGACCGTTTGCGATCCAACCCGACCGGGGACAAACCTGAACATTCCTGACGAGAGGCGAACATGGGTGGAATGGACCAAAACAGGGATTTATACGTACAAGACCTGACGTACAACAGTTCGACAGGTCCCTATCAGTGCCTTGCCGTGCCCTGGTGGATTAGGCTTCCCGGGCCCGTGTATTTCCCTCGCCACCGATGTAAGCTCGAGCCGCTCATCTGTGGCCAAAAGGTCTTTGGGCAGATATCGACTGACATAACAAACGCGAGCCGTACCGTGGACATCATTACCTGGGGCTTCGACCCTGGGATGGTGCTCGTTCGACATGGCAGGGCCGAGAACGGTCAGCGCTACGGCGATCTGCTTAAGGAAGTCGCGAAGAAGGATGTGATCGTTCGCATTCTGGTCTGGCACGACCATATGGTCGGCGAATGGTTACAGAAGAATGTGCCGGGCTACTACGGCACGCGCTTGCCCGCCATCGGATCTTCACAGAACGGTTTTCATAGCGAAGAACATCAGAATTACAACGCCAGGTGGTTCGAGCAAGCGATTGCCGGCAAACTCGACAACATCATCCTCCATGTCCGCTCCATGCCGCTCAGCGTCCTGATCCGCGCGCTGGCGGACGAAGATGTGCCGTCATCGCCGGTGGCGCAAGGATCGGCCCGGTTCGCGCCAACCCATCACCAAAAGATGGTACTGATCGATTACGAACGTCCATGGCAGGCCGTTGGTTATGTCATGGGCCATAATTCGGTGACGGATTTCTGGGATACGCCCAAACACAAATATCGCGATCCGCTCCGGGAAACCTTCTTCCATGCCGACCCTATCATCGCGTCGCAGGAAGCATACAAGCAAGGCCCCGCACTCAATGGCAGCGCTTACCTCGATGTGTACCAGCCATCCGCGGCCGATCTGGAATCCAAGGGTCAAGCGGTAACTGAGTACATGGAGCGGTGGACAAAGAAAAACGCCTACGTCGCCAAGCCCTACCAGGACGTGTCGCTACGGGTAAGCGGTCCGATCCTCTTCGACCTCAACCAAAATTTTTGCGAAGCGTGGAGCGAGTCCGTGCCGCCGAGTTCCGTCTTCATGGAACAGTACTGGCTGACGTGTGCGGCCGCCGCGCCCCCTCTCCACCGTTTGGGCAGAGAACTGCAAAAGTTGGTGAGCCACGAAAAGGATAAAGCTTTCGCCGAACGCAGAAAGGACGTCAAGCCGGACGAGTTTTTCATAAAGAACGGCATGCACAGCGCGCAACTGCTGCGCACGCAACCGATGCATGACGAGAAAATGATCAAGGAATGCTACGCCAACCTCACGCGCAATACGCATCACTACATCTTCATCCAGAACCAGTACATCCAGTATGGGGCGTGGGCCGCGCATTTGAAGACCTGCGTCAGGAACTTGCGCAAGGGCGGATTCACGAAGCCGATCTATGTGTTCATTCTGACGTCCACGCCCGAGCGGGACGGTATGGATCTGGCGACGTACGACGTCGCGCAACAACTCGGGCAAAGCACCATGATGAAGGTCGAGCATGAAGCGGCGTTGGCGCAGGCCCGCAGCGGAAAGCAAAAATTCCCTCTCACACCTGAAGAGTTGGCGCTCGATGGTATCAACGTGGTCATGGGCTCGCTGTGGACCTGTGCCCTGCCGCAGCCGAGGCGTGACGAATACGAGGAAATCTACATCCACGCAAAAGTGGCGATCGTCGACGACGCGGCCTTCACCGTCGGCTCAGCCAATCTGAACGTGCGCAGCATGGCCATCGACGGGGAACTGAACATCCTGAGCCAGGCGAAGGATGTGGCGTACAACCTGCGCTGCGATCTGTTCATCCAATGCTTCGGCGAGCCGGGACCGGAGCAGTTCGGCGATATGCGAACGATCTTCAACCGTTGGAAAGATCGCATGAAGGACAATGCGCAGGCGATTCAAAACAACGGTCCTCTCGACGGACAGATCGTCGCGTTCCACGTGGACAGAAAACCCGGCCTTCCCATGATCTAGCCATGAAAAAATCGTTCATTCGGTGGCTCGCCCTTCCCGCGCTTGCCGGAGCGCTGGTTTTCTGCGGCTTTCAATACCGCGAACATCTGGAGTACGTTGCCATGCATACTATGCCCCCCGGGCTTTCCGCATTCAAGGTCACCGATCCAATCCCTGCATGCGGGCGCTGGAAAGACCACATGCCGAGGCAGCGCAATCCGGAAGCGTACCGCCTCTATATCAAGGCCCGCAATTTCTGGCGCAGCAAGGTCGAGTTCGAATTCACGCGCGAGGAACTGCTCGGCATCCTGGCGGACGTCAGGCTGGCTGCCGACAAGGGAGACTGGGGCGCGAAAGCCCTACTGGCGCATTTTCACCTTATCGGGCTGGGCCACCTAGACACGAACAAGGTGCTCGACTCCGAGCCGGACAAAAGCGTGCAAATCGTCCGGGAAGCAGTCGCCGCCGGGCAGGCGTGGGGATTTTATGATCTCGGGGTCGCACACCAGTACGGTTATGGCGGCGCGGCGATGGACGAAGCAATCTCATGGGCGTACTACCTCAGGGCTGCCGAACTGGGCAGTCCCGACGCCCAGATGGCGCTCGCCGAAGCGTACGAAAGCGCCGGGCGGGACAAGGATGCGCTGACCATGAGGATGTGCGCGTACAAACAGGAGCATGGTCCAGCCGCGATGTTCTTTGGACGTAATGCAAAGATTCGTGGCGATTTTTCGGAAGCACTCAAGTATTACCAAGCGGGTGCACGCTTTGGGAGCCAAGAGGCGGCGGCGGCGCTGACGATCTTCTTTGACCCGCAAGGATGGAATTATTACAAGAGCGACAAACTGGCCCGGCTGCGGGAGGCCGGTTTGCAGTTTGACGCCGAACGCGCAAGGCGGTACGACGAAATTGATCGCGCCCTCGAACTGAATCCCGATCTCCGATTTTCCCGGCTCGACAAGGCTGTACCGCTCCCGCCTGCCGAACTCCCGCCGTGGAATGGCATTCGAGACGCCATCGAGCTCGAGACAGACGCTCCCCCGACTTATTAGAAAACGTATTTAGCCGATTGACCCGACCACGACAGGGAATGTGTTTCTTCGCATGTGACCCATGACCAAACCACTACTCCGATGGCTGTCTCTTCCCACGCTCGCCGGAGCGCTAGTTTTCGGCGGTTTACAATACCGCGCACATCTGGAGTACGTCGCCAGGCATACCATGCCGCCCGGACTGTCTGATTTCAAAGTCACTGATCCGGTTCCGACCTGCGGACGCTGGAAAGACCACATGCCGCGCCAGCGTGATCCGAAAGCGTACCGTCTATATATCAAGGCCCGCAACTATTGGCGCAGCAAGGGCGAGTTCGAGTTCACACGCGAAGAACTGCTCGGCATCCTGGCCGACGTCACGCGGGCGGCCGACAAGGGCGACTGGGGCGCGAAGGCCCTGCTGGCGCATTTTCACATTATCGGGCTGGGTCACCTGGACACGAACAAGTTACTCGATTCCGAGCCGGACAAAGGCGTGCAGATCGTCCGGGAAGCGGTCGCCGCCGGGCAGGCGTGGGGATTCTATGACCTCGGCGTCGCGCACGAGCACGGTTACGGCGGCGCGGTGATGGATGAAGCGATCTCGTGGGCGTACTACCGCAGGGCTGCCGAACTGGGCAGTCCTGATGCCCAGATGGCGCTCGCCGAAGCGTACAGAAAAGCCGGGCGGGACAAGGACGCGCTTGCCATGCGGATGTGCGCGTACAAACAAGAACATGGCCCGGCCGCGATGTATTTCGGGCGCGTTGCCGAGCTACGCGGCAATTTCTTCGAAGCGCTCAAACATTACCAAGCCGCCACGCGCTTCGGAAGCGAAGAAGGGGCCGCTGCGCTAATGCTTTTCTTTGCGCCGGATGAATGGAATCAATTCACGAGGGAAGAACTGGCCCGCCTGCGCGAGTCGGACCTACAGCCGGATGCCGAGCGCAAAAGGCGGTATAAGGAAATTGATCACGCACTGGACCTGAATCCCGATCTTCGGTTTACCCGGTTGGACAAGGCCGTGCCGCTCCCGCCTGCCGAACTTCCGCCGTGGAACGGCATTCAGGACGCCATGGAGCCAGAAACGAATGACCAACCGACCTATTAAGCCCCGGCGAACCATCGTATGTACACGAAAACGTGTAGGAGTTAGCTATGAATCGCCCCGGGAATCGTGGAGGCTGGTTGGTTTAAGTTAATACGGTTTCATCGACAGCGATCTTGAGCTGCCGGTAGTAGTTTGCCTCAGCTTCAGCGGGCGGTATA
>Ga0308166_1004970_pt1 | contig 10385 bp, 14 predicted proteins | sample PhyCR2_2_FD_202137 | JGI IMG/M metagenome (GOLD analysis project Ga0308166, IMG submission 202137) | Phyllosphere microbial communities from UC Gill Tract Community Farm, Albany, California, United States - DLSLCC.R2 | ecosystem: Host-associated > Plants > Phyllosphere > Unclassified | place... | reverse complement strand
CGGCGGCGCGCAGGCCGTGGGTGCGCTGGCGTATGGCACCGACACCGTGCCGGCCGTGGACAAGATCGTCGGCCCGGGCAATGCCTACGTCGCGGCCGCCAAGCGCCGCGTGTTCGGCGTGGTCGGCATCGACATGATCGCCGGCCCCAGCGAAATCCTGGTCATCTGCGACGGCAAGACGCCGGCCGACTGGATCGCGATGGACCTGTTCTCGCAGGCCGAGCACGACGAGCTCGCCCAGTCCATCCTGCTCTGTCCCGACGCCGCCTTCATCGAAGAGGTCGAAGCGGCCATCGCCCGCCTCTTGCCCACCATGCCGCGCGCCGACATCCTGCGCGTCAGCCTGGCCAACCGCGGCGCGCTGATCCTGGTGCGCGACCTGGAAGAAGCCTGCCAGATCGCCAACGACATCGCCCCCGAGCATTTGGAAATCTCCACCGAGCAGCCCGAGGTCTGGACCGCCCGCATCCGCCACGCCGGCGCCATCTTCATGGGCCGCTTCAGCTCGGAAGCCCTGGGCGACTACTGCGCCGGCCCGAACCACGTGCTGCCCACCTCGCGCACCGCGCGCTTCTCGTCGCCGCTGGGCGTGTATGACTTCCAGAAGCGTTCCAGCCTGATCCAGGTCTCGCACGCCGGCGCCCAGACGCTGGGCCGCATCGCCGCCGAACTGGCGCTGGGCGAGGGCTTGCAGGCGCATGCCGCAAGCGCCCAGTACCGGGTCGACAAGGCATGAGCGCGGGACCGGCGGACGTCGCCGGCCGCGTCAAAGGCACCGTCCGCGCCGACATCCGCGAGCTGGCGGCGTACCCCGTTGCCCATGCCGAAGGCTGCATCAAGCTGGACGCCATGGAATGCCCGTACGAGTTGCCCGAAGCCGTGCGCGATGACATCGCGCGCGCCGTCCGCGACACGCCGCTGAACCGCTATCCGTCCGCGGATCTCTCCGCGCTGCAAGCCGCCGTCAAGACGGCCTTCGGCGTGCCCGATGGCGCGGACGTGCTGTTTGGCAACGGCTCGGACGAGCTCATCCACCTGATGGTCCAGGCGTGCTGCAATCCGGGCGACGTGGTGCTGTCGCCCTGGCCGTCGTTCGTGTACTTCGACATGGCCGCGCGTTTTGACCACGCGCGTTTCGTGGGCGTGCCGCTGACCGATGACCTGACCCTGGACCTGCCGGCCATGCTGGCGGCCATCGGCCAGCATCAGCCTAAGCTGGTGTTCCTGGCCACGCCCAACAATCCCACGGGCGGTCTCTGGTCCCGCGAGGACGTGGACGCCATCATCCAGGCCGCGCCGGGGCTCGTGGTGATCGACGAGGCCTACCAGCCGTTCGCGGACTACACCTGGATGCCGCGCGTGCTGGAGGCGCCCAACGTGGTCGTCATGCGCACCGTGTCCAAGATCGGCCTGGCGGGGCTGCGCTTTGGCTACCTGGCCGGCGATCCGGCCTGGATCGCCGAGCTGAACAAGGTGCGCCCGCCCTACAACCTGAACGTGCTGACGCAGGCCACGCTGCAGGCCGTGCTGCGGCACAAGGCCGTGCTGGACGAACAGGCGGCCCGGCTGCGTGCCGACCGCGAGCCATTGGCCGCGGCGCTGGCGCAATTGCCCGGCGTCAGGGTATTCCCTTCCGCGGCCAATTTCATTCTGGCCCGCTTTTCCGGCAAGCTCGACGGCAACGCCGTGCATCTTGCCCTGAAAACGCGCAAAATATTGATTCGCAACTTCTCCAATGCCCACCCGCTGCTGGCCAACTGCCTGCGCATCTCGGTGGGCGCCCCGGCCGAGAACGCCGCCTTGCTATCCGCCCTGCAAGAGATCTTGAGTGCTTAACATGCGTACCGCAGAAATCACCCGCAACACCAACGAAACCCGCATCCGCGTGGCCATCAACCTGGATGGCACCGGCAAGCAGACGATCGACACGGGCGTGCCCTTCCTGGATCACATGCTGGACCAGATCGCGCGTCACGGCCTGATCGACCTGGACATCAAGGCCGAGGGCGACCTGCACATCGACGCGCATCACACGGTGGAAGACGTTGGCATCACGCTGGGCATGGCCATCGCCAAGGCCGCGGGCACCAAGGCCGGCCTGCGCCGCTACGGTCACGCGTACGTGCCGCTGGACGAAGCGCTGTCGCGCGTGGTGGTGGACTTCTCCGGCCGTCCCGGCCTGGAATATCACATCCCGTTCACGCGCTCGCACATCGGCAGCTTCGACGTGGACCTCACGCGCGAATTCTTCCAGGGCCTGGTCAATCACGCGCTGATCACGATGCACATCGACAACCTGCGCGGCTTCAACTCGCACCATCAGGCGGAAACCGTGTTCAAGGCCTGTGGCCGCGCGCTGCGCATGGCGCTGGAAGTCGACCCGCGCATGGGCGACGTCGTGCCGTCCACCAAGGGCGTGCTGTAAGGTACGCAACCCAGGCAAGCCATCCCCTTCGCACCGCACCAGGCAGACAGAAGTGACCACTATCGCCATCGTCGACTACGGAATGGGCAATTTCCATTCCGTCGCACGCGCCCTGAAATACGCCGCGCCTGACGCCGACATCCGCATCTGCAACCAGCCCCAGGAAATCGCCGCCGCCGACCGCGTGGTGTTTCCGGGCCAGGGCGCGATGGCGGACTGCATGCGCACCCTGAACGAATCCGGACTGCGCGACGCCGTCGTGCGCGCCGCCCGCGAAAAGCCCCTGCTGGGCGTCTGCGTGGGCGAACAGATGCTGTTCGACGCCAGCGAAGAAGGCGCCACCACCTGCCTGGGCCTGTTCCCGGGCGTCGTGCGCCGCTTTTCCGGCCCCGGCTTCGCCGACCTGATCCCCGCCGACGACGAAGCCTGCCTGGCCGACACGGGCGCGGCAGGTCTGGCGGACACCCGCCCCGAGCGCCTGAAGGTGCCGCACATGGGCTGGAACAAGGTTCGCCACACCCGGTCTCACCCGATCTGGGAAGGCATTCCGGACGACTCGCACTTCTACTTCGTCCATAGTTATTACGCCGATCCGGCCGATCCAGGCCTGACGGTTGGTGAAACCGATTATGGCGTCACCTTTACCTGCGCGGTGGCGGCAGCTAACATTTTCGCGGTGCAGTTCCACCCCGAAAAGAGCGCCGAGCACGGTTTGCGCCTGTATCGCAATTTTGTAGACTGGCAGCCGTAGGCCCCGAGCCCCGTGCGCCAGCCCGTTCAACCCCATTTTTTTTCTCGCTGCCAACCATGCTGCTGATCCCCGCCATCGATCTCAAAGACGGGCGTTGCGTGCGCCTGCGCCAGGGTGACCTGGACGATGCAACGGTGTTCTCCGAAGACCCCGCCGCCATGGCCACCCGCTGGCTTGACCAGGGCGCCCGCCGCCTGCATCTGGTCGACCTGAACGGCGCCGTCGCCGGCAAGCCCAAGAACGAAGCGCCCATCAAGGCGATCCTGGACGCCGTCGGCGACGACATTCCCGTCCAGATCGGCGGGGGCATCCGTGACCTGGACACCATCGAGCGCTACCTCGACGCCGGCATCTCCTACGTCATCATCGGTACGGCCGCCGTCAAGAATCCGGGCTTCCTGCAGGACGCCTGCGGCGCTTTCCCCGGCCAGATCATCGTCGGCCTGGACGCCCGCGACGGCAAGATCGCCACCGATGGCTGGAGCAAGCTGACCCGCCACGACGTGCTGGATCTGGCCAAGAAGTTCGAAGACTACGGCTGCGAAGCCATCATCTACACCGACATCGGCCGTGACGGCATGCTGTCGGGCGTCAACGTCGAAGCCACCGTACGCCTGGCCCAGCACGTGCGCATTCCCGTGTACGCCTCGGGCGGCATCGCCGGCATCCAGGACATCGAGGCGCTGTGCGCCGTCGAGGAAGAGGGTGTCGAAGGCGCCATCCTGGGCCGCAGCATCTACGAAGGCACGCTCGACTTCCAGGCCGCGCAGGCGCGCGCCGACGAATTGGCAAAATGACCACATCCAGCAGCACCCCCGGGGCCGGCGCGACCATGCACAACGCGCTGACCCGCCGCATCATTCCCTGCCTTGACGTCACGGCCGGCCGCGTCGTCAAGGGCGTGAACTTCGTCAACCTGCTCGACGCGGGCGACCCCGTCGAGATCGCCCGCCGCTACAACGAGCAGGGCGCCGACGAACTCACGTTCCTGGACATCACCGCCACCAGCGACGGCCGCGACCTGATCCTGCCCATCATCGAGCAGGTGGCCTCGCAGGTCTTCATTCCGCTGACGGTGGGCGGCGGCGTGCGCCAGGTGTCCGACATCCAGCGTCTGCTGAACGCCGGCGCCGACAAGATCAGCATCAACAGCGCCGCGGTGGCCAATCCCGACCTGGTTCGCGCCGCCTCGGACTACCACGGCTCGCAATGCGTGGTCGTGGCCATCGACGCCCGCCGCGTCTCCGCCGCCGGCGAACCGGCGCGCTGGGAAGTCTTCACGCACGGCGGCCGCAAGGCCACCGGCCTGGACGCCGTGGCGTGGGCGCGCCGCATGGCCGCTTATGGCGCGGGCGAAATCCTGCTCACCAGCATGGACCGCGATGGCACCAAGTCCGGCTTCGACCTGGAACTGACCCGCACCGTCTCGGACGCGGTACCGGTGCCCGTCATCGCCTCCGGCGGCGTCGGCAACCTGCAGCATCTGGCCGACGGCGTCACCACCGGCCGCGCCAGCGCGGTGCTGGCCGCCAGCATCTTCCATTTTGGCCAGCATACCGTCGGCGAGTGCAAGCGCTTCATGGCCGAACAGGGCATCGCCGTACGATTGGACTGAACATGAGCAACGAACCTGCCTGGATGGCCGACGTCGTCTTCGACGAAAACGGCCTGATCCCCGCCATCGCCCAAGACGCCGAAAACGGCCAGATCATGATGGTCGCCTGGATGAACCGCGAATCGCTGGCCGAAACGGCCGCCACCGGCCGCGCGGTCTATTGGTCGCGCTCGCGCAAGCGTCTGTGGCGCAAGGGCGAAGAATCCGGCCATGTCCAGGAAGTGCATGAACTGCGCCTGGATTGCGACGGCGACGTGGTCCTCCTGAAGGTCCACCAGCAAGGGGGCATCGCCTGCCACACCGGCCGCGCCAGCTGCTTTTTCCGCCGCCTGGAAGGTCAGACCGACCATGCGTCGTGGGTCACGGTGGATCCGGTGCTCAAAGACCCGGAACTCATCTACAAATGACCGATCAGACCCTGACCGCCGCCGACATCCTGGCGCGCATCGCAGACACGCTGGAAACGCGCCGCCCGCAAAATGGCGGCGATCCCCAGGCTTCCTATACGGCCAAGCTGCTGGCCAAGGGCCCCGACGCCTTTTTGAAGAAGATCGGGGAAGAGGCCACGGAACTGGTCATGGCCGCCAAGGATGGCGTGCCCGACCGCATCGTCAGCGAAACCGCCGATTTGTGGTTCCACTGCCTGGTGGCGCTGACGCATTTCAACCTGCGGCCTGAAGACGTGCTGGCCGAGCTGGCACGCCGCGAGGGCCTGTCGGGCCTGGTGGAAAAGGCAAGCCGCCCGAAGGACTGACCACGGAAACCAAACCCATGAGCGACAACTGCCTTTTCTGCAAGATCGCCGCCGGCGACATCCCGTCCAAGAAGGTCTACGAGGACGAGGACTTTGTTGCATTTCACGATATCAATCCGGCCGCGCCGGTCCATTTACTGCTGATTCCTCGACGTCATGTCACATCCATGCAGGATATTACGGGCGAGGACGCAGATTGGTTGGGTAGAATGATGTCGTTGGCGCCGCGGCTTGCCGCCGAAAACGGTTGCCGTCCGGGCCCCGATGGCGGATTTCGCATCATGATCAACTCTGGCGTCGAAGGCGGCCAGGAAGTCCCGCATCTGCATTTCCACATCATCGGCGGCTCGCGTCCCTGGAAAGGGCGCGTGGCCCCCACTGCGTAATTCGGAGAATCATCATGGGTAGTTTCAGCATTTGGCATTGGTTGGTCGTCCTGGTCATCGTCGCGCTGATTTTCGGCACCAAGAAGCTGCGCAACATCGGCGGCGATCTGGGCGGCGCGGTCAAGGGTTTCAAGGACGGCATGAAGGAAGCCAACAGCGACAAGCCCGCCGAACCGGTCACGCAGCAGCGCGTTGCCGGCGACACCATCGACGTGCAGGCCAAGGAAAAGTCCAACTCCTGAGCGTCAGCCAGTCTCCCTCCGGGCCAGCCCTGAACGGGCCGGCCCTTATTGCTTCAATTCCCGAGCGGCCGTCGAATGTTTGATGTCAGCCTCACTGAACTGATGGTGATCGGCGTCGTCGCCCTGATCGTCATCGGCCCCGAACGCCTGCCCAAGGTTGCCCGCACCGTCGGTCACCTGCTGGGGCGCGCGCAGCGTTACGTCAATGACGTCAAGTCCGATATCCAGCGCGAAATCGAACTCGACGAACTCCGCAAGTTCAAGACTGAAATGGAAGACGCGGCCCAGGGCGTGCAGCAATCGCTGAACGAGACCGGCGCCTCGCTGCAGGAACCCGTGCAGCAGTTCCGCGCCGAATTGGACGAAGTCGCCCGCGAAGCCAGCGGCAAGGCCGCCCCCGCCTCACCGGCCACGGCGACTGCCACGCAGGCGCCCGCCGCGGACACGCCCGCCGAGCCCGCGCGCACGATCGCCCCGCCCAGCCAGAACCACAATCTGGACCTGGACCTGCCTGCCGCCGAGCCCGCCCCCGTGCCCAACGCCGACCCGCGCCCGGCCGCCCCCCAACAACAACCCGCCCCGGCGCCCAGCGCGACCGCGGCTGACGTCGCCGCGCCTGCCGCCAAGCCCGTCTCGCCTTCCGGAACCTCGTCGTGACCCAGGACGCAACCCAAGAAGAAGGCCAGCAAGAGACCTTCATCTCCCATCTGGTCGAGCTGCGCACCCGTCTGCTGCGCGCTGTCGGCGCCGTGGTGGCGGTGTTCATCGTGCTCTTCATCTATCCCGGCGCGTCGGCCATCTACGACGTGCTGGCCGCGCCCATGCTGGCCTCGCTGCCCGAAGGCACCCGCATGATCGCGACCGGCGTCATCACGCCGTTCATGGTGCCCGTCAAGGTCACGATGATGGCCGCGTTCATCCTGGCGCTGCCGGTGGTGCTGTATCAGGCCTGGGCCTTCGTGGCCCCCGGGCTGTACCGGCACGAAAAGCGCCTGGCGCTGCCGCTCATCGTTTCCAGCACGTTTCTCTTCATCGCGGGCATGGCGTTCTGCTATTTCGTGGTGTTTCGCACGGTGTTCCACTTCATCGCCACGTTCGCGCCGCAGTCCATCACGCCGGCGCCGGACATCGAGGCCTATCTCAGCTTCGTCATGACGATGTTCCTGGCGTTCGGCATCACGTTCGAAGTGCCGGTGGCGGTCGTGCTGCTGGTCAAAATGGGCGTGGTCGAACTCTCCAAGTTGAAGGCCGCGCGCGGCTACGTGGTGGTGGGCGCCTTCATCATCGCCGCCGTGGTCACCCCGCCCGACGTGGTCAGCCAGTTCATGCTGGCGGTGCCGCTTTGCCTGCTCTACGAGGTCGGACTGATCTGCGCCCGCATGGTCACACCCAAGGAAAGCGCGTCAGAGGACGACGCGGCGTCGGACTCCCTGACCGAACGCCACTGACCCCGGGCGCATAGCCACCAAGACGGTCCGCACAAAAGCGGACCGTTTTACCTTGTCGGCCTCTGACCGCAGTCCTACATTGCAGTCATGTCGCTTTCTCAAAGACTGCGCACCCTCATGCGGTGGCGCGGCATCCATAGCCAGAACCAGCTTGCGCGCCTGTCGGGCGTGCCGCAGTCCTGCATTCATCGCATCCTTACCCGCGAAGACCGCTATTCGCCCGCCCGCAATACGCTCGTGCGCCTGGCGCACGCCCTGGGCACCAGCGTGCCGTGGCTGACAGATGGCGTGGTGCCCGCCGCCGCGCCCGGGGCCAACCCCGCGCCCCGGCTGCCAGACGCCGCAGCCAATGGCGTCGATGGCTACTGCGCCGAAATCTGCGCGCGGCTTGCGCCGCAACCCGACAGCACCAAGCGGCTGATCCTGGCCCTGGTGCGCGAACTGTCTGACAAGCCCGGCACCGGCATCAGCCCCGGCGCCGCCCGTGCGGCGGCGCGTAAATGCGCCTAGCGCGGCTTGCCCGGTCGTGTACCCACCACCACCGCCAGCTCCGCGGGCTTGCCGCCGCGCAATATGCCCAGCGCGGCCCGCTGGCCGGGCGGCAACTGCGCAATCTCCGATAGCAGGCCGGTCGTGTCCGCCACCCGCTTGCCATTGACCGACTGCACGATGTCGCCCACGCGCAAGCCGCCGCGCGCGCCCGGGCCATCGCGCATGACGCCGGCGATGATCACCCCCGTCGTGTCGCGCGGCAACGCAAAGGCCCGCGCCAGTTCCGGCGTCACGTCCTGCGGCTCCACGCCCAGCCAGCCGCGCTTGACCGAACCGGTCTTGACGATATCGTCCATCACCTTGCGCGCAATCTCGATCGGCGTTGCAAACCCGATGCCCATCGACCCGCCAGATTCCGAATAGATGGCGGTATTGATGCCCACCAGGTTGCCGTAGGCGTCCACCAGCGCGCCGCCCGAGTTGCCGGGGTTGATCGCCGCGTCGGTCTGGATGAAGTTCTCGTAGGTATTCAGGCCCAGGCCATTGCGGCCCAGCGCCGACACGATGCCCTGCGTCGTCGTCTGTCCCACGCCAAACGGGTTGCCGATCGCCAGCACCACGTCGCCCACCCGCAGGCCCTTGTCGGACGCCAGCGTCGCGGCGGGCAGCTCGCGCAGGCTGGACAACTTGAGCACCGCCAGGTCCGTGTCCGGATCCGCGCCCACGACCTTGGCCGTGTCGCGACGCCCGTCGCGCAGCGCCACCTCGATGGCGTCCGCGGCCTGCACCACGTGATAGTTGGTCAGCACGTAGCCGTCCGCGTTCACGATCACGCCCGAGCCCAGGCTGGTCGAGGCCTCCCGACGGCTCACCCCCGGCATCTGTCCAAACAGCTGGCGCAGCACCGGGTCATCGGGCAGCGGGACCAACGGCACGTTCACGTGTTTGGTGGTGAATACGTTCACCACCGAGGGCGCCGCCTTTGCCACGCCGTCCGCGTACGACACCGCGCCAACGTCGCCGGCGGGCGCGCGCACGGACGCCGCGGTGGCCGGCAGGACCGCGCCGGGCCCGTTCACCCGCAGCAGGTCGGGCCGCAACGTCGTCACCACGAATAGAATACCCAGGCAGACCGTGACGGCCTGAGCGAAGATCAGCCAATATCGGCGCATGTTTCTGATAGGACTAGCAATGAATAAAGTGGACTCCCGCGTCCTGGCCAGCTGGCTGGACGACACCCTGCAGGCGGCCCGTTTCAAGGACTACTGTCCCAACGGGATGCAGGTGGAAGGCCGATCCGAGGTCGGACACATTATCACCGGTGTGACGGCCAGCGAAGCATTGCTGCGCGCCGCCGTCGAACGCGGCGCGGATGCGGTGCTGGTGCATCACGGCTGGATGTGGCGCAACGAAGACCGCCGCGTCATCGGCACCCGTCGCACCCGCATGGCCCTGACGCTGAAAAACGACCTGAATCTGTACGCCTACCATCTGCCGCTGGATGCGCACCCCACGCTGGGCAACAACGCGCAGCTGGCGCGTGTGCTGGGCCTGTCCCCCGCGCGGCGCGACGATGGCGCGCCCCTGACCTGCGGCCAGGACGGGCTGATCTGGCTGGGCGAGGCCAGCGGCCTGACCACCCTGGGCCAGTTGGGCGAGCGCGTGGCGCAGCGCCTGGGCCGCCCGCCGCTCGTCGTGGGCGATCCGGACCAGCCGCTGGCGACCATCGCCTGGTGCACAGGCGGCGCCCAGGGCATGATGGGCGACGCCGTGGATGCGGGCGCAAGCGTCTACATCACCGGCGAAGTCTCGGAATCCACGGTGCACCTGGCGCGCGAAACCGGCGTTGGCTTCATCGCGGCTGGCCACCACGCCACCGAACGCTATGGCGTCCAGGCGCTGGGACAGGCCGTGGCCGAACGCTTCGGCGTCAAGGTCGAATTCGTGGATATCGACAATCCCGCCTGACCCTGCCGCCCTGGCAAGAAACAAAAGCGTCCGATCAAGGACGCTTTTTCATTTACGGCCGCTTGAGCAGGTCGCGGATTTCGCGCAGCAGGGCGACGTCTTCCGGCGTCTTGGCCGGCGCCGGCGCTTCCTCCTGCTTGTTGCGGGCCTTGTAGATGGCCTTGACCATCCAGAAGATCACGAACGCCAGCAGGACGAAATTGATGATGATGGTGACGAAGTTGCCCCACGCAAACACGTTGGCGCCAGCCTTGGTCAGATCTGCGTAGGTCATCGGACCCGAATAGCCCTCGGGCATCGACAG
>Ga0308166_1004968_pt1 | contig 10389 bp, 5 predicted proteins | sample PhyCR2_2_FD_202137 | JGI IMG/M metagenome (GOLD analysis project Ga0308166, IMG submission 202137) | Phyllosphere microbial communities from UC Gill Tract Community Farm, Albany, California, United States - DLSLCC.R2 | ecosystem: Host-associated > Plants > Phyllosphere > Unclassified | place... | reverse complement strand
ATATCAGATAACTGGCAGAAAATAGGGTGTCGCGGACGGCCTCGCGATTTTCTAACCCATTAATGCGTTGGATAAAATCAACGTTATTCGGTAGCCAAGGCGCTTGGCTACAAACTGTTTCTTTGTAGCGTTCAACGGCGCCAAGGGTGGCGCTATCCTCAAACGCCATCGGTAACCAAATGATCCGTGACGGGACTTTTAACTGACTCACGTCTCCCAGCTGATCCTCGATCTCGAGGAGTCGGGCCATTAACGCTTGTTGGGTAAGGCGTAAACTGTCGTAGCGAATTTGCAATGACCGCACACCGGGAGAAAGCTCTGCGATACCGTCAATCGCGGCATCATTCAAGGCTTCCATCAGCAGATGGACCCGTAAACGTAAAGCAAGGTCGAGAATATTATCGCCATACTCGATCAAGATGTAGTGATCTCCCGCTTGCCGATAATAGACATCGGGTGTTAATGATGTCGCCGCACGCCTTGCCAATAAGGTCGCCGACCCCAGCGCTGTTTCAGTAAGCGAGGGCACGGGGAGCGCAGGCATGCAAGGGGGGACTAAATTGGCAATTGCCGCCTGTTGCGCCTGCTCACGTTCGACGGCGTCTTGATGACTGATTGGATAAAAGCGAATACTGTCGCCCGGTTTTAACTGACCCACTTTCCATAATTCAGCGCGGGCAATGGTGACCGGACAGACAAATCCCCCAAGGCTGGGGCCATCATGGGTGAGAATCACCGGAAAATCGCCGGTAAAGTTGATCGCGCCAACGGCATATTCGCAGTCATGCACATTCGAAGGATGTAACCCGGCCTCGCCACCATCCGGGCGACTCCAGTCCGGGGCTGGCCCGGTTAACCTGACGCCGAGACGATTAGAGTTGTAATGAACCTGCCACTCGCTGGCAAAAAAACGTTCAATACTCTCGGTAGTGAAAAAATCGGGTGCGCCATGGGGCCCATACAATACGCCAATCTCCCAGGTGGTGCTGTACTGCGGGATCATTTCCGGGGCAAGGCCGATAGGCTCGCTGATCGGTGCTGGGGTGGTGCAAGCGGTAAGCGAGGGTTGTGAGATGGCTAGCATGTCTGCCACGCGCAGGGTGCGGCCTGCATGGCCGCCAAACTGCCCCAGCACGAACGTAGAACGGCTGCCTAAATACTCAGGGACATCGAACCCATTACGGAGGGCAAGGTAGGTACGACATCCTTGTTGTGCTCGGCCTAAGGTCAGTGTTTGACCCGCTTTGACGGGGATCGGTTGCCAGTAATCAATGGGTTGGTCATCAAGCTGTGCAGGGCATTGCGCGCCAGTCAGGCTGATCAGGGTGTCGCAATGAAAGCGCAGCGTTGGACCCTGCAACGTAAACTCCAATCCTGCTGCATCGGGATGGTTACCGACGATCCGATTGGCCAAGCGGAAAGCATAATCATCCATCGGGCCAGAGGGCGGTACACCAATATGCCAATACCCTAAGCGGCCGGGGTAGTCTTGTACACTGCTAAACGTGCCTGGCTGTAGCACCTCAACAACTTGGGCGAGCGGGGTAAAACTGTCGAGGAAGCGTGTTGACACCTTCCCTTCGCGAAAGACTTGCGTGGCGATCACTTGGCGTAAGTAATCCAGATTGGTGGTAATGCCGTGTAACTGGGTAGCCGCTAAGGCTTGCTGCAATGCCTCAAGAGCGGCTTCACGATTCTCTGCCTTAACGATTAATTTAGCGATCATCGGATCATAAAAAGCCGATACCTCACTGCCTTGTTCGATACCGCTGTCTATCCGTACGTCTGTGGGAAAGTGCACGGCGGTCAATGTCCCTGGACTTGGCTGGAAATTCTTTAACGGATCCTCAGCGTAGAGTCGCACTTCGATGGCTGCTCCCTGTGGTGGCTGTTGGAGGCGATGCCAGTCAAGAGAATCGCCTGCCGCGACACGTAGCATACATTCGACCAAGTCGATGCCCGTCACCGCTTCAGTGATAGGATGCTCGACTTGCAGTCGCGTATTGACTTCCAAGAAATAGAAAGCCTGTTGGAGGGGATCATAGATATATTCCACCGTGCCCGCGCTGCGGTAGTTGACACGCTCGCCGAGGCGAATCGCCGAAGCAAGTAATGCCTCGCGAAGGGCTGGGGGAAGATGCGGTGCAGGCGTCTCTTCGACCACTTTCTGGTTACGCCGTTGTAACGAGCAATCACGTTCGCCTAGGGCGATAACCTTTCCATTACCGTCGCCAAAAATCTGCACCTCGATATGGCGTGCATGATCGATATAGCGTTCAAGAAAAACCCCCGCATCACTAAAAAATTGTTCGCCGAGGCGGCGCACACTTTCCCATGCCTCACGCAACGCGGTGGCATCTTCACAGCGTGTTAGCCCGATGCCGCCGCCTCCCGCTGTGCTTTTCAACATGATCGGGTAGCCGATCGCTTCGGCAGCGATAAGGGCTTCTTCTAACGAGGTGAGCAGCGTGGTGCCCGGTGTCATCGGTACCCCGGCTTCCGCCGCTAATTCTCGGGCTCGATGCTTTAACCCAAATTCTGCAATCTGTTGTGCAGTGGGGCCAATAAAGACGATGCCTTGTTCTTCACACGCGGTGGAAAACGCGACACTTTCAGACAGAAAGCCGTAACCGGGCCAAATAGCTTGTGCACCGCTCTGTTTAGCCGCAGCCAGTAGTTTATCGCTGCGTAAATAGCTCTCGCTGGCTTTATCTCCCCCCAGCGCGATAGCGATATCTGCTTCTTTAACATGGCGCGCATTACGGTCGACATCGGAATAGACGGCAACGCTGGTGATCCCTAAGCGTTTACAGGTCTTTATTGCGCGGCAAGCAATCTCACCCCGGTTAGCAATCAGTACAGTGGTAAACATATTAGTGTTCCTCCTGAGTAGTGAGCCAATTACGCCAGCCACCGAATGCAGTGATTTCCAAGGCGGTTTTAAGCACTACAGGTTCGCAGATAAATCCCTTGACGGTTCGGCCGTCGGCTAAGGCCAGGCTACCGATACCCAGAGGTGCGGGAATTTCAGCGACAAATTCGCCAAAACGGGCGAGCGGGATATCCCACAGTTCAACGGTAATCGCTTGTCCCTGTTCATCACGTAATAAACCGGGTTTCTTGATCGGCCCATCAAGTAAGGCGAATAGACGATAATTGTCAGCAGTCCGCGTCTCTTCGATCAGTACCGCGTTACGGGTAGTGAGCTGAAAATTGAGTGGCATACCGGTCAGGTGGGCACCAACGACCGCCACGCGAACATGCGCAGGTGAGGGGGGTAAACTCAGTGGTGTGCGGGGAAGTTCACGCCCAGTAGCCCCTAAGGGAAGCCGGAGCAAAGACTGCCAACGGCAACCAAATTCGGCGAGGGCGCGATCGTGCCACGCGGGGGCCAATAGGGTAATCCCTGCAGGCAGGCCATCCGATCGAAACGGTGCTGGCAGCGCTAGGGCGCTTAAATCAGCCAGATTGGTAAAATTAGTATAGAGACCTAACTGCGAGTTTAACCTCACGGGATCCTCTGCCAGCGCAGTGAGCGTATGAATTGTCGGCGTTGTCGGGACCAGCAGGGCATCGACGTCTGCGAGGCTGGATTGGATGCGACGACTTAACTCGGCACGCAGATATTCCGCTTGATAGGCGTCTACCGCACTGAATTCTTTTCCTTGGCGAATCACTTGATAAACAGTCGGGTCCATATGTTCAGGCTGGTCCAGCAGCGTACCCACCGCGGCGGTTCGCTCGGCAACCCACGGTCCAGCATAAAGTTGCTCGGCTAATTGCTGAAAGGGTGCGAAATCGATCGGCTTAAGCGTTACGCCACTGTTTTCGAGCGCGGTAAGCGCTTGCTGCCAAGCAGCCTCAGCCTGCTGATCACCACAGAAGGTAAGGGTATTAGGGATGGCAAACTGTGGACGCGCGGCAAACTGGGCTGGGGCTGTCGCGGGATGTTGGCGTGAATAGGCCTCGTGTTCATCATAGCCCGCGGCTAAGGATGCGACCAGATAGGCATCTGCAACCGTTAAGGCAAAAATTGACGGGGTATCGTTCAAACGACAGGCCGGAATGATGCCGCGCGCCGATATCCAGCCTTTGGTCGGTTTTAGGCCAACAATATTATTAAAGCCAGCAGGAACGCGTCCCGATCCTGCGGTGTCAGTCCCCAAACTAAAGGCGACATATCCGCGGGCAAGCACGGAGGCCGAACCCGAACTTGAACCTCCACTAATATAGTCAGGATGAAAGGTATTACAGACGGCACCATAAGGAGAACGGCACCCGACCAAGCCGGTTGCAAACTGGTCGAGATTGGTTTTCCCCACTACGATGGCACCCGCGGCTTTAAGGCGCGCAACCACGTGCGCATCCTGCTCTGCGATATAGCGGGCGGTTGGACAGGCAGCCGTTGTTGGCCAACCAGCCACATCGATATTATCTTTTACCGCAAACGGTACACCGAACAACGGCAGTGCATCACGCGAAGCGGGGTCTTGGGAAAATAGAGCATCAATTTGGGCGTGCAGTTGTTCGGTACTGCAAAGATAAATCCATGCGTTATCCTGTGGGGCGAGGGCTTGAAGGTGCGTGGTCAATAACGATTTTAAGCGAAGCGGGTCGTGCTTGGCGTGCTGTTGCCAATCTTTAAGCGTGTAGCCGAAGGTCGCTGACATAGTTGAATCCCAAGTGGTATACAAGATGGGAGTGAGTGGAGCAATAACTATGCCAAAGGATTATCTAATTGTTTCGTAAGGGTTATTTGGTTATTGGTCGCGAGGGGACTATTGCGTGACACGGCAGGCGGTGCAGTCGCGCACTGAATTGACGCACCCTCATCCCGCCGTGCCGAGAATAAGAAGAGGCTACACCTAGGTATAACCTCCTCGCTGAACAGTTGCTTAGAATGTCAGGCTTAGCTTCGCCCAATAGCTGCGACCCGGTTCATTGATCGGCGTATTAGTGGAATAGCCAAAACTCCCGTTGCCCGCTAAATTCAGGTGTTCGCTGTAGGTCTTATTAAGAAGATTATCAATGCCTAGTGTCACCGCGAGCGTATCGGTGAATTGATAACGACTGTTGGCGGAAAGTATCAGGAAGCTGGCACTTGGCCCGAAATCTTTCCCCACCACATTACCTTCATTTCGAGCAATACGGTGTTGAGCGGCGACCCAGCGGACCAATCCGGTAGTCTGCCAATTCCCTGTATGCCAAGTCGCCCCGACCCGTGTTTCTAGCGGCGGGATTTGCGGCAGTGGTCGGTGTGCTTGGCGATTATTGGCTTGGGCATAGCTTAGGCTACTCTCCACTTTCCAGTGGTCTGACAGCTGATAGCTGGCCCCCATTTCCCCGCCAAAAATCAGCGCATCGACATTATCGGCTTGGCTTATCTTTTTTTGCGTTGGCTGATAACGGAACAGGATAAAATCATCTACCCATCCAATATAGGCAGATAGCCAAGCATCGAGTCGTTTATCTTGGTATTTTGCCCCAACATCTAATTGCGTCGTTTTTTCCGGCTTAAGCGAGTGAAACGCAGTATGTTGCCGGTCAGGGCCGTAGGTCGGTGAGAAGAGCTCCCAGTAATCAGGGAAGCGCTCGGTATAGCCTAGACCGGCATAAAGCAGTACCGGGGAGCGCTCCGGCTGGTGCTCGATCCGTAAAAACCCCGCGGGAAGGACGCGGTGGCGATGGGCAGTATGCTGTGTGCGTTTATCGGTGGCTTGACTAATATCTGCCCTGACACCACTTATCAGGTGGTCACCGGGTGCCAGCCGGGTGTTTAGCTCGCTGAATACCCCATAATCACTAAAGCTGGCATCTTCCCGCCAAGCGCCTGAAAATTTACGCCGATGGCTGTTATGCTGCATATCGACACCACTGCGCAATTCGGCGGCATCGCCTTGCCAGGTCCCCATTACGCGTCCGCCAAGGGTTTTACGGCCAACTTCTGACCGCATTGGCATCGTCATTCCGGCCATGGAGTGGCGTAGTGAGAAGTTATCCATAACATGATCGGCATTGTTGTAATACAGATGGCTCGTCAGTTCGGTAAAGGTCTCGCTAATATTTTCCTTTTTAAACGTTAGCCCCAGACTCTGCCGCTTAAATTGCGATCCGTCCATGCCTCGACCTGCATACCGGGCGTTACCGTTACCTTGTCCTGCGGTAAGCTCTAATAAAGTATCGTCATCGGGGGTCCAGCCAATCGCGATATCGCTATTCCATTTTTTCCATTTCGACGGCACGCGATACCCATCTCCATCTTGGTAATCGTGAGAGTGTGCATGGTTACCGGTTAAGCGTAGGTAGCCTTGCGAGTTGCCTAAACTGATATCGGCATTCTGATCCTGACGTTGGTTCGAGCCCATCACCAAGCTGGCTTCTCCTTTAATACCGGGAGCAGAAAAAGAGGGCGGTAGTCGATCAAAGCGAAGCGTACCTGCCGAGTTGCCTGGTCCCCATAGTACGGTCTGCGGGCCTTTAGTTAAGGTCATCACATCGAAATTCTCAGGGGAAAGATAGGAGGAGGGGGCATCCATTCGGCTGCCACAGGCACCTAACATTTCACTGTCGTTCATCAACATGCGTAAGCGCGAGCCAAACATGCCACGAAATACGGGGTCACCATTGGTTCCGCCATTACGGATCTGGGCAAAACCAGGGATGGTTTTGAGATAGTCGGCGCCATCGCTGGCGGGTAGGGGTTGGCGCGGTGTTTTCGGTGAGCTAATCACTTCCAACGGCGAGACGACGGGTGCGCTAATGATCAAGGTCGAGGGATTTTCGCCACGATCGGTCGGTGACGCGGCAACGGCTTGCTGGCTTTGAGCCACCAGTAGCGCAAGCATAAGAGGGGATAATCGAGTGTGATAAGACATAATAATTTCCTTACTGCGCAGGCGTGACAATGCCTAGCGCAAAAAAACGCTAAATCGGCCTCGATAACAGCGTATCGGGCAACTTAATGGGTAACCTAACGTTCTATAAGGAAGGTGGTGCGCGTGCTTGGCTTGATGACCAATAGCCCGTTAAGGGCCGTGTGATAAGCGGGGGAAGCGCTAGAGTCTGAAGCGGGCAGTAAACAATGACCAGCGCGAGCAGAATGATCCACGGCAGAAAGGGGAAGTGCGCCAGTAATTGGCAATAGCCACAGGCCATATCGTCGAGCATTTGCCGATCGAAAGCCGGTGTTTGAGAAGACGTTGAAGGCGACATCATCGCGCATTGATCATGAGGGGCGGTCATAGCTGCCATCGAAGGCATAGTAGAAGCGATATGGGGTGCGGCCTGAAGGTTCTTCGAGATAATGGGGGCGATAAACAGCATAGCAATTGAAAAAATCGCTAACTTTGCGGCTACACGGTAAAATTTTGCGAAGTGATGCAAAATGCTGAATTCCCAATTCCCTATCTAGAGTGCGGCGCTATCTTATCGCAAAAGTGATTGAGGGCCTACAAAAAAACCTCAGTTTTTATAAGGCATTATTTATGCCCAAACCGTATCGATTAATGGTAGGGTATTGGCCTCCAATTACCTGCCAACGATAAAGAAATAGCTGACTATGCAACATGCATTAACCGCGATAATCACTTTATTCGCGACCCTGGCCTTAGGCTGGCTAGTGGGGTCCCAGTGTTCGTTAACACTCCGCCACAAGGTGGTCAAATCCTTAGGTATTATCGTCCTCCTGTTGTTATTCAGTATGGGACTGGATTTTGCGCAAGTGCTGACCCATGGTGAAATGGGCAGCGCCATCATCCTGCACGCGCTGTTGCTCTCGGGACTGATCACGCTATTCACCGGCGCATTACTGATACGCAAACCCGCCGCCATTCATCATGACAGCCCATTACCCTCGCTATTATCGGCTTTTAGTGGCTGCCTTAAGGCAATAGTGGCGTTTATCGCAGGCGTTACGCTCAGCTATTACACCCATTTCAGCCTGAATACTCTGGGGCTCTCGAGTAATAGTGTGCTCTATGTCATGCTATTTTGTGTAGGGGTTGATCTGGTTGGCTTTCGTTTTGGTCGGGTGACCCGCCAATGTGCCAGCGTACCGGTGGCGGCGATCCTTGGCTATATCCTCGCCGCAGGGGTATTCAGCCTACTAACGTCCTTTAGCTGGCAGCAATCACTGATGTTATGCAGTGGCTTAGGCTGGTTCTCGCTATCAGGTCCGATGATCCATCAACTTGCCGGTGCGCAGATGGGGGCTATCGCCTTTATGACCGACTTTGTGCGTGAACTTCTAAGCATCGTCTTCCTCTACTTTCTGGGCCGTCGTCAGCCTCTTGCTGCGGTGGGGTTAAGCGGTGCCGCAGCAATGGACTCCGCACTGCCTTTTATTAAGCAAAATTGTGATGCCTACTATATTCCCTATGCCATCTTCAGTGGCTTGTTGTTGACGCTGGCCGCTCCTTTCCTTATCTCCTTGACGGTGGCCCTATGTTAACGCGCCGATTACTAACATTCCCGCTAGCGAGTGTGGCCATGTTGCTGTGCTGGGTGACGTTCTCGGCAGAGGCTGCCTTAGAAGGGATATTGCTCGCGCCACCGTCTGGGCAATCGCCTCAGCGGCTGCTGGTGTTGCTACACGGTTATGGCAGTAACGAGCAAGATTTATTGCCACTGGCCGACTATGTCGCGCAAGAATATGCCGTCGTCAGCTTGCAAGCCCCCATTGCCTTGGGGGCACATCGCTTCGCTTGGTATCGAAACGGTACGGGCGCGCAGGCAGATATCACTGCGGCCCGCCAACAGATACTTACGCGTGTGTCGCAGATCCAGCAGCAGTTATCCATTCCGCCGAACCGCACGCTGCTTGCCGGCTTCAGTCAAGGGGCGGTAATGAGTTGGAGCATCGTTTTCAACGCGCCACATGCGATTGGCGCGGCGGCTATTTTCAGTGGAAGGCTGCCAGAGTCGGAGGGACGCCCCACCCCCCAGCAGAATAGGCGAAATTTACCGCAACTGTTTGTCGGGCACGGACAAAATGATCAGCGTATCGCGCTGGCCTTGGATGAGCAGGCTGTCGCGCTCGCCCAACAACGGGGTTATGCGTTGAGCTTTCATCGTTATGCGGATCTCGGCCATGGCATTAACCCGCAAGAGCTGACAGATTTCAAGCAGTGGGCTGCCGGTCTTAGCCTTCAAAAACCATCGTCGTAGAGGCCTTTTCATTACTGCGCGGTGCCTTAAGCAGGCGTGCGAACTCAACTTCGAGTTTTTCAACCGCAACCAAAAATTGTGCGGGCGTAGCGTTTGTTTGTTGCTGCGCTGCGTAAGCAAGTGCTAATTCTTTTGCCGTAAAACGTTGTGTTGAAAACATAGTAAGCTCCTCTCGTTGACAAAATCAGTGTAGAGGGCAGGCGCGCTGAAATAAAATTGGTTTAGATAATTACTGTGATGGGTAAAACTTTGCGCAATCTCACCGTTTTAACGCGCCTTTCGATGATTGAAACCCTTTCTTAATCAAAATCGGCTGGCTGTAAATCGACTATAGTATGCCGTTTGATAAGATTTAATAGCGCGTGCAGTGCATTTTCTTAATGAGTACATTACGCTTATAACAACATAAGAGGGAAATCAGTGCCACGCTGATTAATTCTGGAGTAGGTTGATGAGTAAAAAAATAATTTTTACTGTTTTAGTGATGATCGCCATTGTCTCACTGGCAATTTTTTTTAGAGTCCAAAATCAAGATTTACTGTTACAAGGCGAAGTCGATGCACCGGAAGTGATCGTCGCGTCTAAAGCTAAAGGACGCGTCGTAGAGCGCTTGATTGAGCGCGGTGACGATGTTAAAGCGGGGCAGGTGATTATACGTTTAGATGCGCCTGAATTAATCGCCCAGTTGAAAGCGGCCGAAGCGGCGCGCGATCAAGCTAAATTTACTTTAGAGATGTCACAAAACGGCACGCGGGAAGAGAGTATTCGTCAGCTGACGGCCACTCTTGCCGGGGCGAAAGCGGATTACCAAACCGCCGAAGCGACCTATCGTCGTAATCAGAGCGTGGCAGCGAAAGGTTATATCTCCGCTTTAGACTTAGATAATGCCCGTAACTCTCGTGATACCGCCTTACACAGTATGCAAAGCGCGCAAGCTAATTTAGATGAAGCTAAGCATGGCGACCGCTGGGAGCAGCGTGATGTTTATAGCGCGCAACTGCAACAAGCTGAACAGCAATTAGCCGAGATCAAAGTTCAGACCGATGACCTTAACGTGAAAGCACCGGTGGATGGTGAGGTTGGTCCGATTCCGGCCGAAGTGGGTGATTTATTGAGTGCATCGAGTCCTCTTGTCACCTTGGTGCGTCTGCCCCAAGCCTATTTTGTCTTTAACTTACGTGAAGATATTCTTGCCCATGTACGCAAGGGGGATGTGATCCGACT
>Ga0308166_1004961_pt1 | contig 10396 bp, 5 predicted proteins | sample PhyCR2_2_FD_202137 | JGI IMG/M metagenome (GOLD analysis project Ga0308166, IMG submission 202137) | Phyllosphere microbial communities from UC Gill Tract Community Farm, Albany, California, United States - DLSLCC.R2 | ecosystem: Host-associated > Plants > Phyllosphere > Unclassified | place... | reverse complement strand
TTAAGGCATCCACGACCTCTTGCAACCTAATCTCTCTAGCAATTCGTCCTTCAGAGAGTCGCCTTAATACGTTATCCCAATCGGCATCTGTTGAATATAGATGCTGTAATTCACCTTCAACATTAGGGTCCGCAACATTCATGACTACACTGGCTTGACCAATTTTCTGTGCTTTATTGACACGAGTAAATCGGCCAACGAACTGCAAAGTTACTGCAAGAGACTTATGATGATCATGCAAAGCGGCAATTTTCAGGTTGGGTAGATCATAGCCTTCTCCCAACATGTCTACGCAAATAACGATTCTTGATTGTCTTGATAATAATTTATTAAGACGTTTTTTTATTTCCGTTTTAGGATAATCAGAATGAACAACGATTGGATTAAAGTTCGGTGCAATTTTCTGATAAATAGTAAGTATTTCTTCTGCTCGCTGCTTGCTGCTAGTACGAGCCATGAGCAAATGATCAAGGTCATTATTTAAGTCTATATGCAGTTGACCTACAGCTGTATCCGCGATTGCATGATCCATAAGGTCAGAGTAATACTCCTCTACAGGCAGCAAATTTACATTTGTAAAATAGCCTGCTCGTTGGGCTTCCCCCATCGTGTAGTTATAGATAATTTTTCCACCAAGGGACTTCTTATCATTCCTAAAGGGGGTCGCTGTAAACTGCAAAACATGTTTGTCTTTGAATCGTTCACGAATTGTCTGCCATGATGAGGCTGAGATATGATGAGCCTCATCAATAAAAAGATGGCTACACGACTCGCAAAGTGCATTTAATGCTGTTTCGGAGCAGGCAGACAAAACGCTGGTCGTAGCAACTAAGACGTTTGATTCACAGGCTAATTGCTTAGCTTCTTCCGCTACCTGAATTCCCTTCTTAATAATGGCGACATTAGGGAGTGCAATGTTGGGTGGAACGACTGTTAGCTCTGGCAAATATCCTAAATCGATGAACTTTTTGGATATCTGTGTTCGGAGAGAGTCAGACGGGACTATGAGTAAAATTCGCTCATATCGCTGATATATCATGGTAGCCAGCATTGTTTCCGTTTTACCCGTTCCAGTGGGCAGTACGACGGTAGCAGGTTCTACCTGCAAATCAGTAGCGAAATAGCCTGCAATTGCATGAAGTGCACCCAGTTGGGGTTTTCTAAGACCAGGAGAATTGCGCTCTGGATCGTCCTCTCTAAACTGAAATTGATGACGCCATTGTTCATTAATTTCATCAGGTGAAGTGCTAAATACCTGCTCTGGAAATTGCTCCCAGAGTAGCTCAGTATCTTCTCGCCATTTTTCGAATGTAAATGGTTCCTTAGCTTTAAGGGAAGCTACACCATCTGCGCATTTCCCTCTGGAATTTGGATCTTTCAGATAGATATAGTCTAGAGGAGGCTTCAGACCCGTAACAAGTTCAAAGTACCCAAGGAAATTTGCATTTCTGACTTTAGCCGTCACTGTCGTTGCTCGGCAAAGTAACTTATGAATAAAATTTCCACCAATCCTTCGGGCTGGGGTAGCCTTCGCAGGCAAGATGATTTTTATTGTTAAAGGGTCGAAGAAGTCCAATTTTTATCGCTCCTATGGTTTACCAAGGAAAGCTTTTTGATTAATGGCATAAAAAGTCTCATCGATTCTATGCCCATAATTATTATACTTGTCAATAAGTTTCATAACATTTTGATGTGTTTGATTATATTTCCTCTGGAGCTCTAGTGGTGGATAAGGAAACTCTAAGTTGCTTAAGACACCAGTATTCATATGAGTAAATGCTCCATCCGGCCCGGTTTTAAGGTTACCGACTCTACCTTTGCAGTACGTCATAAGGGATACAAAATATTCTGGATACAATTTTTCATTAAACCGAACCCGAATAAGATTTGTACTGATAATAGATCTTGGCGAATTCGACCTCACAACACCCATTTTACCAACAGTACCTGCTCTGGAAATAATTACATCGCCATCTAAAACAGAGTAGGATTCAAGCTCTTGATATTTATATTCACTTACCCAAAGAGAAGGTGAGTCAATAAAGTCTCCTTTTAAGGTAATATTGTCCATGTTCCATACAGGAACTCCTTCTCTTGTGTACTCATCTTTTTTCAAAGCACTCCCAAAAGGACCGCATTTAGTACCATTTTTTTCATCAATAAAAAATTCACTTAATACTTTAATTTCAAAACCCTTAGGATTCATTACTGGATCGCCAAACATATCTAAAAAAACAGAATAAAGATAATCGTTAGCGACTTTAATGGCTTGCTCGCGTTTTTTGCGTATACAATTGGCTTTATTGAAAATGGCGGTGATACGCTTTTGTTCAATTATAGAGGGTAAAGGGATCTCAATATCAGTAAGCATTCCTATTTTAATGTATTTGATCACTCCACCAACGCTCATAGTTCTAAGGCGCTCGACGTATTTATCCATAAAGTAGAAGAGATATCGAGTATTCAAAACATCGCTTGAATTTACGGTGATTACGTATGTTCTTTGGTAAGCGTTGAATTTTCCATTGTAATGTTTGACATTCAAATCTCCATTACCTGCTAACAGTATTGCATCGCAATCAAAAGCATAAGAATTGATATTTAATGATTTTCGAGAGCATGTGAAAAAAGGGTTATCCCTTCATCCTCAGCCGCATTTGCATCTAATCGACCTGTTTTAATAGTTACCAAATCTCCTAGCTTCGCCATAGGCCAATTCACAGCATCCCCTCCAGCTCATCCAAATCCGCCAGAATCTCTTTTTCCAGATCTTTTAACCGTTTCAGTATCACCTTCGGATCTTCATACTCCTCGGCCTGGTACACTACCTCTTTATAGCGATTGATAGAGAGGTCGTATTTCTGTGCGGCAATATCAGCTTTCGGCACCACAAACGCCGCCTGAGTGCGATCTTTAAAATCAACGCTAGCATCAATCCCTTCCGGTTGCTGTTGTTTTAGCAACGAGGCTAATTTCTCGCCCATAAAGTTATCAACCGGCAGCCCGCGCAAAGTACGGTAATGCTTCCAGCTTGCCAATAGGTGCGGCAGATCGTTGTCTTTTACCGGGTTACGTTTGTCATCCAGACTGTAGCCGTCATTTCGTAGATCGTAGAACCAGACCTCATCCGTCTGGCCGCCTTTGGTAAAGATCAGGATCGCCGTCGCCACACCGGCATAAGGCTTAAATACTCCGGAAGGCAGGTTTATCACCGCTTCCAGCTGGTTATCTTCCACCAGCGTTTTACGCAGCGACTGGTGCGCCTTACTGGAGCCAAACAGGACGCCCTGCGGCACGATAGTGGCACTGCGCCCGCCCACTTTCAGCATTTGCAGAATGCGCGCCAGGAACAGCAGCTCAGTTTTCTTGGTTTTCACCATCGCCGACAGCGTGGCGTCGATATCTTCCTCATCCAGTGAACCGGTAAACGGTGGGTTCGCCAATATCAGGTTGAAAGCATTTTTGCTGGCCAGCGGGAAGTTGGTACTGAAACTCTGGCTCATGGTGTCCTGATAGTGGATGTCCGGCTCTTCCACGCCGTGCATAATCAGGTTCATGGCGGCGATACGCAGCATAGTAGTGTCAAAGTCGTAGCCGTGGAACATGTTGTTATCCACATGGTCACGCCACGGCGTCAACAGGTCGCCGGTAAAAATTTTCTGCTCTTCTAGTTCACCGCGTTCGTTGGTGCCAATTTCACTATGAATCGACTCCAGAGAACTGTATTTCTCCAGCAGGTATTCATAGCTGGTCGCCAGAAAACCACCTGTACCACAGGCCGGATCGCAAATCGTTTCACCACGCGCCGGGTTCGGCTCCATCATTTCAACCATTGTGCGGATAATGTGGCGCGGCGTGCGGAACTGACCGTTGATCCCGGCGGTGGTCAGCTTACTTAACAGATATTCGTAGAGATCGCCTTTAGTGTCGCCACGATCCAGCGGCAGGTTTTTGATCACCTCCACGGCTTTGGTCAGCAGTGACGATTTAACAATCTCCAGACGAGCATCTTTCATAAAATTGCCCAGCAGCGTCACCTTCGTATCTTCAGCCTGCCCAAGCTGGCGGAAATGCTGGAAGACGCCATCGCGCACCACTTCCATCATTTCGTCCGAGCCAAGGTTGCTGTAGTGACTGAAACGGAACTCCTGCTGCTCAGGCGCAAAGCGCGGTTTAAAATCAATACCCGCGATTTGTTTACGCTTCTCGTCGCGTTGTTCCTGGGTATCCAGCATCCTGGAGTACATCAGGTAGGTGATCTGTTCGATAACGGTCAGCGGGTTTGTGATACCACCCACCCAGAAATCTTCCCACAGCCCGTCGATTTTACTTTTTAAGTCACCGGTGATCATTGTTAACGTCTATACCCTGTTATAAATACAAAAGCCCCGCTGCCGGAGCTTGTCATGTGCGTATTATACCGTCGCTGCGTCCGTCACAACACCCAACTCTTCGACTATCTTTTGCAACCGGACGATCTGCTCTATATCCGGGAACACGCCAGTGATGCCTTCGTTGTGGATATGCGTAAATGGCTGTTCAAAGAGTTGTCGCATTTCAATGGTGCCGTAATCGCGGATGTGGTTTTTCAGCAGCGACAGGAAGCGCAATTGCGGGCTGGTCAAGCTGTTATCAGCGGCGAACTGGGCAAAGCGCACTTCCACCGCGTTGCTGTCCATCCCGATGATTGTTCGCAAAAGTTTATCCAGGCTGGCGGTTGCCTGCGGGTAGAACTCTTTCAGCGCCCGGATATCAACGTTGGGATTCTGGATCAGCACTAGCTTCGCCAGCTCATCCAGCTCGCTTTGCGTCACCGACTCGCCGTTGCGGATTTTCTTCAGAACCGGATTTTGCTGAAACAGCGGCTCCAGCGCTCCCTGAACCTGCTGACGATACAGTTTGAAATCAATCGAGCGGATGTTTGTTTTGCGGGTTTCCGTCTGGATTAGGTTCGCATCTTCGGTAATATCCACCTGTATCGAACCAAATTTTGGCGTCGCGTCTTTTTCCATCAGGTGCATGATGCCGCGCAGATGAATGCGGATATCTTCCAGCTCTTCCAGGCTGGCCTGCTTCCACCAGCCCAAATCACGAAGCTGATTAATTCGTTGTCCCTGATGCTGCACCTGTGCCAGATGCGGCGGAAGACGTTCCACTTTCTCGATGATGATCGGCCAGAGCACATCCAGCTCTTCCGGGTTGATATAACGGGCAGTTTGCGCTGCCAGAATATCCATATCGAAACGCATAGCGTCGCTTTGCCCGCGTACGTCCAGCCACTGCATCAACGGGGCCAGAATGGACAGCAGATCCTGCTGTGTTTTTGGGGAAAGCTGGCGCAGCACTTTTTCATCGCTGTACTGCGCTTTTTGCTGCCACTTCTCCTGCACGGCAATCGACTTTTCATCCAGTGCGTTGATTTGCTCGCGAAGCTGGTGAGCGACTAAATCCACCGCCTGTTTGTCGAACTTACGCTGTGCTGCTGCCCCTAGCGTGACCCACGCTTCGAAGCGTTTTTGCGCCAGCGATTTTGTCACTGTGACTTCGGCCTCTTCGGTATGCAGCTCGTGATACTCAAAATTGCCCCAGTGATCGAAGATACGGAATTTTCGTTTATCCAGCGGTTTGCCGTTGTCATCGTAGCCGTACAGCCCCGCGCAGAGGCGCGTACCACGGCCAATCATCTGCCAGAACTTCACTTTTGATTTGACCGGTTTGGCAAAGACCAGATTCACAATTTCCGGGACATCAATGCCGGTATCGAGCATGTCAACGGAGATAGCGATGGTCAGCTCTTTGTTGGTGCTTTCATCCAGTCCTTTAAAATCATCAATCAGTTGCTCGGCACGGGGATCGTAGTTGTCGATGACCTGACAGAAGCGTCCGGCAAACTGTGGGTACATGTCGTCGAACAACTCATTCAGCAACAGCGCGTGTTTGTGGTTACGGGCAAAAATGATGGTTTTACCGGGGAGTTGGCCGTCCCGATCTTTCAGGCCATGTTCCATCAGGTTACGCAGAATATAGCGGTTGGTGTCTTTGTTATAAATTGCGTCATCAAGCGCCTTACCATCAAATTCCAGCGTATTGGGATCGATACCCTGCTCTTCCAGCTCGCGGATTTGTGCCTCGCTTAATTTCTCCCGTTTAATGCCTTCGCGCAGAAATTCCGTGGTGTGCGTAACAACCTCGTAGGGAACCAGATTGTTATCGGCGATGGCATCTTCCAGGCTGTAGTTGGCGGTAGGGATACGTCCTTCACAACCAAACAAGCCGAAAGTGGTTTTGCTCACCATGTCGATTGGCGTGGCCGTCAGGCCAATCTGGAGGGCATCAAAATACTTAAACAGATCGCCGTAGACGTTGTAGATAGAACGATGGGATTCATCGGCGATGATCAAATCAAAATAACCGACATCAAAATGGTCCATGATTTTCATCATGCCGGGATAGGTGGCGATGTAGATCCTGGCATTCTGCCTGTCTGCTTTCTTCGATTTCCCGACCACATACAGCGGCTCATTGGTGAACTGATTGAAGGCATTCGCCGCCTGTTTACGTAGCTCTTTGCGGTCACAAAGAAACAGGACGCGTTTTACCCAGCGAGCATCAATCATCAGTTTGCTTAGTGCAATTGCCACGCGGGTTTTGCCTGTACCGGTAGCCTGAACAATTAACGATTGCCGGTACTTGTTGGTAAACCGCTCGCTGACGCGGGCAATGGTTTCAAGCTGATACAAACGTCCTGCAACGGCCTTACCTTCGTTATCTTTAACATGCGGCACATTGTTCAGCGGCAGACGAGTTTCACGCTGCTGAATAAGATATTGCAGGCTTTCCTTGCTGTAGAAGCCGAATACTCGACGCGGAGGATAACCATGAATTTTATGGTCGTCCCACAGCCAGATATCGTAGCCGTTGGTGTAGAAGATGACCGGACGCTGACCATATTCTTTTTCCAGCCAGTCTGCATACAGTCGGGCCTGAATTCGTCCTTGTTCGGCATTGACGCTGGTTTTTTTTGCTTCCACCACCGCCAGCGGTTTATGCGCCTCATCCCACAAGACATAATCCGCATAACCGTCGCCGGTTGCAGTAGGTTGTTCTTTAACCGGGTGTTCCTGCGTAACCTGATCGGTATTATTAAGCTCTTCCCCTACATTCCAGTCGGCGGCAAGCAGGCGAGAATCAATCATGCGGCGGCGGGTTTCCGCTTCATCAATAGAGAGAATATCTGCAACATGCTGGTTGCGAGCTCTGGCTTCATTCAGGCGCTGAGTAAGGTGTTCGGCCTTTTCCTGCTCTTGCTGTAGTGCGCGTTGTAGCGCCAGTTCGCGCTCACGGCTTTCATCTTGAGCCCTGATTGCATCTTCCAGACGTTTTTCATCTGCACGACCTGAAGATTGTGTTAACGGAGGGAGAGAGAATTTGGGGCAGTCATCAACATTACCGTGGGCATAACGAACATACAGCCAGACCCCTAATAAATACGCTTCCTTAATCAGCCAGTAGGTATCTTTGGCTTTGATACGTCCGCCGTGCGCGGCGCGGTTGCCGTGGATACGTAGTGCGTCCATTTTCATGATGATGGCTTCCGGCATCATGCTGGTAAACACATCTGCGTTCATTAAATCGTACAGATTCGCCTTGATGCCTTCCGGCAACCGTTCCTGACGATACAACCAGCGCACCATCAGTTCGGTATAGTTGCGCAGCTTAACAAGACTGCTTTCCGGGTCATAGTGAACATAGCGTTCTGCCATACACGCTAGTTCTGCCAGTTCCGGCCACTGGCTGCGCAACATTTCAAAATTGAGAGACTGCTCCATCAATCATCGCCTTATGTCATCGATACAATAGGATTTCTGGAAAGAATATCACACTAATCTTATCGACGAAGTAAGCCGGATGGCACATAGGGGCTATGAATTGACTGCCTTAGCAACTTTAAAGAGGTCAAGCATCTATTAATTACAGTCAATAGCGTGATTTTTTTATATCGTGGGCACAGAATAGCTTTAATACAGTAACGGCTCGGGATTATTTCACCCTTATGACTACTCTCGTTTTTTCCTATTCTCATGCGGATGAAGAACAACGCCATGAGCTAGAAAAACATCTGTCCCCGTTGAAGCAAATGGGGAAAATCACCACATGGCATGATCCCGAATCGTTCCTGGGCAAGAGTTTGAATATCAGATCGATCACTATTTTTCGAAGGCAGATATTATCCTGTTGAATCACAACAGATAAAGAAGTTTTATCTTGATCCCGGTTATCGCATACAAAAAGCCACCTCTGCCAGCGGCTCGGTCTCGTTCCTTCGAGTACATGGTTATTCTGATAAACTTCACTGTCTGACGAACGCTGATATTGTCGTCTGATGAATCAATGGTGAGCATAGCTATCGGGAAGAGAAAAAAGAAAAGGAACCACCTGAAGAAGAGTTAGATCGCTTTCTGGATGAACTTGAACTCGCACAGGATCAACGGGATTTTATTGATTCCTTGGGGCAAGAGGACGGTGATAAAACCAATCGGGATGAGTGCTTGCACCGTCATTGATTCTGGTGAATGGCTAATGTTCACTTATAGGCTATTTTGACTTAAGATTTTACGATGTAGATAAATTATACAAGGAGGGCAGTTTATGAGCTCACAGGCAGAAGAAGGAACATTACGCCGTATGACGCTAGGCGAGATTTCAATGGCTCGTAGGGTGTTGGGTGACTCGATAGTGTATAGCCGTGTCTGGATTCATTGCGACAGCTATTTACCATTCGGCCTCCAGAAACAGAACTATGCCATGACACCCAACGGGGAGTTGTGGTACAGAAAACCCATGTATAGGGAAGATTTTTCCGCAAACACTGTTTTCATTGAAGACAAATACGTTTTCATTCATGAGCTTGGACATGTGTGGCAACACCAGCACGGGCAATGGGTAAGAATGCGTGGCGCATTTAGCTGGGCAGCTGAATATGCCTACAGACTGGATAAAGAAAGGCTCACGGATTACTCTCTTGAACAGCAAGCCTCAATTTTAGCTGATTACTGGTTACTACTGGTTTATGGGATCAATAAGTGGTCTTACTATCAAAGACCTGGGCGCATGGGGATGTACAGAGGCGTAGATGTGTTTCAGGATATCCCCTCGCTTTACCAGAAAATCGTAACAGGGAAGGGTCGTTAAACATGAAAAACATAATGCTGCTGGGTGTCATATTTCTCTTAACGGGATGCCCTGGGCCGGGTGATCGAATGGTAGAACGAAAATCGACCACGACGTATATCAAAGATAATCAAGTTTGTGTGGTGTCACCACTGGAGCCACAGGAGCGGATTACTGCTATTCAAATCAATAGCGACAATAGCGATTCTCTTCACAAGATTTTCGATGACAAGCCTGTTTATGTACCGAAAGGTGAGTGTCTCCCTGTGTTTGGATTTAAGTTTACAAATGGAGAGCGTTATAACTTCGCCTATGACGTCCAATCTGATAAGTCAGAGTCTCATTTAGTCACTGCTGAATTTTCTTATCCCAAAGAATGAGGGGGCAGAACGCCCCCAGATTTTACTTCTTTAAGTCACCAGTTTATTGGTACTCCATAGTGACCAGTGAAGTGGTCAACTAAAACTGGCCACCGCGAGGTGGTTTTTTTGTGCCTGAGATTCAGCTTTCCTCAATCACATCACCAGGCTGATGACGTTCGGATAAAACCAGTAAAGCGCGACCATCATCCCGATGTTCAGCACAACAGTAATAAAGAAGTAACGCTTAAACGGCTGCTTCTGCGTTTTATGGCGAAACAGCTGCTGACCAAGCACCGCACCGGGCCATCCTCCCACCAGTCCCAGCACCAGCAATGTTGACACCGGCACTCTGCGCCAGCTTTTGCTCGCCGCCATTTTATCCCCCCCGTAGATGAGAAACGTCAGCACGCTGGCGAGCAGCAACCACATCACCAGCGGGTGCGGCAGCAGCGCACTGGCGACCGCCGCTAAGGCCAGAAGCAGGTAACAGAAGATATTGAGGTTCATGGGATTTTTGCGGTGGCCGTTGTTGAGAAAGAGGGGCGATTGTAGCTGATTTTGCGCAGGATTCGCGAGAAAGTAAGAGAAGGAGTAGCTGCAATATCCAGGACATGAGATCGCTTTTAAAATCCAGAATGCTGATAATTTGAACGCTATGATTTTAGGTTCATTGAGGGGGCGCAACTGCCATGCCCTCACTAAAAGGGAGGAACGATAAAGCATGGAAGATGATATTGAACAGCGGGTTATCGCACTGGCAAGGCGCCACAACGGTGTTTATTTATTTAACAACGAAAAGAAGCAACGGCTGCTCACACCCACAACTGATTTAGACACGGATATGCGCTTAGACGTTGGTGAAG
>Ga0308166_1004960_pt1 | contig 10396 bp, 12 predicted proteins | sample PhyCR2_2_FD_202137 | JGI IMG/M metagenome (GOLD analysis project Ga0308166, IMG submission 202137) | Phyllosphere microbial communities from UC Gill Tract Community Farm, Albany, California, United States - DLSLCC.R2 | ecosystem: Host-associated > Plants > Phyllosphere > Unclassified | place... | reverse complement strand
AGGCGCTGCAGGCGTACGCCGCGCTGACGACGTCGGCCGACCGCGGCGCGGTGCGCGATTTGTCGCAGCTGAAGCGTTAAGCGTTACCCGCGCAGGCGCAGGCGCCGTCACCCCCGCGCAGGCGGGGGCCCAAGTTCCCCGGGACGCTCCGGTGCATCGGGCACCTGGGTCCCTGCCTGTGCAGGGACGACGCGAGGTCCGGCGGGCCGGCCCCACGCATCTTCGTACAGCATGTCGGCCAGCGGCCGGCGCACATCCCACCCCTCCTCTTCCAGCATCGGCTTGTCGTAGAAGCGCTCGACGTGGCCGACGCACAGCACGGCGATCGGCGCGCTGCCCGCGGGCATGCCGCACAGCGCGCGCACGTGCTCCGGGTCGAACAGCGACACCCAGCCCACGCCGATCCCTTCCGCGCGCGCCGCCAGCCAGAAGTTCTGGATCGCGCACGACGCCGACGCGAGGTCCATCGCCGGCATCGTGCGCCGGCCGAACACGTAGGCATCGCGCCCTTCCATCAGCGCCACGACGAGCACCTCGGCGCACTCCAGCATCCCTTCCACCTTCAGGCGCATGAATTCGTCCGCGCGCTCGCCCAGCGCCTCGGCCGTGCGCATGCGCTCCTCGTCCACGTGCGCGTGGATGCGCCGGCGCAGGTCGGGGTCGGCGATGCGCAGGAAGCGCCACGGCTGCATCAGGCCCACGCTCGGCGCATGGTGCGCGGCGCGGATGAAGCGTTCAAGCTGGTCGGGCGGGATCGGTGTGGGAAGGAAGTGGCGCATGTCGCGCCGCTCGCGGATCGCGCGGTAGACGCCGTCGATCTCGCTGGCGGCAAAGGCATTCGGGTTCATCGGGGCTCCTGCGTTCGGACTGGCCGGGATGTTACTCGACGGCGTCGAGGAAGACCAGCGGTCGATTGCCGGTCGTGCGGACCAGGCCGTTCGCGGACACTGCATGGTTTTTGGAGGTGGACAAGATGATATGCTCTCGCTGGCGAACGGACATGGGAAGCGTCTCGGCGTCGACAACCGGCTTTGCGCCTCACCAGGACAATTCGAACGAACACCATATGAACGACGCTCATTGGCCAACATTTGAATTGGAGAAGATTGACGCGGATAGCGACCGTGTCGCCGCTTATGTGGCCCTCGTCATCGCGCTCATTGGTGGCCTGTCGATGTTGTTCATCGGCGTCTCGACTGGCATGCGTTGGCTGGGCATGGTGGCTGTCATCGGCGCATGTCTCGGCTACGCGCACCTGTTGCGCTCGGCGCCGAAACTTCGTTACTTCCGCTACTTTTGGCTGGACCGTTACGGCGTGCACCATATCGAGGGGAACACGCCTTCGGATCGGACTGCCCGCTACGCGTGGCGCGACATCGGAAGCGCCGAGGCCTCGACCGGCGCCGATGAGATTCAGGGCGTGACGCTGACGCTGAACCGACGCGGCATGCGCAATGTACCGGTTCTCCTGACGCTGGAAGCCAGGACCGATGGAGAACGGGCGGCTGCCCTCATCAACGATATCGTCATGGCGATGTCCCAGACCGGGAACCCAAGCTCCGGCGCACAGGTATCCTGGTGGCTCGACTGGTCAGCGCTGCCTGAACACCGGATCTGGGCCCGGCTGACGGTCGCAGATTCGGGCACAGCCGCCGTGCTGGATTGCGACGGCAGGACGCTTTGGTTTGCCAGCGAAGAAGATGCACGCTCCTGGCTCGTTGAAGACGAGTTTTCGCAGCTGGAGAATCTTCTGGACGAATTCGACCTCGCCGGCGTGGCGCCGCCGTCCGCCCCGACACACGCTGCGCTGGTATTGAAAATGAACGATTAACGTTAAGAACCCCGCCCCATGACGATGAACGACGATACTCGCAGCGAACTGATCCAAGCCGGCTGGACCATCCACGGCGCCGTCGAAGAGGCGTACCGGCGCCACCCGGCCACCCGCGACGACCCGGCCGCATGGCGCGACAGGCAGCGGCTGCTACTGGCGGACATGGCGATCCACCTGCTGCAGACGGCGCTCAAGCCAGGCGCCATCGAACTGGACCGGTTGCGGGACAACCTGCATGCCATCCTCTCCATCACCGACCCGTTCCTGCCGCACGCGCAACTGAAAGCGGCGACGGGCAAGCTGTACGCCGACGACGCGACGACGCCGGCCGCCTGAGGCGTTTTGCGGCCGCCCGCCGGCGCCGTCACACGAACAGCTTGTCCCGCGCCAGCATGCTGATGGCCAGCATGGCCGGATGACTCATCCGGCGCTCCGTCGTGATGGCATACACCTGCTCCGTCACCATCTCCACGGTACCGAGCGCGACGACACCGTACTGGCCGCACACCTGCTCGGCGATCACGGTCGGCGCGAAGAACACCCCGGCGCCCGACTGGCCGAATGTCTGCATCATCGCGCTGTCGTCGAATTCGCCGACCACCCGCACATGGAGATTGCTGCGTTCGAGCCACTGGAACAGGCGCGCGCGGATCGCGTAATCCTCGCCCGGGAACAGCACGGGGGCGTCGTCGAGACAGGCCGGAAAGTCGGCCCCCAGTTGCGCGGCGATGGCGCGCGTGGCGAACGCCGTCATCGTGCTTTCCCCCAGCAGGTGATTGTACGCGCGCACGCTGAAGTGCGCCGGTACCGGCCGGTCCGCGATGACGCAGTCGAGCCGGTGCACGGCCAGCTCGGCCAGCAGGTTGTCGAGCCGGCCCTCGCGACAGACCAGCCGGACCCGCTCCGGTAGCCTCAAGGCAGGCTCCACGAGCCGGCACGCGATCAGCTTCGACACGGAATCCGCGCAGCCGATCCGGAACGACATGGGCGACGCCAGCGTGTTGCCGTTCACGAGTTCGAGCAGTTCGTCGCCGGCCGCGAAGATGTCCTCGGCGTAGCGCGCGATGCGGCGGCCCGTGTCCGTCAGTTCCAGGTTGCGGCCGACCCGGCGGAACAGTTCCACGCCGAGTGTCTCCGCGAACTCCGACAACTGCCCGGACACGGCATGCGGCGTCAGGTGCAGCTGCGCGGCCGCCTTCGCAATGCTGCCGGTCTTCGCCACCATCCAGAAGTAGCGCAGGTGCTTGTAGTTGAGCGAATGCATCGATACATCGAAAAATTCGAGGTGTGAGGGAATAATATACGATTTGTCCGATGTATCGTGCGCGCCCATAGTGAAGCCTGGACAACACGGATCGGGAGAGCGCCATGAACGGGATCGAGAGCATTGCCAGCGGGCCGATGTGGGCCATCTTCGTCGGCTTCGTGCTGGTCATGCTCGCGCTTGACTTGTTCGTGTTCGGCGGCAACAAGGCGCACAAGGTCGGCGTGAAGGAAGCGGCCGCCTGGTCGCTGGTGTGGGTCTCCCTCGCCCTGCTGTTCAATGGCGGCCTGTGGTGGTATCTACAGGGCACCGCGGGGCCGGAGATCGCCGGCCAGAAGGCGCTCGAGTTCTTTTCCGGCTACCTGATCGAGAAAGCGCTGTCGGTCGACAACGTATTCGTCTTCCTGCTGATCTTCTCGGCGTTCCAGGTCCCGCAGGAATACCAGCGGCGCGTGCTGATCTACGGCGTCCTCGGCGCCATCCTGATGCGGGCCGTCATGATCGGCGCCGGCGCCTGGGTGGTGAGCGAATTCAGCTGGGTCCTGTACCTGTTCGGCGCCTTCCTGCTGTTCACCGGCATCCGCATGCTGGTAGCGGTCGACAGCAAGCCGGACCTGCAGAACAACCCCGTCCTGCGCTTCGCCCGCAAGCACCTGCGGGTGGCGGAAGGCGAGCACGGCAACCGGTTCTTCGTCACCGAGCGGGGCCTGCGCTGCGTCACGCCGCTGTTCCTCGTGCTGGTACTGATCGAGGCGACCGACCTCGTGTTCGCGGTGGATTCGATTCCCGCCATCTTCGCCGTCACGACGGACCCGTTCATCGTCTTCACGTCGAACATGTTCGCGATCCTGGGCCTGCGCGCGCTGTATTTCCTGCTGGTGGACGTCGCCGACCGCTTTCACCTGCTCAAGTACGGCCTCGCGATGGTCCTGGCCTTCATCGGCACGAAGATGCTGATCCTGCCGTGGTACCACGTGCCGGTGCAGGCGTCGCTGACGATCGTCGCCGTGCTCATCGCGGGCAGCTGCATCGCCAGCGTGTTCGTCACGCGCAAATCGTGACGCCGACTTACGTTTCAAACCCGAAAGGAGAATCACCATGCGCACTTATCCCACCGACAGCGCCCTGGCCGCCGGCCGCCTGCTGGCCCTGACGATGATCGTCGACGGCAACGTCGCGCTCAGCGAAATGAAGACCGTGTACCGGTCCCGCATCCTCGAGCACATTGCCCTGGACGACGAGGGCTTCGACGCCGTGCTGCACGACCTGTGCCACGACCTGCTCGCCACCGCGCACCGCGGCGCGGTGCAGATCGACGTGGACCTGATCGACACACTGCTCGACGAGATCCACGATGCAGCCCTGCGCCGTACCCTGTTGCGCGCCATGTGGCGCCTGGCGGACGCGGACGGCTGGCTGGCCGACGCCGAGGCCGTCCTGCTCAACCGGGCGGCGCTGCGCTGGGGCGCCGAATCGAACTTCGTGACGGCGGCCGCAGGACATGGCCTCGCATGACGCCCGCCGTTGCACCGGCATTCAGGATGAATGGCCCAGAATGCCGGTGCGACTACCTTCCGCTTCATCCGGGCACCCTCGTCCAGTGCTCGTTCCCACATCCTTGAATCCCGGACGCGCCGCTACAAGCCGGCAATTCCGCGGCGTTCAGCGCATCCCAAGGCGTGCGATTTCTTCCGCATGCACCAGGGCGGCATCGATGACCGGATACGGATAACAGGGTTTGTCGAATGCCAGGAACAGATCGGTCCCGCCCAATACGATGGCCTGGGCACCCTGTGCGCTGACGAGGCGCATCGCCGCATCCTCGAAATACGCTCGCTGGTCTTCGGTCGCCTGTCCGGCGACCGCCATGGAGACGTAATTTGCGTGCGCCGTGTCCAACTCGTCACGCGGAACCGTGAGCACCTCGACGCCAGCGAGACCGTACAGCCTGGACTCCATGACGGCGCGTGTACCAAGGACACCGACGCTTGTTATGTTTCTCTCCGAGAAATGAGCTTGCAGCGCGGGCAGTGCGCTGACCAGCGGAAGACTCGACATGGGTTCCAGTATATCCATGCAAAAGTGCCCACCCATCGACGTCACCGCGGCAGCTTCGCAGCCCGCTCCTTTGAGCCGATCGATATATCTGGCGAAGACGGTTGCCTGGGCCTGTCGATTTCCCGCTTCCAGGTTACTCACCATTTCTCTTGCGTCCGCATCAACAATGGTTAACTCCAGCCGTCGGCCTGCCTTGGCATAGAGTTTTACCAGGGCGCGGTAATAAAACTCGGTCGCCGCCGGCCCGATGCCGCCAATTAAGCCTATATGCATCACGTCTCCTGTTTCAATGGTCTGCCGTTGGCCGAACGCGGCCATTCGACTGGGTGAGAAAATCAATGCGTGAGTGCCGTTGGCGGCCTTCCGCTCTGCAGCGAATACGCGATAACAAGAGCATGCTCGACCGGGCCATCGCTTCGTTTGGGCAAGGGCGACGCTTTCCAGATCCCGTTTTGAACCGCCATGTCGAAATCCGGGTTACCGCTTTCGCGTATGCGATCGACGGACATCACTTCTCCGCCAGGGAGCAGGAGCACTCGATAAACAACTCTCGGATTTTCGCTGCCATGCGACGGGTCATCGTAAACCACATTGGAACGGATTTTATCGATGACACTTACGACGTAAGCCTTGTCCGGTGCCGTCAGGGACCGCGCTGGCACACTTTCACGTACTGCCTGCGCGGCTGCACCGTGTAGCGCGCTCATGCACGCCAAAAGAATAGCTAAACGTTTCATTGCAAACGAACCGGAATTTCGGGAACAAATTCTTCCACCACAGATTGATTACCTTCGTCCGAGACACCTGAGTCTCGAACAGAAGCAGAACGTTCAGAGGCCACACAGTCCGCGCGCCACGACACGCGGACAGCTCGACCTCCCAATCTTCGGACGGCAGATCGGCCTCGTACGTCGATCGGCGTACCGCGGATGTGTTGCGCGGCCCGATGTCCGGCGTATTTCGTGTATGTCGGTTCGCCGTCGGCCGACAACGCGATGACGTTCGCGAATAGGGAGTACGCCAGTTTCATCACGCTCGGCCCGTCGAGCATCTCGGGACGATAGTCGATGCCCTGCCGCAGACGCAGACCGACGGAACCGTTCGCGACCCGGGAACTGCATGTACGCAGTGCGCCCGAGAACGCGGGGCTCGGCCTGCGGCCAGCCCCCGCATCGCCCCTACAGCGGCCCCCTGAACAGGCTGACTTCGAGATACCCGCTGGCGCCACGCCGGCCTGCCGCCTCCACCTGCAGCACCGCCTCGAGCGGCGCTACGCCGTCGCCCCGCACATGCAGTTCCTCGCCCAGACCCGGCGGCCGCTTGCGCCGCGCCGCCTGCAGCAGGGTCTTGCCCGCCAGCCCGAGGTCGAAGTCGAAGTCGCGCTCGGGCCGCAGGGCTTTCAACCGGCCCAGCAGCGCCGCGGCCTGCTCGTAGGCCAGCCCATCGGCATGGCTGTTCGCAAACAGACCGGGGGACTCGAATCTGAACTTGGCGACAACATACTCGCACCCGCCATGCGCCACCCTGACCTGCACGTCCGGACCGAGGCGGAACCGCTCGATGGCCTCATGGGCGGACTTGCGTTGGAAGGCGTGCGCCGGAATGTCACGCCGGGCGGCGGAAAACATCGGCGTCGGCGCGCCCGTGACACAGTCGTCCGCGCGCACCGGCGCGCACATCGTGCCGGCGACGAGTGCCAGGCCAACCACGAAACGTCCGACGTCAGGCACTTTGATCACATGGTGCTCCCGATGAGTTGAACCGCGAGTATACCGGTCGTGCGGCGCCGAAAATGCGCGGATCCTCACACCGCCCCGCACGCCGGCCACACCGCCAATTGTTAAATCCGGATATCACAAACATGCCAACCCGACTATTGACGACCACATAATCCGCGATCTTGAATGTTCAAAAACTCAATCGCGACAATACGTTAGCGTTCCTGTAACGGGTGTGTCGTTTGCGCCACCGGCTCGACGATTTGTGTCTTCAATGCTTGCGCTACGGCAATAGCATCTGACATCATCCCCTCACCGGTGTCGCTGCGACGCCGACCCGAACCCTGATCCGAACACCGACAAGACCGAACGGAGCGCCGCGCGATGCGCCAACGTCCCCTGCATACCTACTCTTCGCTGATCGTGGCGCTGGCCGCGGCCTGCGTCATCGTTCCCCTCGCCGGCTGGCAATGGCACGGCTGGCTCTTCGCCGTCGCGCTGCTGGCCGGCGGCGCCTTTGCCGCATGGCGCGCCGTCCCGGCGCCGGCGGACGGCGCGGGCACCTCCGCCGCCGGCGGCTTCCTCGCCAGCCGGCGCGCGTTCGGCGCCGACGTCGCCGACGTGTGGACGTCGCACATCGACGCATCGCGCGACCAGATGGAAACGGCCATCGTCGCCCTCGTCGAGCGCTTTTCCGGCATCGTCCAGCGGCTCGAAGTCGCACTGGCCTCGTCCGGCGCCGCCCGCAACGGCGGCGACGGCGGCAACATCGTCGACGCGTTCGCCGCCAGCGAAAAGGAATTGCGCTCGCTGCTGGACATGCTGGCCGGCGCCGCCGCCAGCAAGCAGCAGATGCTGCAGAAGATCGAAGGCCTGCAGGAAGTCACGGCCAGCCTGCAGAAGATGGCGGCGGACGTCGCCAGCATCGCGTGGCAGACGAACCTGCTGGCGCTGAACGCGGCCATCGAGGCGGCGCGCGCCGGCGAGGCGGGCCGCGGTTTCGCGGTCGTCGCGAACGAAGTGCGCATGCTGTCGAACCGCTCCGCGGACGCCGGCAAGCACATTTCCGAACAGGTCGGCCGGATCAGCGCCGCGATCGATTCGACCAGCCGCGCGGCCGGCGAATCGATGCGCGCGGAAGCACAGGCCGTGCAGGAATCGGAACGCATGATCGGCTCCGTGCTGGGCGCGCTGCGCGGCGTGACCGACGCGCTGGTCGCCTCGTCCGACCTGCTGCAGCGCGAGAGCGCAGGCATCCAGGCCGAAGTGGGCGACGCCCTCGTGCAGCTGCAGTTCCAGGACCGCGTCAGCCAGATCCTGTCGCACGTACGCCAGAACATCGCGCGCCTGCCCGACTACCTCGACGAACAGGCGCAGGCCGCGGGCGGCGCCGACGGCACGCTCGACGCGCGCGGCCTGCTGGCCGAGCTGGAAAGCACGTACGCGATGGCGGAAGAACGCACGCTCCACAGGGGCAACAACGGCAACAGCAGGCCCGCTCCCCAGCAGGCCGAAGAAATCACATTTTTCTAGGAGCCCGCAATGGCAAAAACCATCATGGTGGTGGACGATTCCATCTCGATCCGCCAGGTCGTCGGCATCGCCCTCAAGGGCGCCGGCTATGACGTCATCGAAGGCTGCGACGGCCGCGATGCGCTGTCCAAGCTGACCGGCCAGAAGGTCAACCTGATCATCAGCGACGTCAACATGCCCAACATGGACGGCATCACGTTCGTGCGCGAACTGAAGACGCGTCCGGCGTACAAGTTCACGCCGGTGCTGATGCTGACCACCGAATCGCAGGAAGACAAGAAGGAACAGGGCAAGGCCGCCGGCGCGCGCGCCTGGATGGTCAAGCCGTTCAAGCCCGAAGGCCTGCTGGCCGCCGTCCAGAAACTGGTCCTCCCCTGATCCCTTCCTGATCCCAGCCGCCGGCGCAAGCCGGCCTATCCCGGAGCAATGATGAACATTGGCGATACGAGCCAAGGGGCCGCCGCACGCCTGGCGGTCGAAGGCGAGATGACGATCTACCGTGCCGCGGAACTCAAACCCGCGCTGCTGGACACCGTGCGCGCCCACGACACGCCCGCCCTCGACCTGGCGAACGTCACGGAATTCGACTGCGCCGGCCTGCAGCTGCTCCTGATGGCGCGGCGCGAAGCGGCGCGCCTCGGCAAGCGCCTGGCGCTGGTCGCGCCCAGCCCGGCCGTGCTCGACGCGTGCGCGCTGCTCGGCATCGACCTGGACGGAGAGACCGCATGAGCATCAACATCGACCAGGTGACCCACACCTTCATCGCCGAGAGCCGCGAGCTGCTCGAGCAGATGGAAAGCGCCCTGCTCGCCGTCGCACGCGACGGCATGGACGCCGTCAACGCGATCTTCCGCGCGGCGCACACGATCAAGGGCTCGGCCGGCATGTTCGGCCTCGACCCCGTCGTCGAATTCACCCACGTCGCCGAGAGCGTACTGGACAAGGTGCGCGACGGTGCGATTCCCGTGGGCGACGAGCTGGTGGCGCTGCTGCTCGGCTGCCGCGACCACATCGGCGCGCTCGTCGACGCCGTCGAAAGCGGCACGCTCGACACGGATGCCGACCTCGCGCAGGCGGGCATTCCGCTCGTCGCCGCGCTGCAGGGCTACCTGGGCGGCGGCGCCGGCCACGCGCCCACGGCGCCGGCCGCGGCTGCGACTGCGCAAGCCGGTGCGGATGCCGGCACGGGCCACTGGCACATCTCGCTGCGCTTCGGTACCGATGTGCTGCGCAACGGCATGGACCCGTTGTCGTTCATCCGCTACCTGGGCCAGATGGGCACCGTCACGGGTGTCGTGACCCTCGCCGACGACCTGCCGGACGCCAACGCGTTCGACCCGGAATCCTGCTACCTCGGCTTCGAGATCGGCTTCGACAGCGACGCCGACAAGGCCGCCATCGACGGCGTGTTCGATTTCGTGCGCGACGATTGCGTCATCCGCATCCTGCCGCCGGAAAACCGCGTCGCCGGCTACCTCGCGTGGCTGGACGAAGCGCCGGCGCAGCGCGAACGCCTGGGCGAGATGCTGGTGCGCTGCGGCAGCGTCACCGCGCACGAGCTGGAGCAGGCGCTCGCCGCGCAGGCCGCCGCCAAGGCCGCGGGTACCCCGGCCGCGCCGATCGGCGCGATCCTCGTCGAACAGGGTGCCGTGCGCGCGCCGGTCGTCGAGGCCGCGCTCGCCAAGCAGCGCCAGGCGCCGGACACCCCGCGCCCGCAGCAGGAAAACCGCTCCGTGCGCGTCGACGCCGACAAGCTGGACCGCCTGATCAACCTCGTGGGCGAACTGATCATCGCCGGCGCCGGCGCCAACCTCGTGGCGCGCCGCACGCAGATCCCCGAACTGCTCGAATGCACGTCGACGCTGTCGAGCCTCGTCGAGGAAGTGCGCGACAGCGCGCTGCAGCTGCGCATGGTGAAGATCGGCGCCACGTTCAACCGCTTCCAGCGCGTCGTGCACGACGTGGCGCGCGAACTCGGCAAGGACATTC
>Ga0308166_1004956_pt1 | contig 10402 bp, 8 predicted proteins | sample PhyCR2_2_FD_202137 | JGI IMG/M metagenome (GOLD analysis project Ga0308166, IMG submission 202137) | Phyllosphere microbial communities from UC Gill Tract Community Farm, Albany, California, United States - DLSLCC.R2 | ecosystem: Host-associated > Plants > Phyllosphere > Unclassified | place... | reverse complement strand
TTGATAAACAGGTTATTGTCGTCGCCGCCGGCTTCCAGCAGCAGCACCCGCGCCTGGGTGCGGCGGATCAGCTGCGCCGCCAGCACGCAGCCGGCGGAACCGGCGCCGACGATAATGTAATCAAAGGTGTTTTCCGACATGACAGCTCTCCGTGCGCGATTGGGATACTGGCAGAGTAGCGCGGGGGAGCAAGTGGTCAATTTGCGATCGTTAATTTATTAACGAACTTCACATTAAATTTACATCGCGGTTTTTAACGTCAGTTTATCTGCTTGAAAAACGGCGTTATAGCGAGTTTTACTGATTGATTGCGATATTAATAAAAAAGGCGCAGCAAGCTGCGCCCTGATGAAGAGGCGGGACGATTACAGCGTTTTCAGCATGGTGACTTCGCAATCGACGTGGCCGGTGGCGCCCATCGCGTGGTCGATGTGTTCGAAGCCCAGGTGTTCGTACAGCGCAACGGCCTGCGTCAGGCTGGCGGTGGTCTCGAGGTAACAACAGCGGAAGCCGTGCCGGCGGGCGAAATCCAGCGCCTGCAGCGCCAGGCGTTTCGCCAATCCCTTGCCGCGCAACACCGGCAGGAAATACATCTTCTGCAATTCGCAAATATCGTCTGCGCCGCCCTGCAGCGGCGCGATGCCGCCGCCGCCGGCGACCTGGCCGTCCACCTCGATCACCCAGTAAGCGCTGCGCGGCAGGCTGTAGAGCTGATACAGGGCGTCCAGATTGGGATCGGAGACGGTATAGCCTTTATCCGCCGTCAGGCCGTGCTCGGCGGAGACTTCGCGAATGACGTGAGCAATGGCGGCATTGTCTTCCGCCGTGATGGGGCGCACCAGCAGGCGCGCCGGGGTTGCTGTTGTCATGTTTACACTCGCCATTGAAAGAGACCACGTTCGTTTTTCGTTTTTATCGCAGCACGAAACGCGCCGGGGATTATTTCCCGGCGGCGTCCCTGCGGCAGTAATATCTTGTAATAACATCTAACCCGGCCCGGATGCAACGGCGATAAAAAAACAGCGGGGAAGACCCCGCTGTTTTTCAGGCGTTGGCGTGAGCCGGTGGATTACAGCGCGGCGATGGTCGCCTGCTGTTCCTGCAGCTTCACTTTGCCTTCTTTGCAGGCCGCCAGGCGATCGCGTTCTTTGGCGACCACCGCTTCCGGCGCGCGCGCCACGAAGCCTTCGTTCGCCAGCTTGCCCTCGATCGCGGCGATTTCCGCATCCAGTTTGCCCATCTCTTTGGCCAGACGCGCGATCTCGGCGTCCTTGTCGATGAAACCGGCCATCGGGATCAGCAGCTCGGCGCCGTCCACCAGCTTGGTGACGGAGACCGGGCCTTTCTCACCGGCCGGCAGCAGCGCGATGGATTCCAGGCGCGCCAGGCGGGCGATAAAGCTTTGGTTCTCCTGCACGCGGCGCTGGGCGTCGGCGCTGCAGTTGCGCAGCAGCACGTCGAGCGCTTTGCTTGGCGCGATGTTCATCTCGGCGCGGATGTTGCGCACGGCGATGATGGTTTGCTTGATCCACTCCAGATCGTTCAGCGCCTGCTCGTCTTCCAGCGCGGCGTCGTAGGCCGGGAACGGCTGCAGCATGATGGTGTCTGCGGTCGTGCCGGTCAGCGGCTTCACGCGCTGCCAGATGGTTTCGGTGATGAACGGAATGATCGGGTGCGCCAGGCGCAGCAGCGCTTCCAGCACGGTGATCAGCGTGTGGCGGGTGCCGCGCTGTTCCGCTTCGCTGCCGTTGCTCACGACAGGCTTGGTCAGCTCCAGATACCAGTCGCAGAACTGGTTCCAGGTGAATTCGTACAGGATGTTGGCCGCCAGATCGAAGCGGTAGGTGTCCAGCGCTTCGCGGTAGGCTTTCACCGTGCGGTTGAATTCGGCCAGGATCCAGCGATCCGCCAGCGACAGCACTTTCTCGCCGCCGTTGAAGCCGCAGTCGTGCGCTTCGGTGTTCATCAGCACGAAGCGGCTGGCGTTCCACAGCTTGTTACAGAAGTTGCGGTAGCCTTCCAGGCGCTTCATGTCCCAGTTGATGTCGCGGCCGGTCGATGCCAGCGCCGCCAGGGTGAAGCGCAGGGCGTCGGTGCCGTGCGGCTCGATGCCGTTCGGGAATTGCTTCTCGGTGCGCTTGCGGATTTTCTCCGCCAGCTGCGGCTGCATCATGTTGCCGGTGCGTTTTTCCAGCAGATCTTCCAGCGAGATGCCGTCGACCATGTCCAGCGGATCGATCACGTTGCCTTTGGACTTGGACATCTTCTGGCCTTCGTCGTCGCGGATAAGGCCAGTCATGTAGACGGTCTTGAACGGCACCTGCGGCTTGCCGTTTTCATCCTTGATGAAGTGCATGGTCAGCATGATCATGCGCGCGATCCAGAAGAAGATAATGTCGAAGCCGCTGACCATCACGCTGGTCGGGTGGAAGGTTTTCAGCGCCTCGGTCTGCTCCGGCCAGCCCAGGGTAGAGAAGGTCCACAGGCCGGACGAGAACCAGGTGTCCAGCACGTCTTCGTCCTGGGTCAGCACCACGTCGGCGCCCAGGTTGTTCTCGCTGCGCACTTCTTCTTCGCTGCGGCCCACGTAGACTTTGCCGTTCACGTCGTACCAGGCCGGGATGCGGTGGCCCCACCACAGCTGACGCGAGATGCACCAGTCCTGAATGTCGCGCATCCAGCTGAAGTACATGTTTTCGTACTGCTTCGGCACGAACTGGATGTCGCCCTGTTCGACCGCTTCCACCGCCACTTTGGCCAGCGGCGCGGTGCGCACGTACCATTGGTCGGTCAGCATCGGCTCGATCACTACGCCGCCGCGGTCGCCGTAAGGCACCGTCAGGTCGTGCGGTTTGATCTCGTCCAGCAGGCCCAACTGATCGAAGGCGGCAACCACCGCTTTACGCGCCGCGAAGCGCTCCAGGCCGCGGAACTCGGCCGGGATCTCGCTGCAGTAGTCGGTGCAGACTTCGCCCAGGGTGTTGAACACTTCCGCTTCCTGACGGATGTCGCCGTCGAAGGTCAGAATGTTGATCATCGGCAGGCCGTGGCGTTTGCCGACTTCGTAGTCGTTGAAATCGTGCGCCGGGGTGATCTTCACGCAGCCGGTGCCTTTTTCCATATCGGCGTGTTCGTCGCCGACGATGCGGATGCGGCGGCCGACCAGCGGCAGAATGATCTCTTTGCCGATCAGATCTTTATAGCGCGGATCTTCCGGGTTGACCGCCACGCCGGTATCGCCCAGCACGGTTTCCGGACGGGTGGTGGCGACCACCAGATAGTCTTTGCCCTCGGCGGTTTTCGCGCCGTCGGCCAGCGGGTAGCGCAGGTGCCACATGGAACCTTTGGACTCGCGATTTTCCACTTCCAGATCGGAGATGGCGGTGCGCAGCTTCGGATCCCAGTTCACCAGGCGCTTGCCGCGGTAGATCAGGTCTTCTTTGTGCAGACGGACAAACACTTCGCGCACCGCGTTCGACAGGCCTTCGTCCATGGTGAAGCGCTCGCGCTCCCAGTCCACGGAGTTGCCCAGACGGCGCATCTGGCGGGTGATGGTGCCGCCGGATTCCGCCTTCCACTGCCAGATTTTGTCGATGAACGCGTCACGGCCGTAGTCGTGGCGGGTTTTGCCTTCTTCCGCGGCGATCTTGCGCTCCACCACCATCTGGGTGGCGATGCCGGCGTGGTCGGTGCCCGCCTGCCACAGGGTGTTTTTACCCTGCATGCGCTGATAGCGAATCATGGTGTCCATGATGGTCTGCTGGAACGCGTGGCCCATGTGCAGGCTGCCGGTGACGTTCGGCGGCGGGATCATGATGCAGAAGCTTTCCTGGCTGGTGTCGCCGTTCGGCTTGAAGTAACCCTGACTCTCCCAGTGATCGTACAGCTTCTGTTCGATCTGTTTTGGGTCGTATGCGGTGTCGAGCTGACTGTTTGTCTTTTCCATTCTTTATCGTATTCAGTGAGTTGGCGGCGTAGCCGTGGTCAAATGGAAGCCGACGCTGCGATAGGCCTTGTAACGGTCGCGCGCCAACTGTTTCAGAGTGTCTTCGTAAGGAACGAAGTCTACCACTTCATGGAAAGCGGTAGCAAAATCGGCAAACTGCGGCAGCAGGGCGATCAGCAGATCGCGCGGGGCATTGCCGCGCTTGCCGGGCCAGCACAGTTCCACCGGCGCGCCGTAGTGCGGCCCTTCGCCGGCCAGGTTGTGCGGCACGAATTCATGCGGCTCGCGCTGCCACAGCGCTTCGTCCAGCCGCTGGGCCTGCTCCTGACTCTCGCAGGCGATCAGCACCCGCTTGCCGGCGCGGAAGCCGTTGGCGGCAACGGCGCAGGCCACGGCCTCATGGGCGCTGAGCGCGCCTGACGGTTCCGCGTTGTCGAGCAAATAAAACGTCGCCTGTTTCATTAAGGATCCACCGCTGCCGATAAAAAAATGTAGGGGCACAGCATGCTGTGCCCCTTGGGATTATACCTGAATTACCGCTCAGATTTAATCGTCGCCGTTGAGTCCGGCCCGATTCAATAGGAACTGCGACAGCAACGCCACCGGGCGGCCGGTCGCGCCCTTGGCTTTACCGGAGCGCCAGGCGGTGCCGGCGATGTCCAGGTGCGCCCAGGTGTACTTGCGGGTGAAGCGCGACAGGAAGCAAGCGGCGGTGATGGCGCCGCCAGGGCGGCCACCGATGTTCGCCATGTCGGCGAAGTTGGAGTCCAGCTGCTCGTAGTACTCGTCGGCCATCGGCAGGCGCCAGGCGCGGTCGCCGGCCTGCTCGGAAGCGCCCAGCAGCTCGTGCGCCAGCGGGTTGTGGTTCGACATCAGGCCGGTGATGTGGTGGCCCAAGGCGATCACGCAGGCGCCGGTCAGGGTGGCGATGTCGATCACCAGCTCCGGCTCGAAGCGCTCGACGTAGGTCAGGGTGTCGCACAGCACCAGGCGGCCTTCGGCGTCGGTGTTGAGCACCTCGACGGTCTGGCCGGACATGGTGGTCAGCACGTCGCCCGGACGATACGCCCGGCCGCCCGGCATGTTTTCACAGCCGGCCAGCACGCCGATCACGTTCAGCGGCAGGTTCAGCTCCGCCACCACGCGCATCACGCCGTACACGGTCGCCGCGCCGCACATGTCGTATTTCATCTCGTCCATGCCGTCGGCCGGTTTGATCGAGATGCCGCCGGAGTCGAAGGTCAGCCCTTTGCCTACCAGCACGATCGGCTTAGCGTCCGGATTTGGGTTGCCCTTATATTCCATCACCGACATCAATGATTCGTTCTGCGAACCGGCGCCGACCGCCAGATAGGCGTTCATGCCCAGCTCTTTCATCTGCTGTTCGCCGATGACGCGGGTGGTGATGTTAGTGCTGAAGGCGTCCGCCAGTTGGCGGGCCTGTGAGGCCAGGTAGCCGGCGTTACAGATGTTCGGCGGCATGTTGCCGAGATCTTTGGCCGCCTTGATGCCGGAAGCCACCGCCAGGCCATGCTGGATGGCGCGCTCGCCGCTGGTGAGCTCACGGCGGGTCGGCACGTTGAACACCATTTTGCGCAGCGGACGACGCGGCTCCACCTTGTTGCTTTTCAGCTGATCGAAGGTGTAGAGCGTCTCTTTGGCGGTTTCCACCGCCTGACGCACTTTCCAGTAGGTGTTGCGGCCTTTCACGTGCAGCTCGGTCAGGAAGCAGACCGCTTCCATCGAGCCGGTGTCGTTGAGGGTATTGATGGTTTTCTGGATCACCTGCTTGTATTGGCGCTCATCGAGCTCGCGCTCTTTGCCGCAGCCGATCAGCAGGATGCGCTCGGAGAGAATGTTGGGCACATGGTGCAGTAGCAGCGTCTGCCCGACCTTGCCTTCCAGTTCGCCACGGCGCAGCAATGCGCTGATATAACCATCACTGATTTTGTCGAGTTGTTCTGCGATAGGGGACAGGCGGCGCGGTTCGAAAACGCCGACTACAATACAGGCACTGCGCTGTTTTTCCGGGCTACCGCTTTTTACACTGAACTCCATGCACTCTCCTGAATCTTAAAGACAAAGGCGGACGCTACGGCTAGAATAACCGACTCCGTAACGATCTCCTGCCATTTGAGTTAACGGATTATGTTAACCTGAACGGCATAAATTGCTCTGTTTTGGCGACTATAAGCAAGTTCCTATAGGACACCCAAACGGCTTGATGTTGTAATACTATTTTAGCTGTGAAGGTTGCCATATGATGAGAATAAATGGCGGATTAACGATGAAATTATCGATTTTCCTGCAAAAAGACAAGTTTTCACAGGCGTAATAAGCGTGATCATCATAAGATATCTGGTACGGGAAACGCTCAAGAGCCAAATCGCCATCCTGTTCATCCTGCTTCTGATCTTCTTTTGTCAGAATTTGGTCAGGGTGTTGGGCGACGCGGTGGACGGCAATATCCCGACAAACTTAGTACTTTCTCTGCTCGCGTTGGGCGTGCCGAAAATGGCGCAGCTCATCCTGCCTTTGAGCCTGTTTCTCGGCTTGCTGATGACGCTTGGGCGGTTGTATACCGAGAGCGAAATCACCGTCATGCACGCCTGCGGGCTGGGTAAACGCACCCTGATTATCGCCGCCATGATCCTGGCGCTGCTCACCTCTGCGATCGCGGCGGTGAACGTATTTTGGGCCGGCCCCTGGGCCTCGCGCTATCAGGACGTGGTGGTGAACGAAGCCAAGGCCAACCCGAGCATCGCCGGGCTGGCGGAAGGGCAGTTCAAACCCTCGCAGGACGGCAACGCGGTGCTGTTTATCGGCAACGTGAAGGGTAGCACCTTCAACGACGTGTTCCTGGCGCAGCTGCGGCCGAACGGCAACCAACGCCCGTCGGTGGTGGTGGCCGAGCACGGCAACATCGTGCAGCAGAAAGACGGCTCGCAGGTGGTGACGCTCGACAAGGGCACCCGCTTTGAAGGCACCGCGCTGCTGCGCGACTTCCGCATTACCGACTTCACCGACTACAAGGCGGTGATTGGCCACCGCACCGTGGCGGCGGATAACACCGAATCCGAACAGATGTCGATGCAGACGCTGTGGGAATCCGACGATCCGGACGCGCGCGCCGAATTCCACTGGCGCCTGACGCTGGTGGTGTCGGTGGCGCTGATGGCGCTGCTGGTGGTGCCGCTCAGCGTGGTGAACCCGCGCCAGGGCCGCGTGCTGAGCATGCTGCCGGCCATCCTGCTGTACCTGATCTTCTTCCTGCTGCAGACCTCGCTGCGCTCCAACGCCGGCAAGGGCAAGCTGGATCCGATGCTGTGGCTGTGGCTGGTTAACGGCGTTTACTTCGCGCTGGCGCTGGCGCTGAACCTGTGGGATACCGTGCCGATGCGCAAGCTGCGCGCACGCCTGAGAGGAGCGGCCTGATGTTTGGCGTATTAGACCGTTATATCGGTAAAACGATTTTCAACACCATCATCATGACGCTGTTCATGCTGGTGTCGCTGTCAGGCATTATCAAGTTCGTCGATCAGCTGCGCAAGGTCGGCCAGGGCGAATACACCGCGCTGAGCGCCGGCATGTACACCCTGCTGAGCGTGCCGAAAGACATCGAGATCTTCTTCCCGATGGCGGCGCTGCTCGGCGCGCTGCTCGGCCTGGGCCAGCTGGCGACGCGCAGCGAACTGGTGGTGATGCAGGCTTCCGGCTTCACCCGCCTGCAGATCGCCGGCTCGGTGATGAAAACCGCCATTCCGCTGGTGCTGCTGACCATGGCGATCGGCGAGTGGGTGGCGCCGCAGGGCGAGCAGATGGCGCGCAACTACCGCGCCCAGCAGATGTACGGCGGCTCGCTGCTCTCCACCAAGAGCGGGCTGTGGGCGAAGGACGGCAACGACTTCATCTACATCGAGCGCGTCTCCGGCGATAAAGAACTCTCCGGCGTCAACATCTACCACTTCAACGATCAGCGTCGCCTGGAGACGGTGCGCTATGCCGCCACCGCCAGCTTCGAGAACGGCCTGTGGCAGCTTTCGCAGGTGGACACCTCGGATCTGACCAACCCGAAACAGGTGACCGGCACCCAGACGCTGACCGGCGAATGGAAAACCAACCTGACCCCGGACAAGCTGGGCGTGGTGGCGCTGGATTCGGATTCGCTCTCCATCAGCGGGCTGCACAACTACGTGAAGTACCTGAAGCAGAGCGGCCAGGAATCCAACAAATACCAGCTCAACATGTGGCGAAAAATCTTCTCGCCGCTGTCGGTGGCGGTGATGATGCTGATGGCGCTGTCGTTCATCTTCGGCCCGCTGCGCAGCGTGCCGATGGGCATCCGCGTGGTGACCGGCATCAGCTTCGGCTTCCTGTTCTACGTGCTGGATCAGATCTTCGGCCCGCTGAGCATGGTTTACAGCATGCCGCCGGTGCTGGGGGCGCTGCTGCCCAGCATGCTGTTCCTGCTGATCAGCGTGTATATGCTGCTCAAACGCAAGTAGCGGGGCGAGCGGTATGGGAAAAGGCGTGGCCGCGGGGCCGCGCCTTTTTTGTGGGTGCGGCATGCCCCCGGTGAACCACTCCCCCGACCTGTCGCTTTTCGTCGTGCTATAGTCAACCCTGCGGCATGCGGATAGAGGGAGCGGGCAGTCAATGGAAGACGAATACAATCTCAGCAATATCATCGGCAAGCGCCTGGAAGCGGCGTTGGGGGAGTTGGGCGAGCTCCTGTGGGCGTATGTGGTGTTATCCAAAAAAGACATTTCCTGTATTTTTGGCGTCACCAACTACCCGACTGAATGGGTCAACAAGTATCAAGAGCAGGGTTTGCAGTACATTGATCCGGTGGTGATTACCGCCCGCAACCGCCTGACCCCCTTCGCCTGGGACGAGCAAATCATGGCCGACTCAGGGCTACATTTTCCCGAACTGTTCGAGCAGGCTCGCGAGTTTGGCGTGACGCACGGCTATACCTTCGTATTGCACGATTACAACAACAATCTCGTCACGCTTTCCTTTGCCTTCAGCGCAGAACAGAAAGCGGAAATCATCCCGGCGCTCATCGAACGTAAAGGTGAAATCTCGGTATTGCTGGCCTCAATCCATGAGTCGTATCTGGCGCTGGCCCCGCCGTCAGATAAAAACGCCGCAGCGCTGGAAGGCAACGCCCGCTTTACCGACAGGGAAAACGAAATCCTCTATTGGGCCAGCGTGGGTAAAACCTACCAGGAAACGGCGATGATCCTGGGCATAAAGACCGGCACCATCAAGTACCATATGTCCAACGTCGTCAAAAAGTTGGGGGTCACGAATGCCCGACATGCCGTGCGCCTGGGGATGGAGCTGCGGCTGATTAAACCGGTGGATGGATAGGCTGCTCGCTCACGGCAGCTTTCGAACCGGGAAATGACGGGCGTTAATCGGTATTGAGTGGGCAGCGTGGCGGCTTACGAGAGGGAAGCAATACAGCACCGGCCCCGATCTCTGCGCTTTGAAATAATAACCTGCATGAACTGATAAAGGTCTAGTAAGGGACTGTACTTTAGTCTAACTAGTTTCTCACCCCTTAAGGCGATACACTTTCCCGGTAATGTTTTGATAAAAAATATAAAAAAAAACCTGACCGCGTAGGTCAGGCTGCCAATATTGGCCAACACCAGGGAAAATTTTCTTACATCATCTTAAAGCTATTAACTCTGCAGAGGCAAGTGTTCTCTGCTGGTTTTTACGCCTTGAGTTGCTATTTTGTTACGTATGTACGCTATTTTCTGGTGATTTTAGATAACCCCCCCATCTAACCGAAATAGCGTCTCTCCCCTGAAGGCAGCATTCCGCTTCTTTATTTCCCCATCTGACATTCATTAATGAAAAAATACTGTTCTCGGAATGTTGCGCAACCTCATTCTTTATTCGCTGACACATTGGCGTGCAATTATTTGCAGCATTGCCATTGCGGCTGGGGATTATTTTGTTTTTGCCAGGCGCAGGGTGAGACAGTGGCGATGGGGGAGGCGGTTGCGGCCTGCGGCGTGCCGGGCTCCTGAACCTGTTTCGCTAGCAGGGCGAGCGGTTCTGGTTCGTGGGAGTGAATGACGTCCGGCACAGGAGCCATCATTGCTCTGTGCAACGATGCTAGAACCTGGGATCGGATGGTATTACGTGAGTGTGGCGCCTTATCCTGGATGCTCGTTGCAATGCAGTATGCTCATCGTCAACGTGGTTGGGAAGGGCGTACAGCAAGAGGATGGGGCGTGCAAACGCGCGTGGCGGCGGTTTTTTCGACACTTAACTCATTGAACAACGGATAAGTGTTGCGTGCTGGTCGCGGGAAGGTATAATTCACCCGTTTTCCGCATACTACTTCAGTGCCGAAGTGGCGAAATCGGTAGACGCAGTTGATTCAAAATCAACCGTAGAGATACGTGCCGGTTCGAGTCCGGCCTTCGGCACCAT
>Ga0308166_1004955_pt1 | contig 10406 bp, 15 predicted proteins | sample PhyCR2_2_FD_202137 | JGI IMG/M metagenome (GOLD analysis project Ga0308166, IMG submission 202137) | Phyllosphere microbial communities from UC Gill Tract Community Farm, Albany, California, United States - DLSLCC.R2 | ecosystem: Host-associated > Plants > Phyllosphere > Unclassified | place... | reverse complement strand
GCTGACATGAACAGCATGAAACTAACTAACATTTCTCACCACTCAGATCATTATTGCTGAGAACGATCACCGGTTTATCCCGCAGGTCCGGCCGAAATACTTTTTCACAACTTGCGTAGAAGCTGTTGACGTCGGCCAGCGCAAACATCACTCACGCTCCCGGGTTTTATGAACGAAAGCCGTGACCACGCCGAAAATTTGCAGCTGCTCAGGATCGGGGTACAGCGTCGGGTAGGCTGGATTCATGGCCTGGAGCGCCGGGCGCGGTGAAAGCAGCAGACGCTTGACGGTGAATTCTCCGTCGATTTCCGCAATGACAATATCCCCGTGCTGTGGACGTTCGGCTTTGTCGACGATCATCAAATCACCGCTGTGCAGCCCGATATCCGTCATGGAATTGCCAATGGCACGCACAAAGAACGTGGCGCCGGGCCGCTGAATACAGTACTCATTCAGGTCAAGCTCTGCCTCAATATAATCGCCTGCAGGCGATGGAAAACCAGCCTGGCAGCGATCGGCAAACAGGGGCAGATGCAGCGGTGGGGCCGACGTCGCTGGCGGGCAGAACAACATGATAGCCGGTTTCATGCTGCCGGCTGCCAGGTGTCATCCTGCCAGATATCTTCCAGAGCCTCCATGACATGCTCCTTATCCCGATCGCTGTGGGTGCCGGAAACAGTCAGGGAAGACTGCGTGCTTTTATCGATGCGCAGCCAGATTTCCGGGTAGCGGCTGGTCAGCCGGCGTTCAATCTCGCCGTGCAGGGCCTGCAGGGTACCTGCTTTCATTTTTTTCACGGTTTCCCGGTCAAACAGGATCTCAATCCGTAACATCATTCACCTCAATAATACTGGTTGCATACACAGTGTTATTGAAAAGTATACGGCACTCTGCAAGTGCTTCGGACACGATTTCTGGCAACCTGCTGACGGATAATCAGAAATAACCGGGAACACCCTTGTGGAATGGATGAAAAACGAACAATCCCGGTCATCGCAGGCAGGATGCGGAACGTCATCAGCTACCTTCAGGTTATCCACAGACTAGTACAGCCAGACGGTGGAAAGACTGGCTGTCGCAGCATGCCCCATTCATGCGTACCGCGTGAGGATATATCTGCTACCCGGAGCCAGTGTACCGTAACCGGATGGACACGGGACGGGCGGCTTTTCCGCGCCTGTCCGGCGTCGTTGCGATTTTACGCCAGTCACTCGCATGTTAAGGCGCGCCCTTCAAGCCACTTTCGCGGCATATCCTCGCGGCGGTAAAGATACCGCTGCGGTATTCCACGGTTGGCCTGACCCGTTACCGGTGACGGCGTACAGGCTCCGGGCAGCAGAGAACGGTGGCCGTACCGGCCACCTTCTGCGTCCCTCTGACCGCGAGGAGTACCACTATGTCCCGATTCATCCTGGGTAACTGCGTCGATATTATGTCCGGCTTTCCGGACCGCGCCGTCGATTTTATTCTCACCGACCCCCCGTACCTCGTCGGGTTTAAAGACCGTTCCGGGCGCACGATTGCCGGTGACAAAACCGACGAATGGTTACAGCCTGCCTGCAATGAGATGTTCCGTGTTCTGAAAAAAGACGCGCTGATGGTCAGTTTTTACGGCTGGAACCGTGTCGATCGCTTTGTGAATGCCTGGAAAACGGCGGGTTTTTCGATTGTCGGTCACCTGGTGTTTGCCAAAACCTATGCCTCAAAATCGGCTTATGTCGGTTACACCCATGAATGTGCCTACATTCTGGCAAAAGGCCGCCCGTCTCTGCCTGAAAAGCCGTTGCCTGACGTACAGGGCTGGAAATACTCCGGCAATCGCCATCACCCGACGGAAAAACCTGTCACCAGCCTGCAACCCCTGATTGAGTCCTTCACACACCCTGGCGCCATTATCCTGGATCCGTTCGCAGGCTCTGCCTCCACCTGCGTGGCCGCCGCTCAGGCAGGCCGTCGCTATATCGGCATTGAACTGCTGGCGCAGTATCACTCGGCTGGTCAAAAACGCCTCGATGCCGTCCGTCGGGCCATGCAACAACCTGCGGCGAACGACGAGTTCTGGAAGGGGGCCGCATGACAGACTGTGCGGCGCATTAATGCCCTGTTTCCTGAGGCGTATCAGGAAATCCTGGTGCCCGATGAGAGTTTTAAAGACTGATGACGTGGCCGGGCGGTGGCCGGCCATCACACATTGAGGAAATGAAAATGTACGGAACCCGTGATGAATTGTGTATGGCGCTGACGCGTATGTTTACCCCGGATGAACCCCTGGCATTACTGGTCTGGACGGAAGAGGGCATTGATACTGCGTGTAGGGTACTGGCCCCGACAGAGGAAGAAGTCCGTTGCCTGCTGGAGGTTATCGGCAACACACCGATGGATGTTTACCGGGAGGAGGGCGTGTCGAATGCAACCGTCAGTGACCTGTTGCAGCGTCACCGTGAAGCCGCCCGCCGTCAGGTTGTCGTCGCGGCCGGGGTGCTGTCACGCCCGCTGACCTGCCTTGAGCGGGAACTGACCGCCCGCGAAGGTGAGGCGTGGGACGCCGGGCGTGATGTGCCGGAACATATCACGCGCACCCGCCAGGATATGCAGGCGCTGCAACAACGTCTGGCTGTCTGAACCACAGTCCGTCGCCACCGGGAAGGGATTTCCGGTGGCTTTTACTATAAGGGTGTCATTGCATTCCGCTGTTCACTGGCGACTTCCTGCGGCAGTCGCCGGGGGAGGAAGGCTCTCTGCCGGTTCGGTGTTGCTGACGGGCAATGCCGTGCCTTCACGTTAGCCCGGCCGCTTCAGCGGCAAGGGTGCGCTTCGCCGCCGTGCTCACCCGTTCTCACCGGAAACGGTGCATTCAGCCCGTTTCCGTCTGCGCTGCGGCTTGCGCCGTCGCCCCTGCCTCTTTCGCTTTTCGCCGGGCTGTTGTGTCGGCACGGCACCGCCCGGTGTCGCACACTATGTGATTGCGGAGGTTTTCCATGCAGTATGTTAATACTCAGCCCGTCCTGAACGTCGAAGAGTCCGACCGTCTGTCCTTCCTGCCATTCCTCTTTGGTGACGATTTTATGCTTGCCGAAATGCAGGTGTACGCCCTGGCACAGAAACACCTGCCGGACTATACCGGCGGTATCTGGCATTTCATCCGCCTGCCGGAAGGTGGCGGTTACATGATGCCCGATGGCGACTACTTCCATCTGGTTAACGGTGATAACTGGTTTGACCGCACGGTCAGCGCCGATGCGGCCGGGATTATCCTGACGGCGCTGGCCATCAATCACCGTTGCTGGCGTCACCACGATTGTGGCCATGCCGCACTGACCCGCCAGTTCCTTCTGCGCGAAACGCAGCTCTGGGATTTCATTAAAAATCATCCTGAGCGAGGGAGCATTTACGCCGCCCTCGACTGACCATCACACAAAGCAGCGGCCTGGCGGTCGCTGCATGTTCTCAGTCAAAAAGTCTGTCGTTTCACTCCACTTTACCTGCGCCTCCCGCCGCTGGCTGGAGTCTGGTTTCGTCACGCTGGCCAGTGTCGTCGTGACGGCCGGTGCCGTGCCTTCACTTTAGCCCGACCGCTGCAAATGCAAGGGTGCGCTTCGCCGACATCCTCGCCCGGTCGCCGTGTGTTTTTATGGTGTTCGTCGCTCTTCCCGTCGTTTTCTGGCTCAAATTTCGCCCGAAAACCGTCCAGACTGCCTCCGCTGTTTACCGGCGCTGCGGCCTCCGGTGTCGCCCCTGCATTTTCCGCTCTTCGTCGGGCTGTCGTGTCGGCACGGCACAGGCCGGAACCGGGAACACTTCACCTTCGGAGGACAACACCATGACATCAACCACCACCACCCCTGCGGTTTACGTTGGCACTTACCACAAATACAACTGCGGCAGCATTTTCGGCCAGTGGTTTGATTTGACCGATTTTGACGACGAGGCTGACTTTTACGCGGCCTGCCGCGAATTGCACCACGACGAGCACGACGCGGAACTGATGTTCCAGGACCGGGAAGGCATTCCCGACCGTTTCGCGTCGGAATGCTCTGTCGACTGGCATTTTATCGACGCGTACAAGCAGGCACGGGAGGAGGGCAAAGACGCCGCGTTCATTGCCTGGGCAGACTATAGCGGCGAGTGCGACTTTGACGCATTTGATGAGGCTTACCGGGGAGAGGCGCAAAGCGAAGAGGATTTTGCCTGCGAATTTGTCGAAGACTGCGGCCTGTTAAGCAAGGTTCCCGACTCACTGCGCTGTTATTTCGATTATGAAGCGTATGCGCGTGATTTGTTCAGCTCTGCGTTTGTGTTCCACGACGGCTACGTGTTCAGTAACTGCTGACGACGACCGGCAGAGCCTCGCTCTGTCGGTGTGTTTTCCTGCATCAGGGGAGGGGGCATCTGTCAGCCCGCGCGAAAAACCCTGGCAGGCTTTCGCCTGCCGGTCACACTACGGCAATGCGCCTGCGGCGCTTCCCTCTGTGTGACTTCTCTGTCCACCATTCGCAAAAATAATATCAGGCGCGGTAATAAAATAACTGTTCCTCTTCCGGGGAACCTGATGTCGTTGGCTGGTTGGCTGGTTGGCTGGTTGGCTGGTTGGCTGGTTGGCTGGTTGGCTGGTTGGCTGGTTGGTACCCCGGGCGTCCGGGCGGGCTGTCATGCTCCGCACAGAGCCTGCTCCGCTGTCTCTGCCCGGCCCTTACAGGGCAGCGGGTGTCCATCCCTGACGCTGTTCCGCTTGCAGCAGCCGTGCCGGCTGCGCCGCTTCGTCGCGCCGTGGCCTGCGCTCTGCGCACCCCGTCGATAAAACATAACCCCATCGCCGGGCTGTAGGGGGCAACGTCGTTTCGCGCCCGCGCGTTCCGTCGTTGCGGCGGGTTCCTGCTCCGTTTTTGCCTGCTGCTGTTTCTCCGTTTGTGTCCCTCCTGCCGGGTGCTGATAACACCACAGTCTTCCTGGCTGTCCAGGGCCGGCTTTGCCTTTCGCAATAAATTTCCCCCGGCCATTCCGCCTTGCTGCATTAGACCGGAATAAATTTCCCGCTCACCCCGGACACCTGCCTCAGCCCGTGGTGTTTACGCCCCTGCGGCGAAGGTTCTCAAACGGGTGAAGTGCTGACCTGGCGGGAACAGACCAGCAGGTCCCCGCAAAACGTCAACACCGCGGCTCCGGAAACTCAACGGGTGACGGGGTTAACAAACAAAAACCAGCAGCAGGGGGTGTGATGCAAAACGAGTCAACAGTCAGTTGTTTACCTGACGGCGAATTTACCCGCGAGGAAGCCAGTGTGGTTGCCACGCAGTACAGCAATGTCGCCATCGAAGATGACCAGGGGATGCATTTTCGTCTGGTTGTCCGTAACAACGGCGAAATGGTGTGGCGGGGATGGAATTTTGAACCGGGAGCCGGGGAGATGCTTAATCGCTATATCGACCGCTACGGCAAAAAAGTTCAGCCGTAATCAGCAGTAAAAGTTGCCCTCTCGGAGCGGACACTCCGCAGGGCCAGACAATCATTAAACCGGAGAGGTATTAACTATGTCAGTAACCGAGTCTAAAGCAAAAAGCACCCGAAAAGCCAGCGTGACCCGCGCGGATAAAGCGGGGGCGGTGGCCCTGAAAACGGCCCTCGAAGCCGTACAGATTGAATATCTTCCCCTGTCAGCCCTGGTCCGTTCCCCGCTGAATGTGCGCACGGTCCCCTATGCGGCAGACAGTATCCGTGAACTGGCTGACTCCATTGCGGCGGTCGGACTGTTGCAGAACCTGGTGGTTCACGCCCTTGAAGGCGGGCGTTTCGGTGTCGCCGCCGGGGGCCGCCGACTGACCGCGATGATGCATCTTGCCGACATCGGCACGTTTTCATCCGACCAGCCCGTCGCCGTGAAGCGTGTTCCTGATGATCTGGCGGTTGTCGCCTCGATGACCGAGAACGGACAGCGTCGGGATATGCACCCGGCAGAGCAAATCGTCGGCTTCCGTACCCTGGCTGCTGAGGGAAAAACACCCGCGCAGATTGGTGATTTACTGGGCTATGGCCCCCGTCATGTGCAGCGCATGTTAAAGCTCGCTGACCTTGCCCCCGTCATTCTTGAAGCGCTGGCCAGCGACGAACTGACCACCGAACACTGCCATGCCCTGGCGCTCGAGAGTGATCCGGCCCGTCAGGTGCAGGTGCTCGAAGCTGCCCGTCAGAAAGGCTGGAACAATAAGCCCGAGGTACGCGATATCCGCAGCCTGATCACCGAGAGCGAAGTCACCACCGACTGCGCAAAATTCCGCTTCGTCGGGGAAGCCGCATTCCGCGACGGCGAAATACGCCGCGACCTGTTCAGTGCTGATGACGGGGGTTTTGTGGACACCGTGCTGCTCGATACCCGTGTACTGGAAAAACTGACACAGGCCGCCGAAGACCTGAAAACCACCGAAGGCTGGTCATGGTGTCTCGCGCGTATGGAGTCTGTGCGTTATCACGGTGAGGATGCGCAGGTGTACGTGTTGCAGGATGAACCCAACCCGGTATACAGCGAAGAAGAGGAAGAACGACTGGCCTCACTTCAGGACCAGTATGAAGCGTTTGAATCTGAGTGTGATGAGTCCGCAGCGCTTGAACTGGAAATTGCGGCGATGGAAAGTGCCGGGACAGACAGGGCCTGGACACAGGAGATGAAAGACGCCACGGGCGTGGTGGTGTCCTGGTCTTACGGTGCCATGACCGTGCAGCGCGGCGTCCTGCTGCGCGATAACAGCGAAGAGGCAGAGAAAACCCCGACTCAGGTGCATACGTATACCCGTCAGCCCGATCCTGCCGATGCTGTCAGTCTGCCGCTGGTCACGAAAATGTCCTCCGAACGTACCCTGGCAGTCCAGGCCGCCCTGATGCAGCAACCGCAAAAAGCCGTCGCCATGCTGGTCTGGTCGTTGTGTCAGAAAGTCTTTGTGGTCTGCTCCACGCAGAGCCATCCCCTGCAAATCAGCCTGACCTGCTCGCACTATTCTCTGTGTGATAACGCACCGTCCGGTAAGACGGGTGTCGCCTGGCGGGCGCTGATGGCGGAAAAAAACCGTCTGGAAGCGCTGCTGCCGGAAGGCTGGCAGAAAGATTTCACCACATTCTTTACCCTGGACGGCGCGGTACTGATGTCCCTGATGGCGCTGTGTACCGCATTCAGCGTGAACGGTGTCCAGACCCGTGAGCACGGTTTCACCTCCCGCAGTCCACTTAACGACCTGGAAGCTGAGCTGAACTTCCACCTGCGCGACTGGTGGCAACCGGAAACAGTGACATTCTTCGGGCAACTTTCCAAAGTGCAGATAGTTGACGCGCTCACGGACGCAGGACTCACGGGGGCGGCGCGAAACGCGGAGAAGATGAAGAAAGGCGATGCGGCTGAATACGCCGAAAGCCAGATGAGCGGCAACCGCTGGGTGCCAGCCTGGATGGCTGCACCCGTTGCCTCCCCGGTTCAGACGGATACCGATTCGCATAACCCGGCAGAAGCCGCCTGATTACGCTGTGCCGCCCTGCGGGGCGGCAATAAGGAGTGAAGACCATGTTCAGCCGTAATATTGATGATTTGAAAACCATGCTGCCCTGTGAATACGAAGAATGGCGTGAGCGGGGTGATGACTTCAGGCGCACCCTGACACACGCCATCATGCGCCACCTCGAGACTCCCGAACACTGGCAGGTTAACGCCGAGTACCGGACCGAGTTCGGCGGGCTGTTTCCGGTGCAGTGTCGTTTTACACCGCCTGACGGACAGTGGCACCTGTGTGTCTGTAGTCCAGGTGAAATCAGTCCTGCCTGGTCGGTGGTGCTGCTTTCGTCCTGTGGTCAGTGCGTGAGACTGCTCATGATAACCCTGGTGTTTGAACCGCAGGATATCAATGTGCTGCTGCAACAGACGGCGGCTCTGGCACGGATGCGCTGCTCGGCGACCAGTGTCGCGGAAATGCTGACACAGGAGGAGGCGTTATGATCCCGGCTCATCTTGCACTTATCCCGTTGCATGAAGGCCGACGCGCAGCACTGCGTGCGGTAGGGGAGGTGGAGCATTGCCTTTCGCAGGGGAAACGCCTGCCTGAACATGCCTGGGCACATGCCTTTTTCCGACACCTCACCGGCAGCAAACGTATCGGGCTGAAGGAAATAAACTATTTCGCCGCCACGCTCACTGAGCGGGAGTTGCGTGGACGTAAGGCCAACTGGATAAGCGCCATCGATACGCTGATCGAGAGCCGGGGAACCTGCTGTTATCTGCCCTTATCGGTCAGTGCGGCATACGAACTGTTTCCGGAAACCCGCTTTAAGGAGGATGAGCGGTTCCGTCAGAAACTGGACCTCCGGGAGCAGAAATATTCCCGCCAGCGCAGCAAAGCCCGGATGAGCGAACAGCAGGCGTATCAGTCCAGGGTCGGGCAGGCCGAAATTGACCTGGCATTCCAGACCCCGGAAACGGTGCGCAGCTGGTTCTCCCGCTGGCGGCAAACGGATATCAGCGAAAATGTGCTCGATGACATGTTCTTTCGCTGGAGTGAGCGTTTCCCGTCGCTGGCAACCCTTGAGCGGTGGCAGTGGGACAACCAGCCGCACTGGGCGTTGATGTATGAGGTTCAGGCGCTGGCAAAAGAAGCCTCCCCGGCAGTCAGGGCGCATGAACGCTGGATGGTTCCGAACAAACTGGTACACCGGGAGGAGCGAGTATGAAACGCTATACGGTGATTCTGGGTGACCACTGCGGGTATGCTGATTACCGGGTCATTGCGCAGAACCGGACGGGGGCAGTGGATCTGGCGATGAACCAGCACTATGAACTGGACACCCCCCAGGAAAGTGCACAACGCGTATCCAGCCGTTCACACCAGGCAAAAGCCCTTTTCGTTTATGCTGGCTGGCCTGCGCGTGCATCGCAGTAAGACAACCTAGCAGGGATTTGAGTCCCGATAACATTGTCTTTTATGTTCAGAATAAGGATTTTTCGACGCAGACAGCGTGGGGGATACCGTGACAGGAGGACGTATGGGCAGGAACGTCGGGGAACCCGGCATTAAATTTGCTCACAGATTCAGCATGTTATTCCTGGGCAGGAAGTGTGCCGCTGCGGTATAATGACCATGGCGCTTGAGGCTTTTTGCCTCACCGTCGGCTTGTTGTGAGGCAGAAAGAAGAAAGCCCCGAAGGTAATTTTTCAATTAACCACGAGGCGATCCAATGCTAGACACATTCAGATTAGCCTCTTACCACGCTTTGTGCAAGGAGAAGAAGGCTATGAAACTGCCGCGAAGTACCATTGTCTGGTGCGTATTCATCGTGTGTTTAACACTGTTGATATTCACTTACCTGACACGGAAATCGCTCTGCGAAATCCGCTACCGGGACGGAACAAGGGAGATCGCTGCATTTCTAGTTTACGAACCTGGTAAGTAGCAACCCGGAGGTGGGGAGCAATCCCCACCTTTTCAGGGCTGATGATGTTCTGGATATTGCCGCAAGCGCCTTCAGAAGGGCTGTCAGTTAACCATACTGGCAGCCCTTTCTCCTTCTGAGTGCGACCGCAAAACCAACAGAAGGCGTACCCCTGCGGGGTACGGAGCAGGAGGGATGCGCCTGCGGCGCACCCGCTTTCTCCCTTAGCCTCTCTTCCTGATGTTTCCGTTATTTCCCCTGATACATACCTTGCTGAGGGCTGCTGATGCTCTGGCACTTTTGCTGATGCCGGGTAACCGTTTTTTGCTACTGCTACCAGAGTGCCATTACCCCAAAAAATAACCTCATCAGGGCAATGGCCCCCTTCGGCTCTCCGTCCGTTCCGGCCGGGTCGTCAGCCCCACTCCGACGGGCAGCTGCACGGCAGCGGCCAGTCTCCGCCGAATCCCTTGCGGGTTTCGGGCTTCGCTAGGGTCTGATGGCAACGGCAAGGTCAACCCCTGCTGCGGGCCGTTGGCCCACGCCTTCACCGCGTCGGTGAACCGTCGCTTTAATGTCGCCACGCCGTTCCGTCGTGTCGGGTGTGTTCATGCTGTTTGTGTGCCCGGTGGGGTATCTCACGGCCGCGTTCTCACGCGGAGGGCTTTTCGTAGCACCGTCTCCGTCCAGAAAACAAGGGTGAAATGCACTCGCTTTGCTCGCCCTTGTTTTCTGGCCAGCGCCGTCGCTCCTTTGCCCTTCGCCGCGAGAGAACTCACCGAGAGATGACATAACCACCAGAGGAGTAAACCAACATGAACACACACAACGTCAAAACCGCCGCTCCTGAATCTTCCGAAAGATGGGGGAAAACCACTGCCATGCGGACCGATGGCTTTATCACCAATGTTGATTCCTGCCATCCGTATGACGTGATCCGGGCTGATGTGGTACTGGCGCGGCTGGAGAAACAGGCGGGTCGGCGGCAAAGCGGGGTTACAAGCTGA
>Ga0308166_1004953_pt1 | contig 10407 bp, 10 predicted proteins | sample PhyCR2_2_FD_202137 | JGI IMG/M metagenome (GOLD analysis project Ga0308166, IMG submission 202137) | Phyllosphere microbial communities from UC Gill Tract Community Farm, Albany, California, United States - DLSLCC.R2 | ecosystem: Host-associated > Plants > Phyllosphere > Unclassified | place... | reverse complement strand
TCAGAATGCATCGACATGCAGGTTATTGCTCCAATAACTTTAAAATTTCCGCCGCTGCTGCCTGCTCGGCAAAACGACGACTTGAACCCTCACCATAAATCTTCGGTAAACCATCTACCACACATTCCACTTTAAAGTGCTGATGAGGTGCATCACCCTGAATATCTACAACCTCGTAAACAGGGAGAGGTTTTTTACGTGCTTGTAGATACTCTTGTAAACGTGATTTCGGATCTTTGAGTTGATCCGTAGGTTCTATATGGTCTAAATAGGGTATGTACCATTTTAGCACAATATCTTTAAGTAAGTTGAGATCACCACTATCAAGATAAATTGCACCAATAATCGCTTCTACCGTATCTGCTAATATTGACTCACGATGATGACCACCAGATTTCAACTCGCCTGTACTTAATATTAAACACCGACTAAGTTGCAAATCGGTTGCAATCTTACCTAACGCTTCTTGGCGAACTAAGGTCGCACGCATACGCGTGAGACGACCTTCATTTTCATTTGGATAGGCATGATATAGATAATTGGCGATTATCATGCCTAATAATGAATCGCCGAGAAACTCTAAGCGCTCGTAATTGTATTTGTGACTCACCGAACGATGAGTCAAAGCTAACTGTAACAATTCAAGCTGCTTAAATTGATATCCGATTCGACTCAGTAAGCGAGGATCACTTAGTTTGAACTGATGTTTTATCAAAACTCTTCTCAAATGTTAAAACTAAATCAATATTGAATAAGAAAGGTTTTCTTACTTCATATTTCTTTTTGACCGTTAGACCTGACTGATTAAACACTTGAGCGATCTCTTTAAAGTGGAGATCACGAATATTGTTCATTTCGAGTCGCTGATCCATTTGTGTTACAAACTTTTGTGGTGTGGTCTCAGAAGAGCTTTCTTGTAAAAGCTCTTCTATCTGATTATTAATCAGCCGATCATCCCAATATGCTGGCCAAACTGCAAGTACAGCTTTTACTGCAATTGCAAATATAACCACCCCAAATAAAATTGCTAAATACGAAGTACCCTGTTGTGCCTTACGCATTTCTTTTTTTCCTAATGGTTGTTTTTAATCTATTTTTCCATTACGGCTGAAGTTAGGAAGGTGTAAACCCGGTTCTTTATGCATCCACACGTAGAATGCTCGTCCTGTTAAGTTTTCTTCAGGAACGAATCCCCAGAAACGACTGTCTGCACTTTGATCGCGGTTATCCCCCATTGCAAAGTAATGTCCTTTTGGTACAGTCACTTCCCAATATAAACCGTCTTGGTTCGCATATTTACCATTTTCAACATAGTTGATAAACGGTGCTTGGCGCGCCACATTTACGCCTTCAAGCTCACGCATCGTAAAGGTATGCTCACCAATCGTCTCTTTATGATAAATAGACGTTGGCGTATCCATCACATCTTTTTCACGACTGAACTGTGTTAATACTTTCGGTACTTTTTTCCCGTTAATAATCAATTGCCCATGGTCATAAACAATATGATCACCAGGTAAACCGATTACACGTTTAATATAGCTAATAGTTGGTTGAGGTGGATAACGGAATACAATTACATCACCACGCTTCGGCTCACCTACATCAATAATTTTTTTATTAACGATAGGTAAACGTACACCATAATCAAATTTATTCACCAGAATAAAATCACCAGTTTCTAAAGTTGGTACCATAGAGTCCGATGGAATATTAAATGGCTCATAAAGAAATGAACGAAGCACAAGTACTACAGCTAAAACTGGCCAAAAGTCATAGGCCCATGTAATGACAAAATTTTCGTTCCCGCGTCCTTTATTTGCACGCTGTTTTAATACAAGTTTATCTAACAACCACACTGCAAATAGAATCAGCGTAACTGGAACAAGAATTAAATTAAAATCAAAATCCACATGACCTCACTCGCAGCCTCGCTGCTTGTATTACAGTGGGGAAAGGAAATTGTTCACTTCCCCCACCCTCATTTCTTATCTTTCTACTTTCAATACAGCCAAGAACGCTTCTTGTGGAATTTCAACACTTCCCACTTGTTTCATACGTTTCTTACCTTCTTTTTGTTTAGAAAGTAGTTTTTTCTTACGTGAAACGTCACCACCATAACATTTTGCCAATACGTTTTTACGCATCGCTTTTACGGTAGAACGGGCAATAATTTGCGCACCGATTGCTGCCTGAATAGCAACATCGAACATTTGGCGAGGAATTAAGTCTTTCATTTTCTCAACCAATGCAATACCACGATGGCGTGCATCATTACGGTGACAAATCATAGCCAAGGCATCAACCTTTTCGCTATTAATTAACACATCAACCTTAACTAAAGCTGAACTTTCAAAACGTACAAAGTTATAGTCTAAAGATGCAAAGCCACGAGAGCATGACTTTAATCTATCAAAGAAATCCATAACGACTTCAGCCATCGGGATTTCAAAAGTAATAGAAACTTGGTTACCCAAGAATTTCATATCTTTTTGTACACCACGACGTTCGATACAGAGTGTCATTACGTTCCCTAAGTATTCTTGAGGAACAAGGATATGACATTCAGCAATTGGTTCACGCAAATCTTCTACGGTCGATCCATCCGGCATTTTTGATGGACTATCGATATAAATCGTTTCACCTTTCTTGGTTAATGCTTCATAAATTACGGTAGGTGCAGAACTGATGAGGTCAAGATCGTACTCACGCTCTAAACGCTCTTGTACAATTTCCATATGTAGCATACCTAAGAAGCCACAACGGAAACCAAAGCCTAATGCATCAGAACTTTCTGGTTCAAAGAATAAAGCCGAGTCGTTAATCTGCAATTTTTGTAGCGCTTCACGGAACGGTTCAAAGTCACTCGCATCAATCGGGAAAAGACCAGCATATACTTGCGGTTTAACCTTTTTGAAACCAGGTAAAGTTGCAACGTCTGGTGTAGAAGCAAGAGTAATTGTGTCACCTACTGGTGCACCAAAAATATCTTTAATACCAGCAATAACAAAACCTACTTCACCAGCTTCAAGAATATCTGTTTCAGTATGCTTAGGATTAAATACACCTACAGAAGTGACCGGATGAGTTTGTCCTGTCGATTTAACCAACATTTTGTCGCCCTTGCGGATACGACCTTGTTTAATACGAACAAGAGAAACTACGCCTAAGTAGTTATCAAACCATGAGTCGATAATTAATGCTTGTAATGGTGCTTCACGATCACCTTCTGGTGCCGGAATAACATCGACTAAACGCTCGAGTACACCTTCAACACCTAAACCAGTTTTTGCTGAACAAGTTGGTGCATCTGTCGCTTCAATCCCGATAATTTCTTCAATTTCATGAATTACACGTTCAGGTTCAGCCTGTGGTAAATCAATTTTATTTAGAATAGGAAGAACTTCTAGACCTTGTTCAATTGCTGTATAACAGTTTGCAACTGATTGAGCTTCAACGCCTTGTGCAGCATCTACAACCAATAGTGCACCTTCACACGCAGCTAATGAACGAGAAACTTCATAGGAGAAGTCAACGTGCCCTGGCGTATCAATAAAGTTAAGTTGGTATTCCTGACCATTTGGATGGGTGTAATACAGCGTGACAGAAGCGGCTTTAATGGTAATCCCACGTTCACGCTCAAGCTCCATTGAGTCTAAGACCTGAGCTTGCATTTCACGATCTTGTAGACCGCCACACATCTGAATAAAACGGTCAGCCAATGTAGACTTACCATGGTCAATGTGGGCAATAATCGAGAAATTTCGTATATTTTTGATATCGACGGATTTTTTAGCTTGCGCCATGGGTTACCTTGAGAAAATATAGAGTGCTATGTAGCTTGTTTTAATACACAGCCAAAGCGGTTAAATAAATTGCGTGAGATTATAACAGATTGCCGATATGAAAAAGATATAAATTCTTTCTTTTAAAAAAGCTTTTTAAACTTCTCAACATAACGATCTATTTCTCGTTGAAAAGCCTCTAAATCAGAACAGTTTTAACTCAAACTTAATTAGGCTTGCAGATAAATTATTGCCAGTTTCATTAGCTATATCCCCAATTAATTCAAATCCAAGTTTCTGCACGACCTGTTGAGATCTAATGTTCTGTTCAAATATTTCAGCCCAAACATATTTTATTTGTTTTTGGAATAATCTGCTTTGTTTCAAATACTGGATGAGCCCTACAAGAGCCTCTTGCATATATCCCTTACCCCATGCATTAGGATGAAGTTCATAACCAATGACAACCGCAAAATCATCACCAATTTGTTTGATAGTATTTACCCCACATGTTCCCAACATAGTTCCATCTTTTTTAAGACGAATAGCATGCCTAAAACCTAGCTGTTGATTCCATTTTTTATGCATTTTTTCAATTAAAGCCTCAGCTTCTTCCAATAAAGTAAAGGCTTTTAAATCATAAAATTCGAGTACGCTTGAATTTGAAAATAATTCAAAGATAAAATTTTTATCAGCTTCTGTAAGGTCACTTAAGATTAATCGATCGGTTTCTATGGAAAATAAATTCTTCAAATTCCAGCCTCTCTTTTTTACTTACTTACCATACGAAACGGTAAAATCGTAAGGGTTTATGCTTGAGTCAAGCGGCTTATATGCATGGGTAAAAGTTGGTGACATTCGTTTAGGACGTCCTGTAGCAATTTCAATACATGCCCATTTGGTATTTCCAACAAATAATACGGCCTGATCTGATGGGCGAAAAAACACATACTGGCGGAATGAATAAAGTGCATTAATGTCATCTAACCATGTACGTAACACAATTTGTTCGCCTTCAAATGCAGCTTTACGATATTGCACATGATGCTCAACCGCGACCATTGCGTGTTTTAACTCAAGATATTTAGTTACCCCTACTCCCAAAGTTTCAACATGGGCAGCCGCTACATCCTGCATCCACTGAACATACATTACGTTATTTACATGTCCCAACGCATCAATATGATGTGGCTGCACCTGAATATGTAAATCAAAAATACTACTCACAAATGAACACTCTTATTTATTAACCTTAAAACTGAAATAAGTGTAGGTAGATATCGCTAAACGCTCAAGATAAATAACAAAAACCACCCATTTTCAGGGTGGTTTATTGATTGGGTTAAGAATTATTGAATACGTAAACCAAGCATTGCGCGCTGTCCCTGACGAATAATAGCAACACGTGCTACGGTATTTTTCGGCAAGTTAGAAACAACTTTTGCAAAATCCTGACTATTTAAAATTTGGCTATTATTGACTTGGGTAATCACATCACCTGGAATGATATTGGACAATGACGCTAAACCGCCACGGCGAACATCTTGTACATAAATACCTCCTTTCACGCTCAACGCATTTTTTTCCGGTTCAGCTAGATCACGAATACTCATGCCTAAAACTGGCCCTTTAGATGCAGCACCTTGTGCACCAGTAGCAGGTGTTTCATCTGGCGCAGTCGTTAAGGTTGCTGAAATATTACGTGTTTTATCATCACGTAACACTTCAAACTGAACAGTTTGATTTGGCTGTACTTTGTTTAATGCATACAGTAAATCACTCGTACGAAGTACAGGCGCACCATTTAATTTTAAAATCACGTCGCCCGCTCTTAGCCCTGCTTTTTGTGCAGGTGAGTTCGGAGAAATTTGAGTAATTAAAGCACCTTCAGGTTTTGGTAATTTGTACGCATCAGCAAGGTTTCGGTCAATATCTTGCATCATCACCCCTAGGTAAGAGCGTGTTACTTTACCTTTTGTTTTGAGCTGGTCTGCAACATCCATAGCTACGTCAATCGGAATAGAGAAAGACAAGCCCATATAACCGCCAGTACCACTAAATATTCGAGAGTTTACCCCGACCACTTCACCATTTTGGTTAAACAATGGACCACCAGAGTTACCTGGGTTTAAAGCCACATCAGTTTGAATAAACGGCACCGAAGTTTCACCGCTCATGTTTCGTGATTTTGCGCTGACAATACCGGCCGAAGCTGAGTAGTCAAAGCCAAACGGAGAACCAATAGCTAAAACAGGTTCTCCGACACGTAAGCGATCAACATTTCCTACTCGTAAAGCTGGATAGTTAGTTCCGTTTACTTTTAATAAAGCAACGTCTGTACGCTCATCGCTACCCACTACGGTTGCATCAATTTCACGGCGGTCATTTAGAGTGATGCTAATACGAGAGGCATTTTCAATCACATGGTGGTTTGTAAGTAAGTAACCATCTTTACTAATGAAGAATGCACTTCCGTAAGCTGTCTTTTCTTGTGGACCTTGTTGCTGTGGAATGATGACCTGATTGCCAAAGAAACGTTTTAAAATTTCAGGAACTTGCTGCTGCAACAGTTCATCCTGAGTCATTTTTTTTACGACATTTACACTCACGACTGCTGGACTAACTTGTTCAACAAGATTTGAAAAATCAACAGCAGCATTTGCTTGAACAGCAGCAACTGTAAATACCGCTGCATACATTCCTTGTTGTAAATAGCGAGATTTCATTCGGTGCTCACCCACAATTGGTCTACGAGAATAACGATAAAACTGTTGTATCACAATGCTTTGAGGTTGTGCGTAACAATATGTTTATTTGTAATACGTCATCACAAGGATTATTTTACGCATTGCAACTTTTTAAGCCAATTGCAATTTTTCTCTGAGTTAGAGCGCTTAAGCTCTTGCCTTTTTAGGTAAAAAGGGGTGTCATTAGCGGACGTTTTAAATTGATGCGAATGGACATGCCTAATTTACAGACAATTCACCACTTTGACGTGATTATTGTGGGCAGCGGCGGCGCTGGTTTAAGTCTGGCTTTATCGTTACCAAGTCATTTTAATATTGCAGTTTTAGCCAAAGCTGCCTTGACCGAAGCCAGCACCTTCTATGCTCAAGGTGGTGTTGCCGCAGTTCTTGATGAAACCGACTCTATTCAACAGCACATTAATGACACTATGATTGCAGGTGCTCATTTATGTGAAATGGATGCTGTACAACATACCGTAGAAGGTGGTCGCCCTTCTGTTGATTTTCTTTTAAAGCAAGGCGTTCAGTTTACTCTTGATGAGGATGAACAGCTTCATTTAACCCGCGAAGGCGGTCATTCACAGCGCCGCATTATCCATTCGGCTGATGCAACAGGCAAAGCCATTTCAACCACCTTAGTTGAACGTGCCCAAGAACGTAAAAATATTACTATTTTTGAAAACTATATTGCGATTGATTTAATTACTTCACACAAGTTAGGCCATATTGACCAAGCGAATCGCGCTATTGGTTTGTATGCATTAGATGAAAATACTGAAAAAGTTCATACTTTCCTTGCACCATTTACTGCACTTGCTTGTGGTGGCGCAATGAAAGCTTACCTCTACACATCTAATCCAGATATTGCTACTGGCGATGGTATTGCAATGGCTTACCGTGCGGGTTGCCGTGTAGCCAACATGGAATTTAACCAATTCCACCCAACTTGTCTCTATCACCCTCAAGCTCGCTCTTTTTTAATTACCGAAGCCATGCGTGGTGAAGGTGCTTATTTACGCTTGCCGGATGGCGAACGTTTTATGCTACGTTTTGACAAGCGTGCTGAATTGGCTCCTCGCGATATTGTGGCACGAACTATTGACCATGAAATCAAACGTCTCGGTATTCGCCATGTGTGGTTAGACATTACACACAAATCACCGGAGTTTATTAAAGAGCACTTCCCTACACTTTATGCACGACTGCTTGAGTTAGGCATCGACATTACCAAAGACATGATTCCTGTCGTACCAGCCGCTCATTACACTTGTGGTGGTGTTGTAGTTGATTCTAATAGCCAGACTGACATTGAAGGCTTATATGCGATTGGTGAAACGTCTTATACGGGTTTACATGGTGCAAACCGTATGGCAAGTAACTCATTACTTGAGTGCTTCGTTTACGGCATGAGTGCAGCAAAAGACATCGAAAATAAATTTGATGAAAGTTTTAAACTACCACAAGTTCCCACTTGGGATGACTCACAGGTCACCAACCCAGATGAAGATGTTGTGATTTTACAAAACTGGGATGAACTCCGTTCAACCATGTGGAACTATGTCGGTATTGTAAGAACAACTAAACGTTTAGAACGCGCTTTACATCGTATAGAAATGTTAAAACGTGAAATCACTGAATACTATCAAGACTACCGCGTCAGTAACAACCTGATTGAATTGCGTAATCTTGTACTCGTTTCTGAAATGATTGTTCGCTGTGCCATGCAACGTAAAGAGTCACGTGGTTTACATTACACACTTGATTATCCAGAAACTTCAAGCGAAATTCGTAAAACTGTTTTAACTCCTCCAAATTTCGCAGTGGAACAGCCATTGGTTAATACTGATATTTAAGCTGTTTTCCAATAAAAAAGCACAGCTCAGGCTGTGCTTTTTTATAGATTTAATATTTATGATTGAGGAGGAATTGAATAAGTTGCGGTCACATGCGCAACAGGTTCATCCAAACCCACTGAATAAATCCAGACTTCACCCACTACTAAACTCTTTCCTACTTTCATGAGCTTACACTCGCTACGTAGGTCCTGATCACCCGCGGGTTTTCTTAAAAAATTAATATTAAAATTGGTCGTCACAGCCAAACCGATAATTCCGATTTCACCTAATATCGCAATATACAAAGCAAAGTCTGCTAAGGTCATCATGGTTGGGCCAGATATGGTGCCGCCAGGACGCTGATGCCTTTGATCGACATGATAATAAACAACTGCAGCTTTGGGCGTGACTGATTCAATCGTGCAATGTTCAAGACTTGGTGGAAATTCCTTTTCAAGAAATGCCACGATTTCTTCTTTTGAGCTTTTCATCCTTGTTATTCTTCGGTTTATAAACAGTATTTAAAATAGCATAAGACACTAACATATATTTTCTATGACGATTTAAACCAGAATTGGCATTATTTTTCACCACTCTCATAAATACCAAGAGTGGTGAATTTAATTTTTATGCTAAATGCTGCAACGCCTGTTCAAACACCTGATCAGGACTTTGTGTTGCATCTAATCGCTTAATACGTTCTGGTTCAGCTTTCCACAAGATTTCATAACCCTCACGAACTTTAGTGAAAAAACTTAACTTCTCTTGCTCAAAACGGTCTAAAGCTCCGCGTTCACGTGCTCGATTCATACCGAGTTCAATCGGTGCATCTAACCAAAAAGTTACTTCTGGCATGTGCGAAACAAAGTTCGTATTTAACAGTTGTAATTTATCTTTGTTTAAACCACGACCAGAACATTGATAAGCAAAGCTTGCATCGGTAAAACGATCACTTAATACAATTTTATTGGCTTCTAAAGCAGGTACAATGACTTGCTGAAGATGTTGTGCGCGTGCAGCATAAATTAAAAGCAACTCAGTATCATGGCTCATATTTTCATCATGATTCACCGCCAAAAGCATTGAACGTATTTGTTCTGCTAACGGCGTACCACCCGGTTCACGAGTTAAAACAACTTGTTTACCTTGCTCTTCAAAATGCTGATGAATTTTTCGAATGAGTGTAGTTTTACCTACCCCCTCCGTGCCTTCAAAGCTAATAAACATCTCTGCACGGATAAGTACTCTTGCACCGCTTGATTATGCGCTTGCAAGCTTGCCGTAAATTTATGCCCACCATTGCCAGTCGCCACAAAATAGATGTTATTTGAATCATCTGGATGTAACGCTGCTTCAATTGCTTTTTGGCTTGGTAAGGCAATTGGCGTTGGCGGCAAACCATTAATGGTATAGGTATTATATGCAGTTGGGGTACGGAGGTCTTCTCGAGTAATATTACCTTTATAGTTATTACCCATACCGTAAATCACAGTTGGATCCGTTTGTAAGCGCATACCAATTTTTAAACGGCGTACAAAAACACCTGAAACTTGTGTAAGTTCACTGTCTAAGCTTGTTTCTTTTTCAACAATAGAAGCCATGATTAATGCTTCATATTTATCTTTATAAGGTAAATTCGGCGCCCGATTTGCCCAAGCTGCATCTAGAGCTTTCATTTGACGATGGTATAAATCGGTAAGAATTTTCTTATCCGTTTCACCTTTGGCAAAGAAATAGGTATTGGGTGCAAATAGACCTTCAGAGTGATGATACGGAATGTCCAAAGCTTTCATGAGCTGGTCATCCGGTAAATCCAGTATTGTATTTTTTACATTTTTGTCGTGCTTTAATGCAGTGATGAGCTGTCTAAAAGTCGTACCTTCAATAACAAGGATACGGTTCATCTGAGCATTATCTGCATCAGATAACATCTCTAATACTTCTCTTACACTCATCCCCTGTTCAATTTCATACACACCAGCTTTCATGCTGTCATGAATCATAAATTTCTGATAAAGCTTCAATACCACTGGAAAGCTA
>Ga0308166_1004951_pt1 | contig 10410 bp, 9 predicted proteins | sample PhyCR2_2_FD_202137 | JGI IMG/M metagenome (GOLD analysis project Ga0308166, IMG submission 202137) | Phyllosphere microbial communities from UC Gill Tract Community Farm, Albany, California, United States - DLSLCC.R2 | ecosystem: Host-associated > Plants > Phyllosphere > Unclassified | place... | reverse complement strand
AATAAGTACCTTGCAGGGTATGTCACTGGCATACCCTGATTTGTTGCTGTCGGGATAAATTGAATGAATCGCCAGAGAACGTTCACGACACTGTTAATGACCGCGTTATTAAGTCACTGCGCGCTTATTTATGCGGAGTCAAATGACGAAACAACCGTTTATGTGTCAGGTGATATTCTTGATACGCCTTGTACCATCGCGCCAGATAGCCGTATGCAAGTGATTGCAATGGGGCAGATCACACCAGGAGAAATTGCGCGTAACGGAGCAGGGCAAGCGATACCTTTTACCATTCGGCTAATTGACTGTCGGCTGCAGCGTATCGAGCCCCATCAGCCCAACTGGCAACGTTTTGCCGTCAGCTTTGATGGCCAGACGGATGGCGACTATTTTGCGTTGGCTGGCACGGCGCAAGGTATGGCGCTGCAGCTTGCTGACGAAGCTGGCAATATCGCGCACCCCGGTGTGCCTTTGCCGCAGTCAGTACTGCATAACGGCGAGCAGGTCCTGCATTATACCCTGCGTCTGGTGAGCAACCATCAGCCGCTGCGTGAAGGATCTTACTCCTCTGCTATTCATTTCCGACTGAACTATTTCTGATGTTCTCCCCGTTGAATCGTCCATCGGCCATGCGTTGCAGCCTTTTTAGTTGCCTGATCGTCCTGTTTTTTACTCCAGGCTGGGTCAGTGCAGACGAGGCTGATGTGCAGTTCAACACCGATGTTCTGGATGTCAAAGATCGGGCAAATATCGACCTGGGTGAATTTTCCCGGGCAGGCTACGTTATGCCAGGCACCTATACCATGACAGTGCATATCAATAAGACCAGCCTGCCAGCGGAAAGTATTACCTTTTATGCACCTGACGATGATCCGAAGGGCAGTGAAGCTTGTTTAACACAATCCCTTGTCAATCGCTTCGGCTTCAAAGAGAACGTCTATCAGAAGCTAACCTGGTGGCACAGCGGGCAATGCCTCAAAGCCGACAACGCCACACTGAAAGGAGTGAGTATTCGGGGCGATCTGGCAACGGCGTCACTCTATCTCAGCATTCCCCAGGCGTATCTGGAATATACCAGCGATGACTGGGATCCGCCCTCCCGTTGGGATGATGGTATCCCGGGTATTCTGCTGGACTATTTTGCCAGCGTGCAGCGTACCCAGGGACAAGGCGAGAGTAGTTCCGGTTACTCTGCCAGCGGTAATGGCACGGTGGGAGCGAATGCGGGCGCATGGCGACTGCGTGCCGACTGGCAAGCGACCCGTTTTCATAATGGCGGTACGACAAATCAGTCGTTTCAGTGGAGTCGCTATTATCTGTATCGCGCAATTCGCAGCCTGCGGGCGAAACTGGTGGTGGGTGAAGATTACCTGAATTCCGATCTGTTCGATAACCCACGCTTTACGGGTATTCGACTGGCTTCAGATGATAATCAACTGCCGCCAAACCTGCGCGGATATGCACCTGAGGTTACCGGCGTGGCCCGTACCAATGCCAGAGTCACGATCAGTCAACAGGGACGTGTCATCTATGAGAGCCAGGTGGCGCCCGGCCCTTTTCAGATCCAGACCCTGAATGATGCGACCAGCGGCATGCTGGATGTCACTGTGCAGGAGCAGGATGGCTCTGTACAACACTATCAGGTGAATACTGCCAGCGTTCCTTATCTGACGCGTCCTGGCATGGTGCGCTACAAACTGGCTACCGGCAGGCCCGATGATATGCGTCACCGCGTTAGCGGGCCGGTATTCGGTACCGGGGAATTTTCATGGGGTGTAAACAATGGCTGGTCATTGTATGGCGGCGGCATGTTCAGCGAACGGTACGACTCGCTTTCAGTGGGTATCGGACGTGATTTGCTGGCGATGGGAGCGATGTCATTTGATGCCTCAACCTCCCGCGCCGAACTTTCTCAGCAAGGAAAAACACAGGGTAACTCTTACCGTCTCAGCTATTCAAAAACCTTTGATTCACTTGATAGTCAGGTGACCTTTGCTGGCTATCGCTTTTCAGAACGCAGTTATATGAGTCTGAGTGAATATCTGGATGCACGTGAATCCGGGCAGAAAACGGGCGGCAGTAAGCAAATGTACACTGTCTCGTTCAATAAACAATTTCGCACTATTGGGCTCAGCAGTTACTTCAATATCAGTCGCCAGACTTTCTGGGATAACCAGCCAGCAAATATCCGTTATCAGCTGATGCTATCGAAATATTTTGACCTCGGAAAACTTAAAAACCTCAGTTTTTCACTCTCTCTGTTCCGCAATCAGTATCTGGGATCCTGGGATAAAGGGGGCTTTGTCTCACTCTCAATGCCGTTGGGCCAGCAGGACGCAATCAGTTACACCACCAGTGTGAATGATGGCGTAGCGCTGCATCGCGTCGGCTACTCCAGTCGATTAAATGAACGTGACAGCTACCAGATTAGCGCTGACGGTAACCAGACGAGTCAGGGGGCCAGCGGATCCTTCAGTCATTCAGGCGATTCCGCTGACATCAGTGCCAGTGCTGACTACCAGGCCGGCCGTTATGCTTCTGCCAGCATGTCTGCCCGTGGCGGCATGACGGCAACACTGCACGGAGCGGCAATGCATCGGGTTAATCAACCCGGCGGGACCCGGCTGATGATTGGGGCTGACGGAATTTCCGGACTGCCGGTTCATGGTTTCGGTAATAGCGTCACCACCAATTTTACCGGCGCTGCGGTACTCAGTGATGTTAATAGCTATTACCGCAATCGTGCTGCCGTTGATATTACGCATCTCACTGATGACATGGACATTTCCGGCGCCGGGTCGGTAACAGAAGCCACGCTGACTGAAGGCGCGATCGGATTTCGTCGCTTTGATGTGATGACCGGTAAAAAAGCCATGGTCACCATCGGGTTACGAGACGGAGGTTCACCGCCGTTTGGTGCCATCGTTATGAATAAAAAGGGTCAACAAACCGGCATGGTCGGGGACGATGGTTCGACCTGGCTAAATGGCATGAATCCAGGTGAACAGATGGATGTGAACTGGAACGGGCACACACAGTGCGTGGTGACATTGCCACCGCAGCTTAATGTCCCGGCGCTGTTACTGCCGTGCATTCTGAATCGGGAAGGCCAGGAGAAAAAGCAGCATGAGAGTAAATAACACCCAACGAGAGATGAGAAACAATGAGCATCAGTAATCAACACGCCCTGCTGGGTATCGGTCTGCTGGCAGGGGTATTCTTTGGCCAGCAAGCTTCTGCCGCAATAGCGCTTGACCGGACCCGGGTGATTTTCCCCGGTAATGAGCATGCAATCTCGCTGAATATTCACAATGAAAATACCCAGTTGCCATTTCTGGCGCAAGCCTGGCTGGAAGACAGTAACGGCAAAAAAATCACCTCACCGCTGGTGATTTTACCGCCATTGCAGCGGCTGGAACCCGGTGCTTCCAGTCAGCTAGAGATTCGTGCGATGCCCGCTGCAATGCAGCTGCCTCAGGACCGGGAAACCCTGTTTTATTTTAATCTGCGAGAGATTCCTCCGCGGAGTAAAACCCCTAATACCCTGCAGCTGGCATTACAGACGCGGGTAAAATTTTTCTACCGGCCTAAAGCACTTAATCTGACTAACGGAACCGCGGTCGCATTTCAGCAAAAGCTTAAGCTCAGTCGGCAAGGCCAGAATGAAGTGGTGAATAACCCAACCCCTTACTACATCAGTCTGGTCGCCGCGCATAGCCACACGGCTCATGATTCGGTAAGCGGATTCAGGCCGCTGATGATTGCACCCGGAAGCAGTGCCTCACTAGGTGCCATCGCCGATGCCCTGGGGAGTGAACCTACGCTGACCTATATCAACGACTATGGCGGTAGTGTTGATCTCAGCTTCCATTGTGCAGGCAGCCAATGTCAGGTTGCAGATTCCGCCCGCTGAGGGAAGAGAGAAAATAATGAAAGGCGTCTGTTACCTGGTGTGGAAAGTCATCTCTTTCTTGCCCTTAATCGTGCTGATGTTAGCCACAGGGCAGGCTGCTTACGCGGGAGAGAATGACGTTGTCGATGGCGATACTGGCGTGCTGTATGTCAGTGGAACGCTGGCTCGTGGTGCATGCAATGTCGACAGCGATACGCTTCAGCAGTCGGTCAATTTAGGCACGCTCAGCAGTGGTGAGTTAATTAATCCCGGAGAGCGAGGTGCGGGCCGCGCATTTCATCTGAAATTACGTGACTGTTTTGATCCGGAAGCCGTGTCACAGCCTGACCATAACGGGAATAGCGCCATCGGCGACGGGCTGCCTTTTGTCCGGGTAAATTTTATGAGTGCCGCAGATTCTGACAACCACGCGTTGATTGCCGTTTATGGCGCGCAGGGGTTCGGGCTACGGCTTGAGGATGACCGTCACAGGGCAGTGCTTCTTAATCAGCAGGCTGAACCCTTGCGGGTAACGAATGGCGATTCAGTGCTTACCTATTATTTATTGCCTGAGCGAACTCATGCCAGTTTGAAGGAAGGCGCCTGGCAAGCCGTTATCTACATAGGTATGAGTTATGACTAATATTGAGAGTCACTATGGCAGCTGGTTAATCATGATCTTGCTTATACCGCTTCTTTACTTACCTCCGGTTCAGGCGGGCGACATCAATCTTTACGGCGAAGTTAAAATTAACGTCACTGTGCTGGCTCCCCCCTGCGATATCAACGAGGGGGATCGAACCGGGATTTCAGTCTTATTCCCCCCGGTGAGTTATCGGCAGTTTTATAATCAGGGCTCCTCACCGGAAGCGCCATTTACATTGCGACTTAGCAACTGCGATATCAGTCAGGCAAAATCCGTGCGTTTTACTTTTACCGGAGCTGAAGAGCACTCACTACCAGGGTTACTGGCGTTATCACCACAAAGTGAGGCAAAAGGCATTGCGGTGGGAATAAAGTCTGCCGGGAGCGGTAAGCCGATTAACATCAATAAAATAAGCGATAACTTTGCATTAACCGAAGGGGATATGGCATTTCATTTTATTGCCTGGCTACAGGCTACGCCTGCCGCGCTTTCAGACCACACCATTGAGGCGGGTGAATTTACGGCTCAGGCTGTACTTAGCCTGAGCTATGAATAATAACCGCAGAGATCAGGACAGTGAAAAACAATATTCTACTAACGATAATACTTCTTTTGGGTGTGAACTGCATCAGTGAATCCGCCCATGCGGGAGCCTATGTCAGAGCGATTTCGCGGAAAGGAACCCTTGTTACACAGCAAATTATCGCCTGGACAGAAGAGGATAACGCACCTAATCCCTGTAAAGGTGAAAGCGTATGCTATGTCGGTCCTGATGTAAAATACTCAGCACATCCGCCCGGACTTTACGGGACATGCATGATGTCGCATAACTGTATTGAGGCACAGTCCTATAATACGGCTAAAGAAGTGGCGGAAGCCTACAATAAAGCGCATCCGATTCCTTTTACTGCAAGTTTCGGCATCGAAAACGAAGATGCCTCCTGTGTAGGTCTCTATTATCTTACTCAGCAACCCACCACGGCCGAACACAATGGTCTGATATGGCCCGGCAGTGTCTGCGGGATTATCCCTCCCGAAAATCAAACCTGCGATCTTGCGATTCCCACAACGATTGACTTTGGTTCGCTCAACAGCTGGCAAGTCGCCGGGCAAAAGAAAACCATTACCGGCACGATTACCTGCAGTGTTCCCGCGACCTTGCTTGTCACGGCAACGTCTAAAAATAGCCAAAAACCTGGCGTTGTTTCCTTCAGTCTGGATGGGGGGAGAACCTTTGTCGATTCTCTGACTGGCAAAGCCGAAATAAATGACAAGGATGCATTCACCGGTGTCGAGGTGCCGATCACCGGGAAAAATATTGCAGATAGTTTCAATTTTTCAGTAACGCTGCAAAAAAATGGGCGCATTGATGCTGGTAATTATTCAGCAACTGAAATTATTATTGCCAACTATGAATAAGTCATGTAGCACCAGCAAAGGAGTCGACTGGTTGACTCAGCCAACATACTGGGGCCGGTTTTTGATTTTTACTGTCATTTTTGTAGTGACGATATATTTTCTTTTGCTGAATCATATTTATATTAAAAACATGGGAGGGGCCGGGTTACTGTTGCCCTTGAATATAATAACCTGGAGCTTGATGTTACTGATAAGTGCTTTGCTAATGCTAAGTACTGCACTGCTTAATAAAAGAATTCTGTTCACTACAGAAATCCGTTTGGGACTGCTGGCGGCACTCTTGATGACGCTGCCCGTATGCTGGACGCCAGCCGTAAATTATAGCAATGCCTTACCGCGGCTGGCCGCAATCTGGGGAGCGCTGATTTTCAGCATGTCACTGCGCCAGATGCATCTGAGTAATACTGCGAAGCACGCAATTTTGATGCTAATTTTGATTTCAGCTTTGCTGGAGTCCCTGTTGAGCTTATTCCAGTGGGGGTGGCCGACGCTGGCACAGCAATTAATGGAATATAACATCGGCCGTGCAGCGGGAAGGCCATACGGGATTTTTCAGCAGCCCAATTTGCTGGCGAGTTATGTGGCCACAGGATATGCCGTAGCGGTCTACTTTTTTTATCGTCAGGCAACGTTACAGCGTTCGTTAGTCGTTGTTTTATTGTTACTTCAGGGCGTTATGCTCTGGGTTTTACTGCTGTCGGGAAGCCGTGTCGGCCTGTATGGCGCACTACTGGCGCTTTTCCTGCTGAGCGCGATGATATCTGAATTTCGACAACGCAATGATCAATCTCCGCTGACTTTCCGTAAACACCTGTCACTGGCGGTTCGCTGGCTGATCATTATGTTGCTAATCCTCACTGGTCTGCTGGTCAATGTGATCGGTGGATTAATGCAGCGGCCAGAAAGTGTCATGAATGTCTCACTACTTCTGATCGCAAGCGGCATGCTGTGGTGCTTGCTGATAGCGGGTAAAGATCGAGCCTCACTGATCAGACAGGCATGCTGTTTTACGGTGATGATTGTCTGTGCGGCAGGGTTCTTTTTACCGCCAACTCTCTCCTCTGCGGCAACCCCCGTTATTACTGAAACCCTGCCTCACTCCGACGTAACCGGGCCGGATTTAGTCCATGCTGGCTCAAGTTCTGAGCGTTTAAATATGTTAAAGGGCTCTTTATCGCTGATCCTTCAGCATCCCTGGGCAGGCGTTGGGTTGGGAGGTTTTGAAGCGGCTTTTGCGACAGTACGTGAAAACTATGGCACCGGCATCGGCAGCTACACCGTCAGGCACCCACATAATGAATTGCTGTATGTGCTGGTTGAGGGCGGGCCGCTGGCACTGAGCGGCTTATGTCTTGCCGCCATAGCCTGTTTTTTACCTGCTTTAAACGCACTGAGAACACGTAACAAAAAGTATACTACCGCGCTAACCGATGAGCGGTGTCGCGCACTTGCAGTGGCTGTACTCTTACTGCCCATTAGCCTGCACGTCCTGCTGGAGTATCCTTTCTATCAATCAGCCTCTCACCTGCTGGTGTTTTTACTGCTGGTTCGGATTAGCCAGCCAGAAATGCTGCACCAGCATCGGACAATATTTGTCCAGCATCGTCGGGTTAATGCCACAACAATCCTGCTGATTTTTTTATCCGTCGGGCTATTACTGGCAGCTTGTGATCTTCTGGCCGGACTAAAGATTCAGCAGCAATTAACCTTAGCGGAACGTTACGATCTGCAGTCATTACCACCGGATTTACCCTTCAGCGTGTCATTGACGCAGTATGAACGTTATGACTTCGATCGTCACACTCAGGAGTTATTAAAATACAACCGGGAGCATAATTCACAGCTTCTGGAGGATTATGCGCATTGGGCGCAGGTTTATCTGGCGGTGCATAATGATGCCGGTGTTTATGCATCGGCCATTCGTATTGCTCTCTATCAGGGCAATACAACGCTAGCAAATAAACTCGCCGCTCAGGCGCGGTTAAGCTTTTATGCTGACAGCCGTTTCAAACCTAAGCAGATAAGCCTGGAGTAACGTCCTGCAAGTTCCGGGCATAACCGGCTGTTATTGAGTCATCATTTTACCCTTCTTCATGGATATTTCGTTAATTGAACGATGAGACTGACATAATGAAATTTTTTAATAAAAAAGGACGAGAGACAAGATTCGTGCCGTTATTTTATTTCCTTCAGGGGATGATTGTCAGGAAAATATTTTCAGTCAACACTCCCGCTCAGGAAGCAGAGAAAAGTCCCGTAACTCAGATTCTTATATGCTGCATGATGATTGCTGGAGGAATCATTTTGACAGGATGTCAGAGTATCAGAACAGACCTAATGAGCAGTCATCGCGCAGCAAAAAAAGAATTAACCATGGATGTGCAGGATTCTTCCAGGTCTGTTAACACCCTTAAGCCTGAGAATAAATCAGAGGGGCCGGTAGAACAGTGCCAGCGTGAGCTTAACGCCCTGGGGAAAATCAATACCGATATGTATGAAAAAAGACGTGTTGCATTTTCCGGGCTACTGAAAAATGCCTCTGTTTATAGCTCGCTGCGTCAGGATATTAACAGTCAGACGAAAGAGACGGTAGACGCCCTTTATAAATATAAAACCCAAAAGCTTTGTCATGATATTGAACAGGATCTTCAACAGGCTCTGATCAGTCACGGAGAAAACCTCCAGTGAAGAGCAGTAGTGTAAAATTTGCCGGTTTAACTCTGCTGGTCATGATGGCTGTCAGCGCAAACAGACGTGCGGAGGCGAACGAGCAGCAAGCTATGGCTTCTCTCGATGAAATTATCGGGACGAAGAGAGCAGATGCCTGGTTAAAGCCAGTCGACGATAACGCTTTACCGCCAGCCATAATGGCGACCGGGGAAACAACGGATCATTCAGCCATGGCCTTTCAGCCGCGTGATCATCGCGTAAAGACCACCAGTAAAAATCAGGTTGGTCATCTTCTTGACCGTCAGCCAGCTCATGAAAACCGGCCGCTTGAAAAAAAGCGCAATACTGACAGGGTATCGCCAGCATTGTGTCCTCATGTCTTATCCGTTCCTTTACCGCCAACAGGAGCCGTGCGGATAACCTCAGTTGAAAATAAAATGAGCGGCGATCAATTTGACGCGGCGAGCCAGCAAAAAGCAGAAAAGCTTCAGCAGGCGCTGTTAAAAAGTCAGGATGATAATGCCGCATTAACCGCAAAACTGGCTGCTGTCGATCATGAAGCGGATATGCGTTTAGAAGAAATCAATGCGTTACAGCAAAAGGTTAAGGAGATTGAGGCACTACTGGCTGACCTGAGAGTGAAAAAAAGCGAGGCCGATAAAAAACTGACCATTAAAAATGAGAAGCTGGTTGCTGTCGATCAGGAAGCAGATGTAAGGATAAAGGAAATCAACGCGTTGCAGCAAAAGCTTACGGTGAGCCAGACGCTGCTGGCTGAGTTGAGAATGAAAAAAAGCGAGGCTGATAAAGAACTGGCGGCTAAAAATGAGAAACTGACGGCGCTTTTGTCCAGCCCGAATCCGCCAGCAACTTACACCCCAAAAAGCGCAGATGAAATCAGAGATTATGCCGTTGGCGCTTACTGGGGGCAGGAAATGGAGGGAATGATTAATAAAAAGGCTGCCGAAGGCTATCACCTTGCCTGGCAGGTGGTACTGCATGGTGCCAGCGACATGATGAATAATCAGTTAACGGTCAAAAAAGAGACCCTGGCAGCGGTGCTTCAACAGCTTTATAAAACGTCAGAAAAAACGGCAGAGACTTCTTCCTCAGATCAGGATGAAGGCAGTCATTTTCTGGAAAACTTCTCAAAAGAACCCGGCGTTAAACGCAGTGCCATGGGGTATTACTACAAAGTGCTGGAAAAAGGCACGGATAAAATCAGCGAGGGAGATACGGTTGCCGTGGTGATCCGTGAAAGTTTATGGAATGGTACAGTCATTAATGACATGGATGAAAAAGGTAAAGTACTGGTCCTGCCACTGAACAAATATCCTGCTTTATTTAAATCTATCATTCGCTTAATGAATAATCACGGCGTTGAGCAGGTTGCAGTGCCTCCAGAGCTGGCCTATGGGCAGAAAGGGCGTCCGCCGTTAATACCGGCTAATGCGGTAATGATATATCAGATCAAAGTCGTCAGTGTGACGTAATGGCGCGACCCGTTGAACAGGCGTGCCGGCGCTGGAATATGCGCTACGGCCGGTTCCGCATTCTGCAAACCTTTTACGGCTTAGTTTCTGCGGCTTCAGCCCGGTTCAGTTCTCTCGTCTGGCTTATACGGTTCCGCTCGTTTCTTCCGCACTAAAGCCAGGCCCCATTGATTTTCGCTACACTAAGCCGCATGTTACTTAGATTGCGTTGCGCGACCCGCTGCGCCCCATACATCTATAAAGGACTGCGCTATGACCAATCCGCTACTGACATCTTTTACGCTACCCCC
>Ga0308166_1004950_pt1 | contig 10416 bp, 8 predicted proteins | sample PhyCR2_2_FD_202137 | JGI IMG/M metagenome (GOLD analysis project Ga0308166, IMG submission 202137) | Phyllosphere microbial communities from UC Gill Tract Community Farm, Albany, California, United States - DLSLCC.R2 | ecosystem: Host-associated > Plants > Phyllosphere > Unclassified | place... | reverse complement strand
CCTGCCGAAAGACCATCCGCAACACACCACGCCGTACTGGCAGCAGTCGATCTACACCGCCGCCGTTATCGAGGGCCTGACCCGCGCCATGCCGCGCGCCCAGCGTCCGGAAGCCGGCCTGACCTATCTGGCCGGTCTGCTGCACAACTTCGGCTACCTGCTGCTGGCTCACGTGTTCCCGCCGCACTTCTCGCTGATCTGCCGCCACCTGGAGGTCAACCCGCACCTGTGCCACAGCTACATCGAGCAGCACCTGTTGGGCATCAGCCGCGAACAGATCGGCTCGTGGCTGATGCGCTACTGGGACATGCCCGATGAACTGGCCACCGCCCTGCGCTTCCAGCACGACCCAAGCTACGACGGCGCCTACGCCGAATACCCGAACCTCGTCTGCCTGGCCGTACGCCTGCTACGCAGCCGCGGCATCGGCTCCGGCCCGGATGAAGACATTCCGGATGCGCTGCTGGAGCGTGTTGGCCTGACTCGCGACAAGGCCAATGATGTGGTCAGCAAAGTGCTTGAGGCTGAAGTGCTGCTGCGTGAGCTAGCTTCGCAATTCAGCCAGGCCTGAAACGCATCGCGGGCAAGTCTTGCTTCTGCAGAACAAGCCTGGCCCGCGACGCAAACTCACTATCAAGCCAGATAACGCAGCACATAACCCGGATAAGGCGGGGTGCCAAACGCTGTATAAGCGCAAACAACGATCCGGCGGTCGTCCGTTACTGTGCACCCTGTGAATATATCAACCCCGTTTTCATGGTTGAAGACTGCCCATCCTTTGCCCACGAATGCCGTATCAAGAGAGCCGTTCAGGTTATAGCGCGCAGTGACAACGGAACTCTTTTCATCAAGAAACGCCGCCCCTCCCTGTCCACTGACAACCAGCTTGCCATCGGTCTGCCAAACGCAGCGCTCCCAGGCAACTCCGTGCTCCGTGAAACGGGAAAACAGTGGTTTGCCGTTGTTGAAAACAAGATTGAAACTGCCGCTCGAGTTCAGCGCGACAATCAGCCCATCACGACGCGACTCACGACTTGCGGCTCCCGCCGCTAACAGGCCCCCGTCTGGTTTTAACACCATCGAAACAAGGTCAAGCCATTGGCTACTGTCGGTGATGGTTACGAGACCATTCTTGTTGTCGCCATAGCTCGCATCGACCTTGCCATGCTGGTCGTAGCGAATCACATAAGCGTCAGGCGACTCATCGGAAGTCGCTCTGCTGAAATCACCGCAGACCAGCACTTTTCCATCGGGCTGAACAGCCAAACCTGAAGCGTAATTCCAGCGATGAGTGACATCAGGAAGCTCCACCAGCACAAAGCCTTTCTCATTGAAAGTCTTGTCCAGCGAGCCATCCGCATCAAGTCTTAAAACAAGCCCTCTCAAATAGTCAAAAGCGAAAAAGACAGTACTGCTAAGAACAATCTTTCCATCGAGCAGCCCTACACCAAGCATTCCAAAGCCACCCGCCTCTGCGGATGACTTCTCAACGTTTTTGTCGTCATGGCGACGGGTGAGAAAATTTGCATCCGGATGGCTGCGTGATTCGATGAGGTCGTACACATTGACAGTGACCATGCCGTCCTTTTCAGGACCGAAGGACGTGTCCATCTGGCCATCAGCCAATTGACGCACGACCGCGAGATCAACGGAATCGTTCGAGTGTTCCACCGTCCCCGTGACCAGCCATCCACCGTTGTCGAGGAGGCGCAAATGACGCGCAGAAAAAACAGCGCCTGCCCGAGAAGGAATCTCGACAATCCCCTGTTTCCCAAAAGTTGAATCTAATGTGCCGTCCTCTAACAACCTTGCAACTTTGGGGAGGGATTTCTCCAAGGATGAAGCGCTGAATAGCAATAGCATTTTCTTGTCAGGTAACGAGGCAACCGATTCAGGGAACCTGCCCACAACGCCTTCAAAAGGCAGTTCAAGCTTGCCGCCTGACGCAAAAGCAGGATCGAGCCCTTCGCTTGCCGTTGTTTTTTCAATATCACTCATGATCGCACTCCTTGTGATTTGCCAATGCTGCCCACCAATCGACACCGCTGACAGTGGAGCACCAATCAGAAATGGGCACACCTGTCAGACCTGACAGGTGTGCAAAGGATTTAAGGAGTGCTATAGAGGACTTGCGAGCTAATCAGTAGAGCGCAAGCTTCGAGGGCGAGGCGTTGTTGCTACGGGATTTTGTGCTGGACCAGGATCGGGTTATCGGCGTTGGAATCTCTGCGGGCGAGGTTCGATGAGTCCGACTCGTTCACTGGCCCCCCAATCAGGCCTTGGGCTTGGCCTTCCTCGGCTTCAAATACTTCATCAACCCCTGAAACCACATCACCAGCGCCGGGTTGCCTTTGAGCTGAATCGACTTGTCCTGAATCCCCTGCATAAACGCCAACTGCTTGTTCTTCGCCTGCATCGTGGCAAAGGCATAACCCGCATCCTTGAACGCAATCGCAAACTTCGGCTCCGCCACCACCCCAGACTTGCTGGTGATGCGCTGATTTTTCACCACGAAATGCCGCGCCACCTTCCCGTCCAGCGTTTGCAACTGAAACACCAGATCCTTGTCACCCAACTGCTGCTGGAACGCAGGATTTGTCCGGCTGGCCTTACCCATCAACAAACCCATCATCCACAGAAGAAAACGAAATTTCATGCGCACAGCCTCAAAAGGAAAATGAACGGCCGGGGCAGTGTAAGGGATTCAGACGATAACGCCACTATCGGCCGCTATTGGAAGATGATGCAGACCATTTCCCGCACGATGACCGCCAAGTCACAACTCGGCACCCACCGTCCTACACCTGTTGAAACACATCCCTGTAGGAGCTGCCGAAGGCTGCGATCTTTTGATCTTCCGGCCTGCAAACCTATGGGAAATTTCCTGCAAGGCGTGGTGTTGTGCGTGAACCAGGCAGGTTGGAGCATCGTCGATAGCCTGTGTGTGTCTCCGCAAAATCGGTGACTCGGACGTGCAAGTCCAGACTCGTCATGCATTCAGTTATGGCTATTCGCCGGGTGTTTTCCTATGCTCGCGAACTGTTATGGCGGCTGTGTATGGGAGGCCTTCGGGTCTGCCGGTTTCCGAGTCCGGTCTTGCACACCTATACACAGCTGCCACCCTCTCGAAGCAAGCGAAACGGTGTTGGCTCCATAACTCGGAAGTACCTATGATCAAACCAACACCCAATCCCCCCGAAACCCCAGACATATCGCCCTACGAATCGCTGGAATCCAAGAAATTCCACGAGGCCGCCGAACGCGCCCTCGACCACCATTTCAAACCGCGCACCGAATCCCAACCCAAACGCGAAACCGGCCTCTTCAGCCTCACCCCCGGCACCGACGCCGAAGCCCTGATGGCCAACGCCTCCGAAGACCTCCTGTCCATCAGCGCCATCGCCTGCGACCTCGCCGACGACCTCCACGGCTCCCGCCGCTCGGTAGCACTGGCCCTGAGCAGAATGGCGGATGGGGTAAGGTTGATGGTGGAAGGCACGCTCGACCACATTGAAGTGCGGAACCTGGCGGCCAAGTCGTAGCGGGATTTGCGGATGAAAAAAGGGGACGTTAAGTCCCCTTTCTCAATGATCCCCGGCTCACCACTGACAGCCTGTTTCTGGCGAAGCGTTCTTTAGCGGTTCATGGGTAATTGAAAACGCATCCTCACCGCGCAGTAGGCGACGTCTTCACGCCACAGACGGCCAGCCATCTCACAATGCCCTTCTGCGTACGTCTTCCAAAGGGGATCATTGAACTCATCCCCTCCCAGTCGCTCAATGGCGGCTGCTAAATTTCTCTCACGATCCTTCCCCGCAATCGCAGATGCGGCTTTGTAAAAGCCATCTAGCGGTAAGCCCGTCTGCAGGGCAATCAACTCTCCCAACCGGGCATTGGTCGTTTGTACCAGACACCCCAGTCTCTCGATTGGCGCCTCAGCGCCCGGCAAAGTGGATTGATAAAGCTCCTCGCAAAACGACTCTTTGAAACGCACCCAGTTCTTTTGCACATCTCTCAGATGGCTCTGCTCCGCAGGAGCCAAACTCGTCAGCGCTTTTTTGTATTGCTCGTTCAACACAGCGTCGACCTTCTCGAAGGTTTGCTGCCCGCAAATGATCAAGTCTGGGTTGGAAAAGCTGTCTGGGTTACACGTCTCTACCGCAAGCGCCGTCGCGGAGGCTGCCAATACCAAGCAGCCGAGCAGAATCGAAAATCCTTTCACGCTAAAACTCCTTCATTACCAATATGCCCAATGCCCAGTTATTGAGTGATTTTTTGGCGATCGTGGACATACAGCCAGCTCAACGGCGGCAATAGCACGAGCAATGCAAAAGCATCGAGCCACAGGTGCGACCAGACCTGCAGTTGCGCCGAGAGCCACATGTCTTGTGGCGCCCATAACAGGATCCCGGCAATCAGCCAGCCCCAGGCTGCCGAGGTTTTGAGACGGTTGCCAAGGTGCACCAGCGCGAGCATGTACAAGGAATAACTTTGCAGCGTCGCGCCGAACAGCGCGAGCCACCAGATCTGCTGTTCGTGGCCGGCGGCAGGGACTGCACCTGCGCCCCAGAATGCGAGTTCGAGATTGTGCAAGTAGCTGTCGAGTAAGCCGGAATGCCCGGCACAGGTCAGGGTGAGGCCGGCGAGAATGTGCACGATCGCAGCGGCGTATAGCCAGAGCACGAGTGCTGGGCGGAGCGAGGTAGAGGGGGCTGGCATTCCGTGTCCTGAGCGCATTCCTTGGGGGGGGGAGCTTAAAGGAAAATCGCTGTCGTCAGATGCTCAAGTATTAAACGTTTAAGCGTGACGGACTCAGACTTAACATTTGCGGAAGCGCATCAAACATCACCCCGAACTTCAAATGCAGTGACTGGCCTTGATCGGCTGCGACCCCAATCGCTTCAAACTGTTGATGCTCGACTCATCACCTTTGTCAGCCGCCATCTGATAACAGGCTAACGCCCGAGACATATCCTTCGCTCCCAACTCACCACCCTCAAAGGTAGAAGCCAGATAACTCATCGCGTCTGTGGAACCCATGGTGATCGCCCGAATGGCCTGCTCTTCTGCCTGCTTGGGATGGAGGCAAGGGCCGTTATAGTCGGTGGAGTTTCCTGAACAAAGAAACGTGGCATAGCCAAGCGCGCCACTTGGTATTTTCGAGGCCGCTTTGAACAGCGCCTCAACCTTGCTGGTTTCCAGCTGAGAGGCCATCTGCGAAAGACTCAGGCGTGCCGCCGACAGGCTCGCCTTCGCGTCACCCGACTCCGCAGCACATACATAATTTTCCAGCGACGCCTCAATCAACTCCGCAGTCAGCGGATATTGCTCAAGAAATCCCAGCCCTCCTAAAGCTTCAGCACGTTGTTCACAGAAATTCTCTGCGCGGCTCATTCCCAGATTACGTGTTGCGACAAGATCCTTCTCACTGATCGACCAGTCCTCAATCCCCTCCAGCACCCAGCACGCCTGACGAGAGAAGTTGAAGATCTTGATATTGCTGTTGCCCGCCCGTTTATCCACCACATTGACGTGACTGTCGTCGACCTCTTCGATCTCGACCCCTGGTGTCTTGCCGGGTGTGGTTGCAGCCATCAGCGGATAGGTGAAAGTAGCTCCACTGACACCCGAGGTCGAAGGCTCAAAAGTACTTCGCTCCTTTCCCGCTACCGGTTTCAACACCAGCGACTTGACCGTCATCGCAGTGAGCCGGCGTTGTGATTCGCTGTTGGCGGAAAACGCAGTCAGGAAAGGGGCGAACTCCTCCGAGGGGCAAGCGTCGCTGGTGGGAGCCGTCGAAACGCTCTCATCGGATGCAAGCGCAGGGACGATCTTGTCCAGATACGCCGAGCGCTCGCGGCTCATTCTGGCGATACACGAGTTAACGGCGAACACATGCGCCGGCATCCCCGCCTCGATCTCGAATGCCTCCAACGGACAATTCGCATCACGCAACTTCAACCATGCACGCTGCGACTCCTTGACCTTCGCCGCGTACTCCACACCCAACGCCGGATCTGTCCGATAGTCAGACTCAAGCCGCGTCATCAACTGCTTGTAGCTGACGTTCAACTGCGCATCGGCAGCCTTCTTCGCCGCCTCCGAGCAGGGCACCATTTCCAGACTTGAGGTGACATGGCTGCAGTCGTCCTGCGCATAGACTGCTGAAACAGGCAGCAGAACGGCCAGAAGGGTAAAAACGAAACGGTTCACTGTGTTCATCCTAGAGTCATTCAGGTTTTGCGCTTGGCGAACCGGGGCCAAACCATGTTCGCGCATAATAAAGCGTGGCCTGCCCTATTAAACGCAAAGCATTGGCAGCCATCGCTATTTAGCACCATTTATTTTCTTTATATAAGATTTTATCAACCCTGCATTAACATAAGGAAAATGTTGCTCCTCACCTTCCTGATACCCTTCCATCCCACTCAAGTTCTTATCAAACCTGACAAGCTTATTCACAACCAGTTTATTGTCCGCACTTTTTTCATACCCATAAACTTGATAAAGGGTTCCGTACGTCCCGATTCCTCTGCTCGTAATTTCCCAAGAAACCAAAACAAGCACATTTTTTTTACCCTTTACCGGATAAAAGAAAATCGACTCAATTTTTGGATCTGACCCAGCTACATCGTATTTATCGACAAGACTTCTATTTTTTTTATTATCGGCACCAACAACATCCAAAACCAAGGAAACCGGAAACTCTGCGCTCCCTGTCTGCAAAAAGTACAGTTCCCCACCATTTACAACATTAGTTTTAAACGGACCCTGAATCACTCGACCCTGAAGATAATCCACATCTTGCGCACTGCTGGAATTTGCGATAATAAAAACGAAAGCAAACATGAAAAAACGAAGCATAGCGAATGACCCTTAGTTAATATTCATTAGTGCAGCGAGGGCTTGGTATCTGTTGTTCCTGTCCGTGTACCCGTTTTGACCTCCATTCACCATTTGCGTTACATCGACCACGCTACCCGTCTTGGCGACTTCGCACAATTTTGTGCCACCCTGACCAGTTTTGGTAAACCAGAAGACGAAGGCGGACTCAACACCGTATTCGGTTGAGGAAATCAAGAGATCTGGATTGGCCACGAAATCCTGAATATCTGAAGGATTTCGCTGATTATGCACATTAGTAAACCGTTGATACTCGGACTTTCCGGTTACCTGTAGCATTCCACGGCCACGATATCGATAACCGTCTCGACTAGCCTCATTGCCATTACCCATTCGATCCGCGTAGACGTAACTGGCAAGATTTTCAGCATTCATCGCGTAATGACTTGTTTCTGACCAAAGCTTGCTTCTCAACACACCAAAATCGCAGCTATCCGTTTGCTCATTATAGCCATTCACATTGTTTTGCCGTCGGCACCCATAGGTCTTCTTCATTTGCCGGGCACTATAATTCAAGCCCTCTTCAATAATCCTGAATTGACTTTCATGGCCGACTTGGGAAAGGAAATGCGCAATAGCTTTAGGTTGCTCAAGCTTATACGCCGCGGCATATTTATTGAGATACGGCAAAATACTCGAATGATGTGATTCAGCCCCTGCTGGGTTAGCGGCCCTAAGCATTTCCAAGGTAATCAGATCACGTTTAGCAGTGAAACTTCCAATAAGTGCAATCGGGTGAATATGCCGAACATTTGTATCATTGGTAATTCCATGCTGCCCGATAAGCTTGTCCCACCAACTCAACGTCTTAATTCTTGCTTTTTCTTCAATCCATTCATTGTGTGGCTCTGTTTCAGTGTGACCCATTAACTCATCCAGAGAATCCCATTTTTCTTGTTTGAATTGCCACTCGTTTTCATAGCGTGTAACCATCTGAGAAATCGGCTGAGCGAACCATGGTTTACTCAAAGCCTCTTTTATTTCCGAAGGCGTGAGTTTTTTATCGCCGTTTCTGTCTAGAATTTTGTAAAGATTTTGCTTTGTAGAACCTTCTTCGGCATTACCGATATTAGGCTGATAGTTAGCTTGCTCCTCCTCACTAAGACTTTCCTGCGCATGAAGAAACGCGGCCAAATGATCCACATTACTCCCAGCTTCATCTATAAAACTAAAACCCTCCCACTCAAATGGTGAATGGCGTGACAACGCAGTATCCGGCTCTGCAAACCAACCGCTGATTTCATTCCCTTCGGCATCCCCCAGCAACCCATCCAGACGCCACCAAAGCGTATAGGTAGTGGTTCCACCCATCACAACAGGAACTTTTATCTTTTTTTCCGCGGGTAGCGCTTCCAATACTCCGACTGGGATAAAGAAGTCATAGCCAACCTTTTTGTGGGGATCGGTCACTTTCGGAGGATTTGTTGCGCTCATTCCTTGCGTGTGAGTAACCAACACACTGTCTTTTGGAATCTTTACGAGCGTTTTTCCAGCGGCAGGCATTCCCGCAGCTTTCTCTTTACTCAGTTCAGTAAATGCCTTTACGTCCTCGCAGCTGAACACCTCAACGTGCAACAGATTCTTGGGCGCCGAATCCGAATGGTTTTGATATTTGCCTACGTGACCGATCAGACTCCCCGCCGTAATCGGGAATGGAGTCGCCAAAACATGTACCGAGTCCTTCTCGGCTGGCTCACTTTTGGCTTCAAGGTTCCCCTCCCAGACATACCCGAGCACTTCAGCAGGCGCCAGCGGAGGAATAGCACTCCCGCTGACAATCTCCAACAGTTTCTGGTACTTACCACGCGTCCCATCGTTCCCGATTCTGACTTGCGTGCCGTGGGGCAAAATGGCTTTTTCAGCGCCAGATCGGCTTGCAGAAGCGCGAACAACCAAACCTTTCTGAGGTGGGTTCATCGGGTCTTTTGCAGCGGCGCCAATGACGTAAGTGTTGGGTGTCGAACCCGCCGTCATTTCTCTCTTGAAAACCCAGCCTGCTCCGGGTTGAAGATTGGTATTAGCCGGCGTGACGCTGACCACCTTGAGCCAACCGTTTTGCTCTTCCCCCGTCTCGACGACCGTACCGCGACTCAAAACCGTTAGCACGGTTGCGTACCCAGGCTTGCCACGCGGTTCCTGACGAACGCGCAAACCGAGAATTTCGTCGTCAGCCGTTGCTTTGACTTGCAACGTGCCCCCTCCCCAAAAGGGCGGTCGCGACAATGCCGGAGTTTCCTCGTAGTTCTTCCACTGCAACAAATGCATGTAAAGACTGAAAAAAATCAGGCTTGGACCAGGTGCTGGCGGAGAAGCAGGCGATCCAGCAGGAGCTGGGGTTGCAGGTTGCACCGGCACTTCCAAACGATGCTTAACTAATACAAAACCAGTCGAAAACTCAGCCTCAGCCGTACCGTAGGCCGATTTCGGATAAGTACTATCAATACGGTAAGCGACTACTTCACCATCCGCGATGCACTTGACTTCTGCCAGGTCGGGCACTAAACCCGAGGCTTCATCGAAATGAATACCACCATGCCAAAGACCATTGGCACCCAACGGGTAGAAACCATCTTTGGCCTTGGCTAAGGCCTTGTAGAACTGCTGCGGATCCGTCGTCCCTGCCGCTCCAACTTTTAACGGATACGACCATTTTTCTACTTTCTTGCTGGTTGTCTCTGTCATTACCAATTACCTGAATTCTGATCCCTGGTGGCTTGGATTGCCGTCAATGTCTTACCCGGAAAAATTGAGCATCCGCTTCGGCTTGCGTTTGATTTTCTCCTCAGACGCATTCCCCAGCGCCTGATCCATCAAACTCCCCGCCTTATCCTTATCCGCCGCCCCCGGCAGCACCGGCGGCTTAATCCCGATGCCAGTCCCACTCCCCGGCGACCCACCCGCATTAATCTTCACCACCGGCCCAACCACCGTCACCCCACCACCATCCAGCTTGATAAAGCTCCCACCCCCAAGAATGGTCAGCTCCGTCCCCGCCTCAATAACAATCTTGTCCCCAGCCTTAAGGTGAATCTCTTTCCCCACACTGGTGAGCTGCGCAGTCCCCAGCTTCACATGCTGGTTCTGCCCAACCGTCAGATGATCATCCAGCTTCGCTTCGATCTTGCGGTCGCTGATGGTGGTGCGGTGTTCTTCAGCCTTCAGCTCGGTGTAGGTGTTCTTCACCACGGTGTCGTGACGTTCATTCCCGACCCGAATCTTCTGGTCGTGCTCGATGTTCTCGTCCCAATCGCGCTGGGCGTGGATGTAGATCTGCTCCGCACCTTTCTTGTCTTCAATGCGCAGTTCGTTGTACCCACCGCCACCCGGGGAGCTGAGGGTTTTGAACACGCTGCGAGTCTTGTTCTCCGGCAGGGCGTACGGCACCGGGTTTTCCTTGTGGTACAGGCAGCCGGTGACGAGGGGTTGGTCGGGGTCGCCTTCGAGGAAGGTGACGAGGACTTCCATGCCGATGCGCGGGATGCTGATGGCGCCGTAGCGGTCGCCGGCCCAGGA
>Ga0308166_1004949_pt1 | contig 10419 bp, 6 predicted proteins | sample PhyCR2_2_FD_202137 | JGI IMG/M metagenome (GOLD analysis project Ga0308166, IMG submission 202137) | Phyllosphere microbial communities from UC Gill Tract Community Farm, Albany, California, United States - DLSLCC.R2 | ecosystem: Host-associated > Plants > Phyllosphere > Unclassified | place... | reverse complement strand
GCGCCGCCGGCCAGCAGGTTGAACGGGGCCGTGCGGGCAAGGTCGCCGAACGCCGCGCTGACCTGGCCGGCGCCGAGGGGGATGCCCGCGAGCACGTAGCGTCCGTCGGGCCCGGTGGTCACGCCCAGCGCGGCGTTCGGCAGGCCGACCTTCGCACCGGCCACCGGCACGGCGCCGCGCGTCACGACACCGGTCAGCGTCGCGGTCGCCAGCGCGGCGGGCGGCGCGGCGGGCCGGATGCCGTCGAACAGGCCGCGGATCAGCGCGAGCACGTATTCCGAGCCGAAGCCGGACATGAACGCCAGCACCGCCGCCGTGGACGGGTTTTCCGGATGGATGGCCTGGTAGGCCACGATCGCGAGCAGCGGCGCCGAGACGAACTGCAGGATCTGGAACGCCAGCCGCTCGCGCACTTCGCACGGCAGCAGTTTCGGTTCCGCAGGGGTGCCGAGGTAGTCCACTTCCGAGCGTTTCTGGATTTCCGGGATGCGCCGGCTCATGCTGATCGCCCCGCCGACCAGGGCAATGAACAGGAACGGCAGCGGCACGACCAAGCCGCCGGTGATGCCGACGCGCGCCTGACGCGAACCGGGTTTGCACAGAGGCGAACTCTCCGGATCTTCTTTGCATGTCGTGCTCGTCGCATCTTTTAATGGCGAGAGCGTCCCGCCGACGTTCAAGACCCAGTGGTAGTTGGTGTCAGTACGGTTGCGTTCGCATTGCAGTGCCCTGACAGCGTCCGGCTGCGTGTCGCACGTGGATGCTTTTCGGCACGACAGCAATTGCTCGCCGCTGTCGCCCAGGACGCAGCCTGAGAGAATGCCGAGCGGCTCAGTGCCCACCGCTTGGTTGCGTACCATCAGAGGGAGGGCGAACACGAGGAAAGACACCGCCATCACGAAGTACGTGAAGCTGACTTGACGCGTTCGACGCTCGTATGGATCGCCGGTGAAGCAATACACACCCCACAGCAGCGCCGCCGCGCCGGCAACGGTGCTGCAAACGCGGAGCGGCAGGCGGCGCTCGTCGGAAACCGCCGTGCTGGCGGACAGGTCGTACGGATTAGAGAGAAATACGATCACTGCCGCCACGCACAGGACGACGACCGTGAGTTCGCATATGAGTTCAGCGTTCGGACTCAAGGCCCAATTTTGCGATGGGTTTCGAGCAATGCGACCAGTTGGGCGGTCGGAAACGAGGGTGTTCACCGCTCAGTCTCCCGCGCGATGCCGTGCCGGATCAGCACCGGCAGCCACTTCGCTTCGAAGATCGCGCGAAAGCCCGCGTTGTTCGGATGCAGCTCGTTGCTCCAGTAGTCCCGGTAGGCCTGGGGCGAGGTCGGCAGGACGCCGCGGCTGTCGATGTGGATCAGGCCGGGCGTGCGCGCCGCCAGCGGTGCGAGCAGCCCGTCGTTCAGGCGGTCGATCAGCCTGGCGGCGATCTCCGTGCGCAGCGCCATGTCCGGCGGGACGCCGCGCAGGTCCATTGAAGGCGCCAACCATGGCCCGGAGTGGATCAGGCCGAAGTCGAAGCCGCGCCCATCGGGGACCGGGTGGTCGTAACCGTGCACGAAGATCGGCGGCAGGACGGCGCGGTTCTGGGTTGACACGCGGATCGCAGCGACCAGGCGCACCAGCGATTGCTCGAGCATGGCCAGCATATGGTCCATCTGCGCCTGGTCGATCCACCCGTCTGCGTCGGTGCCGGGCGGACAATGGTCGCGCAGCGCCAGCCGGTAATCGACGGCGTCGTTGCCCGCACCGCTGATGTAGAACTCGGAAAAGCCCTCGACGAAGCCGGGCCGCAGGAAGTGCGCCACGGTGTCGGCATACTTGCCGTCGCCCACGTAGTCGCCCAGGCGCGCGCCGTTGTACCCCACCAGCTGGATGTTGCTGTGGTCGGAATTGACTTGCCTGTGGTTGACCAGCGTGCCCAGCATGTTGTTGTTCACGTACCAGAACCAGGAATCACCGATGGCGAGCGCGGCCGGAAACCCCGGATCGGCACTCCAGCTTTCTTCGGGTTTATAAATGTGTGCCATGGTGTCCTCCGTTCAGAGCGCGATGACGCGCAGGTCGACCTTGCCGCGGTTGTTGCCGTAGAAATGCCACGCGTCGTTCGCGTACGCATACAGGTAGCCCGATGCCTTGGGCACGTAGGGCTGGCCCGCGCCGATGAGGAAGGTCTCGTGCGGCTGGACGCGGCCCTTGGGGTCGGCGCCGCCGCCGTTCGCCACCGCGCCCACCAGGCAGAACCACGGGAATTCCTCGTGGCGGCGCGTGAACGGCACGTTGACGGCCTCGTTGCCGGTCAGCCGGCGCAGGCCGGTCTCCACCGCGCCCAGCATGCTGCCGGCCAGGTGCGCCACCTCGCCCAGCGCGAAATGGCCGTCGCGCGTACCGGCCGGCCCGCACCGCAGCGACCCGTCGGTCCACTCGCCGCTGGCCTCGAACTGGTAGCGCTGGCCGGCCTCGAGCCAGATGCCGGTGGGGTTCCACTGCTGGCGCGCGAACACCTCGACGTCGATGCCGTTCTTGTCGGGCGTGGCATGCGGCTGGCGGTACGGACTCTGGTGGATGGGCGGGACTTCGTGGCGCTGCAGCGCGCTCGGGTGGAACACCGTGCGCGCCGGATGCGGCGGGCGGTCCGCCGTCACCGGCGTCGTGCGCAGCGACGGAATCGCGCGCGGCTGCGTGGGGAACGCGGAAAACGGCAGCGTGCAGGAATCGTGCATCATGTCCAGCACGTTCGGCGCAACCTGCGCGACCATTTTCGGGTGGAAGGCGAGACCGGCCTGCTGGGCTTCGTCGATCATCCAGCCCAGCGCACCGTCGGCCAGGCCGGCTTCGTGATAGCCGCCGCCGACGTCGGAATGCACGCCGGGGAACCAGCATTGCAGCGCGTCCGGATGCTGTTCGGCGTCTTCCCACAGCGTCGGCTGGAAGCTCTCGCGCATCTCGTCCATCGCGACCGCATGGCGTGCCGTCGTCACGTTGTGCGACAGCTTGGTATCGTAGAAATTGTGGTGGCGCACGTCGTCGAACAGTTCCTGCAAGGGCAGGGTGTCCGGAATCCCGAGCGCGCCGACCGTGTCCCACACGCCGAGGAAGCGGATCCGCACCGGGTCGGCGGTGTGGAATGCCCAGCCCTGGCTGCGCCACGTCGCTTGCGTCTCGGTCTTGGCGCGGTAGCCGCGCGCGAACAGGCGCTCGATGCGCGGCCACAGCTCCGAGACCGGAATCTCGCCCGGGTCGAGCAGGCCGCAACAGTTGATGAAGCCCACCAGGCTGCGCACCGTGTAGGCGCCGCGCGAGAAGCCGAACAGGTAGATGTCGGTCTGGCCCGCCACGTAGTTCTCGCACAGCCAGCGGTACGCGCTCATGATATTGCGCCCGAGCCCGGCGCCCGTGCCGCCGGCCACGGCCCGGTCCCACCAGCTGCCGTCCGTGCCGACGCCCGGGTGGTAGTAGCGCTTCTGGTCGGGACTCTGCGCCACCGCGTTGTACAGCCTTACGACGTTGGTCGGCGCGGGTACGCCCCGGTCGTTCTGGTCGGGCGTGTTCCACGTGCCGTCGCAGCAGATCACGAGTTTCGTCATTGTCTTCTCCCTAGGCCTGGATCGCCGGCCGGTGCCGCGCCGCGGCACACGCGCTCCCGTCCGGCCGGCGTGATGGACGGCACAGCTCGGCTATTTATTTTGAATCTGCTGATCGCCGTAGGAGCAAATCATATTGTGCGCTGACTGGCGTCATGTGGATATATTGATATTTATTAAAACTAGTATTTACAACACTTTTATGACGCGCGGGTTACTTCGACATGACGGCGCAATGGATTGTCGTGACGCGTTACGAAAACGGCGCGCGACGGGGCTGGATGCCTGCTTCGGCGGGTGTCGCGTCGCGGGCTGAGCGGGTCGTTCCGGGGGACGCGGCGCCGGCCAGCCGGAGAGGCGTAGTCGCTTTGAAATCAACGGGTTAGCACCGTAAGATAACCGGAAGGTCACCGCCGACGGGGCTTGCTAGAGTGGGTCCATACCCGTGCGACAGGCACTGCGATTCACTTTCCCGACGAGAGCGACCATGAACGACAGCAACGATGTTATCCCGGATCTTTCCATCGGTCCGAGCACGGCAGACCCGCGCTGGCAACTCGTGCAACGTATCCTGCGCAGCCCCGAGTTCCTGAAGGCACCGCGCATGTGCGCATTGCTGTCGTTCCTGGCAGCAAGAGTGCTGGGCGGCGCGGCCGGGACGATCGACGAACAGGCGATCGGCGTCGCCGTGTTCCATCGCGACGCACGCGATTTCGACACGACGATCGACCCGATCGTCCGGGTCCAGATGGGGCGGTTGCGCGCACGCCTCGCCCGTGTCGTTGCCGCGAGCCCTGTCGACGGGATGCGCATCGTCATCCCGCCGGGTACGTACGTCCCGGAATTCACGGCGGCACCGGCAGCGCAAGACCGTGCGCCGACCATCCGGATGGCGCCGCTGCGGACGCTGACGTCCGACAGTGGCGCCATCAGTTTCGTTTCCGGATTGGAAGAAGAACTGGCGCAGCGGCTCTTCCAGCGCTTCGGCAGCCCGGGGCGCCGCGACATGGCGCCGGAATACCAGGTGCAGGTGAGTGTCCGCGTCGAACAGTTGCACGCGCGCGCCTCGATCCGGTTGACGGATGTCCGCGCCGATCGGCTAGTCTGGCTGCATCAGCGCGACTGCCATGGCGGGCTCGGCATCGCGCGCCAGGAAACGCTGGCGCTGGCGATCTGCGACGACCTGTCGGGCTTTCTCGCATGCGATGCACCCGGCCCGGGGTTCGGACCGACCCGTCACGCCCCGACACCGCTGGCGCGTGAAGCGGGCATCTGATCAACCGGGGATCGTCCCCGGCGTCGCGTGCGGCCGCGGGAGGTTGTTTTCCTGCGGATCGTCCGTCCAATGCTCGTTCGTCTGCGTGTTCAGGAAGGTGAGGTTGAAGCTGTACGATGCAAAGTCGGTCGCGAACGTGGTCAGCGACAGCGCCGTCTTCGACAAGGCATAGGACGGCACGGCATAGCCGGGCTTCGGGGTCGCGCCGGTGAACGTCCAGCCGCTGGTGGTGGACTGGTAGTCCAGGGAGAACAACACGTCGTAAGGCGCCACCGCGTTCAGGATGCAGGCCAGGGAAGACGACACCGGCAGGTGGCTGGCCGGGTCGACATAGGAATAGCGGACAGTGTATTTGTCCGTAGGCGAACTATCGATGTTGGCCAGGATCGAAACAAGCACGGTGATTTGCGGGGTGATATCGGGCATAAGCACTTCCTCAGTCAGGTGAAATAGGTCGAACGTAGGGGCCGTCGCGGTAGCCGATCCGGCGCAGGCGCGCCAGCGCGACGTTCGCTTCGTCGTTTTGCTGCAGGCATGAGTTGATCTGGACCCACAGATCCAGAAGCTGGTAATCCATCGTCGTAGCGACGCTGCCGGGCATGAGGTCGCGCGCCTGCCGGCACCCCAGCGTGGCACGCGCGTCATCGCCTGTCCGGCGATGGAGCGACGCCGCCAACAGCAACGTCCGGATCAGATTGATGCGTACCTCCTGGTGCGCCGGGTCGGCACGGTAAAGGTCTTGCAGGCGCGCCAGCGCGCTGTCCGCCTGGACCTGCGCTTCCTTCCATTCACCCTGCGCCAGCAGCAACTCGCCCATGCGGTCCCGCGCGACGGCCTCGCTCAGCGCCCATTCCACGTTGTGCGGGTTGGACGCGACCAGGGATGCGAGCGTCGCTTGCACGCGCGTCAGCGTTTCCCGCTTGCGGCGGGCGTCGGCATGGCCGTGCCCGGTACGCATGGCCTCGAGCTCGAGGTTGGCCAGCTCGACCTGCAACGCGTGGTTGTCGGGGTCCAGCCTGGCGACGCCCGCGAGTATCGTCCGCGCCTCGCCATAGTCGGCCACGGCGCGCGCTTCGTCGCCGAGCGCCAGCGCCAGCTCGGCGCGGTGCTGCAGGGCGCGCACGTAACGGGTGCTCCACATCGGCTCATCGGGAAAGCGCTGGCGCAGTTGCGCGGTCAGCGCGACTTCCTGTCCCATGAGCGCGCTGGCAGCCTTGAGTTCCCCCATCGCCTGGCGGACGCTGCCCAGCCACGAATAGCTGTCGGCCAGTTCCGCGACCAGCATTTTCGAAGCGGGCGAGCGGGCCAGCGCGCGTTGCTTGAGCTCGATGGATGCCGCGAAATGGGGCGCCGCCAGGTCCGGGCGGCCGCGCGACTGCGCAAGCGACCCGAGATTGTTGCGCGCATACGATTGCTCGACCCACCAATCGACCTTGTCGGGTTCCAGTGCGTGCAGCATGTCGGCGAACGCCAGGTATTCGCGCCAGGCGCGTTCGGCCGCGGCGCTGTCGTTGTGGTCCTTATGCAGCTTGCCGATGTAATAGGCATTGTTGCCGAGATTACTGATCACGCCCGTGTCGCGCGGATTGGCCTGGTGCTGGCGCATGAGGATGACGCGGGCTTCCATGAGCGCATCCATGGCCTGGGTCGGATGCCCGCGCGCCATGCCGACTTCGCCGATCACCCCCAGCGCCTTGGCGCGCAGCGTCAGGCCGGCGCTGCCGAGTTCGGCGTCACGGGAGCTGCGCAGGTTCTCGAGCGCCTTGCCGCTGACGTCTTCCAGCAGCTCCAGCCGGCCCAGGGGGCGCAGCTTGTCGGCGAAGTCGCCCAGCATGAAGTCGACGAGCCCTTCGACTTCGGTGCGCCTTGCCTCCGCGGCCCGTTGCGCCCGGAACGCACTCAGCGCCAGGAACGAGTTGGCGATGGCCAGTACGACGATCAATGCCAGCGCGCTCATGCGCAGCCAGCGGAACTGACGGGCGCGCCGGTCCGACAGATCGATGAGTTCGCGTTCCAGCGGCTCCAGCGTCCACAGCCCCGCGCGCTGCAGTTCGCGCGCTTCGTCGAGCAGCCGGCCATGCGGCAGCAGCAGGTCGGCGCGGCGCGCTTCGGCATGCCAGCGCTGCGCCTGTTGCGTCAGGCGCGCACGGACCCGCAGGGCGTCGCGATGGTGTTCGATCCACGCGCTCATGCGCGGCCAGCGCCGCAGGAGGGCGTCGTGGGCAACGCCGAACACGGGCGCGCCGCCGGCAAGATCGCTGACGAACAGGCGCGCCTCGACCAGCGCCGCGACGGCCTGGCGCGCGTCTTCGCTGCGCAGCGCCGACCAGGGCACGCGTTGGCCCGTGACCAGGTCATCCGTCGGCGACAGCACGGTGATCAGGGACATGATGTGAGGCAGCTCGGCGCGCTGGGTCTCGCTCAGGCCGAGTACCAGTTGCTCGGCACGGTTGCCGATGGCGCCTTCCAGGTCGCCCAGCTCGCGGAAGGCCTCGACACTGAGTTCTCCCTCGGGCGTGCGCTGGCGATACAGCTCGTACAGGCAATACTGCAGCAAGGGCAGCACGTCGCGGCTGTGGGCCGCGCGTTCGCACAGGATGTCGTCCAGGGGCAGCTGCGTGGCCGGGTCGACGCCGAAGCGCAGTTGCGCGGCGGCGGCCGGCCTGCGGATCATCTGCGCGATTTCACCCAGCGTCGGCGGCGCCAGGTCGACATGGCCGCCGCGCTCCTTCAGCGCGGCCAGCGATGCGCACTTGGCGATGTTGGGATAAAAATCGTTGCGGCAAGCCAGCACCAGCAGGCACGCATCCCCGCGCGCCAGTTGTTCCAGCGTGGCCAGGAAGCCGGCGCGCTCGGATTCCGACACGCGCCGGTCGTTGAACAGGGCTTCGAAGCGATCGATGAAGAGCCCGAAGCGCATGCCGCCACGGTGCACGCCGAGCGCCGCACGCAGCTGGCGCGCGACACCGGCGCCATCCCGCGCCAGGCGCAGGCCGATGTCGATCGCGTTGTCGCCCGCGAACGGACACGCGCCGTCGATCTCGAGATCGAGCAGCACTCCCGCCAGCGCGGTCGACAGGGTCTGCTCGCCCTGGTCGCCGAGGTCGAACGTGGCGCTGTGCGCCAGCAGCGCCGGGGTGCCGTCGGTTGCGCGGGCGAGCGCCGGCAGCAGGCCGGCCTGCACCAGCGAGGTCTTGCCGGCGCCGCTGGGGCCGAGCAGCAGCACCATGGCCAGCCCGTGCGCGACCTGGGCATGCGCGGCCGCGGCCAGTTTGGCCGTCGCCGCATCGCGGCCATGAAAGACGTCGGCATGGGCCGCGTCGAACGCGAGCAGGCCGCGGAACGGCGAGCCGCCCTCCCAGTGCACGGGCGGTGCGGGGGTGTCGACGCTGAACTCGACCGGCGCCACCGTGCGGTAGCCGCGCTTGCGGATGGTTTCGATGAAGCGCGGGTTGCCGGCATCGTCCCCCAGCAGGCGGCGCAGCTGGGCAATGTTCTTGTGCACCGGACTGTCGCCGTGCAAGGTGCTGCCCCAACACTGCTCGAGCAGGTCTTCGGCGCTGAGGACGGCGCCGTCCGCGCGGCACAGCGCTTCCAGTACGTCCATCGTGCGCGGCTCCATCTGGCGCGATCCCGTGTCGTCGCGGATGGAGTTCGTCGACGGGTCGACCAGCCACGTGCCGAAACGAAAGCCTGGTCGCGTCCGGCATGCCCTGGCTGCCGGGCCGACGCCTGCGGCGGTGGACGGCGGACGCGTCAGCGTTGCGCTGTTCATGGGGTCGGCACTACGCGTTTCGATGCTGGCATGGCGCTTGTCGGCGTACGGTTGTAGGTCGATTCCGGTGGTGTGAGCGATACCCAATTGTTACTTGTGTTACGCGCAAGCCTAGTCTTGCCCTTTGATTCGAACTACCCGGTCTTCGAACAGCTTGACGAAATGGAAAATGTTTGGATGTCATCCGGGCGTGGATGCGGGGCGACTGGCTGATGGCGCACCGTGAGGTTGGCGAGGCCGTGCCCGGTCGGTGCCGCGGACCCGCAAGCACGCTTGGGCATCAGCTGGGGCCGGCGGGCGGAAGAGGAGGGCGGCGGGTTGGATGCCGCGGCCGCGGGGAGGGCGGCGTGAAGTTGGGGGAGGAAAGCCGTGGTGTCGGGACGAGAGCGTCTTGTTGAACCTGGCCGGCGTGCGGATGGGGCCGATTCACGCGAGGGCCAGCCCGGCGTCCGGTCCGCCCACCGACCCGCCGCGCAAGCGTTGCACTTGCGCGGCGGGCACCGCGGCAACATTGACTTCGAGGTTTCCAGCAATGACAGGCCGTCCGGTGTCGGCCGGACGGCCCTGGGCGTCGATCGACATTCGCGCCCGCGACGCGCCCTTTATTGCGGCTGGACGATGGCGCGGAACGAGATCTGGCCTTCGCCGCTGTACGTCATGCTGCCGTTGAACGTGTTGCCGCTATCCTCGGAGCTGATATCGAGTGCCGTCACGTTCTGGCCGCCGCGGCAGCCGATCAGCCATACGCCCGCATCATGCCAAGGCGCCGCGTCGCCGCCCCAATGGTTCTCGACCGCATAGTTATTCCCGGCCACCGCGGTCGCGCGGAAGCCGATCGGACCCTCGCCGACGTAGGTCATGGTGCCGGTGAAGGTTTTGCCGTTGTCGGCCGAGCTGATTTTTACCGACGCCACGCCCTGGTCGCGCGAGCCGATCACCCAGACGCCGCCCTGGTGCCATGGCGCCGACGATCCACCCCAGCGGTTCTCGACGGCGAACGCGCCGCCGTCCGCCTGTTGGCTCTTGAAGCCGATCGGACCCTCGCCGGCGTACGTCATGCTGCCTGCCAGGGTGAGGCCGCCATCGCCGGACTCGACGTTGACGGCGACCACGCCCTGGCCGTCGCGGCAACCGATGACCCACGTGCCGCCCGGGTGCCAGGGCGCGGCATCGCCGCCCCAACGGTTTTCGACGGTATAGGTATTGTTCTGGGCCAGCGTCGCCCGGAAACTGATCGGCCCTTCGCCGGCGTAGACCATGGTGCCGGTGAACGTTTTTCCCCCGTCGTTCGAGCTGATGTTCAACGCCACGACGTTCTGGCCGGCGCGCGCACCGATCACCCACATGCCGCCTTCGTGCCACGCTTCGCTCGGACCACCCCAATGATTCTGGACGTGGTGAAGGTTATTGGACGACTTGCTGAATTTCGACATGTTTTCCCCCAGTTTATTCGAAAGGCACGGTATCGAGTGTCCAACGACCCGCTCACGGGCTGGGCGGCGTATCGACATGCGTGCATGCTGCAGCGGAACGGCGCTGCCCCGTGAGTCAAACAACGACACTGGACCGGAACCAGCATTGCGTTTGTTCGGCTGGCGTCATCGGATAGACACAGTATGGGAGGGGGCCGAGCATGGAAAAAGTAACAAGTACGTAGCAGGGACGTAACAAGGCGACGCGGCGATATCGCGTTGATTGATCGCTGCCGATCCGAAGGTTTTGCGCCGCGCGTTGGACTGTTTGCGGCGTGTCCCGGGCTGGATCTTCGGGACG
>Ga0308166_1004947_pt1 | contig 10419 bp, 7 predicted proteins | sample PhyCR2_2_FD_202137 | JGI IMG/M metagenome (GOLD analysis project Ga0308166, IMG submission 202137) | Phyllosphere microbial communities from UC Gill Tract Community Farm, Albany, California, United States - DLSLCC.R2 | ecosystem: Host-associated > Plants > Phyllosphere > Unclassified | place... | reverse complement strand
AGCGCCTGGAAATCGCCAACGAAGTGCTGGGCCATTATCCGAACGTGAAGGTCGAAAGCTTTTCCGGCCTGCTCAAGGATTTCGTCCGCCAGCACGATGCACGGGTGATCGTGCGCGGCCTGCGCGCGGTCTCCGACTTCGAGTACGAATTCCAGATGGCGGGCATGAACCGCTATCTGCTGCCCGACGTCGAAACCCTGTTTCTGACGCCGTCCGACCAGTACCAGTTCATCTCGGGCACCATCGTGCGCGAAATCGCGATGCTGGGCGGCGACGTATCCAAATTCGTGTTCCCCTCGGTCGACCGCTGGCTGCAAAAGAAAATCGCCGCCATGGCGGCCGCGCCGAAAGCGTAAGGTTCATTTCTCTCATGGCGTTACTGATTACCGACGACTGCATCAATTGCGACGTGTGCGAGCCCGAGTGCCCGAACGAAGCGATTTCGATGGGCGCGGAGTTCTACCAGATCGATCCGCACAAGTGCACGGAATGCGTCGGCCATTTCGACGAACCGCAGTGCCAGCAGGTGTGCCCCGTCTCCTGCATTCCGTTCAATCCCGAATGGCGCGAAACGCGCGAACAACTCCAGGCGAAGTACGAACGCCTGACCGCAGACAAGGCTACAGCAGCCTGATCCGACAAGCCGGCCTTTGCGCCGGCTTTTTTTTCGACCGTCCGGTCGGCCTCGCTCCCATCGCTTGTCCCCGCTCCACATCAATGATTGCACTCGCAATAGTTTCATTCATTGCGCATACAATGAATTGAATCGACGTCATTGGCGTGGATCGGCTGTGCTAAAAAACCAACAGTTTTGTCCGCTATGCCGTCGCGCGCATTTTCTTCTCGGCGTGAATGACAGCCGGGGCATTTGTGCTCTTGCAGCATCGAAATAATTCACAGCCTCCGAATTTGCCAAATTGATCGATGCTATATTTACTTTAGAAAATTAGCACGCCCATTCTTTTTTTCGAACGAGAGACTCACAACAATGATTAAAAATATGAGTATCGGCCAGCGTCTGGCCATCGGATTCGGTGTCGTGATTGCCCTGCTGGTGCTGCTGGCGGGGTTATCGTATGTCAGGATTGCCAGCCTGAATGCGGAGATGGAGACCCTGGTCAAAGTTCGTTACGCCAACACGGTCACGGCCAACCGCATCAAGGACGACGTCAATGAAGCGACGCGCAGCATGCTCAACGTCCTCATCATGCTGGACCCGGACCAGATCAAAAAAGAATTGGCGAACACGGCGGCGCACAGCGCCAGCGCCACGGCCCAGGTCGCCGAACTGGCGCACAGCACGCGCGATCCCGAGGCCGCCGAGATCCTGAAAGCGCTGGGCGTCATCCAGAACAAGTTCTTGCCGGCGCAAACGGCGTTCATCAAGCTCGTCGAGGACGACAAGAAGGATGAGGCGATGATGAAATTCATGTTTTCGCTGCGTCCCCAGCAGACGCGCTACTTCGACCAACTCGACAAATTCATCGCCCGGCAAAACGTGGCGATGCAGCAGGCCGGGCGCGACACGGCCGCCGTCACGCAGCGCACCCGGATGCTGATTCTGGCGCTGGCCACGGCCGCCGCCATGCTGTCACTGGGCGTCGCCTGGCTGGCCACGCGCAGCATCACCCGTCCGCTGGGACAGGTCGTACACATCGCGCGCCGCGTTGCCGACGGCGACCTGACGAGCGACATCGCCGTCGACAGCCGCGACGAAGCCGGCCAGATGATGGAAGCGCTGCGCCACATGAACGCCAGCCTGATCCGCATCGTGGAAGAAGTGCGGACCGGGACCGAATCGATGTCCTGCGCTTCCGGCGAAATCGCCAGCGGCAACCAGGATCTGTCGGCGCGCACGGAATCCCAGGCGGCGTCGCTGGCGCACACGTCGAATTCGATGCGTGCGCTGACCGGCACCGTGCAGCAGAACGCGGACAATGCGCGCCAGGCGAACCAGCTGGCGGCCAGGGCGTCGGAAGTGGCGGTCCGTGGCGGTTCCGTGGTCGCCCATGTGATCGAGACGATGGGCTCGATTACGGCGTCGTCGAAGAAAATCGTCGACATCATCGGCGTGATCGACGGCATCGCGTTCCAGACCAATATTCTTGCGCTGAATGCGGCCGTCGAAGCCGCGCGCGCGGGCGAGCAGGGACGTGGTTTCGCCGTCGTGGCCGCCGAAGTGCGAGGCCTGGCACAACGCTCGGCCGCTGCCGCGAAGGAAATTAAGTTGCTCATCGGCGACTCTGTCGATAAAGTGCGTGAGGGAAGTACGCTGGTGGAACAGGCCGGCGTGACGATGGAAGAAGTCGTCGACAGCGTGCGCCGCGTGACCGACATCATGGGCGAGATCACGGCGGCCAGCCTGGAGCAGAGTGCCGGCATCGCCCAGGTCAGTCAGACCATCGTCGCGATGGACGAAACGACGCAGCAGAACGCCGCGCTCGTCGAACAGGCGGCCGCGGCCGCCGCATCGATGCAGGATCAGGCGCAGCGGCTGGCCCGGGTCGTGAGCGTTTTCAAGCTGCAGCATGGCGATGCGGCGGTGCTGCCGCGTCCGGCGGATAAAGCCCCGTCCCTGGCCGCGGCCTGAACCGCAGCCCCTTTTAATAACAGAGACCGTCCTTACCAAGGAGACAGACATGACCCACCACCGATTTGCCATCAAGAGCCTGCTCGCCGGCGCCATCCTGACCCTCGCGGCCACGCTGCCTGCCGCCGCCGCGGTCGACGTCAGCGGCTACAAGTTCGACGACACGGCCAAGGTTGCCGGCAAGGACTTGAAACTCAACGGCGCCGGCATGCGCACCAAATTCGTCGTCAAGGTGTATGCCGCCGGCCTGTACCTGCAGGAGAAGAAGAGCAACACGGCCGACATCCTGAAGGAAGAGGGCCCGCGCCGCATTACCCTGCAGATCGCGCGCGACATCTCGTCGGACACGTTCGGCAAGGCCTTCATGGACGGTCTGAACGAGAACATCGAGAAGGCCGAGAAGCAGCGCATCGTGGCCCAGATCAGCAAGATGGGCGAGCTGTTCGCCTCCGTCGAGAACCTCAAGAAGGGCGATGTCCTGCATCTGGACTGGATCCCGGGCAGCGGCACCCAGGCCGAGCTGAACGGCCAGAAGTTGGGCGGCCCCATCCCCGACATCAATTTCTACAATGCGATCCTGCGTATCTGGCTGGGCGACAAGCCCGTCGACCGCTCGCTGAAGCCGGCGCTGCTCGGCGACGCCAAGTAACCGTTTTTCTTTCTCCTCCTCGAACGCGGCCCCGGGCAACCGGCGGCCGCGTTTTTCTTTGGTGCCGTCCAAAGGTACCGTCTCCCGGCATCGTCCCGCGTGTTCGACTGCCGTCCCGCACATCGACCTGTTTCGCCCATGCGACGGCGGCGCATCGTCACGACCAGGCCGGTGCATTTTTTTGACTGCGCAGGGCCGGATTTTCTGGATGAAGGGGGAGCCCAACCGGGCCTTCGAGCGCTCTGGCGGCGCATGCTATCGATCAGATCGATTCTTAACCAAACTCATCCATATACGGTGACCAAAGTTGAACTTCCGGCATATACAGAGAAATCTACGATAATGCTCAACCATTGTCTTCCAACTTCCATCTTTGCGATCAGCTCATGACCATGACGATGGCATGTTGCACGACGATCGTTATACATCGATATCTCATCAATATGCTGCTATCTCCCATCCATCAAAGACTAACTCATCAATTAACTGATATTCGAATTTTTGCTACGGCATGTACTCATCGACTAATTGTTAAATCAAAACCACGAAAAAAGGCCTGAAAACTCGAGCAACCTGGAGTTACCGGCAAACAGTGAGTTTGGCTATGCCTTGGCGCAGGCGGAGAGGAAGAACGAGGCCCTGAAGCGGCATGCGAGGCCGGGGCAGGACGCGCGGAGAGGGCGGACGAAAAAAAAGCGGCGCCCGGTTATCCGGACGCCGCTTTGGCAGAATAAGCTGTGTAAACTGGCGCTGGATCAGTGCGACCCGAGTACGCCGACATCGACCGGCGCGGCCTGGACCCCAGGCGCAGGCGTCTGGCGCACATCGCGCTGCCGGCGCCGTGCCAGTTCATCCTTGGTCGGACGTGGGCGCACGACGAGCACCAGGGCCCGGGCGATGCCGACCAGCAGCGGACGAAAGAACATCAGGATGCCGCCCAGCAGGGTCAGCTGGACCATGCCGATGAGCACGTTGGTGAAGGGCAGGGCCATCACCGGCGTCTGGATGAGAGTGTCAGAGAAGGACATGGCAGGAGGGTAGGGCGTGGATGCGTGATCGATTCGTTCGATGTCACTATAGTGCAACGCAACATATAAATCTAATTACGCTTGCTGATAGCTCTTATATCAATTGTGAATGGAAATCGGTTAAACTTACTGTAACCACGAACCATTTACTATTTGCCTGTCCTGATCGGAGTCCCATGAGCTTCCTCACGCTTGATTTGAACCTGCTCCGCGTCTTCGACGCCGTCATGACCGAGCAAAACCTGACGCGCGCCGCCGGCCACCTGGCGATGACGCAGCCGGCCGTGTCGAACGCCATCAAACGCCTGCGTGAAAGCCTGGGTGACGAATTGCTGATCCGCACCGCGTACGGCGTGAAGCCGACGCCGCGCGCGGAAGCGCTGTGGCCGGCCGTGCGCCAGGCGCTGGCCGCGCTGGAAGCGGCCGTGATGCCGGAAACCTTCGACGTGTCCAAGGCGCAAGCCACGTTCCGCATGGCCATGGCGGACGCCACGGCGGCACTGTGGCTGCCGTCGCTGGTGCGGTCGATCGAGAAGGAAGCGCCGGGCGTGAACATCCGCATGGTGCCGCTGACCACGCGCGAACCGCGTCCGATGCTGCTGCGCGGCGACATCGACCTGGCCGTGGGCTTCTTCCCCGGCGTCGCGGCCCAGCTGTCGTACGAGACGGGGTCGCCGATCCGCCACGAGCGCCTGTATTCGGGCGAATACGTGGCCGTGATGCGCAAGAACCACCCGCTGGCGCAGGGCAAGCTGGACCTGGACGATTACTGCAAGGCCAACCACCTGCTGGTGAGCTTTTCCGGCCGTGCCCACGGCCTCGTCGACGAGGCGCTGGCGCAGATCGGCCGCGAACGGCGCATCCTGCTGACCGTGAACCAGTTCTTTACCGCAGGGCGCGTGGTCGCCAACTCGGATCTGGTGACGGTGCTGCCGAAGCACCTGATCGCGTCGACCGGTGCGGCCGACCAGCTCGCCTGGCGCGAACTGCCGTTCCAGCTGCCGGCCGTACACCTCGACATGCTGTGGCACGAGCGCGACGGCCGCAGCCCGGCGCACCGCTGGCTGCGCAAGAACCTGGAAAGCATGTCGGCGACGGCGCAGAAACTGCTGCCGCAGAAGTCGGAAACGACGGAGAAGATGGAAAAAATCGCCTGAGGGCGAATGGCTCGACGCCGTCACCCCTGCGCAGCCAGGGGCCTGATTTTGCAGGCAATGCGAATGCGCATGTCGTGATTGGATCCCCGCCTTCGCGGGGCCGACGTTGCTTCTACCGTGCCGTCGCCTGGATTATTTAATCGGCAGCTTGGTCGTGTTCTTGACCTCTTCCATCACCGCATACGTGTGCGTCTCGCGCACGCCTTTCTGCAGCAGTGTCTTGCCGAGAAATTCGCGGTATGCTGCCATGTCTTTCACGCGCGCCTTGACGAGGTAATCGAAGCCGCCGGCCACCATATGGCACTCCAGCACTTCGGGGATCAACTGGACGCTCTGCTTGAACGCGTCGAAGACTTCCGGCGTGGTGCGGTCCAGCACCACCTCGATGAACACCAGCAGCGACACGTCGAGCAGCTGCGGGTTCAGCTGGGCCGTGTAGCCCATGATATAGCCGGATTCATGCAACTTGCGCACCCGCTCGAGGCAAGCCGCCGGCGACAGGTTGACGCGGGCCGCCAGTTCGACGTTGCTGATCCGCCCGTCGCTTTGCAGTTCCGCCAGAATTTTCTTGCTGATCTTGTCCAGCATGTCGGTCTCTCTCCACCATAAATATTATTTGGTGAAATTCTCTCATTAAAAACTATGTATTGCTAGTACTCCGTAAAAACAGAATTAATCCAGAAGACTTCCTTCTACAATCGAATAATTGATCCGCGTTCGAACGACGCGCCGGCCGTACCTACGGACCGGCGCGTTTTGCTGGCGGTCGTCCTCTCCCTTTTTTCTGCGAAACGCCATGAACATTGCCGCCTTCCCGGCTTCCACGTACGTCCCTTTCGACGCCCTGCAGGCCGAAACCCGCCGCGACCAGACGCCACTACGCGCCGCGATCACCGCCGCCTACCGCCGTGACGAGACCGCGGCGGTCGAATGGCTGCTGGACCAGGGCGCCAGCCCCAACGCCGACGCCCATCCGCTGGCCCACCGCCTCGTCTCGGCCGTGCGCGCGAAACGCACGCGCTCGTCGGGCGTCGACGCGCTGATGCACGAATTCTCGCTGTCGTCCGAGGAAGGCGTTGCGCTGATGTGCCTGGCCGAAGCGCTGCTGCGCATTCCGGACACGGAAACGGCCGATCGCCTGATCGCGGACAAGATCAGCCGCGGCGACTGGAAAAAGCACCTGGGTGAATCGCCGTCGCTGTTCGTGAACGCGGCCACCTGGGGTCTGCTGATCACCGGCAAGCTGGTGTCGTCGAACAGCGAAACGGGCCTGGGCGCCGCGCTCACGCGCATGATCGCCAAGGGCGGCGAACCGCTGATCCGCAAGGGCGTGGACCTCGCCATGCGCATGCTGGGCAACCAGTTCGTCACGGGCCAGACGATCGACGAGGCGCTGAAGAACAGCCGCGAAAACGAAACCCGTGGCTACCGCTATTCCTACGACATGCTGGGCGAGGCGGCGCTGACGGAATCCGACGCCGACAACTATTACGCCTCGTACGAAGCCGCCATCCACGCGATCGGCAAGGCGTCGGCCGGCCGCGGCATCAAGGACGGTCCGGGCATCTCGATCAAGCTGTCGGCGCTGCATCCGCGCTACAGCCGCGCCCAGTACGCCCGCGTGATGGGCGAACTGCTGCCGCGCGTGCGCAACCTCGTGCTGCTGGCCAAGCAGTACGACATCGGTATCAATATCGACGCCGAGGAAGCGGACCGCCTGGAAATCTCGCTCGACATGCTGGAAGCGCTCGCGTTCGACGCCTCCCTGGCCGGCTTCGAAGGCATCGGCCTCGTCGTGCAGGCGTACCAGAAGCGCTGCCCGTTCGTGATCGATTTCGTCGTCGACCTGGCGCGCCGCAGCGGCCGCAAGTTCATGGTGCGCCTGGTGAAAGGCGCGTACTGGGATGCCGAGATCAAGCGTGCCCAGGTCGACGGCCTGCCGGGCTATCCGGTCTACACGCGCAAGGTGTACACGGACGTGTCGTACCTGACGTGCGCGCGCAAGCTGCTGGCCGCGACGGACGTCATCTACGCCCAGTTCGCCACGCACAATGCGCATTCGCTGTCCGTGATCTACACGTGGGCCAAGGCGGACGGCGTCGCCAACTACGAATTCCAGTGCCTGCACGGCATGGGCGAGACGCTGTACGACCAGGTCGTCGGCAAGCAGAACCTCGGCAAGGCGTGCCGCATCTACGCACCGGTAGGCTCGCACGAGACGCTGCTCGCCTACCTCGTGCGCCGCCTGCTGGAAAACGGCGCCAACTCGTCGTTCGTAAACCAGATCGTCGACGAGAGCGTGCCCATCGACACGCTGTTGACCGATCCGTTCGCCGCCGCGCGCGCCGCGCAGTGCCGGCCGCATCCGCGTATCCCGTTGCCTTCGAGCCTGTTCCCGGACGGCCGCCGCAACTCGACCGGCGTCGATTTCGCCAACGAGGACGTGCTGGCCGAGCTGGCCGCCGATCTCGCCGCGCCGCGCCGCTACGTGGCCGCGCCGCTGATCGACGGTCCGGTCGAAGCGGCGGGCGCGCTGAACGTCGTCAACCCGGCGCAATCGGCCGACATCGTGGGCCAGGTGACGGAAGCGACCACGGGCGACGTCGACACTGCCCTGCAGGCGGCCAGCGCCGCCGCGCCGGGCTGGGAAGGGTATGGCAATGCCGCGCGCGCCGACATCATCGCCCGCGTCGGCGATTTGTTCGAGCAGCACCGCGGCGAACTGATGGCCCTGGCCGTGCGCGAAGCGGGTAAATCGCTGCCGAACGCGATCGCGGAAATCCGCGAAGCCGTCGACTTCCTGCGCTATTACGCGGCCGAGATCCGCACGGCGCCGGAAGCGCGCGCGCTCGGCCCCGTGACGTGCATCAGCCCGTGGAACTTCCCACTGGCGATTTTTACGGGCCAGGTCGCGGCCGCGCTGGCCGCTGGCAACGTCGTGCTGGCCAAGCCGGCCGAGCAGACGCCGCTGATCGCGCACCGCGCCGTGCAACTGTTCCACGACGCCGGCGTGCCGGCAGGCGCGCTGCAGCTGTTGCCGGGCCGTGGCGAAACGGTCGGCGCCGCGCTGACGGGTGACGCGCGCGTCAAGGCGGTGATCTTCACGGGCTCGACGGAAGTTGCGCAATTGATCAACCGTACCCTGGCGGCGCGCGCCGCGAAAGAGGGCTGCGATATCCCGCTGATCGCCGAGACGGGCGGCCAGAACGCGCTGATCGTCGATTCGTCCGCGTTGCCGGAGCAGGTCGTGCAGGACGTGCTGACGTCGGCGTTCGACAGCGCCGGCCAGCGCTGCTCGGCGCTGCGCGTGCTGTTCCTGCAGGAAGACATCACCGACAAGACGATCAGGATGCTCAAGGGCGCGATGCAGGAGCTGCGCGTGGGCGTGCCGGACCGGCTGGCGACCGACATCGGCCCCGTGATCGATAAAGAAGCGCAGCAGAACCTGCTCGGCCACATCGAGCGCATGCGCGCGACGGCGAAGCAGCACTTCTCGCTCGAGCTGCCGGCGGCCCTGCAGGCGCAAGGGACGTTCGTGCCGCCGACCGTGCTCGAAATCGGTTCGCTGAGCGAACTGAAGCGTGAAGTGTTCGGTCCCGTGCTGCACATCGTGCGCTGGCGCCGCAGCGACCTGCCCAAGGTCATCGATACGATCAACGCCACCGGCTACGGCCTGACGCTCGGCGTGCATTCGCGCATCGACGAGACGATCGATTTCATCACGACGCGTGCCCATGTCGGCAACATCTACGTCAACCGCAACATCGTCGGTGCCGTCGTCGGCGTGCAGCCGTTCGGCGGAGAAGGCAAATCCGGCACGGGTCCGAAGGCGGGCGGCCCGTTGTACCTGAAGCGCCTGCAGAAGGACGCGGCACCGCTGCTGCAACACGCACGGCGCAGCAACGGCGCGCTGGACGCGCTGCTGGCCTGGGCACGCGCCAACGGCCATGGCGATGCCGCCACGCTGGCGGAGACCTACATGGCATCGACGCTGGACGGCGAACGCATCGAGCTGCCGGGTCCGACCGGCGAGCGCAACCAGCTCGATTTCGTTCCGCGCGGCACCGTCCTGTGCGCGCCGATCGGCACGGCCAGCCTGCTGAACCAGCTGGCGGCCGCGTTCGTCACCGGCAACCGCGCGCTCGTGCTGGCGGGCGCCGCCGGCGCCGTGCCGGACAGCCTGCCCGCGGCCGTGCGCGAGCGCGTGCATGTCATCGGCGCGCCGGAACTGGACGGCAGCGAATTCGCCATGGCGCTCGTCGAACAGGGCCTGGAAGGGGATCTGCAGGCGAAGCTGGCGGCCCGTCCGGGCGCGATCGTCGGCATCGTCGACACCCGTGCGGGCGAACCGGTCGCGCTGTGGCGCCTGGTGGCGGAACGCGCCTTGTGCGTCAACACGACCGCGGCCGGCGGTAACGCAAGCCTCATGACGCTCGGCCTGTAGGACACGTCGCAAAACCTGCTGCGCGTTGCAAGGCAGTCCTGCGATGCTCACTGTACTACTCGTACAGCTGCGCTTCTCGAACTGCCTTGCGGCCGCTCGCGACGGTTTTTCGAGGTGTCCTAAGCAAGGCCCGGATGGCTTGATACGCCGCGGTGTAGGCTGGTCCTGCGCCGCGGCGTTTGTTTTTGAAGGTGTGGTTCTTTGGAGGATGGGTTTTTTCGAGGTTTCAGCTGCTTAACTGGAGGAAGACATGTTAGTAGGCGTACCAAAAGAAATCAAAAACAACGAGTTCCGGGTGGGCTTGACGCCCCCCAGCGTGCACGAACTGGTCGCGCGCGGCCATCGTGTCCTCGTGCAAAGCGGCGCCGGTGCCGGCATCGGGCTGACGGACGAGCAGTATGCGGCCGCCGGTGCGACAGTCGTATCGTCCGCGCAGGAGATCTTCGCGCAGGCCGAGATGGTCGTGAAGGTCAAGGAACCGCAGCCGCAGGAATGTGCGATGCTGCGCCCGGGCCAGATCCTGTACACCTATCTGCATCTGGCACCCGATC
>Ga0308166_1004945_pt1 | contig 10421 bp, 8 predicted proteins | sample PhyCR2_2_FD_202137 | JGI IMG/M metagenome (GOLD analysis project Ga0308166, IMG submission 202137) | Phyllosphere microbial communities from UC Gill Tract Community Farm, Albany, California, United States - DLSLCC.R2 | ecosystem: Host-associated > Plants > Phyllosphere > Unclassified | place... | reverse complement strand
AGTTGGGCGAGCGTCGGCGCGACGTACGTGTAGAGCGTGAACATCGCGCCCGCACCGAGCACCGTGGTGGCAAGCGCGCCCAGCACGACGGGACGCGTCAGCACGGCCAGTTCCGCACGCAGGTTGGGCATCTTGCCGGCATCCCCCTTCGGCAACGCGGCGAACAGACCCGCGATGGCGATCAGGCCCAGGCTTGCCGTGGCGGCAAACGACATGCGCCAGCCGATCATCTGTCCAAGCCACGTCGCGGCCGGCACACCGCCGACGTTGGCGATCGTCAGGCCCATGAACATCGTGGCCACGGCGCTGGCCTGCTTCTCGCGCGGCACGAGGCCGGCGGCAACGACCGAACCCAGCCCGAAGAACGCGCCGTGGTTGAGGCTGGTGACGAGCCGCGCGAGCAGCAGGGTCGTGTAATCCGGCGCAACGGCTGACAGCAGGTTGCCGATGGTGAAGATGCTCATCAGCGCGATCAGCGCCTTACGCCGCGGCCAGCGTGCGAGCAGCAACGTCATGATCGGCGCACCGACCATCACGCCGATCGCGTAGGCGCTGATCAGCATGCCGGCCTGCGGAATCGATACATGCACGCCGTCGGCAATGACAGGCAGCAAGCCCATCGGCGAGAACTCGGTGGTGCCGATACCGAAGGCACCTGCGGCAAGCGCGAGCAGCGGCAGCGTCGCGCTGCTGCGTGTGGTCTCGGCGGAAGTGGGGGTGGGGTTCATGCGGTGTACTCCAAAGCAGAGGAATGGAAAGCGGGCAGGACCTCTGCCGCGATTTCCGCAAACGTTTCGGCAAGCGGGCGACGATTCCGGCGGAAATGCAGCCCGATATGCTGAACACCCGCCTCGCGCATCGCTGCCAGCTCTTCGGACAGTGCGATGCGCCCGGCGCGTGCGCCAAAGCGATGGCGTTGCAGCGGCTCGTGCGGGTCATCCGCCAGATCGAGGTGGATGAAGCTCACGTAGGGCTTGTCGCCCGCAACGGCACGCCATGCGGCGGCGCGTTGCGCGTGGTCGGCCGGCGTGCCCGGATAGGCGAGGCAACCGTCCATGTGTGTGCCGATCCAGGTCGGCGTCTGTTGCGCGAGGCCCGCCACCAGCAGCGGGAGCGGCGCGCGCATGGCCGGCAGAACCTCCACGCCGATGGGCAAGCTGCCGCGCGCGCTGTCACGCAAAAGCGCGATCTGGTCACGGAAGCTTGCACCGCGCGATTCGAAATCGCGGCCGAACAGCGGATATTCCACGGGCCGGTCTCCGCTCGCCACGCCGAGCAACAGACGACCGCCGCTCAACTCCTGGATGCTTGCGGCCGATTTGAGCGTCAGCAGCGGCTCGCGCAGCGGCAGAACAACGGCGGCGGTGCCGAGCAGAATGTTGCGCGTGATGCCGGCTAGGTAGCCCAGATACGAGAACGCTTCGAACACCTGCGCAGCATCGCCGAATGCGGGGTCGTACACCGGCACATCGCGCACCCACAGGGCACGAAAGCCGAGCGAATCCGCGAGTTGCGCGAGGGCTGCGTGGTGTTCGATATCGGGCACACCGTGGCGGCGCCCATCGCGCAGCCGCTTGGCATCGCCAGCGGGGGACCAATCGTTGTCGAGTGGCAACTCGATGCCGATGGTGAAGCCGCCGTGAGTCAGTTTGTCGAGTGTGGGAGGCATGGTTGTGATCGGGTCAAAAGGCGCTAACGGCGAAGCGTTCGCTATCAGCGCAATGAGCATGGACCGCAGTGTGCGTGCGCCACCTTTGCAGAAAAACCCGCCCGTCGACGAAACAGTCTTGATTGGCAATCAACAATCCGTGCAACTCAGAACGCACTCCAGGTTGGCAATACAGCAACATGGCAGGCCTCTCCAAATATGTCACACTGTGATATATTCCAGCCCGAACCTTTTGATTCCGCCATGTCCACCCGCGCCCGACCTCTGTCCAAGCAGGATTTCGAGAGCCTCTCCGATTTCCGCTACCACTTGCGCCGCTTCCTGCGCGCCTCTGAAGATCTGATCCACGCCAAGGGCATCACGCCGCTGCAGTATCAGTTGCTGCTGCACGTGAAAGGCTATGCCGGGCGCGAATGGGCCACCGTCGGCGAACTGGCCGAGCGCCTGCAGGCCGCGCCGCATGGCACGGCGGCACTCATCACACGCTGCGAAGAAGCGGGCCTGGTCGAACGCCGCCAAAGCGACACCGACGCACGTCAGGTGGAAGTGCATCTCTCCAGGAAGGGTGACCAACTTGTTGCGCTGCTGGCCGGGCTGCACCAGAGCGAGCTGTCAACCTTCAGCCGCGCTTTCAAGATCCCCCACCTCGATCACCCCGCCGAACCATCCGCCGAGCAGTAACGTCATGCAAACCCTTGAACACCAACAGCATCGGCGCGACTTTGCGACCGACACCACGCTGTTCCGCACCACTGCGCTGGCGGTTGTCATCGCTGCGTTTGCCACGTTGGCAGCCGTGGTGCTGCTCAACCTGATCCGCTTCTTCACCAACCTGTTCTTTTTCCAGACGCTGTCGCTGGCGGATCGCTCGCCGGCCACCAACACGCTCGGCGCCTGGGTGATTGCGGTACCGCTCATCGGCGGGCTGATCGTCGGGCTGATGGCGCGCTTCGGCTCGGAGAAGATTCGCGGCCACGGCATTCCCGAGGCCATCGAAGCCATCCTGTTCGGCAAGAGCAAGATGTCCCCGAAGGTGGCGGTGCTCAAGCCGCTGTCCTCGGGCATCGTGATCGGCAGCGGCGGCCCGTTTGGCGCGGAAGGCCCGATCATCATGACGGGCGGCGCGATCGGCTCGCTGTTCGCGCAGTTCTTCAAGCTGACGGCCGCCGAGCGCAAGACGCTGCTGGTGGCCGGTGCTACGGCGGGCATGACGGCCGTGTTCGGCACGCCGGTGGCCGCGCTGCTGCTGGCGGTGGAACTGCTGCTGTTCGAATGGCGCCCGCGCAGCATGCTGCCCGTGGCGGTGGCGTGCGCGGTGGCGGGCTTCCTGCGTGTACTGGTGCTGGAACCTGGCCCCCTCTTCCCGCTGGAAACCGCACCGGCGACGCTGCCAGCGCTGGGCTCGTGCGTGGTCGCCGGGTTGCTGTGCGGCGCGCTGGCACGCTCGCTGTCGATGGCGCTGTACAAAACTGAAGACCTGTTCGGCCGCCTGCCGATCCACTGGATGTGGTGGCCAGCCATCGGTGGCCTGGTGGTTGGCATTGGCGGTTATTTCGAGCCGCGTGCGCTCGGGGTCGGCTACGACGTCATCGGCGATTTGCTGCACAACCATCTCGCCATCCGCGTGGCGCTGGCGCTGCTGGTGGTCAAGGCCGTCATCTGGGTGATCGCGCTGGGTTCCGGCACGTCCGGCGGTGTGCTTGCTCCGCTGCTGATGATGGGCGCCGGCTTGGGGGTGCTGATCGGGCCCGTGCTGCCGGGGGGTGACCCGGGCTTGTGGCCGCTGGTGTGCATGGCCGCCATGCTGGCCGGCGTGCTGGGCGCCCCGCTCACGGCCATCGTCTTCGCCTTCGGGCTTACCCACGATGTGAACGCGCTGCTGCCGATTCTGCTGGCGGTGGCGGTGTCCTACGGCTTTGTCGTGCTGACCATGCCGCGTTCGATCATGACCGAGAAGATCGCACGCCGCGGCTTCCACATCTATCGCGAATACGCCGTCGACCCGCTCGAGCGTCACGCCGTGGATGAGGTGATGACGCGTTCGGTGCAGACCATCGACGCACAGGCCACGCTGGCCGATACGCTCGCCAACCGCTTTGGGGCCAAGCAGGCACACCGCGCGTTTCCGGTGGTGCGAGGTGGCCCGAATGGCGCGTTGATCGGCATGCTCGACCGCGATGCCCTGCTAGCGGGCCAGAAGCGCGGCGCCATCACCGTTGCCGAATTGTTCGGTGCGAATGCCCCCGTGATGGCATTGCCCGGCGAGACCTGCCGCATCGTCGCCACGCGCCTGGCAGTGCATGGGCTGGAGCGGCTGCCGGTGGTGGCCGATTCGCAATCGCGCGCGCTGGTGGGCATTGTCTCGCGCAGCGATCTGGTCAAACCCTCGCTGGCGTTTTTTGATGAGGAGCAACGCCGCGAGCGCTTCCGCCGTGTACCGCTGTCGGGCACGCGCACGCAGCTCGAACTACGCCGCCGCCGCGCTGGACGCGCCGCGCGCTAGTCGCCAGTTTCAGCCGGCCACGTGCCGGTTGCGACCGCTTTCCTTGGCGCGATACAGCGCCAGGTCGGCGCGCTTGAGCATCTCCGACGCGGTATCGCCCGGCCGGCAGACCGTCATGCCCATGCTGACGGTCATCGACAGCCCGGTCGGGAAACTCTCGTCCGTCTCTGCCACCGCAGTACGCAGGCGCTCCGCCACCTCAGTGGCCGTTTCCAGTGTGGTGCGGCCCATCACCATGGCGAATTCCTCGCCGCCCAAACGCCCGACCAGATCACTGCTGCGCAGCACGCTCGTCGCAAGCGACGCAAAGCGCTGCAGCGCCATGTCGCCCACTGCGTGGCCCCATGTGTCATTGATGCGCTTGAAGTGATCCAGATCGGCCAGCACCAGCACGAGCGGTTCGGCGCGGTTGTGGGCTCGCGCGAGCACCGTGTCGAACAGCGCCAGGAAGCGACGCCGCGTCAGCACACCCGTGAGATGGTCGAAATGCGCCTCGTTGGCGAGCGCGCTATTGGTGCGTTGCAGCCGCTGGTTCAAATGGCGCGTTACACGGTGATGCTGCCGCTCGCGCACCAAAGACCACGCCACCAGCACGAACGTCACCAGCACGCTCACGAACAACACGAAGCCGATCGCGCGGTTGCGCGCATGGTTGGCAAGCTGCTGGCCCCACGCAGGCAGCGGCTCGGCCACGACGATGGTGAGGTCCGCACTGGCACTGCGCGACACGGCGAGCGAAGGCATCGCACTGCCCTCACGCCAGGACAGCGTGTCGCGCACCTCGGCCGGCACCCAGCGGGGCACATCGTGATGCGCCTTGGCAGTGGGCTGATAGGGCCACGGCTCGAAGTCGACACGCTGGTAGGCGTTGTACCGGTCGCTGGCACGCATGCGCTGCAGGCGCGCATCCGGCAGGATCTTGCCCACCAGCGACGCGTCGGTCGACAGAATGATCAATCCGTTTGGATCGGTCACCAACGATGTCGGGTGCGACACCCAGTGCTGCAGCCTCGCAAGGCTTACCTTGGTGCCCATCGCCGCGACCAGGTACCCACCAGCGTCATACACCGGTGCAGCGAAGAACAGGCCCGGCACGCCCGTCACCCGGCCCACCGTGAATTGCTCGCCCAGGCCGCCCAGCATCGCCTCCTTCATGTACGGCTGCATGCTCGACTGCACGCCGACGAACGAATCGGCATGACCGGCGTTATTGGCCAGCACCACGTAATTGTGTTGGTTGACAACCCAGACGTAGTCGAGTCCGAGATTGCCGGCGGTCGCGTTCAGGAATGCATCGATGTCGACCACTTCCGGGTGCGACGTCGCCTCTTCAGCACGCGAGCCCTGATCCATCAGGTTCCAGCGCCGGGTGTCGACGCGCGCCACGGCACGCGGGATGGCATCGATCTGCGCGAGCGTCTGCGGCAGCGCGCGCAGCAAGGCCACGTCGGCCGTGATCTGGTTCGACATCCCTTCCGCCACCTGCGCAGCCAGCTGGCGCCGCGCATCGACCATCTGCTGCATGTCGCGCGCGCTCATCGAATCCGCCACGAAGCAGGCGGCAAACCATGAGACGCCTACGCCCACCACCGCCGCCGACAGCCAAAGCGCCAACCGCGCAAGGCGCAGCCGGGCGCCGTGCGACGACGTTGCAGGTGCGGGCGCAGGCGCCTTCATGTCAGGCCTCGCTGCTCAGGAAATCCGCCACCGTTGGGTAGCGCAGCGCCACGCGCAACTCGCGCGCTAGCCGCGTGTTGCGAAGCCGGCGCGATTCGCTCATGAACGACAGCAGTGCCGGCTCGATCTGCTGGGCGGCCTCGGCCCGCGAAATGCGCGGTGGCCGCTGCAAGCCGCGCGCGTCGGCCACGGCGTCAAAGTAATCGCCCATGCGCAGCTCCGATGCATCGCTGGCATGCACCACGCGCTGCGGTTTCCCCCGGAACAGCGCGGCAATGACGGCGCGCGCAAGGTCGTCGGCGTGGATGTGGTTGGTGTAGACATCGTCTTCCGGGCGCAAGGCGGGCGTGCCGCGTTCGAGCCGCGCGACAGGCAGCCGGTCGGCTGCATAGATGCCTGGAATGCGCAAAATCGACGTGCGCCAGCCGCCGCCCGCACCGAACCAGCGCACGCGGCGCTCGGCAGCGACACGGCGTTGGGCACGCGCCGTGGTTGGCTTCACCGGGCGGGATTCGTCGACCCAGGCGCCGCCCGCATCGCCGTAGACGCCACTGGTGCTGGCATACACGAACGCGCGCGCTTGGAGGTGAGTTTTCAAGCGGCCAGTGAGGCCACCCGACCTGCGCGCCCGCTCGGGTAAAATGCGACGTTTTGTGGCCCGGGAAACCGGAGCCGGCTGCGTCAGCGCGTGCAGTAGCGCGGCGGTACGCGGATCATCGTTGCCGACAGCGGGCGGCGGTGCCAGATGCAGCACGCGGAGGCTTAAACCTCGCAGGCGGCGCAGCGACGCGGGATCGTCCAGATTGGCGACAATCGGCACGGCGCCGGCTTCGCGCAACGAAGCGCGACCTTCGGGGCGTGAGGTGACGGCAAAGACGCGAAAACGCGTGCGGAGCATCGCCAGGCAGCGTTGTCCGACATCGCCGCAACCGACGATCAACACGCGGGGAAGGCCCAAGCGTAGTGAAGATTTGGATGGCCGAGCGACTGACTGATTCACCATCGGACGTGCTGCCGGATTGACCACCATTGCATGCCCAGACGGGCGACCAGACACTCTTTTCAACATATTCGGATTGTAGTATGGCTTACCAGATCAACGTGCTGCCCAGCGGCCGCCAATTCCAGGCCGAAGACGGCGAGACCATCCTTGCAGCGGCGCTGCGCCAGGGCATCGGCCTGCCATACGGCTGCAAAAACGGCGCGTGCGGTTCGTGCAAGGGCCACGTGCGTGAGGGCTCCATCGTCCAGGGCAACCACTCGCCCAACGCGCTGTCCGCCCAGGAAGCCACCGAAGGCCGTGCGCTGTTCTGCTGCGCCACGCCCGCCACTGACGTCACGATTGAAGTGCGCGAAGTGCATGGCGCCGGCGACGTACCCATCAAGAAGATTCCGTGCCGCGTCGCGTCGCTGGAAAAGGCCGCGCCGGACGTCACCATCGTCAAGCTGCAACTGCCTGCCACCGAGCGTATGCAATTTCTGGCCGGACAGTACGTGGAATTCCTCCTGCGCGACGGCAAGCGCCGCAGCTACTCGATCGCCAACCCGCCCCACGACGAAGGCCCGATCGAGCTGCACATCCGCCACATGCCGGGCGGCGCATTTACCGACTACGTGTTCGGCGCCAAAGAAGGCGCCCCGGCCATGAAGGAGCGTGACATCCTGCGCTTCGAGGGCCCGCTGGGCAGCTTCTTCCTGCGTGAAGAATCCGACAAGCCGATCATCCTGCTGGCCTCGGGCACCGGTTTCGCGCCCATCAAGGCGATCATCGAGCACGCCCAGTTCATCGGCAGCACGCGCCCGATGACGTTGTACTGGGGCGGCCGTCGCCCACAAGACCTGTACATGCACGCCAAGGCTGAAGAATGGGCGCGCACGCTGCCGAACTTCACCTACGTGCCGGTCGTCTCCAACGCCTTGCCGGAAGACGCGTGGACAGGCCGCACCGGCTTCGTTCACCAAGCTGTGATGGCCGATCACCCTGACCTGTCAGGCCACGAGGTCTACGCCTGCGGCGCGCCGGTGGTGATCAACTCGGCCCGCACGGATTTCGCCGCCCAGTGCCGGATGCACCCGGACGCGTTCTTCGCCGATTCCTTCACCTCGGAGGCAGACCTCCACCCGGCCGGCTGACGTTGCACAAATCCAAAGAAGGTCAAAATTTCGTTTTGACTTGACTTGGCATCCGTCTTATTCTTGCGCCTTATGAACCAAGCCCTGCACCTCCGACGCCGCCGTACGTTGCTCCCTCCGGGAAGCCACGCGGCTGTCTGCTGATTGCATATCGGGTTCACAGGATTCGACGATCACAAGGCCACGGGGCAACCCCCGTGGCCTTTGTCTTTTTCCAACTCGCGTTTTTTCGGTTTTTCATCTTCCTGCCGCCTTTTTCTGGAGCTTTGCCATGGCGTTTGCTGACTACCCCGTCCAGTCCCTGATGTACATCACCAATCGGCCCGAGATCGTCTTCACCGAAGGCAAGGGCTCGTGGCTGACGGACCACAACGGCAAGCGATATCTGGACTTCGTGCAAGGCTGGGCCGTCAACTGCCTCGGCCACTCCAATGACGGCATGATCGAAGCGCTGAACGCGCAGGCCAGGAAGCTGATCAACCCGAGCCCGGCGTTCTACAACGAGCCAATGGCCAAGCTGGCCGGCCTGTTGACCGCGCACAGCTGTTTCGACAAGGTGTTCTTCGCCAACAGCGGCGCCGAAGCCAACGAAGGCGCCATCAAGCTCGCTCGCAAGTGGGGCAAGAAGCACAAGAACGGCGCGTTCCAGATCATCACGTTCGACCACAGCTTCCACGGCCGCACGCTCGCCACCATGAGCGCGTCGGGCAAGACCGGCTGGGACACCATCTTCGCGCCGCAGGTACCGGGCTTCCCAAAAGCCATCCTGAACGACATTGCCTCGGTGGAAGCGCTCATCACCGACGAGACTGTCGGCGTGATGCTTGAGCCGGTGCAAGGCGAAGGCGGCGTGCTGCCGGCCACGCCGGAATTCATGCAGCAGCTGCGCGCGCTGACCAAGAAGCACAAGATCCTGTTGATCGTTGATGAAGTGCAGGCCGGTTGCGGCCGCTGCGGCACCCTCTTCGCCTATCAGCTCTCGAACATCGAGCCGGACATCATGACGCTGGGCAAGGGCATCGGCGGCGGCGTGCCGCTCTCGGCCGGCGATCAGGGCGGCACCTACAACGGCAACCCGCTGATGACGGCCGTCGGCTGCTCGGTGATCGAGCAACTCCTGGCCCCGGGCTTCCTGGCCGGCGTGCAAGAACGCGGCGCCTATCTGCGCACGCAACTGCTCAAGCTGAGCGAAGAGTTCGGCCTGGCCGGCGAACGCGGTAACGGCCTGCTGCGCGCGCTGCTGCTCGGCAAGGACATTGGCGGCCAACTGGTGGAAGCCGCCCGCGAGATGAACCCGACGGGCCTGCTGCTGAACGCCCCGCGCCCGAACATCCTGCGCTTCATGCCTGCGCTGAACGTGACGACCGAAGAGATCGACACGATGATCGGCATGCTGCGCACGCTGCTGAAAGCGCACGCCTAAAGCACATCGCATGACCCCGGGGCGGCGCGCAATGCGTCGCCCTTCATCGCTCCATCGCAGTTCCCCCCTTGAGGTTTGCCATGGCCGTGACGCGAGAAGTTTCGGCCACGGGGATCGTGTTGTCTGATGATTCCGCGTGGCTCCCGCTGGACGACATCTACAACTTCCTCTCGCAGGAAACGTATTGGGCCCGCGGCCTGCCACGCGATGTGTTCGACAGATCGATCGCAAATTCGATGTGCCTTGCCGCTTATCGACTGAACGGCGATGGCTCACATGGCGAGCTTGTTGGTTTTGCGCGTGTCATCACCGATCGTGCAACGTTCGCGTACTTGTGCGATGTGTTCGTGCTGCAGGCTTGGCGTGGGAAAGGTATCTCCCACGCGTTGATGGACTTCCTGCGCGAGCACCCTGACTTGCAGACGCTGCGCCGCACAGTGTTGGTGACAACGGGCGCCGACTGGCTTTATCGCAAGCACGGCTTTACCGATGTGCCGGAGGGCGTCGGGTTCATGCAGTTGCATCGGCCGAACATCTACACGGCGGCATCTGCCTGAAGCGTTGGTCACGCGCAAAGAAAAAGCCCCGCAATCGCGGGGCTTTCTCGTGGTGCTTGAGGGTGCTTACTCGCCCAGGTAGGCGGCACGCACCTTCGGGTCGTCCAGCATCTGCTTGGCATCGCCGCTCATGGTGATGAGACCGGAGTCCATCACGTAGCCGCGGTGCGCTGCCTGCAGCGCCAGGCGCGCGTTCTGCTCAACGAGCAGCACGGTCACGCCTTGCGCCGAGATGTCGCGCACGACCTCGAAGATCTTCTCCACCATGATCGGCGAGAGACCCATCGACGGCTCGTCCAGCAACAGCAGCTTCGGTTGGCTCATCAGCGCACGCGCCATGGCCAGCATCTGCTGCTCGCCGCCCGACATCGTGCCGGCCAGCTGGTTTGCACGCTCCTTCAGGCGCGGGAAAATGCCGAACATGCGGTCGATATCGGCCTTGATGTTGGCCTCGTCGTT
>Ga0308166_1004943_pt1 | contig 10422 bp, 7 predicted proteins | sample PhyCR2_2_FD_202137 | JGI IMG/M metagenome (GOLD analysis project Ga0308166, IMG submission 202137) | Phyllosphere microbial communities from UC Gill Tract Community Farm, Albany, California, United States - DLSLCC.R2 | ecosystem: Host-associated > Plants > Phyllosphere > Unclassified | place... | reverse complement strand
GACGAAACGGCCAGCGCTGGTTTGCACTTCGAGCACGCCTTGAATCGCATAGGACAACTGCACCCACGGGTGACTGTGACGGCGGGTGAGGGCGCGATTGGGCAGCGATTCGGTGCGTCCGTACACGGGACGCGGGAGGCTGGGCAGCCCGGGAACACTGCGGCGCACGCTTTTACTATGTCCTTTAGGCGGCATCTTGCGGCTCTTCGGCGTTAGTCGGTAATTGCCAGTCACGTTAGAGTCGTCGGCACGCACTGGCAACCCCCGGATGAATTTCATGACGCGCCCACGTTTTTTACCCGATAACTTCACCCTGACTTTGATTGCTGTGGTTGTGCTGGCCAGTTTTCTGCCCGCCAGCGGCCAAGTTGCCGTCGGCTTCGGCTGGCTGACCAACATCGCCATCGCCCTGCTGTTTTTCCTGCACGGCGCCAAGCTGTCGCGCGAATCGATCATCGCCGGCGCCGGCCACTGGCGTCTGCACCTGCTGGTGTTCGGCCTGACCTTCGTACTGTTCCCGATCCTCGGCCTGGCGCTGAAACCATTGTTGTCACCGCTGATTGGCGATCAGCTGTACATGGGCATGCTCTATCTGTGCGCATTGCCGGCCACCGTGCAGTCGGCCATCGCGTTTACCTCACTGGCGCGAGGTAATATTCCGGCGGCGATCTGCAGTGCGGCGGCGTCGAGTCTGTTCGGGATTTTCCTCACGCCATTGCTGGTGACACTACTGCTCAACGTTCACGGGGACGGCGGCTCGACCCTTGATGCGATCGTCAAAATCAGTGTGCAGTTGCTGCTGCCGTTCATTGCCGGGCAAATTGCTCGGCGCTGGATCGGCGCGTGGGTCGGGCGCAACAAGAACTGGCTGAAATTCGTTGATCAGGGTTCGATTCTGCTGGTGGTGTACGGCGCATTCAGCGAAGCCGTAAACGAAGGCATCTGGCAGCAGATTCCGTTGTTCGAATTGCTCGGCTTGGTGGTGGTCTGCTGCATTCTGCTGGCGCTGGTTTTACTGGCCTCGACCTTTTTGGGCAAAGCCTTTGGCTTCAATCAGGAAGACCGTATCACCATCCTGTTCTGCGGTTCGAAAAAGAGCCTGGCCACCGGCGTGCCGATGGCGCAGGTACTCTTTGCCGGCAGCACCATCGGCGTGTTGATTCTGCCGCTGATGCTGTTCCATCAGATTCAACTGATGGTCTGCGCGGTATTGGCCCAGCGCTATGCGAAACGGCCGGAGTCGGTGCCGGATCTGATGGCGCAGGTTGACCCGTAAAAACGCTTCACAGCCCCGAGTACTTGACCGCCGCTGCCGCCCGCGTAGGAACGTCCAGCGTGCGCAGCAACGACGACACATGGATGCGCACCGTGAACGGTGAAATATCCAGTTCACGGGCGATTTCCTTGTTGGTTTTGCCTTGCGCGATCAAACGCAGCACGTCCTGCTGACGCGGTGTGAGCGTCGTCGCGGTTTCCAGCGGCAACAGGCCGGACGGCGCGGACTTCACCAGCACTTCACCTTCACGGATCGCCAGAATCGCCTGGCCGATCTCATCCGGCGCGATGTTCTTGCCAATGAAACCGTCAATGCCCGCTGCCATGACTTCACTGATCAGCGCTTGATCGTCGACCATCGACACCACAATCAGCGTGGTGCGCGGCAATCGTCCTCGTAAGTCGGCGAGTTGAGTGATGCAGGTCAGCCCGGGAAAGCGCAGATCGAGCATCAGGGTGTCCGGCTCGTTGCCCTCTGACAGTAACTTGAGCACAGCGTCGAAGTCGCCGGCCTCGCAGGTATCCGCATCGGGCAGCAAGCGCTGCACGGTGCGCAGCATTGCTTCGCGAAACAGTGGGTGATCGTCGGCTATGATGATCCGGCACGTCATGACGCGACCCTCCCTGGGTCAGGCGTGATTCAAGGCCTGCACCTTAGCACTGGACGCGAAGGTTGCCTGTAGGCTGCTTCCGAAACTGCAATCGCTGCACAAGGACGTTTCCCATGAAGTTCGAGAAAAACACCGAACTCGACCAGGCCAATCTGCGCATCATTATCGCCGCCATCGCGGTGGTCTACATGGTCGTCCTGGTCTTTCTGCCGGGCCATCGCTTCGAGACCTACCTGCCGGTCATCACCTACATCAGCCTGTTCCTGCTGGCGTCGATCGTGTTTCGCCAGGCCATTGCGCGTTGGCCGGGGCATTATCCAGCGCGGCGGATTTTTGCCATGGTCCACGATTACACCGGTACCTGTTTCGGGCTGGTGATCGGCGGCGAAGCGGCGTTGCCACTGTACGCGGTGATGGTTTGGGTCAACCTCGGCAACGGCATGCGCTACGGCTCGCGCTACCTGGCAATTGCTACCGGTCTTGCGCTGGTGGCGCTGTTGGTGGTCTATCGCCTGACGCCGTATTGGCAGGCGCAGCCGTTCATGGTGCTGATGCTGCTGATTACCAGCACGGTGATTCCGTTCTATGCGCATTTGCTGTTGGAGCGCACACGCAAGGCATCGGAAGAAGCGGTGGCGGCGAATCTGGAGAAATCGCGGTTTCTGGCGCAGGCCAGTCACGACTTGCGTCAGCCGATTCACTCCATTGGCTTGTTTACCGCCTGTTTGCGCGAGTCGCGCTTGGGGGATGACGAGCGGCGGTTGGTCGACAACATCGACCGCTCACTGCTCAACGTCTCGCAACTGTTCCGCTCGATTCTCGACCTCTACACCCTGGATAACGGCCGGGTCGAGGCGAAAATGCAAACGCTGAACCTCGGCGAATGGCTCGCGGACATTGTCCAGCAACATCAGGAAGCGGCACGGTGGGCGGGCGTCGAGCTGCGGCTGCGACCGTGTACCCACTGGGTCAGAACCGACCCGGCGCTGCTGGCGACCATGGTGCAGAACCTGCTCTCCAATTGCTTCAAATACGGCGCGCAGCGGCCGGTGCTGATCGGTGTGCGCAAACGCGGGGCAGGGCTGGCCATTGTTGTTTATGACTGCGGCAATGGTATTGCCGAAGAGCACCTGCACAAGGTTTTCGAGGAGTTTTATCGGGTGCGGCAGGTTCGCGACAAGGATGTCGAGGGTGTCGGCCTGGGCCTGTCGATCATCAAGCGTCTGGGTGAACTGATCGATGTGAAAGTCGCTCTGCGTTCACAGTTGGGGCGCGGCACAGCTGTGACCCTAGCAAGGTTGCCGATCGTAGCGGCGCCGCAGTCACGGGTCGTTCACGGTGAAGCCCGGCAGGTGGGTTTGTTGACCGGGCTGAAGGTGTGTCTGGTCGAGGATGATCGCAACGTACTGCTGGCAACCTCAGCGTTGCTTGAACGCTGGGGCTGTGTGGTTCAGGCCGAGTTGTCAGCTGAAGATCTGGTGACTGGCTGCGACATCATCGTCGCCGACTATGACCTCGGCACCCACGCCACTGGCATCGAATGCATCGACGCAGTGCGCAGGCAGCGCGGCTGGGCAGTGCCGGCGATGATCATCACCGGGCATGACGTCGAGAAAATTCAGGCTGCCTTGCATGACCGGCAGATTGCGATTCTGTCGAAGCCTGTGCGGCCGGCCGAGTTACGCGCGACGTTGCGCGCCCTGCGTGATCGACAAGGCGAAGCGGTTGAACAAATGCTGTAAAGGCCGATGTGAACGGGCGGCTCAGGGAACCGGCCCGTTACACCGGGGCGTTTATTGCGGGCTATTGAACTGGTCGGAATAGCTGCCGGTCATCAGCGCTGATGCCACGCGATCAGAACCGACTCCGACTCGAGAATAGGCCACACGGTTCACGCCGGTACGATCGGCGCCATCCGCCGCCAAAGCCCCGGCCCCGACCTTATCGGCGCCATCGGAAGCCACCGCGCCAGCCCCGACCTTATCGGCGCCGTCAGAAGCTACCGCGCCAGCCCCGACCTTATCGGCGCCGTCAGAAGCCACCGCACCGGCGCCGACCTTATCGGCTCCGTCAGAAGCTACCGCACCGGCGCCGACCTTATCGGCTCCGTCAGAAGCTACCGCACCGGCGCCGACCTTATCGGCGCCGTCAGAAGCTACCGCGCCAGCCCCGACATGATCGGCGCCGTCAGAAGCTACCGCGCCAGCCCCGACCTTATCGGCGCCGTCAGAAGCTACCGCACCGGCGCCGACATGATCGGCGCCGTCAGAAGCCACCGCCCCGGCACCGACCTTATCGGCCCCATCGGAGGCCACCGCACCGGCGCCAACATGATCGGCGCCGTCAGAAGCCACCGCCCCGGCCCCGACCTTATCGGCTCCATCAGAAGCCACCGCCTGCGGTTGCGCCGCCCAGACATTGGGCACCACGACGCTGGCCGCTACCGCAAGAAGCACGCCTGAGAACAACTTGTATTTCATGGTTTTCTCCACGACCCGGCTGCCATACAGCGATCAATCGCGCGCGATGCATATAGACGCCACGACTCATTTGCCTGGGTTTACCTGGTTGGCGAAAGGCACGGGCACACCGAGTGGCGTGCGGGTGTCGACATGAATCTGATCGAACCGATTGAGTATAGGACCGGCCTCGAGAACCGCCACGGCGGGGAGATCGACGGACAGAAAAAAAACAAGCCCGCATTGCGCGGGCTTCGTTGTGTGGGGCTTGTTAAATGTTTGCCAATGCCTGGGCCAGATCGGCGCGCAAATCCTCAACGTCTTCAACCCCGACCGACAACCGCACCAGCCCGTCGCCGATCCCCAGCTTCGCACGGGTTTCCGGCGGAATGGTCGCGTGGGTCATGATCGCCGGGTGCTCGATCAGGCTCTCCACACCGCCCAGACTTTCCGCCAACGCAAAGATCTTCACGTTCTCCAAAAACCGCCGCGCACCGGCCAGATCGCTGTTCAGATCAACAGAAATCATCCCGCCAAAACCACGCATCTGCCGCTTGGCCAGCTCATGCTGAGGGTGCGATTCGAGGCCCGGATAGTGGACGCGCTTGACCTGCGGTTGCTGCTCGAGCCACTGCGCCAGATCCAGGGCGTTGCTGCAATGACGCTCCATGCGCAGAGCCAGGGTTTTCACTCCGCGCAGAGTCAAAAACGCATCGAACGGCCCGGAAATCGCGCCGACGGCGTTCTGCAGGAAACCGAGTTTTTCCGCCAGTTCGGCGTTCCGCCCGACCACGGCAATGCCGCCGATCACGTCGGAGTGGCCGTTGAGGTATTTGGTGGTCGAGTGCAGGACGATGTCGAAACCCAACTCCAGTGGGCGCTGGATATACGGGCTGGCGAAGGTGTTGTCGGCCACGCAGATGATCCCGCGTGCGCGGCAGATGCGCGCGATGGCGGCCAGATCCGACAGGCTCAGCAGCGGGTTGGTCGGGGTTTCGACCATGACCATGCGCGTGTCGTCCTGCAGCGACGCTTCGAACGCCGACAGATCGGTCAGGTCGACGAAGCTGAAACGGTGCCCGGCACTGCGCTGACGGACCTTGTCGAACAGGCGGAACGTGCCGCCGTACAAGTCATTGCCGGAAACGATGTGCGAACCGGCGTCGAGCAGTTCCAGCACCGTGGAAATCGCTGCCAGCCCCGAGGCGAAGGCGAAGGCGCGAGTGCCGCCTTCAAGATCGGCGACGCAGCGCTCCAGGGCAAAGCGCGTCGGGTTATGCGAGCGGCCGTAGTCGAAACCCTTGTGCACGCCGGGGCTGTCTTGCAGATAGGTGGAGTTGGCGTAGATCGGCGGCATCAGTGCGCCGGTGGTCGGGTCGGGCTGTTGCCCGGCGTGGATCACCCGGGTGGCAAAGCCTTGGGATTTATCGTCGTGCTGACTCATGCAAGGGATCTCCGTAATTGATTGAGCATATCGGTGCGGGTGATCAGGCCATGGAAGCCGGACGCGTCGGCGATGATCGCGACGAGGCCACGGCTGAGCACCGCTTCCAGTTCGGCCAGGGTTGCAGCCGGGGCGAGGGTTTGCAGTTTGTCAGTCATCACGCTGGACACCGACTGGCTGAAGCGCGCGGCGTCTTCGTGCACGCCGAGGAGGATGTCGGACTCATCGATCACGCCCACCAGTTGCTTGCCTTCGACCAGCACCGGCAATTGCGAAACGTCCGCCAGACGCATGCGCTGGAACGCCGTGAGCAGTGTGTCGTCCGGGCCGACGCTGATCACCCGGCCGTCCTCGAAACGCCGTGCGATCAAGTCGCGAAGATCGCCGTAGCCCTTGCGTTGCAACAGGCCCTGGTCGGTCATCCACTGATCGTTGTAGACCTTCGACAGGTAGCGCGTGCCGGTGTCGCAGACAAAGCTGACCACGCGTTTCGGCTCGGTCTGTTCGCGGCAATAACGCAGCGCGGCAGCGAACAGGGTGCCGGTCGATGAACCACCGAGAATGCCCTCGGACTTGAGCAACTGGCGAGCGTGATCGAAGCTTTCTGCATCACTGATCGAGTAGGCGTGGCGCACGCTGGACAGGTCGGTGATCGATGGAATGAAGTCTTCGCCAATGCCCTCGACCGCCCACGAACCGGGCGTCGGCAAGGTGCCGTCGCGGCTGTATTGCGCCATCACCGAGCCGACCGGATCGGCGAGGACCATTTCCAGATTCGGTTGCACGCGCTTGAAGAAGCGACTCAATCCGGTCAGCGTGCCGGCCGATCCGACGCCGACGACGATAGCGTCCAGATCATGTTCGGTCTGCGCCCAGATCTCCGGCGCGGTGCTGCATTCGTGGGCGAGCGGATTGGCCGGGTTGTTGAACTGATCAGCGAAAAACGCCCCGGGAATGTCCTTGGCCAAACGCGCCGCGACGTCCTGGTAATACTCGGGATGGCCCTTGCCGACATCGGAGCGGGTGATGTGCACTTCCGCGCCCATGGCCTTCAAGTGCAGGACTTTCTCGGTGGACATTTTGTCCGGCACCACCAGCACCACACGATAGCCTTTGGCCCGGCCGACCAGCGCCAGACCCAGACCGGTATTGCCGGCAGTGGCCTCGACAATCGTCCCGCCCGGTTGCAGGCGGCCGTCACGCTCAGCGGCGTCGATCATCGCCAGACCGATACGGTCCTTGATCGAGCCGCCGGGGTTCTGCGATTCGAGTTTGAGAAACAGCGTGCAGGGTCCGGTATCGAAGCGGGTGACCTGAACCAGCGGAGTATTGCCTATCAGCCCAAGCACGGCAGGGCGTGATTCCTTCGACATTTCTTCACCTCTTTATGGTGTTGATCGCGTTCCGATCGCGGGGAAAAGACTCGCGTGCAACTTAGGCGCAGACATCTTCTCCCGCAACCTTTAAACCTTGGAAAATCCAGCCATTTGGATCTAACGATAGAACGAAATGGGCAAGCTGCCGGAAGAGTTCCGATGGGTTTACAGCAAGGCGTCATCGAGTATTCAAAGGGCGTCTTCGTCGCGACAAAAGCTTGATTTGTGTCCCCGGGTTCCGATCGTTCCCGCGCTCTGCGTGGGAGTGCAGCCGGGGACGCTCAGCGTCCCTACGGGCCGAAGATCGCAGCCTTCGACAGCTCCTACACGTGCCACTGTGCATGAGCAAAACTTGTGATGAAGCAGAAAAGATTGAGTTTGTTTCATTAGGATCAGATCCCGACAATGGCTGCCATCGAATAAGCATTTGGAGTTTTTTGTCATGGCACTGGCCCATACCCTTGGATTTCCGCGCATCGGTCGCGACCGCGAACTGAAGAAAGCGCAAGAGGCGTTCTGGAAAGGAGAACTGAATGAGGCGGGCTTGCGTGACGTCGGGCGTGCGCTGCGCAAGGCCCATTGGAACTTGCAGAAAAACGCTGGCATCGACTTGCTGCCGGTCGGCGATTTCGCTTGGTACGACCAGGTGCTCACGCACTCGCTGATGTTCGGCGTGATCCCCGAACGCTTCCGCCCGCATGACGGCAAAGCCACGCTGCAGACGCTGTTCAGCATGGCCCGGGGTGTCAGCAACGGCTGCTGCGGCGGTGGCCACGCTCAGGAAATGACCAAGTGGTTCGACACCAACTATCACTACCTCGTACCGGAATTCAGTGTCGACCAGCACTTCCAGCTGGGTTGGGAGCAGCTGTTTGAGGAAACAGAAGAGGCCCGTGCGCTGGGGCACAACGTCAAACCGGTGATCATCGGCCCGCTGACCTATCTGTGGCTGGGCAAAACCAAAGGCACCGATTTCGACAAGCTCGATTTGCTTGATCGCCTGCTGCCGCTGTACGGCCAGATCTTCGCGCGACTGGCGGCATTGGGCGTGGAGTGGGTGCAGATCGACGAGCCGATTCTGGTGCTCGATCTGCCTCAGGACTGGAAGAATGCCTTCGAGCGCGCCTACAACCAGATCCAGCGCGACCCGCTGAAAAAACTGCTTGCTACGTACTTCGGTGGTCTGGAAGAAAACCTCGGCCTGGCGGCGAACCTGCCGGTCGATGGCCTGCACATCGATCTGGTGCGCGCGCCGGATCAGTACCCGACCATTCTGGATCGTCTGCCGGCCTATAAAGTGCTGTCGCTGGGTGTGGTCAACGGCCGCAACGTCTGGCGCTGCGATCTGCAAAACGCGCTGGCGACGCTGCGCCATGCCCATGAGCGTCTGGGTGACCGTTTGTGGGTGGCGCCGTCCTGCTCGTTGCTGCACAGCCCGGTTGATCTGGGCCGAGAAGACCAGCTCGATGCCGAACTGAAAAGTTGGCTTGCATTTGCCGTGCAGAAGTGCGAAGAGGTCGCCGTGCTCGCTCAAGCGGTCAGCGAGCCGGAAGCGCCGCAGGTGTTGCGCGCCCTGGCGCAAAGCCGCTCGGTACAAACCAGCCGCGCCGCCTCGCCGCGTATTCACAAGCCGGCGGTGCAAGCGCGGGTTGCGGCGAACACTGCCAGGGATGCGCAACGCCAATCGCCGTTTGCCCAGCGCATCGCCAAACAGCGCGGCAAACTCGATTTACCGCTGTTTCCGACCACCACCATTGGTTCGTTTCCGCAAACGGCGGCGATCCGACTGGCGCGTCAGGCCTACAAGCAAGGCAAGCTCAGCGCCGCCGATTACACCGATGCGATGCACACGGAGATTCGCCACGCTGTAGAAATTCAAGAACGCCTCGGCCTGGATGTGCTGGTGCACGGTGAAGCCGAGCGCAACGACATGGTCGAATACTTTGCCGAACAACTCGACGGCTATGCCTTCACCCGTTTTGGCTGGGTGCAGAGCTACGGTTCGCGCTGCGTCAAACCGGCGGTAATCTTCGGCGACCTCAGCCGCCCGCAAGCGATGACGGTCGAGTGGATTCGCTACGCCCAAGGTCTGACCAACAAAGTCATGAAAGGCATGCTGACCGGCCCGGTGACCATGCTGATGTGGTCGTTCGCCCGCGAAGACGTCAGCCGCGAGGTACAGGCTCGACAACTGGCGCTGGCCATTCGTGACGAAGTGAATGATCTGGAAGCGGCAGGAATCAAAATCGTGCAGATCGACGAAGCGGCGTTCCGCGAAGGCTTGCCGTTACGCCGGGCGCAGTGGCCGGCGTATCTGGAATGGGCAAGCGAAGCTTTCCGCCTGTGCGCCTCCGGCGTGCGCGATGAAACCCAAATCCACACGCACATGTGCTACAGCGAATTCAACGATGTGATCGAGTCGATCGCGGCGATGGACGCCGATGTCATCACCATCGAAACCTCGCGTTCGGACATGGAACTGCTTGAGGCTTTCGAAGCGTTCGCCTACCCGAACGACATCGGCCCGGGCGTCTACGATATTCACTCGCCACGGATTCCCGATGTGACGGAAATGGTTGGCTTGCTGCGCAAGGCGGCGCAGCGTATTCCGGTCGAGCGGCTGTGGGTCAATCCGGATTGCGGGTTGAAAACCCGAGGCTGGCCAGAGACCGAAGCGGCGTTGGTGCACATGGTCAACGCCGCACGACAACTGCGCAAAGACTGGGCCTGATCCCTTACCGCCCTGGAATACATAACCCCTGTGGGAGCGAGCCTGCTCGCGAAAGCAGTCTGTCAGCCACAAATAAATCGCCCGACCTGCCGCCTTCGTGAGCAAGCCCACTCCCACAGGATTTCGCGCTACACCCCCCATCCCCGGCAACCCACAAAACCACTGTGGGAGCGAGCCTGCTCGCGAAAGCGGTCTGTCAGCCACAAATAAATCGCCCGCTCCCACAGGATTTCGCGCCACACCCGCCTCCCCAGCAACCCACAAATCCACTGTGGGAGCGAGCTTGCTCGCGAAAGCGGTCTGTCAGCCACAAATAAATTGCCCGACCTGCCGCCTTCGTGAGCAAGCTCACTCCCACAGGATTTCGCGCTACACCCGCCATCCCCAGCAACCCACAAAACCACTGTGGGAGCGAGCTTGCTCGCGAAAGCGGTCTGTCAGCCACAAATAAATTGCCCGACCTGCCGCCTTCGTGAGCAAGCCCACTCCCACAGGATTTCGCGCTACACCCGCCATCCCAGGCAAC
>Ga0308166_1004941_pt1 | contig 10424 bp, 5 predicted proteins | sample PhyCR2_2_FD_202137 | JGI IMG/M metagenome (GOLD analysis project Ga0308166, IMG submission 202137) | Phyllosphere microbial communities from UC Gill Tract Community Farm, Albany, California, United States - DLSLCC.R2 | ecosystem: Host-associated > Plants > Phyllosphere > Unclassified | place... | reverse complement strand
CAGGCAAATGTTTCAGATAAGCGAATGAAGACATTCCGGCACAAAAATCATCAAGTGAGAAGTAACAACCTAAGCCTTTGAGTTCATTAATAAATCTAATTGCGCTGCCGAGATTGGCAATGGCGCTGGTTTCAGTAATTTCAAAACAAATCATTTCAGGGGGTATAGCGTAATTAACAAACTGTTCACGCAGAAAGTGCAAGAACGCGTCATCTCCGATAGTAATGCCTGAAAGATTAATCGCACACATTGCCAACGGACCTTCATGTTGTTCGGTAATACATTGGGCAATCACTTTAAAAACATTCTCGACGACCCAACGATCCAGTTGACTCATCAGGCCATACCGTTCGGCCGCCGGAATGAAACTGTCCGGCAGGATCATCCGTCCGGCTTCGTCATGCAGACGCAAGAGTATTTCGATGTGCCCCCCGCCATGAGCTGTAGCGCCCAGCGGAGCAATTTCCTGGGCATAAAGGCAGAAGCGGTTTTCCTCCAGCGCCATGTGCAGGCGCTGCACCCAGGCCATTTCGCCGAAGCGCAGCGACAGTTCGGAGTCGTCGGCATGATAGACCTGCACCCGGTTGCGGCCCTTTTCCTTGGCCATGTAGCAAGCCATGTCGGCGGCGCGCAATGACGCTTCGAGGGTGGTCGGGGTCTGGGCGATGTGCACCAGGCCGATGCTCACAGTGGTCAAAAACGGCCGCCCCTTCCACACGAAGTGCAGGTTCTGCACGGTCTGGCGCAGGCTCTCGGCGATTTTCTCGGCGGCATCCGGGGCGCAGTTCTCCAGCAGAATGCCGAACTCGTCGCCGCCCAGCCGCGCGAGGGTGTCGCTCTCGCGCAAGCCCGATTGCAACAGCGTGCAAATGTGCCGCAGCAACTCATCGCCGGCGGCGTGACCGCAGGTGTCGTTGACCAGTTTGAACTGGTCCAGATCGAGGAACATCAGCGCATGCCGACCGGGCTGGCGCGTCAGGTTGTGCAGGGCCTGTTCCAGGCGATATTCGAACTCGCGGCGGTTGGCCAGACCGGTCAGGGCATCGTGGGTCGCCTGCCACGACAGGTTGGCGATGTATTGCCGTTCCTGAGTCATGTCATGCAGCACCAGCACCGTACCGATAACCTTCTCGGCGTTGCGGATCGGCGCGCCCACCAGCGTCACCGAGACCGTACTGCCATCCAGGCGCTGAATCAGTTTGGAGTGCTCGCTGCCACCGATCAGTTGCCCGCTGAGAATGTGCTCGATCAGCGTCAGCCCTTCGGTCTGCGCATTGTCATCGAGCAGATTGAACAACGCTGCCAATGGCAACCCCGCCGCGTGCTCGGACTTCCAGTGCGTCATCGCCTCCGCCGCCGGGTTCATGTAATCGATCGCGCCGTTGACGTCGGTGGTGATCACCCCGTCGCCAATCGATTGCAGGGTGATGTGTGCCCGATCCTTCTCCAGCTGCAGCGCCTGGGCGAAGGCATGCCGCTGCTTGAGCAGTTTGTGGGTGCGCAACAGGGCCAGCACGATCAACCCCAGCGCCGTAGCCAGGTTGGTGAACAGCAGCAGGCGCAGGATCATCCGTGACCCTTCGCCCAAGGCATCGCTGAACGCCTTGGCCGCCGGCGTCACACCGTCGTTGATGGCAAAAATCTGCGCTTTCCAGTGCTGGATATCAGCCGGCGTCGCAATGTTTTCACTGATGCCCTGATGCATCTCGCGCGCGACATTGTCCAGTTGCACCAGATAGGCGTCACCGATGGTCCAGCGGTCGATCGCGGTTTCCAGATAACTGAAATGGCGGAAATTGAGGTACAGCCAGATCAGGCTCGACACATCATCAGGATGGTTGCCGCCCTTGAGGATCCCCTCCCGTGCCGCCTGCAGATCCGGCGGCTGACGATCCAGCGCCAGACGCAACTGGTGACCGCCCTGAGGCACGGCAATCGCTTGCTTGTATTTGAGGAAGATCGCCTCGTCGCGGCTGTCGGCATACAGGTTCAGGTAATAGATGGCGTCTTTCTGGCCCTTGGACCAGAGACTCTCGCCGGCGACATAGCCGCGAACGGCCGACAGGACGTAAAGACTCACGCCCCCCAGTAAAGCCTGAAATAACACGACGGCAATAAATGGCCAGACGATGCCCAACAACCGTGGCGTTCCGAGAGTCCTTTTATGCTTCATGAGGTCCTTTGCGCACGCACTGTCATCTTCAAGGGGAGATCGCCAGAGCCAGACAAGGGAGCGACCCCTTCCAGCAAACCAGGACATTTTCAACCGGCGATACGTATGTACCGCACCCGCTGTTCGCCATGCTTCGACACTGACGGCTTTCAATCATTCCAGAGCCGTTTCCATGCAGTCACCTTCCGCCACACTGCAACGCCATACTGCCCAACAGAGCGAATACCGCGCAATGATCACCGCCCTGCGCGCGGTGCTCGGCGCATCGACCTCACTGCAGACCTACTACCTCACCCCCCAGACACATTCACGCCTGGGTGCAGCACATGACCATGCGCAAAACCTTCTGCAAGCGCTGTTCGAAGACAGCGGCGAGCCACAATTGGCGGCGCATCTGCAGGCGTCCCGAGGAACGCTGCTGCAAGTCGACGCCGCAGCCGGTCACTGCAGGTTTTCCTTCAACCGTCCCGATGGCAGTTCCGCCCGCTACGCCATCGAAGATGTCACCCGGGCCTCCAGCCGCATTCAAGAGTTTCAGCGAGCGTTGCTGAGTATAGGCGCACACCTGCGTTCCGACAGGCTGCTGCCGCTATCTCAGTTGCTGCGTGAGTCCGGGTTCACATTCCCGGACACACCGGACGCCAAGACGCTGGCCCGCCTGATCGGCAAGGTCGAAGAACAAAGCGCCAGCCATCGACTGAATCTGCGACACCATGCGGCGCTGACGGTACTGATGAGCGACGATGACAAAGCCGCGATTCACGACCTGATTGGCGACTGGCTCACCGGCAAAACTCTGTCAGCCATCGACAGCCTGGCCAGCGAAGTAACGCCTCCATTCACCCGCCAGCAACTGGAACAGCAGCCCGCCGCCTGCCTGGAACGCTTGCTCGACACGCCCAAGGCGCGTGACCTGGGCCAGCGCCTGCTGCAGAAACTGCAATGGTATGGCGCGCGGCCCGATGAACTGACCGTCCCCGATATCGGCCTGCGTTTACTGCTCGAAGCGTTGTGCCTGTGGTACGAACTGCCCGGCGAAGGCAGCTCGACCGAAGTGGCCGGTTTTGCGCTGGAACAACGCGCTCACTACGGCGCCAGCTACGCCAGCATTCGCCGCGATTTTTTACAGCACCTGGAGGATTCTCACCGAACCTCGACCCCGACCGAAAAACATCTGCTGGGATGGGTATGCCTGGCGCAGTTCGGACAGGATTTTCAAGTGCGCGACATTCCTGACGACCTGCCGTACGCCAGCTCGGTGGTCTGGGTCAATTTCGTGCATGGCGTGCACCTCGCCCATGCCCTTGATCCACAGTTGCTGGAACATCTGAGCTTTCAGCAACTGGTCGATCTGCCGCTGCACAAAAGCGAAAACGCCAGCACCGACCTGCAAACCCTGATCGCCATGACCCGAGTGGCTGCCGCACAGACCTGGACACTGGCCACCGGAGCGCCGGCTGCAGCGAGCGAGACATCCGACGATCAACCGGCCCTGCTAGCGCTGGAGGATCACAAGACAAAATTGAACGCGGCGATCCTGGAGCTGGACATCGAGCCGCCACGGCGACTCGCCCTGGCAAAACAGCAACTGGACAAGGCGCTGGCCAACGAGCTGTACGATCACACGACGATTCGCCTCAAACGCCACCATCCTTCAACGCCCAACCGTAGCCGACGCAGCATTATCGACACCCCGGATGTGGCATTGCCGACCTGGCCGTTGCTGGAGGTCTATGCCGCTGGCGGGTTGAGCCCCGACACGCGCTGGTACGTCAGCAACGATGGCCGCAGTGCCAGCGAATGGATCAGCCTCAACGCAGCAGGCAAACTGCAAAGCGGTTTTTTCGACACCGGACATCCAGGCCGACGCCTTTCACGGTTTCCGAGCAACTGCACCTTGCCCGAGATCAGGCCCTTGTTCGAGCAGCAGTTCGATGACTATCTGAGCAAGACCCGCAAGGCCTATGAATATCTGATCAAGTCGCTGCTGGTCACACTGCCGTGGGCTGACCGCCGGGCACTGGAGCACGGCGAAGTGAGGATTCACAGCCTCCGGGATCCGACACGGCATATCGAAGCTCACCTGGAGACAGCGGAAAACATCCTGCCGTACCGGGCCCGCATGGGCTTCGTGCTGCAGGTGACGTATCAGGGCCCGCCACAATTCTACGAATGCCTGCCACGCGCCGGCATCATTCGTAAACGTCCGGATCTGAATGGCACACATGTTGGCGGTCTGTTATTGCCCCCCCTGCCGCCCAAACGTGGACGGACCAAGGGCCAGAGCATCAGCCGCATCGTCGCCCGCCGCCTGCCATTCGATCGAAAAGCCCACTGGGACGGTTCGACACCCGCCCCCGACGCCAAATGCGTCGCGATCCTCGAACCGCTGGGCGACTCCCTCCCGGTTTCGATGATCCCGGAGGCTCATCACGACAGCTCGCCGAACCTGACCTTCACTTCGCCACGCACTACGCAAATCGCCTCTTTCATCGCGAACCAGTTGTTCTATGTCGATGAGCAGGCGCTGCGCAGTGAAGCCTGGGGAAGCACCCGCTTCGAACGCGACATCAACAAAAAACACTGGATTCATGCCGTCAGGGGCTTTATCCCGTTCTGGGGCAGCCTCGAAGACCTGCAATCGGACAAACTGTGGAAACGCGCACTGGGCGTGCTCGGCCTGTTTCTCGATATCGTCTCGTTCGCGATTCCCTTGGGCAAATTCGTCGCCGGCAGCATCCGCCTCGCCGCAGTGGCAGGAAAAATGTCGATTCGCGTCGCCCTGCCTCGCATGGCGAGACTGTCGGAAAACCTGCTGGTTTCGACCTTGAGAAACTTCAATCCACTGGCCGCTGTACCCATCCTGCTCAAGCTTGGTGGCCGAGGCGCGCTCGGCGCACTGCGGGCTGTGGCGCATCTGGAACACCGCGCCGTAGTACGCCTGAAAAGGCTGGCTGGCAGAAGCGCTGATTATGACCTGACGCACAGTCTGCCCCAGGCACTGGATGCCGGACGCTGGAAAGCGCTGAACCCTGCCGATCATCTGGCCGTGGTGAGGGGCATTGACGATGTGCCGGTGCGCAACATCGGCGGCTCGCGGTATCACTTGCTCGATCCGCTGTCCGACCGCCCTTACGGGCCACAGTTGCTCGCACACGAGCATGATTTTTCGCTGGGGCGTTCGCACTACCGCACCGTGAAAAAAACCGACGATCAGATCGATATCGAAGTAGCGCCGAACACCCGCGTCGAGCTTGTCCCCGAGGCTGGGGGACGCACCACGGTATTGATCGATGACGTACCTTATCGACTCGACGGCGATGAACTGCGCCGGGTCGATCTGCTCGATGACAGCCAGCACTGGACGCTGCTGCCGTGCCGGATACGTCGTGCACCGGGCGCGGGCGACTGCCGCGTCAGCTACATCACCGCAGAACCCGCCCCGACCCCCGCCCTCGGCACCATCGACAGGGAAAAGGGTTACGCACCGTGGTTTGGCGAGCGGGTTTCGGAGCCGGCCACTCTTCCCCGGCAAAGCGGAACGTTCCTGGCGGTCGATGCCACGCTTTATCAGATCATCGCCAACCGCCCGAGGCTGTTCACCGGCGATCTGCGTCGGCTGGGCTTCCATCAGGGCATGCTGGTGCCGAGGCAGCAGATTCAAGCCACGTTGCAGTTTCGCAAAGGCATTTATGCGCGGATAAAAACCGGCGGTACCTATGACGGAATCAACGATTCACATCAGGTCGGTGCAGTGCTGATGCCGGCCATCGACGACTCGGCCTCCTACGTGTTCTTCCGAATCAACAGCCAGCAGTACTATCTGGCCACCATCGCCAAGGGTAAAAAAGCCCCCGATCAATTGACCTTCAGGCGCCTGAGGCCAAAAGAGCTGGCCGACGGCACCCTCGGTGCTGAACTGCTGACCGTCTACACCGGCTCGCTGCATGCCAACAACATGGTGCGCATCCATGGTCTGGAATCGGTGCAGCGCGCGATGCACACCATGGAACAGATCGCGATCCCCATCGGCACCACGACCATTCCTGCAAAAACATGAAATGGCTTAAGGTCGACACCAGCCCGGGCGAAGCACTGATGTTCGATCACACGACACGGATGATCGTCACCCGCCTGCCCGAAGGCGCCGCCACCTGGACGCGCAGCAAGGAAGCGCCCGAAGCCTTTCGGCAAAAAACCGCAGAGATTTTCGACACATTATTTCTGTCGCCAACAATCAATCCGGCCAACACCAACGCGGCCCTGCGCATCGACAGTGCCATGCAGAAACTGCACAAACTGTTGCCCGTGCGTGAGCGGCCAGTCAATCCGCGCAACATTGCCTTTGCCGAAGTCACCACTGCCAGCGGTAAACGGGAGATCTACGTCAGTGTCTCCGGCTCCCAGGGCAGCACCCAGCGCCTGCCGTTGTTTCGCGACATTGATGCCAATCAAGTGCGGATCAGCGACACCACCTATATCAATGTCGACTACAACCCGGCCTTCCCGCGAACCTCTCTGGAAGTCACCGAGCAGGGCAAGATTCTGGCCGTGCCGCTAACCATCAAGGATCTGCAAAAATACAAACCGGCAGACACCCTCCGCCCGACCTCGCTGGACAGCGAAAGCAAACTGATCAGAGTGATCCGCGAGAAATACCCCGATCCAAATGAGATCCGCGCGGTCGACATCGCGACAACCATGCGCCCGTGCGAATCCTGTTCGGTGGTGATGAAGCAGTTCGGACACGACGGCGGCGAGGCGGCGTTGCAGGTGCTGTGGGGCTGATTACAGGCGCTGCAGGTGGCCGTAGAGCTTGGCGTAGAGGCCGCCATCGGCGATCAGTTGCTGGTGGTCGCCGTCCTCGGCCACTTGCCCGCCATCGAACACGAGCACCCGATCCGCCTGCTTCACCGCCGACAGGCGATGGGCAATGATCAGCGTGGTACGGCCATTGAGGAAGCGCGCCATGGCCTGATGCAGGTTGTATTCGGTGGCGGCATCCAGGGCTGAAGTGGCTTCGTCGAGAATCACCACTTTCGGCTCGGCGAGGATCATCCGCGCAATCGCCAGACGCTGGCGCTGACCGCCGGACAGACGCACGCCGGAACGTCCAACGATACTGTCGAGGCCGTCCGGCAGCGCCCGAATCGTCGCCTCCAGCTGGGCGATTTCCAGTGCCTGCCAGCAGGCTTCGTCACTGCGGGTGCGGCCCATGGTCAGGTTGGCCCGTACCGTGTCGTTGAACAGCGCCGGATGCTGCAGCACCACCGCGACGTTTTCACGAATCAGCTCCAGACCGATTTCCTGCTGGGTCGAACCGCCGAAACGAATGGTCCCCGCCGACGGCGTGTAAAGCCCCAGCAGCAACTGCACCAAAGTACTTTTGCCGCCGCCACTGGCACCGACAATCGCGACTTTCTCTCCGGGGGCGATCGACAGGTTCATCTGATCCACCACCAACTCATCGCCGTAACCGAAGCTCAGCCCCTGCACCTCGATACCCACGGTTTCCCGGCCTTTGAACGGATCGACGCCACCGGGGTACTGCGGCTCGTCGGCCCGCGCCAACAGTTCGTTGATCCGCGCCAGCGCGCCGCCCGCCGCGTAGTAGGCGTATTGCAGATTGAGCAGTTGTTCGACCGGGCCGATCATGAACCACAGGTAGCTGAACACCGCGAGCATCTGCCCGATCGACAGGTCGGAGAACAGTACCGTGAGCATCGCCGCCGCGCGGAAGATGTCGATGCCGAACTGAAACAGCAGACCACTGGCGCGGTTCGAGGCATCGGTCTTCCACTGCGAGTTGACCGCGTAATTGCGCACTTCCTGCGCACGCAAGCCAAGCCGGCCAAGGAAGAAGCCCTGGCGGTTGCCGGCGCGCACTTCCTGAATGGCATCGAGGGTTTCACTCAAGGCCTGAGTGAAACGCGAGGTGCTGTCGTTCTCCAGTTTCTTCAGGTGCTTGACCCGCTTGCCCAATTGCACCGTGGCGTAGATCACCAGCGGGTTGAACAGCAGGATCAGCAGCGCCAGTTTCCAGTGCATCCACATCAGGATGCTGGCGGTGCCGACCAGGGTCAGCATCGCCACCAGAAACCGGCTCAGGGTTTCGCCGACGAACTTGTCGAGAGTGTCCAGATCGGTGACCAGATGGGTGGTCACGGTGCCGCTGCCGAGGCTTTCGTATTCGCCGAGGGAGATACGTTTGAGGCGTTCGATCAGGCGCACACGAATGCGGTAGACGATGTCTTTCGCCAGCCGGGCAAACAGGCGCGCCTGCAACACGCCAAAACACAGGGCGCTGCAACGCAGCGTCAGGGTGACCACCAGCATCAGGCCGATGTATCCCGCCGCTTGTTGCCACATCGACGGCAGCACGTGATTCATGACTTTCAGCGCGGCATCGCCATGGCCGAGCAGGACTTCGTCCACCAGCAAGGGCAACAGCAACGGAATCGGCACACTGCACAGCGTCGCCAGCACGGCCACGCCGTTGGCTATCCACAGAGACTTTTTGTGATGCAGTGCCAGGCGCCGAACTTCTGCCCAGCTCAGCCGGTCGACACGCTTTACGGCTGGCGTGTCATCGGCCAGGTCAGGCACAGGCGGCGCGCTCCAGCCAGCGACCAAGCAGCGGCGAGAGTTCGCTGAGCGGTTGATAGCCGTTGGTCAACAGCGCCAGTTGGCCGTTGCGCTCGGCGAGCAGGGTCGGGAACCCGGCGATGCCCAGATCCTGCACCCAGCTGAAATCAGCCTGAGTCGCTTTGTGTTGGTCGGCATGATCGAACAGCGCGGCAAACTCGATACGCGGCACGCCGGCCTGTTCGGCCAGTTCGACCAACACACTGGCCTGGGTGACATCGCGGCCTTCAGCGTAAAACGCCTGCTGGATCAGGCCGACCAGCGTCCACGCGCAATCCGGCGCCAGGCTGCGCGCGGTGACGATTGCCCGACAGGCCGGCTCGGTGTCGTAGACAAAACCATCGGGTAGCGCGCCGTCGAACTTGAACGGCTGACCGGTGGCCTCGGTGACCGCCTGCCAATGCTCAAGAATGTAGCGCCGCGTGGTCGGTTCCAGCGCCGCACCGCTGCCGGTGCGCAAGCCCCCGACCACCAGATGCAGCTCCACTCCGGCTGCCTGCGCCTGCTCGACCAAGGCCTTGGCGACTGGAGCGAACCCCCAGCACCAGGAACACATCGGATCCATCACATAGAGCAGGCGCGCAGTCATGATCAGGCCTCGGTGGATGCTTGTTTATAGTTGTAGCCGATCGGGTGCGGCATGTTGCGCGCCTTGGCCAGTTCGATCTGCTTCTGCCGATCGATGGCGCTGCGGCGGGTTTTCTCGCTCAGTTTGTCCCAGCAATGCGGGCAGCTGATGCCGGCCACGTAGTGCTCGGAGGCGCGATCTTCAACACTGACCGGTGTGCGGCAGGCATGACATTGATCGTAGTCGCCTTCGCTGAGGTCGTGACGCACGGTCACGCGGTTGTCGAACACGAAGCAGTCGCCCTGCCACTTGGTTTCTTCCTGCGGCACCTCTTCGAGGTACTTCAGGATGCCGCCCTTGAGGTGGTAAACCTCTTCGAACCCCTCGCCCAGCATGTAACTGGAGGCTTTCTCGCAGCGAATGCCGCCGGTGCAGAACATCGCGACCTTCTTGTGCACGGCCGGGTCGAAGTGTTCTTTGATGTAGTCGGGGAATTCGCGAAAACTGGTGGTTTTCGGATCGATGGCGCCTTCGAAGGTGCCGATCGCCACTTCGTAGTCGTTGCGGGTGTCGATCAGCAGCACTTGCGGGTCGCTGATCAGCGCGTTCCAGTCCTGCGGCTCGACGTAGGTGCCGACCTTTTTGTTCGGGTCCACGCCTTCGACGCCAAGGGTGACGATCTCTTTCTTCAGCTTGACCTTGGTGCGGTAGAACGGCTGCTCGTCGCAGTACGACTCTTTGTGGTCGATGTCGATCATGCGCGGGTCGTTCTTCAGCCAGGCGAGCAGGCCGTCGATGCCTTCGCGAGTGCCGGAAACCGTACCGTTGATGCCTTCCTCGGCGATCAGCAAGGTGCCTTTGATACCGTTGTCGACCATCGCTTGCAGCAGGGGCTCGCGCAGGTCAACGTAATCTTCGAGGGTGACGAACTTATACAGTGCCGCCACGACAATCGGTTGTGTCATGGGTATTTCTCCAGGTGGCTACCCTCGCAAAGGGTGAACCGGATTCAAAAAAAACGCGCCGGGTGAGCGGCGC
>Ga0308166_1004939_pt1 | contig 10425 bp, 7 predicted proteins | sample PhyCR2_2_FD_202137 | JGI IMG/M metagenome (GOLD analysis project Ga0308166, IMG submission 202137) | Phyllosphere microbial communities from UC Gill Tract Community Farm, Albany, California, United States - DLSLCC.R2 | ecosystem: Host-associated > Plants > Phyllosphere > Unclassified | place... | reverse complement strand
TATGTTTTCCCGAAACCTGCCCGTGCATGCGGGCCAGGATCCCCGCGCATGGTCTGAGTACACCCAGGTGCGCGACGAGCTGAGTAAGTTAACCCACCCCGCCCGCCCCGATGTGGACTGGCGCAACGTGGAACAGCTTTGCGTGACCATGTTTCGCCATAACGGCACTGACCTGCAGACCGCCGCCTGGTTCTGCTGCGCCCGCCTGCAGCGCTCAGGTCTTACCGGATTGTCGGAAGGACTGGAGTTAATCGACTCGCTGATTACGCACCAGTGGAGCGTGATGTGGCCGCCGCAGATGCCGTTTCGTAAGGAGATCCTGGTGTGGCTCAGCGATCATCTGATGCTGAGTCTGCGCCGTTTTACTCTCGGTCACCAGGACCTGCCGGTAGTCTACCGTCTGGAGCAGCAGTTTCGCCATCTGTGTGACCTGCTGCAGCGCCTTGAGCTACGTCAGGTGAGTAAGATGGACGCGCTGCTGCACTGGATGCACGCGGCGGTGGTCCGGCTGGAAAATGCGAAAGATGAGTCTCTGCCTGCACCTTACCAGCATACGGTCAATCCGATACCAGAGGGGGCCGGGCAACCTTATGGCGACAGTGACCCTGTGGTGCTGGTGGTCCGGGATGACGGCACACAGCGGATAACGCCGACCTCCATTCTCAAACGTCATCGTCGCGGCGTGTGGTCGGGATTTGCCGGGGGCGTTGCCGCCACGCTGTTGCTGACGGCACTGAGCGCCTGGTGCTGGCAGCACTGGCACGACAACCAGCCAGAGACGCTGGTTGATACGTCGCTCTCTCCGCTGCCGGTGGTGCTGAGTGCCTCAGAACAGGAAGCGATGATTGAAGGCAATGCCGCCGCGCTGCAGGCGCAGGGCCGGATGGCAACCGAACGCACCCGCGACCAGCTGGATGAACTGGCACAGCTTTCCCCGACATGGGCGCAGGACTATGGGTTTGCGCTGGTGGCACAGACGCAGCGCCTGTGGCCGCATCAGCCCGCCACCGCTGCGCTGGCGAAACAGTGGCAACAGCAGGTGGAGGCCAATGCCCTGCCGGAAGCCCGTCTGCTGGGCTGGCATCAGGCGATGGTACAGCTGCAGTCGCTGACCAGTAAACTCAACAGCACCGATTTGCAGCGGGGGAAATACCTGACGGTCTCGGCGCTGAAATCGTCGGTGTTTGCCATCACGCAAACCCTGAGTCAGAACGTGCCGCTGGAAGAACAGCTGCGTCAGCTGTCACAGCAAAAAAATAACGATGGCAGTCAGACTGTGACGGAACAGCAGGCCGCGCAGCATCTTCAGCAGTTGCGGAACAGCTACGCACTGATTGTGCGGGCCGGAAAGGATAACAAGTGATGGTCAAGAAACCGCTGGTGCCACCAAGAACCACACCCTTTTCCACACCGGAAGAAGCCGCTGAGTATCACAACCTGGAACGCTTTGCCTGTCTGGAATGCGGTAAAATTTTGCAGTATTTGCCTCGCCATATCCGGGTTGTCCATGAAATGGCGGTAGAGGAATACCGGGATAAGTGGAACATCCGCCGGTCTATACCTCTGATGGGAACTGAAATTCGGCGAATGCGCAGTGACAGTAACAGGAGGCGTATTGCTCGGGGTGAACTTGACCCAGGAGAGCAGATAAAAATGATGCATGAAGCCCTTGCCCGCAAGGGAAGGAAGAAAGTCGTTTATTCATCGATGGATATTGAAAAATTACGCAAGGATATTATTAAGCGAAAACTCTGGGAACAATCATCGGCGATTAAAGTGGTTGATATCGCCATAAAGCAGGATGCCGTGAAGAGAATGAAAAACCGCCTTCAGAGTGGGGAAACGGTTGCTGATATTTCAGCGGGGATGAATATTTCAATAAGTGCACTTTACCGCTGGGCTGGTGATACATCATTGCTACCGGATAATACTGAATAAAAATTAATGAATTTACCACACTAATTAATCATTCTGATATTACTTTCGATATTGCTGCTCGGTTCTGTTACCACTGATGTATCTATGGCAATCATTGAGGGTATTATCCCGGATTTAGGATAAATATATGTCTTTCTGGATATTAACCTTCTCACTGATTACCCTCTGGATGTTGTTATCAAAAAAGAGGAGAATGCTCTTCACAGGATTTAAAAGAGTAAAAACAGAACCTGTTAATGAACATTCCCAACAGCAACGGGTCAGTAACCTAAGTCATCATCAGACCAACGTGTCTGCCATTTCTCCCGGAGAGGATGAGTTGACTACGTTTACGCTCATCAATGGTCGCGCGGTTGACCATGGTGATCTCGACGAACATTCACCCGTTGTCCGCAACAAAAGCGAGACAACATCGGCACGCTGGATAAAACCGGGAGAGAGTATTACCATTAACAATGTTGTCATTTCTCGCGGTAATTTTTATTTTGGCAGGCAGTTTAAAAAAGAGGTGAAAGGAGAACGCCATTATTACGGTAACAATGGTTCTGATGCCTCTCTGGTTAATGATGCCTTATCCGTGAAATTGGTTTCAGAACTTTATCAGGATGAATCTCTGGGGTACTGGCCCTGCTATTCAAATCTGTCGCCTCGCGGGCGCGGTGCTTATCTTAACTGGTTGTCAGGCGATCGTAGTGAGGCTGCAACGCCCATAGGTTATGTTTTCATCTATTTTTACGGCATTGAACGTAGAATTCTCGTGGATGATATACAGGAGGCCATTTCTGATGATGAATTCCTGGCGCTTTTTAACGAAGTGTCACGACTGAGGGGGATATTTCAGGGGAACCACTCGTTTTATCGCTATTCAACCCGGTTAATGGAATTAATGTACCTTCTTCGGCCTGAGTCCGTCAGGTTCGAGGATGAGAGTGAGTGTTATTCTTCGGGTGATTCACTGTTATTTCAATTTCGCCTGGGGACTGCCGTTTCGCGAGGTGAACCGCTTTCTGCTGAACTGGCTCTTACATGGGTAAAATATCACACGGACTATTCGCTTCGGACGCCGGCGAGACGCTGTGCAGAAGAGTTTTCCATCTTGTTTAAACGACGTTATACCAAAACATTTGGTGATGGTATTATTGTTAAGCCGAATAAGACTCGCCTGAAAGTGAATTATTATCCGGCAAACAGTTCACTTCATGGTGTTAAAATTACTCCCCCTGACCTTCCTGATCCGAGAGTATTAAGAGCCCCTGTACAAAAACTACTAAAAATTGCAGACTCCTGTGCGGACTCACTGGATGCCTATAGTCGCTACCTTGGTAAAAAAGAAGCATCACGCAGTGATATTTTTGCCATTATGCTTCTTCCTGATGAGATCATGAGTGAAAATGCAGAGCGCCTGTTCACCGAGTTTACGTGTTGGGCTGATGAAAGGATCTGTGATCATTCAGGGCTGGCAACGGTTGCTGATTTCTGGAAAAGAATGGATACGCCAGCTCCTGATAAGATCAATAAGAAAGAGGCTGAACTGATGCAGCAATTTGCCGGACGTGCGGGTTTCGGCATCGCCCCGGATTTACGGTACCATCATGCCAGACCGGCATCTGATGGTCATATCGTGTTGTTTCCTCAACGCAGTGAGGATTTGTTTATACCGTCAACCGAATTCCAGTCAGTGTCATTAGCGATTCATTTAGGCGTCATGGTGGCGCAACGGGATAAGCACGTTGACCTTTCTGAACAGATGATACTTGAAGATATTATCGACCACAGTGTCGGATTGTTGCCATCAGAAAAACGGTCGTTGCATGCCTATCTGATTTGGCGGCTTAATTCTCCTGCCAGCATGACCGGCCTGAAAGGCCGGATAGCCTTGCTTCAGGGGAAGGACAAAGCATTTGTTGCCAGTATTATCGTCAGGGTTGCCTGTGCTGATGGAAAAATTATTCCGGCTGAAATTAAGCAACTGGAAAAAATTTACAGCAGTCTTGGTCTTGACAGCAATACGGTTATCAGTGATATCCATCATCGGTCAACAACAGAAAAAATGGCGATGGGCACTTCGCGAACCACATCAGAAACGAGTAAAACATTTTCTCTGGACGAGCAAACCCTTGCACGTCATGAGTCCGATACCGTAGACGTACGTCAGTTGCTGAATACTATTTTTGTCGAAGGCGACCTTGCTGACGAACCTTCCGCCGAGATTTCGTCATTCACCCGTACTGGTCTTGATAAAGCGCATGACCAGCTTTATCAGCGTTTGCTGGAAAAAGAACGCTGGACTCGCCATGAGGTCACTGAATTATGTCAGCAGTATAATCTCATGCTGAGTGGTGCACTCGAAACGATTAATGACTGGTCCTATGCGCAGGTTGATGCGCCAGTCCTTGATGACGACGATGATATTTACGTTGACCCGGAAATTGTACAGGAACTTAAAGGATAATTTATGTCAGGCATTCGTATTCGTCTCAAAGAAAGGGACGCGATTATTCAGTCACTGAAAACAGGTGTCACGCCTAAAATTGGTATTCAACATATTCAGGTTGGGCGCATCAACGAAATGAAGGCGTTGTGCCAGGATATTGAGTGCATCGCCGATGGTGGCGCAGGATTTCGTTTGATTATCGGAGAGTACGGTTCAGGAAAAACGTTCTTTTTAAGCGTTGTGCGATCAATTGCATTAGAAAAAAAACTGGTGACGGTCAGTGCTGACTTATCCCCGGATCGCCGTATACATGCCACCGGAGGACAGGCAAGAAATCTGTATTCTGAACTGATGAAGAATCTTTCCACCCGGAATAAGCCTGATGGAAATGCTTTATTAAGCGTGGTTGAACGTTTTATCACCGAGGCCAGAAAAGAAGCTGAAGGTACGAACACTCCGGTCCCGACAGTTATTCATCAGAAGCTCTCAGCTCTGTCTGAGATGGTTGGTGGCTATGATTTTGCGAAGGTTATTGAAGGTTACTGGCTGGGACATGAACAGGATAACGACACATTAAAATCGAATGCCATTCGATGGCTCAGGGGGGAATACACAACAAAAACTGATGCACGTAACGATCTTGGTGTGCGTACCATTATCTCTGATGCTTCCTTTTACGATTCGCTAAAGTTGATGAGTCTGTTTGTCCGACAGGCCGGATATGCGGGATTGCTGGTGAACCTGGATGAAATGGTCAATCTTTATAAGCTGGGTAATACCCAGGCCAGGGTCGCCAACTATGAACAAATATTGCGTATTCTAAATGACTGTCTGCAGGGGACTGCTGAGTATATCGGTTTTTTACTGGGGGGCACTCCCGAGTTTTTGTTCGATCCGCGTAAGGGGCTGTACAGCTACGAAGCTCTCCAGTCACGGCTGGCAGAAAACGGTTTTGCTCAACGGGCTGGCGTGATTGATTACTCATCACCTTCCCTGCATTTAGCCAGCCTGACACCAGAAGAACTTTATATCCTGTTGAAAAACCTTCGCCATGTTTATGCAGGCGGAGTCGTGGATAACTATCTGGTTCCTGATGATGCATTGACGGCATTCTTACACCACTGCAGCAACACGATTGGTGATGCCTACTTCCGCACGCCTCGAAACACCATTAAAGCCTTCCTGGATATGCTCGCCGTTCTGGAGCAAAACCAGTCCATTCAGTGGTCACATTTGATAAGTGAAGTGTCTGTTGTGGAAGAGAAACCGGGCGATATGGATGACATCACGTTGACGGAGGATGAGGACGGCCTGGCCGACTTCAGATTATGATGATGGATGCATACCGCTTGCTGGAACCACGCATACAGAAGTGGATATACCAGCAGGGATGGAAAGATCTCAGGGAGCTGCAAAAAAAAGCGATACCACCCGTACTGGCAGGTGATCGGGATGTGCTCATTAGTGCAGCGACTGCTGCAGGTAAAACCGAGGCTTTTTTTCTGCCCGCATGCTCAGCTATCGCAGATATTAAGGGAAGCTTTGGCATTCTGTACATCAGCCCGCTTAAAGCCCTGATAAACGATCAGTATCGACGACTGGAAAGCCTTGGTGATGCGCTGGAAATGCAGGTCACTCCTTGGCACGGGGATGTTGCACAGAGTCAAAAGCTAAAAGCGAAGAAAAATCCAGCCGGTATTTTGCTGATCACCCCGGAGTCGCTGGAAGCCATGGTGATCCGCAATGCGGGATGGATAAAGCAGGCTTTCTCTCAACTGGCCTATATCGCCATTGATGAATTTCATGCATTCATTGGTTCTGAGCGAGGAATGCAGCTTCTTTCTTTGTTGAACCGTGTCGATCACCTTCTGGGACGGAACACTAACCCTGTGCCCAGAATTGCGCTCAGTGCAACTCTGGGGGAACTGGAACAGGTTCCGTTATCCCTGCGACCCAATCAACGCTTACCCTGCGATATTGTTACTGACAGTGAGATGCACACCACGCTAAAAGTGCAGGTTAAAGGTTATCTGGAGCCGGTGACGGACTCATCGCAAGTATCCCTGTCGGCAGAAACGCAAATCTGCCATGATATTTTTCGGCTCTGCCGTGGGGATTCCCATCTGGTATTTGCCAACAGCCGTAAACGGACAGAGAGTATTGCCGCCACGCTAAGCGATCTCAGTGAAATAAACATTATTCCTAATGAGTTCTTCCCACACCACGGGTCACTGTCCCGAGATTTGCGTGAAATGCTGGAGCAGCGGCTTCAGAAAGGTCACTTACCGACTACCGCAATCTGTACCATGACGCTTGAGCTGGGTATAGATATTGGTAAAGTCAGCTCCGTTGTGCAGGTTACTGCACCGCATTCCGTTGCCAGTCTGCGCCAGCGTATGGGCCGTTCCGGCAGGCGGGGGGCGCCATCCGTGTTGAGAATGCTGATTGCTGAACATGAACTGACCTCGACGTCAGAAATTATCGACCAGCTCAGGCTTCAGCTCGTTCAGTCTCTGGCAATGATACGCTTACTGATCGGCAGCAAATGGTTTGAGCCGGCAGATACCCGGCAGATGCACTATTCCACGCTATTTCATCAGATCCTGTCGATTGTGGCGCAATGGGGAGGTGTACGCGCAGAGCAGCTCTGGGGACAGTTATGCCAACAGGGACCTTTTAAGAATATCATCATCGATGATTTCAAAACGCTGTTGAAACATATGGGCGAACATCAGTTTCTGACACAACTGTCCGGCGGGGAAATGACACTGGGCGTGGAAGGTGAACGTCTGGTTAATCAATACACCTTCTATGCTGTATTCAGTGTTCCGGAGGAGTTTCGCATTGTTGCAGGGAGTAAAACGCTGGGCACAGTCCCTGTGGATTCCCCCTTGATACCTGACCAGAATATTATTTTTGGTGGCCGACGCTGGAAAGTGATCGACATTGATAGCGATAAAAAAGTTATCTATGTCGGGGAAACAAAGGGAGGTCAACCTCCTTTGTTTGGCGGGCAGGGAATGTCCATTCATGATGTTGTACGACAGGAAATGCTCGCCATTTATCGGGACGGTGATTACCGTATTGCTGTCGGCGATCGCAAAGCTGATTTTGCAGATACTACAGCCAGGAATCTGTTTGAGGAAGGGCTGTATTATTTCCGTAGCAATAACCTTGCCTCAGAATGCTTCATTCAGCAGGGGCAGAACGTCAGTATTCTTCCATGGTTGGGAGATCAAACTGTAAATGCATTGTCGGCATTGCTTGTGCAATGTGGTTTGAAATCGAGTGCATTTGCAGGCGTTATTGTCGTTGAGAAATGTACTGTACGGGAGGTTAAGGATGCACTGGCGAAGGTGCTTCAGCAGGGACTGCCTTCAGAGTCGGTTCTGGCGGCAGGAGTCCTGGAAAAATGCCTTGAGAAATATGATGAGTATTTACCAGAAATGCTTCTCACGCAGGAATATGGGGTACGTGCGTTCAATATGGAGCAGGTGAAGTCCTGGTTACAGGACCACTTATAATTAGCAATGGCACCTTTTTATCATGACGGGATGAAAAATAGGGTGCAAAAATTTGCACTTTATACGTCCAGTGAATAGTGCTATTTTTATTGAGGTTACGGCTATAGTGTTTTATTTTCTCTAAGTGCAAAACCCTCTGCTTTATTTATGGGTTGTAATGGTTTTTTTGTTAACGAGTTATTTGAAAGCAACATGCTGTTTGCTGGTGTTGTTTTTTTTGCGGGATTAAAATATGCTCTCTTGTTATTTCATGTCCCCAGCAGTGGGTGATATTTTGTTGCTGGCAGTGATGTTATCGTTACTGATAATGTCTGCGTATATTGGTCGTTATCTGAATTATTCCCGTGATAAATCACGTACGGGCGGCAGTATTATTATCACCGCAGGAATGCTCTTATTAAGCGTGCTGCTTATCGGATTCGCCTTTTCGGTATCGATTAATGGATTTACCACGCTGAAACAGGTCCAGGTCAGGGAAGCGCAGGTGTGGCTGCGTAAATATCTCGATGAGCGCATCCAGTTTTTCAGGGATAACTCGCTGCAGGGTGGACGAAGCTGGAACCGGCTGTCAGAGGACAGTCAGCAACAGCTCTGGCTGATGGCGGTCTCAGAGGTCAGGCACAGTCCCCTGCCGATGATGGGCTCGCTCCTGACGGCATACAGTGAACTAAGATCATCACAGCAACAGACCATCGCTGTCAGTCAGCGCAAACTCCCCGATGCGGCGTGGCTGGTGATCATTATCTTCGCCATGACCGCCTGCTGTCTGATCGGGGGTCATCAACGGCAGGGAGATTCTCTGCTGGCCCTGCCTGTGATGATATCGCTGTCGCTGTTCCTGGTGGCTGAAATCGACATTCCCGGTGAAGGTGTGATTCGCGTCACACCGGACGACCTTGAACATGTGGCTTTTACACTACCGCAGGAATCGACTGGAGTTAACCATGATCCGACACATTCTGTTTATCACGTTCACTGACGATGCTTCGCCTGATGAAATCAACGCGGTCAGACTGGCCTTTTCGCGTATTCCGCAGTTGGTGGAGGGAGTCACTCGTGTGGAATGGGGCATCAATGACAGCCTCGAAGGTAAAAATGCGGGGTTTACTCATTGTGTGCTGATGACGTTTTCCGATGAAGCTGCCCGCCAGCGCTATATGCCACATCCGGCCCATGAGGCGTTGAAAACCATTTTTCGCCCGGTGCTGCAGGATATTGTCGTGCTGGATTTTACACTGGCACCGGAAGGGTCGGCGGGTTGGTAATTGTTGAGGGAATGAGCCATGTTCAAAAGCCAATTACGGGATATCCACCCACGCGGATTGAGTGACTGAATGATGAAAAAGAAGCTGAAAAAAACGCCAGAAAATACAGGTGTAACGGGTCATGTCGCAAAACCCCGAAACCACGCCACCCACTGGACATTAACCGAAATCGCCTTTCTGGAGAAACATTATACCAGCATGACCGTTAAGGAAATATCGACAGAACTGGGGCGCAGTATTAAAGGAATTCAGGGGATGGCGTATAAGCTGGGGATTTCAACACCACGAGCTGATTCGTGGAGCGAACAGGAAATGGATATACTGAAAACATATTACAACTACGGTGAAGGGCTGGAAAAGGTTCAGGCATTATTACCGGGTCGCTCCATCACGGCAATTACAGTGCGGGCAAACTGGACTGGGCTGGCTCCGGAAAGGCACCCTTGGACTCCCCGGGAACAACAGTTTTTAAAGAAACATTATGGCATCATGCCAGTTGAGGAGATTGCAAAAGCACTCGGCAGGACGGTCAGGGCAGTGAGAGGGGCTGTATTTATATATAAACCGGACAATGTGCGAATAACCCCGCGGTGGACTGCGCAGGAACTGGCAATAATACGCACTCACTACAGAAGTGATTTGGCTTATGTTCTGTCTCAGTTACCGGGCAGAACCCGGGATGCCATTCGGGTGCAGGCAATAAAAATGGGTCTTCGATTAAAGCCCCAATGGAGTGATGAGGAGGAGCAGATTGTGCGAGAGTTTTATCCGGTTTTGGGTAGAAAAATCACTGATAAATTACCGGGGAGAACTGCTCTGGCTATTATGCACTGTGCAATGCGTCTGGGATTAACAAAACGACAGGCCTGAATATCAGTGTGCAAAGGAGTTTTATTACTTACGTTGAGGTGGCCGTTTTATTGGTATTTTTTCATGATTTTCACCACATGATTATTTAATTGAATTTTATTTAAAGGTGTACGGATGAATAACGTTATCTATGATTGTTACTGGGAAGGTCCTTTTAGTTTAGACGAAGTGCAGGATGAAATTGTCAGCAGGGATAATGGGCATTGTTTATACCAGATATACGGTGACCATCCCTGCTATGGGAATGATGTTTTGTTATATATCGGCCAGACCAGAAAAGGTATAGACCAGCGATTCAAACAACATAATCGTCTTTTTTCTGCGCAATGCAATAAGGTGACTGTATTTATTGCTTCCTGTGGTGAGTTTACGACCTGGGAAAACTGGCATGGTA
>Ga0308166_1004938_pt1 | contig 10427 bp, 11 predicted proteins | sample PhyCR2_2_FD_202137 | JGI IMG/M metagenome (GOLD analysis project Ga0308166, IMG submission 202137) | Phyllosphere microbial communities from UC Gill Tract Community Farm, Albany, California, United States - DLSLCC.R2 | ecosystem: Host-associated > Plants > Phyllosphere > Unclassified | place... | reverse complement strand
AGAAACACCCAGGGCAAAGCAGAGCGGGTTTATCAAGGGGTTGCTGGGCAATCTGCTAAACCCCAAAATGGGCGTCTTCTACGTCTCCTTTTTACCGCAGTTTATTCCCCACGGTCAGCCGTTAATCGCCTGGACCTTTGGGCTGGTGGCGATCCACGTTGTGCTGGGGCAGACCTGGTCGACGGTGCTGATTCTGGCGACGCGTCCGCTCGGTCGTTTCCTGAAACGCAGTGCGGTAGTACGCTGGATGGATCGCACCACCGGCACGCTGTTTATTCTCTTTGCCGCTAAGCTGGCACTGAGTAAACGCTAATAGGTTCCATTTTGTAGCAGGCCGGGCAGCTTATCCACCGCGCTGCCTTTTGCCAGCCATGCCTGGATCTCGGCTGGAGAGATTGGCCTGGAGAAGTAATACCCCTGCGCCTCGTCACAGCCGTACTCCTTCAGCATCATGGCCGTCTGCCTGTCTTCAATCCCCTCAGCCAGAACAAGATAGTTCAGATCCTTCAGCATCGTTATGACGTTGCGGGCGATAATTCGGCTATCGGAATCGGAGACAATCTGGCTGATAAGCGAGCGATCGAGCTTTATAACGTCGAAGGGAATGCGTCGTAGATAGCTAATATTGCTGTAGCCTGCGCCGAAATCATCGAGCAGGATGTTAAAGCCCTTATTTTTCAGCTGACCCAGTTCGTACAGTGCCTTATCGCTCTCTAGCACCTTCTCGGTCTCCAGACATTCGATCTGCAGATCCGCTACCGTGAGCCCAGCGCTAAGCAGATTCTGCTCCAGTTCGTCGGCAAAACCCTGGCGCGAGAAATCGCTCACCGTGACGTTAATGGAAACAGGCAGGTCAATTCCGACGTTGCGCCAGGCCTGAAGCTGTTCAATAACGGTTTTGATTACCCATTGCGTAATATCCGTCATCAGGCTGGTCTTCTCTGCCAGCTGAACAATGGTTGACGGCGGCACGTTGCCCTGTACTGGATGATGCCAGCGAAGCAGTGCTTCACAGCCTTGGGTCAGGCCGGTATGCAGTGAAATTTTCGGCTGATAGACCATAAAGAGCTGATCCGGCGCTTTGATCGCTTCGCTCAGATCGTGCAGCAGCCGGAAGTGGTTATTGCGCTTCTGATCGAGAAGAGGATCGAAGGCCAGAACAGGAATTTGCTCGCGCATCGCCTCATGCAAGGCACTGATGCCCTGGCGCAAAATTTCATGCGGATCGTTATCCTGTGGTATGAAGGTGACGTAACCGGTACGCACCTTCAGGTGAATACCAATATCGCCACGGATCTGCGCATCGATATCCGGCAGGGAGCCTGCCCTTTGGATTAGCGTCTGGGCGATCGCGGCGTCTACCAGCACGGCATAACGCCCTGGCGCAAAGGCAAACAGCGTCATTCGTGAAGGTAGCTTCAGGCGCAGGCGCAGCAGAGGGCCAAACCCACGCAGCATCTTCTCTACTGCGGGTAGACCAAGATAGCGCGCCAGCTCATAGGCACGGGGCATATCAATACAGTCGAAAAGGATCAGCGACCAGGGCTGGGCGTTGTTATCCTGCACCAACGTCTCTATCTCTTTTAAAAGAGACTGGCGGTTAGGCAATCCGGTCAGGCCATCAATGCGGCCCAGCGAATACCATGCCTCAAGATAGGTACTGGCAAGCGCAGCAACGCGCAGGAAGTTATCAATCTGCTCAGGCGTTGCCGCGACAGGCTGCGTATGGCTAACGCACAGCGTACCCAGTACAAATCCTTCCTTCGTTTGCAGGGGAGCAGCGGCATAGAAGATGACTTGCCCTGTAGTAACCAGAAAATGATCGGCAAAGCGGCTGTCGGTGCGAGTGTCAGAGCAGATAACCGGCTCGGCGCTGGCAACGGCATATTGACACATGGTTTCAGGGATCGCGGTTTTTATTGGCAGTTGGGCAATGTTCTTTACATATTTTATATATTGGTACTGGTCATCGAAAATGGTGACGAAGCAGCCATTAACGCCCATTATGTCGCTGGCCAGATTCGCAAATTCGCCAAGCGCGATATCCCGCGCTTTATCGTACTTGCGTAAGAGGGCAAGCGCCGCCAGCCTTTTTGTTTGGTTCTTGCTGAGTCCGCTGAACATGTATGAGCTCCTGCCCAGATGAGGATCTAAAACATTAAAACCCGTACCGACGCAATATTATTTGTAACACCAAATTAACATACCATCTACGCGTTAATGCTGTTTAAAGCATAGTCGATGTCAAAACGGTAAAAGCACGCTAAAAATTCGAGAAAGAGACCTCGAATATATCGTCTACCTGCTCAGCGCGAGTAGACGATATTAAGAAAAAGGGTATACAAGAGGGATCACCACCAGCCCAGTTGCGTACCGGCAACGACAACAATCGCCACGATCAGCATAATAACCGTTGTTTTTTTCACGCCTTGCTCCTGAAAGATCGCTAAATAATGAATTAATCCAGAACGACAAAGGGGCTTTTTTGCCGACCTTTCTTCTCCTGGTACATGGCGACATCGGCCATGCGCAGGGCAGTATCCGCGTCGGTCTGCGTGGGGTCAATCTCAACAATACCGATACTGGCACCGGGATAATAGATCCGTATATCCCCCAGGCTATAGTCGCCGATAATATGACCGCTCAAGCGCGCCTTCAGCTCGCGGAGATAGGCCTCGTCGCTTTTCCCGCGCGCGCTGCCCAGACAGGCAAGCATGAACTCATCGCCGCCCAGCCTGCCAGCAATGTCGTTGCCGTCGCACTGACGTATGATTCGCTGGCCCACCTGCACTAAAAAGAGATCGCCCACGTCATGGCCAAAGCTGTCGTTTATTGATTTAAAGTTATCGAGATCGATAAAGGCGATGATCACCGGCACATCCAGATGGCGCGCCAGCGAGAAAAGGGTAGAGAGGTTATCGAATATCGCCCGTCGGTTAGGCAAGCCGGTGAGCGCATCGGTGTAGGAGTGGGAAATCAGCGCCGCGTTGGCCTCCCGCAGCTGTGCTACCAGAGACTCCTTCTGGATCGCCTGAGAAATCAGTCCGGCAAAGAGCTGCAGAACCTGATTTGCCCGCACGTTTAGCGCATGGGTTTCGGTGCTGGCAGCGCAAAGGGTACCGTACAGCGTCCCATCGGCCAGATGAACGGGCGAACTAAGATAGGTTTTTATGCCCAGCGCGCGTGCAGGGCCACAGTCGCCCCAGAGCGTAGCGACATCATTGCTGAAGAAACACTCATCGTCCAGGGCGCGCTTGCAGAGCGTATCTCCCCAGGGCACGGAAAGCCCCTCCGGGATATTCATCTGCTTGCTGTTTCGGGCATACAGGATGTGCTGCAGGCGGGCATCAGTATCGATTTTGGTCAGGTAGGTTGACTCCATTTCGGACACCAGCTCAAGCATCTCCAGCAGCTGGCGAACCAGACTTTCAACGGTTTGTTCACTTGCGAGCGTTTCCGAAACACGAGCCAGAATAATATCTGACATGACTCTCTTTTACTCCCGTATAAAGGCAAAAAACCCTTATACGTTATGGTTAATATTTGGGCTATCCGTACAGTAAAACATGAAAAGCGGTGGATTTATATATCATGTTTTCTCGTCTGCCTAAAATCAGTAGAGGTTTTGATCGTCGGCGCGAATTACTGTGGTGACAATGGCCTGTCTCTCGGAGTAAAATTTCGATTAGGAATTATCCTAACCGCAAATTCAATTTTTCTGTGAACGAGAGAGCTATGTTTCAGTTAAAACCGGGCAGCCTGGCAATGGTTATTGGCGCACAAACTCCAGCTGGACGCCGCAACATTGGTAAATCCGTGGAGCTGTTTGCGCTGTGCCAGCCGGGAGAACGTTTTCTGAACCCGGTTAACGGCGTGATGACCGACATGCCGGTTACCGCACCACGTGCGCTATGGCTGGTCACCGGGGATGTTGTGGCCTTCGACGGCCAGCACGGGTTTGCCTTCGTTCGCGCTGAGCACCTGATGCCGCTTTTGCCAGATTCCTTGCCGGAAGAAGTGGAAGCCCGCGAGTGGTGCTAACCCGCGTCATGTGCGTTGATCCAGGCAATGAGCGCGTCCAGCTCCTGCTCTGAAAATACCTTAATGCCGTGTTCAGCCAGTAGTGCCGCTGCCACGCCCATTCCCGGCTGGCGCTGACCGCTAAAGCTGCCATCGTAAATAGCGCGGCTGCCGCAGGTGGGGCTGCCGTCGGTTAACAGCGCGGCGCGACAGCCTGCCTCCTGCGCCGCCCGTAGCGCCAACCAGGCGGCCAGCTGATAGTGCGCGGTTACGTCGGTACCGTCGCTCTCTGTAATGCGGGCCGCATTATGCATGACGTCCGCCCCGGTACCGCCGCTAATTTCCGCCGACAGGCGCGGTACGGGCAGTCCGGCTGCCAGTTCAGGACAGTGGATCACCAGTCGTCCCTCCTGTTGCCAGCGCGCCAGGGTGGCCTCGACCGCCTGCTTTTCACTGCCGTTGTAGCGCACCTTAAAGCCCATCAGGCAGGCGCTCACGAGGATCTTTATTTTCATGGTCTACATAGGGCAAGGTGACAATAGCCACAGGGTAATACAGCAGTATGAAAAATGCTGTTATCCGTCGCCCACCTATTTTAAGGTATTGTGATACCTGTAAAAGATCGGTAATCTGAGGCTCCTTATGTTATCCGTAATTTGCCCCTGACATAAGGATTCCTGCATGGAACACACTCCTTTGAAAAAAACGCTGCGTATTGCTCTCGTAGGCGACTATAACCCTGACGTTGTTGCGCACCAGGCGATCCCTTTGGCGATTGATGATGCCGCCGCCGTGCAGGAACTGACGGCCGACTACGACTGGCTGGCAACCGATGAGATCGCCAGTGAAGAAGATTTGGTAGGTTATGACGCCATCTGGGTCGTGCCGGCTAGCCCCTATAAAAATGCCCAGGGCGCGTTCACGGCGATTCGCTATGCCCGTGAGAACGGCGTGCCGTTCCTCGGCACCTGCGGCGGGTTCCAGCATGCGCTGATTGAGTACGCGCGCAACGTTATGGGCTGGGACGATGCGGCACATGCTGAAACCGACAGCGCAGGACGTATGGTGGTGACGCCGCTGGCCTGCTCGCTGGTGGAGCAGACCGGCACTATCGAGCTGCGTCACAATACCCTTATTTCCCGCGCCTACGGCAAAGATGCCATTGATGAGGGCTATCACTGTAACTATGGCGTGTCGCCAGAGTTTGCCGCCGAGCTGGATAAGACCGATCTGCGCGTCACCGGCTGGGATGAAGAGGGCGAAGTGCGCGCCGTTGAGCTGATCACGCACCCGTTTTTTGTTGCTACGCTCTTCCAGCACGAGCGTGCCGCCCTGAGCGGTCGTCCCGCGCCGCTGGTTCATGCGCTGCTGCGCATCGCCAGTAACTAATCTCCGATCGCACCTCTCTTACCGGGCGTCGATCTCGCGATCGCGTCCGGCAAAAATGCCAAACGCCGCCATCACCACCGCGAGCAGGGCGCAGGCGATAAGCGGAATGCGCCAGTCGCCGCTGGCATCGTGGATCTTGCCCATCAGCGGTGGGCCAAACGCCGCCAGCAGGTAGCCCACCGACTGCGCCATGCCGGAGAGCGCTGCCGCCTGATGCGCCGAGCTGGCGCGCAGGCCGATAAAGGTCAGACCGAGGATCATCGTCGCACCCGAGCCGAAACCAAAGATCACCGTCCACAGCACCGCGTGGGCGGGAACCAGCCACAGCCCGGCGGCGCTGACGGCACACATCAGCGCCACCAGCGCGGCGATGCTGCGCTGATCGCGCAGGCGATGCAGGATCAGCGGAATAACAATGCCTGGCGCGGCGGTTGCCAACTGCAACAAGCCATGCAGTGAGCCCGCCTGGGTTTCGCTGTAGCCCAGGCTCAGCAGGATCGCCGGCAGCCAGCCGATAACCACGTAGTAGATAAGCGAGTTGATACCCAGAAAGAGTGTCACCTGCCAGGCCAGCGCCGATCGCCAGATCCCACGGTTTTGCAGGCTACCCGCCTGGGTCAGGCTGCTCGCTGCCCGACGGCCGGTCTGGGGCAGCCACAGCAGTAGGGCAACCAGTGGGAAGGCCATCAGCATCAGTAGCGCCCCTCGCCAGCCAAATCCGTGTAGCGCCAGCGGCACCACCAGCGCTGACCCCAGCGCTGCGGCTGCCCCCATCGTCAGGGAATAGGCACCGGTAAGCTTTGCAACCTGGCCGGGGAAGTCGCGCTTAATCAGGCCGGGCAGCAGCACGTTACCCAGCGCAATCCCGCAGCCGACGATCGCCGTACCGACAAACAGCAGCGCGGCGGACGGCAGCGAACGCAGGGCAATGCCCGCACAAATAAGGATCAGCGCGGTAGCGAGGCTGCGCTCCATGCCAAAGCGGCGGGCGGCACCGGCCGCGAGCGGCGAGATAAGGGCAAAGGCCAGCAGCGGCAGGGTGGTCAGGAGTCCGGTTTGTGCCGTGGTCAGGCCGTAGTCAGCGCGAATGGCGTCCAGCAGGGGGGCGGCACCGGTAAAGGTCACGCGCAGGGTGGTGGCAATCATTAAGATCCCGGCAATCAGCAGCAGTCCCTGCTTGCGGCCGGAGGAGGTCAGGCTAGTCATTGTTTTCTCAGGTTGAATACGTTGATAACAGGATAACGCTTTTTCGCTGTGATGAAAGCAGCCGACGAACCCTGATCAGCTTATGTGCCTATAGCCTTATTCTATTTATGGATATCTAATGCACATTTTGATATTTGTCTGACGCCAACGCTTATGTGAACGTAGCGCTAAATATTTATAACCAGGGATAACAGGGATTAAGCATGGCAACTTTTACACAGACGAAAAAAGCATGGACCTTCACCACGCTGGCGCTCCTTTCAACGCTCTCTTTTGCCGCTCACGCCGACAAACTGGCTGATATTAAGTCGGCTGGCGTGGTGAAAGTCGCCACTTTTGATGCAAATCCACCGTTTGGCGCAGTCGATCCAAAAACGCACGACATCGTAGGTTATGACGTCGACTTTGCTAAAGCGCTGGCGAAAAGCCTCGGCGTTAAGCTGGAGTTGGTCGCCACTAACCCGGCGAACCGTATTCCGCTGTTGCAGTCTGGCAAGGTTGACCTGATCGTTGCCGACATCACTATTACGCCAGAGCGTGCCCAGGTTATCGACTTTTCGACGCCGTACTTTGTTACCGGCCAGCAGTTTCTGGTGTCGGCAGACGGCGCAGATAAGCTAGATGCCTACAGCAAGTCGCGTATCGGTGCGGTAAAAGGCACCACTGGCGAGCAGGCGCTGCATCAGCGCTTCCCGCAGGCGCGCGTGCTGGCCTATGACGATATCCCGCTGGCCTTGACCGCCCTGCGTAATGGCAACGTGCAGGCGATCACCCAGGACAGCACCATTCTGGCTGGCCTGCTGGCGGAAGCGCCGGATAAAGCGAAGTTTAAAATCCTGCCGGATCTGCTCTCTAAAGAGGAGATTGGCGTGGGCGTACCCAAAGGTGAAACGGCGCTGCTGAACACGGTAAACAGCGAGCTGGTTAAGCTTGAGCAGAGCGGCGATGCGGCCAAAATTTACGCTACCTGGTTTGGCCCGCAGACCAAAACCCCCCAGCCGCGCAGCTTTAAAATAGAAGCGAAGTAATATGTTTGCAGGTCTTTTCTCCGCCTCTGTGGCCAGTGCCACGGAGGCGTTTCCCGTGCAGGCGGGCACGGTCGAATTCCGCCAGGTCAGTAAATGCTATGGCAATCACCCGGTCTTAAAGCAGATCGATCTTCAGGTTCGCGCTGGCGAGGTGCTTGCCGTCTGCGGGCCGTCCGGCTCGGGTAAATCGACGCTGATCCGCCTGATAAACCAGCTTGAAACGGTAAGCGGGGGCGAAATCTACGTTGACGGTAAACCCACCAGCACCCTGAAAGGCAAGGCGCTGCGTGACCTGCGTCGCCATGTGGGCTTTGTCTTCCAGCAGTTCAACCTTTACGCCCATCTTAACGCGCTGGATAACATCACCCTGGCGCTAACTAAAGTGCACGGTCAGCTCCCGCATGAGGCGCAGAAGACGGCGCTGGCGCTGCTGGAGCGGGTCGGCCTGCGCGATAAGGCTTACCACCTGCCGTCCCAGCTCTCCGGCGGCCAGCAGCAGCGGGTGGCCATCGCCCGCACCCTGGCGGCAAAGCCGCATATCATCCTGTTTGATGAGCCGACCTCGGCGCTCGATCCCGAGACGATCGGCGAGGTGCTACAGGTCATGCGTAGCCTAGCCCATAGCGGCATGACGCTGATCGTGGTAACGCATGAGATGCAGTTTGCCCGGGAGATTGCTGATCGAGTGATCTTTATCGACGGCGGCGAGATCCTTGAGCAGGCTGCACCGGAGCAGTTCTTTACCGCTCCGCAGCATCCACGGGCGCAGCGCTTCCTGCAGAAGGTGCTTAACCCGCTGCACGCCGAAAGCAGGGAGCCGTAATGCACATCCATCTCGACTGGGCCGGGGTGCTTACCGGCCAGCCTGCACAGTGGATCCTCTCTGGTTTTCTCACCACTGTTTGGGTGACTGTCGCCGGCATCGTGCTAGCCACGGTGCTGACCGTGCTGCTGCTGGCCCTCCGTCTGGCGGGCGGCGCGGTGGGACGCGGCGTGGTCGCTGTGTGGGTGTCGCTGTTCCGCAATACGCCGCTGCTGGTTCAGCTGCTGTTCTGGTACTTTGCTGCCTGGAACCTGCTGCCGCTGGGTTTTCGCCAGTATGTTAATGACGATCACGCCTTTAGCATTCTGCCGGGCGATGTGTGGTGGTTTACGCCGGAGTTTCTCAGCTCCGCCTGGGCGCTGGGCCTGTTTACCGCGGCTTTTCTGGTAGAGGAGATCCAGGCCGGGCTGCATGCCGTTGCGAAGGGGCAGATTGAAGCGGCGAAATCGCAGGGATTTAGCGAGCTGGCGCTGTTTCGCTGGGTGCTGCTGCCTCAGGGCTTACGCAACGCTTGGCAGCCGGTAGTGGGACAGTATCTGAACCTGATGAAACTCTCCTCGCTGGCAACCGGGATTGGCTTTGCCGAGCTGACCTATCAGACCCGGCAGATAGAGAGCTACAACGCCCATGCCCTGGAGGCGTTTGCCGTCGGCAGCGTGCTCTATCTGCTGCTGGGGTTGGTGATGAGCCTGCTGTTTAACGCCCCGGTGTGGTGGCGTGCGGCGCGGCAGGAGAGGACGCTGGCGCGCAAGGAGGTGCAGGATGATCGCTAACATCACGGTGATTACCGATAACCTGGACTATCTGCTGCTGGGCCGTACTGCTCAGGGCGAGCCGGGCGGGGTGCTGCTGTCGGTGCTGATGACCCTCGGCGCGGCGCTGCTGGCCTTTCCTGGCGGGATCGCGCTGGCCTGCTTAGCCTGGCGCTTCAAGGGCTGGCCGCGACGGGTACTGTTCGCCTGGGCGGAGATTATCCGCGGCATTCCACTGATCTTCGTGATCTTCTGGCTATGGTTTCTGCTGCCGATGCTGACCGGAGCCGATCTACCTGGCGCGGTGACCGTGACCCTGGCGCTGGCATGGTTTACTTCCGCCTCGGTGATGTACTCTACGCTGGCCGCCATGGGCTCATTGCCCAAAGGGCAGTATGAGGCGGCGCTGGCGGGAGGCTTCAGCAGTGTACAGCTGCTGCGCTGGGTACTGCTCCCGCAGGCGCTGCGCAACGCGCTTCCCTCCTACGTGGGATTGCTGATTGCGCTGCTAAAAGACACCTCACTGGCGTTTATCGTCAACGTCCCGGAGCTCACCACCGTTGCGGGGCAGGTTAACAACCGCGTACAGGTCTACCCGGCGGCACTGTTTATCTTCACCGGGTTAGTTTACTACCTGCTCTGTACCCTGCTGGAGCACACGGTTAAGCGCTGGCAGCGCCGCAGCCTACTGGCGGCCAAGTAGCAGCGACACCAGACCCGCCGCAATCAGTGGCCCGACCGGCACGCCCCGGAACAGGGCCACGCCCAGTACTGTCCCTACCAGCAGCCCTGCCACCAGTGAGGGCTGCGCACTCATGAGCGCCACGCCACGTCCACCCAGCCATGAGACAAAGATCCCTACTGCAATAGCAATCAGTGACTTCCAGTTTACAAAGGAGTGCAGCAGCGTGGAGGGGGGCAGCGTCCCGCTGGCGATGGGAGCCATTACGCCAATGGTCAGGATGATAATCCCAATGGTCAGGCCCTGTTTTTCAATCCATGGAAAGTAGACGTTCAGCGGAGTGATGCGGATCATAATCAGCACCATGATCGACACGGCCACGGTGGTGTTGTGGCTAATAAATCCGAGGGCCGTCAGCCCCAGCAGAATAAACAGAGTGGTATCAAACATGTAAGATGGTTCCAGGCAGAAATATAAGCCCGCTTACTTTACCTTATCTGCGTGTGCCAGCAGAACTTTTTCACCCC
>Ga0308166_1004937_pt1 | contig 10430 bp, 5 predicted proteins | sample PhyCR2_2_FD_202137 | JGI IMG/M metagenome (GOLD analysis project Ga0308166, IMG submission 202137) | Phyllosphere microbial communities from UC Gill Tract Community Farm, Albany, California, United States - DLSLCC.R2 | ecosystem: Host-associated > Plants > Phyllosphere > Unclassified | place... | reverse complement strand
GAGGTACACCTTTTCGACTTTGCTGTCGGGTCGCATCATGGTGGACGGGCTCCAGAAGAAATTCGGGAGCGCAGCATCGGGCATCAGTTATCTGCTTGGAATGTGGGGTTCATGGAGCGGATACGAATTTCTTTGCTTCGAGCTCCTTTAGTACCCTTTGTACAGTTCGCTCCGAAGTACAGCATTTTCTCGCGATGATGCTGATTCTCGGCCAGCAAACACCTAGGTCGTCAGCGGCATCCGCCAAGGCCATTAAAACAATTTTTGACGATGGCGGAAGGTGCTGATCCCATGCCCAGTTTGAGGCTTTGATGCTCATCCCAGAGCACCATCTAACTCCAGTACATCGTTAACTTGTATGGTTCGGAAAAACACTCGTCGCCCAACGCGAACTACAGTTGGCTTTAGCTTCTGTGCCAGATCCGAATTGTTGTACATGGCGACTCTGAACCCGGCTGGAGACTTGCCGAGCAAGCTTGCTACCTGGGCTAGACTCATCAGCGGGCCAAATCGGTCGAGGAGGTATTCTTCTGCAGTCATGGGCTTCTCCGTGCTTACGTTGATTAACGTCTCGTTGTAAGTACGGCTGAAGCTATCAGTATATTTTGGTGACAGTAAAGATGCAGATTTCTAGGGCTACTGTCACCAATTTCGAGTTTAGGCCCTCTGGAAAACAACTCGGAAAACAATTTGAAAACACGTTGACAACAGTGTGGCAACAGAAAGAAAACAATAGGAAAACGAAGTGGAGGTTATTTAGTTCCTAGTTTGTCTAGCTTGTGAACTAACTCTTCAGCCCGCAGATGAGTGTAACGCTTGAGCATCTGCATCGATTTATGCCCGCTGATTGCCGAGACTTCTTGATCTGAAAGGCCGCCCTCAACCAGTCTACTCACGGCTTCGTGCCGCAGATCGTGAAAACGGAAGTCCGGCACGCCAGCCTTTTCCTTGATGGCGGCCCAGATCTTGGTGAACGCATAGGGGCGACGCTTTCCATCACGCCCGGGCTCACCGAAAAAAACCAGATCGCAGTCAATTGGCCGCACGGGATTCGCCAAGGCGACGCGGAAAACCTCGGTAGCGAGCTTCGTCAACGGAACCGTGCGAGCACTATCATTTTTTGTATCCGACAGCCGGACGATCCGTTTTTGGACATCCACCTGTGATCGCCGCAGGCCTGCGATCTCTGATGCGCGCATACCCGTTGCCAAGGCTATCTGGACGATCCAGCCCAGCATTGGATTGCTGTGCTTGCCCACAGCGGCCATAAGGCGCTTTTCCTCGTCAGCCATCAGGCGCCTGTTACGACCTTCACCGGGGCTCGGTTTTCGAATGTTGAGCACTGGGTTAAAGGTGAGGCCAAGTCCCCACTCCTGAATTGCGACTGTGAACAGGTGGCTGAGTAGGGCAAGCTCCAGCCGCACAGTGTTATTACTCGTGGGTTGGCCGCGGTTGGTCAGCGAGCCCAGACGTGTATCGCGATAGTTGGCGATCACCTCGGATGACAGAGCTGCAAGCGAATACTTTCCCAGGTGCTGGATCAGCTGCTGAGCCTTGGTCGCCTCGGCCTTCTGCGTGGTGGGCTTCTTGGTAGGGCTAACTTCGCGCAGATATCGCTGCAGCGCATTTTCGAGTGTCAGTCGCTCGGACCCGCTGCGCTGGATATAGACACCCCGCACCATTTCATCTTCGGTGCGCCGCGACCAATCCTCGGCGTCGCGTTTGGTGCGGAAGGTTTTGGCGTTGGTCGGCCATCCGGTCTTACGGATGACGGCCTTCCAAGTGCCGGCAGGGGTTTTGACGATTGTGGCCATCTGAAGGACTCCAAAGGCGTGCAAGCGAAGCCGCACTGTACCTAATTTGTACCTTCGGACCATAGGACTGATCCGGCTACCACAAACCCAAAAAGCCGAAAGCCGCGTAGTACGCGGCTTCAAGGTTGGTGGGCCCACACGGACTCGAACCGTGGACCAAAGGATTATGAGTCCTCTGCTCTAACCGACTGAGCTATAGGCCCTCAGTAAGTGGCCGGATTATAACGAGGGTTTCGCACCTGTGCCATCTGAAAGATCCGATAGTGCTATGCGAAGGAACGAAGCAGCGAATTCCTCTGGCGGCAGTGGCAGGCTGACGATGTAGCCCTGGATCTGCTCGCAGCCTTCCGCTGCCAGGAAACGCTGCTGCGCCTGGTTTTCCACCCCTTCGGCAATGATGGTCAATTGCATGCTGCGGCCCAGCGCGATGATCGCCCGGGCGATGGCTGCATCGTGGGGGTCGTCAGGCAGGCCGCGGATGAACGATTTGTCGATCTTGAGGATATCCAGCGGCAGGCGCTTGAGGTAACTCAGCGAAGAATAGCCCGTGCCGAAGTCGTCAATTGCCAACTGCACGCCCAGTTTCTTCAGCTGGTGAAGCACGACCAAGGCTTCTTCGGCCTGGCTCATGATGAAGTTCTCGGTAATTTCCAACTGCAGGTCGCCAGCCTTCAGGCCGTAGGTCTTGAGTAATTGCTCGATGCGTTTGGCCAGGCCGTGATGGCGCAACTGGGCCCCAGCCAGGTTGATCGAAAGCGGGCCGAACGCTTCATAGTCCCGCTTCCAGCGATGCATCTGCCGGCAGGCCTGCTCCAGTACCCAGTCACCCAACTGCAGGATGGTGCCGTTCTCTTCGGCCAGGTGGATGAAGTGCTCAGGCGGCACTTCACCGAAGGTCGGGTGGCTCCAGCGGATCAGTGCTTCGGCGCCGACCAGGCTCTGGGTCTTGAGGCTGAGCTTGGGCTGGAAGCACAGGCTCATTTCATTGCGCTCCACGGCGCGGCGCAGTTCATGCTCCAGGGCAATGCGTTCGCTGGCCTGGGCGGTGAGGTCGCGGGTGTAGGCTTCGACGCGGTTGCGGCCCTTGGCCTTGGAGCGGTACATGGCGGCATCGGCGTTGCGGATCAGCGTGGCGACGTCGCTGCCGTCTTGTGGATACAGGCTGATGCCAATGCTGGCGCTGGTGAAGAATTCGTGTTCGCCAGCCTGGAACGGTGCGTTGAAGCAAGCCAGCAATTTGTTGGCGATGGAGCTGGCGTCGCTGGGCTTGTGCAGGCCGGGCAGCAGGATGATGAACTCGTCGCCACCCAGGCGGGCCACGGTGTCGACGTCACGTACCTGCTCTTTCAGGCGCTGGGCGATGCCTTTTAGCAGCAGGTCGCCGACCGGGTGGCCGAGGCTGTCGTTGATGTGCTTGAAGCGGTCAAGGTCAAGGAACAGCACCGCACCCTGGCGGTTGGACACCTGCGCACAGGCCAGTGCAGCCTGTAGGCGGTTCTCGAACAGGGCGCGGTTGGGCAGGCCGGTCAGTGGGTCGTGGTGGGCCTGGTAGTCGAGCTTGGCCTGGGCATGCTTGAGGCTGGAAATATCAGCGAACACAGCGACGAAATGAGTGATTTCGCGCTCGGTGTTGCGCACGGCGCTGATGGTCAGCCAGCTGGGGTAAAGCTCCCCGCTCTTGCGTTTGTTGAAGATCTCGCCTTGCCAGTGGCCTTCAGCGGTCAACTGGTGCCACATGGCGGCGTAGAAGGCACTGTCGTGCTGGCCGGAGGCGAGCAGGCGTGGCGTTTGGCCGAGGGCTTCGATTTCGCTGTAGCCGGTGATTTCGCTGAACGCACGGTTGACCGCACTGATGCGCTGGTCGATGTCGGTAATCAGTACGCCCTCGGCAGTGTTCTCGAATACCGTGGCGGCCAGTTGCAGTTTTTCTTGCATGAGGTGGCGTTCGGTGATGTCGCGGGCAATGGTCAGCATGCAGTCGATCCCAGCAATCGGCAGTGGCCTTGCTGAGAGTTCGCACAAGCGAATTTGCCCGTCGCTGCGGCGAATGTGGCAGGTGAAATCACGCACGAAGCCGTCGCGGTTCAACTGGTCGACCAGGCGTTTGCGCTCGTTGAGGTCGACCCAGATACCAAGGTCCAGCGACGTCTGGTCGATGGTCGGGTTCAGATCGTAGCCGGTCAGGCGGCAGAAGCCTTCGTTCACCTCCAGCAGCAAGCCGTCACTCTGGCGCGACAGCAGCAGCCCGTCGGGTGAGGCATGGAAGGCCTTGGCGAATTTTTCTTCAGAGGTTTGCAGCTGCTGCTGGGTTTCCTTGAGCTGGCTGATGTCGCGTACCGCGACCACCAAGGCGGGGGTGCCGTCGAGCTCGAAGGTTTCCGCTGAGGTCAGGCCGGTAAACAATTGGCCATTGCTGCGGCGGAAGGTCATTTCCAGGTTGCGGATACCGCCTTGGTGCAGGCGTTCCAGCACCCGTGGTCCGCTGCCTTCTACGCCCCACAGGTTGAGCTCGGTAGCGGTACGGCCGATCACCTGGTCCGGGGCCAGGCCGATCTGTTCCTCGAACGCCTCGTTCACCTCCAGCAGGCAGCCATCGCTGTGGCGGGCGATAAGCAGGATGTCGGGGCATTGCTGGAACACCGAGGCGAATTTTTGCTCGGACAACCGCAGGGCGTCCTCGGTGCGCTTGGTTTCGCTGATGTCGATCATCAGGCCGCGCATCACGGGGTGGTGGCCATGTTCGATCATGCTGACGATGTTGCGTACCCAAAGCGCTTGGCCGTCGGCGCGGATGACTCGGTAGTCGAGGCTGTGGTCGCGCCCAGCGGCGGTTTCGCTGTCACAGTAGGCCTGGGCCCAGAGGGCATCTTCCGGATGCAGTATGCTGCGCCAGAAGCCCGGTTTCAGCCAGTCGGTCAGCGGGTAGCCGAGCAGGCCCTCGGCGTGGGGTGACACATAGCTATAGGTATAGTCATTGGCGTCGGCTTCCCAGGCAATGGCTGAAAGGCTTTCGACCAGCCCACGGTAGTGGTATTCACTGCTGCGCAGCTCCTGCTCCAGGGCAATGCGGCGGGAAATTTCCGAGCTGAGCCGGCGGTTGATGCGGATGACAATGGCCAGTACGCCCATCAGGAACAGCACGGTTGGCAGGCCGTACACCAGCAAGTCGGACCAGAACATCCGCTGGTCGACCACATTGCCCACCCAGCGCTGCTGGATCTCGCTGATTTCGCCGCTGCTCATGTCGGCCATCACTTTGTCGAGAATGCCGACCAGTACTGGATTGTTGCGCGGCACGGCCATGGCCAGTTGATAGCGATAGGGCGTTTCACCGCTGACATACAGGCCATCGAGCTTCAGCTGGCGCAGGCTCCAGATACTCGATGCCAAGTCCCCGACCACAGCATCCACCTGGTCGGTGGCCAAGGCCTGTAGTGCCGAGCTGACGTTAGGCAGTGCCACCAGGTTGAGGTCTGGGTGGTGGGTGCGCAGCAACTCATGTGGCGCATAATTTTCGACCACGGCAATTTTCAGCCCATACAGGTCTTGCAGGTTGTGCGGTTGAGCGCCGCCCTTGTGGGCGAGGATCACGATGGGAAAGTCCAGGTATGGCCGGGTGAAGGACAGGTAGGCCTGGCGTTCTGGGGTCGACATGATGCCGGGCAGCAAGTCGATACGGTTTTCGCGTGCCTGTGCCAATACCTCGGTCCAGTTACTGGGCTCGACCGGTTTCAGTGTCACGCCCAGGCGTTGCTGGATCTTGGCGATGTAATCGGCGGCCAATCCCTGGTAGCGGCCCTCCTGGTCGCGGAACTCGAACGGCGGCCAGGAGGCATCTACGCCCAGTCTCAGCTGCGGGTGGGCAGCCAGCCAGGCTTGCTCCTCGTCTGTCAGGGTAAGGGCGCCGGCCGTTGTGTTCCAGGCAATCAGGATCAGCAACAGGATGGCCGGCTTCAGGGGCATGACGGCCTCGCTTTCAGGTGGTCTGAAGTCGAGTGTAGACGGGCATTGCTGCTGGTGTGCGGAAGAACAAGAGGCCTTTTGTCAGATACAACAGTGCCTTGCGCCAATGCCGGGGCGGCGTGGTGTATGGCACCGGGCTTTGCCGGTGTTCGCGGTTGAAGCCGCACCCACAGGGGATCGCACATGCCTCGTGTCAGCTGTGGCTCAGAAGGCAGAAAAGAAAAACCCCGGCCTGGGCCGGGGTTTGTTCATCACTCGTCGAGGAAGGAGCGCAGGTGCTCGCTGCGCGTCGGGTGGCGCAATTTGCGCAACGCCTTGGCTTCGATCTGACGGATCCGCTCACGGGTCACGTCAAACTGCTTGCCTACCTCTTCGAGGGTATGGTCGGTGTTCATGTCGATACCGAAACGCATGCGCAGCACCTTGGCTTCGCGTGCGGTCAGGCCCGAGAGCACGTCACGGGTAGCTTCTTTCAGGCTTTCGACCGTGGCTACGTCGATCGGGGACTGCATGGTCGAGTCCTCGATGAAGTCGCCCAGGTGCGAGTCTTCGTCGTCACCGATCGGGGTTTCCATGGAAATCGGCTCTTTGGCGATTTTCAACACCTTGCGGATCTTGTCCTCAGGCATTTCCATGCGCTCACCCAGCTCTTCCGGGGTCGGTTCGCGACCCATTTCCTGCAGCATCTGCCGGGAAATACGGTTGAGCTTGTTGATCGTCTCGATCATGTGCACTGGAATACGAATGGTGCGAGCCTGGTCAGCGATCGAACGGGTGATTGCCTGACGAATCCACCAGGTGGCGTAGGTCGAGAACTTGTAACCACGACGGTATTCGAACTTGTCTACCGCCTTCATCAAGCCGATGTTGCCTTCCTGGATCAGGTCGAGGAACTGCAGGCCACGGTTGGTGTACTTCTTGGCGATGGAGATAACCAGACGCAGGTTTGCCTCGACCATTTCTTTCTTGGCGCGGCGGGCCTTGGCTTCACCGATCGACATGCGACGGTTGATTTCCTTGATCTCGGCAACGGTCAGGCCGGTTTCGGTCTCAAGGTCGATCAGCTTTTGCTGGCAAGCAACGATGGCGGCGTCCTTTTCACCCAGGGCGGCTGCCCATTTGGTGTTGCGCTTGGCCAGGTCACCGCTCCAGGTCTGGTCGGTTTCGTTGCTGGGGAACAGGCGCAGGAAGTCGGCGCGCGGCATGCGGGCGTCACGCACGCACAGTTGCATGATGGCGCGTTCTTGCTGGCGCAGACGGCTCAGGGCGTCACGAACACGCTCGACCAGTACCTCGAACTGCTTCGGTACCAGTTTGATCGGCATGAACAGGTCAGCCAGGGCCTGCAGGGCCTCGATGCTTTCCTTGTGACTGCGACCGTGTTTCTTCAGAACCTTGTTGGTGACCTGAAGCTGGTCGTTGACCGCACCGAAACGCTGGGCGGCGACAACGGGGTCGGGACCGCTTTCGGTCTCTTCTTCGTCGTCACTGCCTTCGCTTTCTTCGTCTTCGTCGTCCGACTCTTCCTTGGCCGCTGGGGCCTTGGCGCCGATGACTGGCACTTCGTCGGTGGGCGCTGCGATATTGTCATCAGGGTCGATGTAACCGCTGAGCACATCGGACAGGCGGCCACCTTCGGCGGTGACACGGTCATATTCGCCGAGAATGTAATCGACAGTGCCCGGGAAGTGGGCGATGGCGCCCATGACTTCACGAATGCCTTCCTCGATACGCTTGGCGATTTCGATCTCGCCTTCGCGGGTCAGCAGCTCGACCGTACCCATTTCGCGCATGTACATGCGCACCGGGTCGGTCGTGCGGCCGATATCGGTTTCAACTGCCGCCAACGCAGCAGCGGCTTCTTCGGCCGCGGCTTCGTCGGTGTCGGCTTCCGCCAACAGAAGGGCATCCGCATCCGGAGCACTCTCGAATACGTTGATCCCCATGTCGTTGATCATGCGGATGATGTCTTCCACCTGTTCAGGATCTGAAATATCCTCAGGCAGGTGGTCGTTGACCTCCGCGTAAGTCAGGTAGCCCTGCTCACGACCGCGGGTGATCAACTCTTTGATACGAGACTGCTGTTGCGCTTTTCCGGACATAACACCCTATCCACTGAAGGTCTTGGCGGGCAAAAAACAAGCCGAGGATTATACCCGAGCATGGGCCTCACGCGCCAGATGAGGTCGGCGTTTGTGCGGGAACATTCCGGCTCAGCAAGGCGAGGAGCTGGGTTTTTTCCTCGCTGGTCAATTCGCTTTGACGTGATTTCCTGAGCAGTTGTTCCAGGCTGCGCTCGCGTTGGCGGGCGGACAAGCTAGTAATGGTGTCGAAAAACTGTTGTTCAAGGTTGTCGGCCACGATCAGCCATTCCTTTTCTGCCAAGGCTCGCAGCAGGCGGCCCTGTTCGGTGCCATGCCAGCGAGCAATCAGCTGCATTGAGCTTAGCCCAGGATTTTTCTGTGCGGCTTCGATCAATGCCACCAGCAGCTGGCTGTACAGGTGCTCTTCGTCGGCAAAGTGGCTGGCATCTTCCACCTTGCCCGCCAGCAGCGGGTGGTGCAGCAGGGTGCGCAGGGCCGCCAGGGTAGGTGGCTCGACCGGCGCCGGCACCCGTGGCGGCGCTTCGTTGCGCTGCCAGTTTTTCCCGCCCTTGCGGTTCTTGTCCCATGGCTTGTCGCCCCACGGCTTCTTGGCGCCGCCCTTGTTGGGCTTCCAGGCCTGCTCCTGCTGGAACGGCGCCGGCTCGAACTGTGGCATGTCGCCGAAGTCGGGGGTGTAGCTGGCCATGGCGTCGTAATCGTAGCCAGGGTCGTAGTCCGGCATGCTGCTGGGCGCGGGTGCCTGCTGGGCCAGTTGCTCGACCTGTTGAGGGTCGAGGCCGGTGATTTCTTTCAGGCGGTTGCGCATCAGCTGGCGCAGGTTGGCGCCGGGAATCTTTTCGATCAACGGTGCGGCCAGGGTCGCCATGTGGGCCTTGCCTTCCAGCGAGCGCGGGTCGGCTTCGACGCCCAGTTGCTCGAAGAAGTAGTCGGCCAGCGGCTGGGCGTGCTGGTTGATGCGGGCCATGAAGGCGTCGGTGCCTTCGGCGCGTACCAGGCTGTCTGGGTCTTCGCCTTCAGGCAGGAACAGGAAGCGCGCCCGGCGGCCGTCCTGCAGGTTGGGCAACGCCGATTCCAGCGCGCGCCATGCCGCTTTGCGCCCGGCCTGGTCGCCGTCGAAGCAGAACAGCACGCTGGGCACCACGCGGAACAGGCGCTTGAGGTGTTCTTCGCTGGTGGCCGTGCCAAGGGTGGCCACGGCATTGCGCAAGCCTTGCTGAGCAAGGGCGATGACATCCATGTAGCCCTCGACAACGATGATTTCGTCGAGGTTGCGGTTGTGCTTGCGCGCCTCGTACAACCCGTACAGTTCCTGGCCCTTGTGGAATACCGGGGTTTCCGGGGAGTTCAGGTACTTGGGTTTGTCGTCGCCGAGCACCCGGCCACCAAAGGCGATGATGCGCCCGCGGCTGTCACGGATCGGGAACATTACCCGGTCGCGGAAGCGATCGTAGCGCTTGCCGCTTTCGGCGTTCTCGATCAGCAGGCCGGCATCGATCATCACCTTCTGCTGCAGGGTATCGGCGCCCAGGTGCTTGAGCAGGTTGTCCCAGCCGGGCGGGGCGAAGCCCAGGCAGAAGTCGCGGGCAATTTCCCCGGACAGGCCACGGCCTTTGAGGTAGTCCACCGCTGCCTTGCGGGTCGGGTGGCTACGCAACGCCTGGCGGTAGAACTCGGAGGCTGCATCCAGCAGCGGGTACAGCGGCGAATCGGTGGGCTGGCGTGGCTTGTTGTCACGGCGGCCTTGTTCGCGGGGTACTTCCATGCCGGCGGCGCGGGCCAGCTCCTCGACGGCCTGGGGGAAATCCAGGTTGTCGTGGTCCATGACAAAGCCCAGGGCGTTGCCACCGGCGCCGCAGCCGAAGCAGTAGTAGAACTGCTTGTCGGGGCTGACCGTAAAGGAAGGGGTTTTTTCCTTGTGGAACGGGCAGCAGGCGGAGTAGTTCTTGCCGGTTTTTTTCAGCTGGACGCGCGAACTCACCACGTCGACGATGTCGAGGCGGTTGATCAGGTCGTCAATGAAGCTCTGGGGAATCAGCCCGGCCATGGCAGTCTCGTCATCTGGCAACTGGCAAGTCTAATCGCTCGCGCGCCGAATGGGGCGGGTGCCGCTTGATATGGTGCGAGGAAATGTGTGCTCGCCGCCGGCCACTAGGGGCCCGTCAGTCTGACGTGCACGTCTGGTCATGGAACAGCGAAGACCAGCTCTGACGTTTCAGGCAGGTTGCCCGTATGCAGTTCGCGTGAAGCTTGTGCGGGGCCTTGGGCTGGCTGCCCAAGTGTAAAACGACCACTGCCATCGCCCGGCGTTAGCCGGGCAGGGCAGAAGCTTTGCGTTGAACGCCTGTATTAGTACAGACGAACGGCGCGGCGCTGTTCGCGCTGAACTTTCTTGGCGTGACGCTTAACAGCAGCAGCTGCTTTGCGCTTACGCTCTGCGGTCGGCTTCTCGTAAAACTCGCGGCTACGAACTTCAGCCAGTACACCGGCTTTTTCGCAGGAGCGCTTGAAACGACGCAGAGCTACGTCGAAGGGTTCGTTCTCTTTAACT
>Ga0308166_1004936_pt1 | contig 10433 bp, 10 predicted proteins | sample PhyCR2_2_FD_202137 | JGI IMG/M metagenome (GOLD analysis project Ga0308166, IMG submission 202137) | Phyllosphere microbial communities from UC Gill Tract Community Farm, Albany, California, United States - DLSLCC.R2 | ecosystem: Host-associated > Plants > Phyllosphere > Unclassified | place... | reverse complement strand
TGCTGTGCTGATCAGCGCGTCGAGCGTGACGACGACCTGATCATCGGTCAACCTCGCGGCGCACATGAACAGGGCCGCGACGGGATCCAGGAGGGGGATCTCGCCGATTCGCCATGGGAGAGCTCGTCCCTCCGCCAGCCGTCGGCCGGTGACACCGCGGCTGCGGACGCGCGCCGACCCCGTCGTCACGACCACGACGATCGGTTCCTCGACATTCCAGCTGCCGGGATGCGGATACCCCCATACCCGCATCGCCGTCTCCCCGCCGATCAGCTGGCCGCGGCGCAGACGGGGCGCAAGCGCGGCGACCCGCTCGAGCGGCGTTTCCGCGGCCTCGACCGAGCGCACTCCGCGGAAGGGACGGTCGAGGTCCCGTGCGCAGAGGCGGCCGCGACCGACACCGGCGGCCGCGCCCTGTTGCACCGTGAAGTGGCGGCCGAGTTCGTCGGGCAGGAGTATCCGATGGCGCATTCACTCAGGCTTGCTGATCCGATGCGCCATTCGGATCTCGTGATCGCAGGGATCCCGAAAGATGTGGATAAGTCGCGCCTGTGGATGACATCCGCGTGCAGGACGTCACCGTGGAGCGGGGCCAGTTCAGCATCGCGTGCGGCAGGCGGGGCCAGTTCAGCGTCGCGAAACCGCTTTTGGGATGCGTAACTGACCCCGCCTGGAGGGGGATGCGGAATTGACCCCGCCTGGAGGCGGGAGACGGGAGGGGGAAGCGGGGATGCGGAATTGACCCCGCCTGGAGGCGGGAGGTGGGAGGCGGGAGGGGCAAGCGGGGATGCGGAAGGGGGATGCGTAACTGACCCCGCCTGGAGGGGGAGGCGGGAGCCGGAAGCCGGGAGGTGGGAGGCGGGGATGCAGCGCCCGGCCTGCAGCGCCGGGCGGGCGGCCGATCAGAGCGCCGCGGCGATGAGCTCCAGAGTCTGGGCGCGGCCGGCTGCGGAGTCGCGCGGCTCGGATTCGTAGGCTCCCGCGACGGGCGACAGCATGACCTCGTCGACTCCCCACTTCGTCGCGAAGGCACGCACTTCTTCGGCGACGGAATCGCCCGTTCCGACGAACCAGCGCGAACGGGCGGCCTCGACGACCTGGTCGGTCGCGGCATCCGACTCGGCGGCCAGTGCCTCCTCGACCGTCTCCAGTGCGATCAGCGGCTTGTTCAGGCGCAGCCGCGACATCATGCGCAGCTGGGGGAGTGCGCGGGCCTCGGCCTCTTCCTGAGTGGGGGCTGCCACGACGTTGACCGTCAGGAAGGTGCGGGGCTCGGGGTGCTCCTCGCTCGGCTGGTATCCGGTGCGGTAGAGGTCGAGGGCGCGCTCGAGGCCCTGCCCCGAGAAGTGGTTCGCGAACACGTACGGCAGCCCGTGCGATGCCGCGAGCTGGGCGGAGTAGTCGCTCGACCCCAGCAGCCACACCTCGGGGCTGCCGGTGGCCGACGGCGTGGCATGCACGGTGTACTCCCCGCCGGAGGTGAAGCGCACCGTCGCGCCCTCGCCCGAGATGAGGGCCGCGATGTCCTGCACGTTGCGCGGGAACTGCTCGACATCGCTCGTCGTGCCCGATCCGCGAAGAAGCTGAGTGATCACGGGGTCGCTGCCGGGGGCCCGGCCGAGGCCGAGGTCGATGCGGCCGGGGGCGATGGCTTCGAGAGCGGCGAACTGCTCGGCGACGATCAGCGGAGCGTGGTTGGGCAGCATCACTCCGCCCGAGCCCAGACGGATCTGCGTCGTGCGCATCGCTGCGGCGGCGATCAGCACCGGGGGAGTGGTGGATGCCACGGCGGGCATGTTGTGGTGCTCGGCGAACCAGTAGCGGCGATAGCCGAGCCGGTCGGCGGTGGCCGCGAGGGACAGGGAGGCGGAGATCGCCTCGGCACTGGTCTGCCCGGTGCGAACCGGGACGAGGTCGAGAACGGAGAGCGCGGTGGAAGTCATCCCCGAATGCAACGGCGGGGGCGGGCGCGGCATTCCCGCCCGCCCCGTGGCCGATGAGTGTCAGGCCGCGACGAGCGCTGCGGATGCCGAGGGGGCGAGCCCCTCGGCGAGCATGCGGCGCGTGAGGCGGTGGCGGATGTGCCAGGCCGCGCTGAAGCTCTGCTCTGGCAGCTGCGCGAGGGCGGCGCGGTCGTCGGGGCCGAGTCCGTCGCGGGCTGCTTCGCGGAGCAGATCGTCACGCGTCGCCGGATACTCCATTCCGCGGAGGAACCGGTCGAGTGCAGGGGAGGTGTGCATGAAGGAGTCCTTTCCGGATGAGGGGAGAGGTGGGCCGGGCTGCACCCGGCCCACCATCGTCAGGCGCCGATCGTCAGACGGTGATTCCAGGTGCCGATCGTCAGGCGGTGATCGACTGCCTGTTGTCGCTCGATTCGACCTCGATCTTGCGGGGCTTCGCGCGCTCGCTGACAGGGATGATCACCGAGAGCACCCCGCTCTCGTACGAGGCGCTGATCGCGTCGAGGTCCACGCCGTCGCCGAGCGAGAACTGGCGGAGGAACGAGCCGGCCCCGCGTTCGCGGGCGAGCCAGCGGACGCCTTCGCGACCGTCGGCCGTGCGCTGCGCACGGATCGTGAGCTGTCCGCCGTCGAGGTCGACGTCGATGGACCCCGGATCGATTCCGGGAAGATCGGCGTGCAGGATGTACCTGTCACCGTCGCGGTAGAGGTCCACCGGCATGAGACGGGGTGCGCGGACGGAGTCCAGCACGCTCGCAGCGAAGCGGTCGAGCTGACTGAACGGATCGAAGGACATGGCCATGAGTGTCTCCTTTCGAGTGGCCCGGGTGGGCGATCAAGATGCAGATTATCTGCATCTATTGCTATAGATTTTTTATAGAACACCGCGAGATAGAATGCAAGTGCTGAGAAAGGGAGATGTCGATGGCTGAACGCGATTCGAGTACACCGCTGTACGGCATCGCCGTCGCAGCGCAGCTCAGCGGCGTCCCGGAGGCCAGTCTGCGGCTCTTCGAAGCCAAGGGTCTCGTCGCTCCCGCGCGCAGCGACGGCGGCACGCGCCGCTACAGCGACGACGATCTCGAGCGCATTCGCCGAGTGACGGGGCTGCGCGTCGAGGGCATCAACATCGTCGGCATCCGTCGGGTCCTCGATCTGGAAGACGAGAACGCCGGGCTCCGCGACGAGCTCGCCGACGACCGCGACTGATCTCGTGCCTCGGCTCGGGGGAACACCGTGCGACGTCGAGGGAGGGCAGTACTTTAAAGGCATGGATGCCGAGATCTTCTACGTGCTCGTCGGTGCTGTGATCGTGGCGGCGATCGCGCGATGGCGCGGCTGGCCGGCGCCGCTGCTCGTGACGGTGGTCGCGCTCGCGGCATCCTTCCTGCCGTTCGTCCCCGACGTCGAGATCGACGGTCACCTGCTGCTCAACCTCGTGCTGCCTCCCCTGCTGTACTCGGCCGCCCTCGACGTGTCGTTCGTGGGCTTCAAGCGCAGCCTGCCGCAGATCCGTCGGCTCGGGATCTGGCTCGTGCTGCTCACCGCACTCGCCGTCGGATTCATCGCCTGGTGGATCATGCCGTCTCTGACGCTGCCGGGGGCCCTGCTGCTGGGTGCGATCGTCGCGCCCCCTGACGCGGTCTCGGCCGCGGCGATCGGCCGCAAACTCGGGCTGCCCCGCCGCATCATGACGGTGCTGTCGGGGGAGAGCCTGATCAACGACGCGACCTCTCTCACGCTCTACCGGGTGTTCGCCGCGATCCTCGCCGGCGCCACGGTGTCGGTATGGGGCGGTGTCGGCCAGTTCCTTCTCGCGGTGGTGGTCGGCGTCGCGATCGGTCTCGTGTTCGGCATCCTGCTGCATCAGCTGCGCATGCGCGTCAACGACCCCGTCGTGATCGGGACGTTCGGGCTGCTCGCGCCCTTCGGCGCCTACGCGATCGCCGAGCACCTGCTCGGATCCGGAGTCCTGGCGGTCGTGGCGATGGGGCTGTACGTCGGATACAACTCCCCGCGCACCGACTACACGACCCGACAGCAGGAGAAGCCGCTGTGGCTGTCGGCTGACCTGCTGCTCGAGAGCTTCGTGTTCGCGTACATCGGTCTGCAGTTCCCGCGGGTGCTGCGCGACCTCGGCAGCGAGTCCGTCGAGCAGATCCTGCTGCTGTCCGCAGCCGTCCTGCTCGTCGTGCTCGTGGTGCGTCCGCTCTACATCTACCCGACCAGCGCCTGGGCGAACTTCCAAGACCGCAAACGCCTCCAGCGCTGGGACCGCGGGGTGCAATCCGGAGAGTTCGAGAAACGCCACGAGAAGTCCCGACGCTGGGGCCAGTTCACCGCCGACGAACTGCGCACGCACATCGTGCGCGAGCAGATGGCCGGCCTGCAGCTCACCTGGAAGGACAGCGCCGTGATCTCGTGGGCCGGGATGCGGGGCGTCGTCACCCTGGCGATCGCGCTCGCCGCGGCGGACCTCGCGACCCTCGACTCCGAGGCCTCGCACGCGATCGTGGTCGTGGCGTTCGTCGTCACCGTGGGCACGCTGCTGCTGCAGGGGCTGACGCTGCCGATGCTGATCCGTCGCCTCGGGATCGAGGGAGACGTCGACCATGAGGAGGACGAGCGCGCGCTCGCCGCCGTCAAGGAGAAGAGCCGCGAGGCGGGCAAGGCGTTCCTGGCCGAGAAGCGCGTCGAGTGGGAGCAGAAGTACGGCGAGGTCGACCTCAGCGTCTTCGACGCCTTCACCAAGCGCATGACCCGGGTCGAGCGGGACACCGACGAGGCGCAGCAGGTCGAGGATGCCGCGGCACGACCCTCGTACGACGACCTCGTGGCCCTGTCGCGCGGGTGGCTGCAGGTGCGCCGCGACATCCTGCTGGCCGAGCGTGACGCCGGCAACCTCGACGAGGAGCTCATGCGCGAGCTGATGACCGCGATGGATGCCGAGGAGCTGGCGCTCGACACCCGTGGTGCCACGCGGCAGCAGGGCCGCGCCTAGCCCCCGCTCAGGTTTCGAGCGCGTGCGCCGGCTGCGGCACCACCTGCCGCACGCACGAACGCCCCGCCCCGAGAAGGGGCGAGGCGCTCGGGTGCTGCAGGGTCAGCGGCTGCCGGCCGGTTCCTTCTCGGCGTCCGCGCTGCCGGAGGCATCCGCCTCGGGCGCGTCGGCGTCGGCGTCGGCGTCGTCGGAGTCGTCGGAGTCGTCGGCGAAGGGCAGGCCCTCGCGCGGGGCGTTGTAGAGCTCCTCGTCGAGGATGCCCTCGCGCTTGGCGACGATGGTCGGCACGAGCGCCTGCCCCGCGACGTTGACCGCGGTGCGGCCCATGTCGAGGATCGGGTCGATCGCGAGCAGCAGGCCGACACCCTCGAGCGGCAGGCCCAGGGTCGACAGCGTCAGCGTGAGCATGACTGTCGCGCCCGTGGTGCCGGCGGTGGCGGCGGAGCCGACGACCGAGACGAGCACGATCAGCAGGTACTGCACGAGGTTCAGCTCGATGCCGAAGAACTGGGCGACGAAGATCGCGGCGATGGCCGGGTAGATCGCGGCGCAGCCGTCCATCTTGGTCGTCGCGCCGAACGGCACGGCGAACGAGGCGTACGAGCGGGGCACGCCGAGGTTGCGTTCGGTGACGCGCTCGGTCAGGGGCAGGGTGCCGATCGACGAGCGGCTGACGAACGCGAGCTGCACGGCGGGCCACACACCCGAGAAGTACTGCGTGATCGAGAGGCCGTGGGTCTTGACGAGGATCGGGTAGACGACGAACAGCACCAGCGCGAGGCCGATGTAGACAGCGATCGCGAACCAGCCGAGCGAGGCGAGCTTCTCCCAGCCGTACTTGACGACCGCCGCGCCGATCAGACCGAAGGTGCCGAGCGGGGCGATGCGGATGATCCACCACAGCACTCGCTGGATGACCTTGAGCAGCGACTCGGTGAACGCGAGGAACGGCTCGGCCTTCTTGCCGGCCTTGAGTGCGGCGATGCCCACGGCGACCGCGATCACGATGATCTGCAGGATGTTGAAGTTCACGCTCGACGAGAACGTGCCCTCGGCGGCGCCGGGGTTGGTGCTGACGCTGAGACCGAGGAAGTTCTGCGGGATCAGACCGAGGAGGAAGTTCCACCACGTCCCGACCGTATAGGGGTCGCTCGGCTCGAGTCCGTCGCCGGCGCGCGCACCGGGCTGGATGACGAGGCCCAGCGTGATTCCGATGATCACGGCGATGAACGCGGTGATCGCGAACCACAGCAGGGTCTGACCGGCGAGGCGTGCGGCGTTCTGCACGCGCCGCAGGTTCGAGATGCTGGCGACGATGGCGGTGAAGATCAGCGGCACGACCGCGGTGCGCAGCAGCGTGACGTACGAGCTGCCGATCGTGTCGAGCGTGGCCGAGAGGCCGTTGGGGCTGTCTGCCGTGGCGCCCAGCTGGCGGGCGATCAGGCCGGCGGCGATGCCGAGGACGAGGGCCGCGAGGATCTGGAAGCCGAACGACGTCAGCAGCTTCCGGACGGGACCGCGGGTGTCTGGCGCCTTGGCGGCGCGGACGGTGGTGGTCATTGGATGGGGACTCCAGAATCGGTGCGCGCCGTGTGCGCGCTTCCGTCCACGCTAGGAGGCGGGCCGGAGTCCCGAGGCCGAGATGACGAAGGATGACGGATGCCGAAGCATCCGTCATCCTTCGACCTGCGAAGTGGTGGGCGTCAGCCCGCGCACTCCTGGAGGTTGTCCTGCAGGATCTTCGTCGTCAGGGCCTTGTCCGCTTCGCTGGACTGCTTGTCCTCGCCGTTGGCGAGGAACGTGAGCGTCTCGTTGCTGAGTTCGGAATCCACCAGGTAACCGGCGAAGCACTCGGAGGCGCCGTCGGGCAGCTCCTGGCCCTGCGAGGTGAAGAACTCGTCGAGGCCGTCGGCGACGTCGTCGGCACTGGGGCGGGTGGATCCGCCGCAGGCGGCGAGCGAGAAGGCGAGTGCCGCGATGGGCAGCGCCATGAGGAGGCGGGAAGTGGTGCGCGGGTTCCGGTCGTTGAGCTTCATGCGCTCAACGCTATCGGCTCACAGCGAATCCATAGAAGGGGTTGTGCCGATTCGTCTCCCGCTGGTAGCCGGTGTAGGCGTCCCTGGCATGGCACGATGTCCTCATGTTCATGGTGACGACGAACGACATCCCCGGCTACCGCATCACTCAGGTATTGGGGGAGGTCATGGGACTGACAGTGCGCTCGACCGACTTCGGGCAGGGCTTCGCCGCCGGGTTCCGCTCTCTCGGTGGCGGCGAGATCCCCGAGTACACCCAGGTCATGTACGAGGCGCGGCAGGTCGTGATGGGCCGCATGTGGGCCGAGGCGCAGCAGCGCGGCGGCAATGCGATCGTCGCGATGCGCTTCGACGCCGGATCGATCCAGAACTTCACCGAGATCTGCGCGTACGGCACGGCCGTGGTCGTCGAGCCTCTCGCCCCCGTCGCGCAGCCGCAGCCCCAGCCGCCCCAGCCCCCCCAGCCCCCGCAGCCTCCGGTCGCCTGAGGTCTTGCGCGGCCGGCCGCCGGTCCCGTCGCAGTTCGTGCCGCCTCCATCGTGTCCCGACGGCACGAAGTGCGACGGGAATCTCCACACAGCGGTCGGCGCCGGAGGTCAGGCGAGGACAAGCAGCTCGCCGACCTCGCAGTCGAGGGCGTCGCAGATCGCCCGCAGGGTCGAGTACCGGATGGCCCTGGCCCTGTCGTTCTTCAGCACCGACAGGTTCACGATGCTGACGCCCACACGGGCGCTCAGCTCGGTCAGGGTCATCCCTCGTGCTGCGAGCAGCTCGTCGAGACGGCAGTGGATGCCGGTGAACTCCTCGTCGTTCTCGGCCGGGCTCATACGAGTCCTTCCGTGTCGCGCTGCAGGCGATCGCCGATGGAGAAGACGGTGGTGATCAGTGCGATCACGAACGCTCCGAGGATGAACGTGAACGGCTCGACGCTGATCACCGCGTTGTCGATGCCGTTGTCGGTGATCCGTGCCACCGCCGCGTTCGCGAGCATGTTGTCGAAGAAGCGCACAGCGGCGAAGCCGATGAGGCCGGAGATGCCGGCGGTGGCGACGAGGGCCGTGTTGCGGCGGCTGAAGACTCGTCCGGTGAGCACGCTCCGGGCGAGCATGATCAGGCAGCCGATCACGATGACGATCGTGAGGATCTGTGCGACCTGGCCGATGATGCCCGGCACTGCGGCGATCGCCGGCAGCTCGGAGGCCGTGATCGTCGCGCTGTCGACGCCGCCGGGGATGCTGGCGCCGGTGCTCAGTGGCAGGTCGACCGGCGTCTTCGAGCTGACGAACTCGACGAGGACCGGCACATCGACGCCACGGGCGAGTTGGATGATCCTCATGATCGAGAACACAGTGATGTAGGCGGCGATCAGGGCTCCAGCGATGCAGAAGCCGATCAGGGCGCCGGAGTCACCGCGTGAGAGCGTGCGGTCTTTGGTCGAGGTCATCATCCACTCCTTATCGAGAGTCGTTATTACCGATAATCGTTAACATAACGACTGTCGATAACTGAGTCAACCCCGGCTGCGCGAGAGCGCCGTCACCGACCGTCACCGCGCTATGCCGACGGCGAACACGGGCATACAGCATCCGCGCGGTGGTTACTCTCGATGTACAGGCGCGGAGACCCGTCGAGGACTCAGCGCTTCGCCCCGTGCGAATAAGGAGTCACAGCATGTTCGAGAGATTCACGGACCGAGCCCGTCGAGTGGTCGTCCTCGCCCAAGAAGAGGCGAAGATGCTCAACCACAACTACATCGGCACTGAGCACATCCTGCTCGGCCTCATCCACGAGGGTGAGGGTGTCGCAGCCAAGGCGCTCGAAAGCCTCGGCATCTCGCTTGACGCCGTCCGCGAGCAGGTACAGGACATCATCGGCCAGGGTCAGCAGCAGCCGACCGGTCACATCCCGTTCACGCCGCGCGCCAAGAAGGTCCTCGAGCTGAGCCTCCGCGAGGCCCTCCAGCTCGGCCACAACTACATCGGCACCGAGCACATCCTGCTCGGCCTCATCCGCGAGGGTGAGGGCGTCGCCGCTCAGGTGCTCGTCAAGCTCGGCGCCGACCTGAACAAGGTCCGCCAGCAGGTGATCCAGCTCCTGTCGGGCGCACCCGGACGCGAGCCGGCAGCCGTCGGCGCGCAGTCGAACGACACCCCGAGCGCCCAGGGCGGCTCGCAGGTGCTCGACCAGTTCGGTCGCAACCTGACGCAGGCCGCACGCGACAACAAGCTCGACCCGGTCATCGGGCGCGAGAAGGAGATCGAGCGGGTCATGCAGATCCTGTCTCGCCGCTCCAAGAACAACCCCGTGCTGATCGGTGAGCCCGGCGTCGGCAAGACCGCCGTCGTCGAGGGTCTCGCCCAGGCGATCGTCAAGGGCGATGTGCCCGAGACGCTGAAGGACAAGCAGCTCTACTCGCTCGACCTCGGCTCTCTCATCGCCGGTTCCCGCTACCGCGGTGACTTCGAGGAGCGCCTGAAGAAGGTCACCAAGGAGATCCGCACGCGCGGCGACATCATCGTCTTCATCGACGAGATCCACACCCTCGTGGGTGCGGGTGCCGCCGAGGGCGCGATCGATGCGGCCAGCATCCTGAAGCCCCTCCTCGCCCGCGGTGAGCTCCAGACCATCGGCGCCACCACGCTCGACGAGTACCGCAAGCACTTCGAGAAGGATGCCGCTCTCGAGCGCCGCTTCCAGTCGATCCAGGTGAACGAGCCGAGCCTCCCTCACACGATCAACATCCTCAAGGGGCTGCGCGACCGGTACGAGGCGCACCACAAGGTGCAGATCACCGACGGCGCGATCGTCGCGGCATCGAACCTCGCCGACCGCTACGTCTCCGACCGGTTCCTGCCCGACAAGGCCATCGACCTGATCGACGAGGCCGGCGCACGCCTGCGCCTCAGCATCCTGTCGAGCCCGCCGGAGCTGCGCGAGTTCGACGAGAAGATCGCCAAGGTCCGCGAGCAGAAGGAAGTCGCGTCCGAGGACCAGGACTTCGAGAAGGCCGCATCGCTGCGCGACGAGGAGAAGAGCCTCCTCGCCGAGCGCCTGCGCCTTGAGAAGCAGTGGCGTTCGGGCGACGTCGCGACCGCTGCGGTCGTCGACGAGGGTCTGATCGCCGAGGTGCTCGCACAGGCCACCGGCATCCCGGTCTTCAAGCTGACGGAAGAGGAGTCCTCGCGACTCGTCTTCATGGAGAAGGCGCTGCACCAGCGCGTCATCGGTCAGGAAGAGGCCATCGCGGCGCTCTCGAAGACGATCCGTCGTCAGCGCGCCGGCCTCAAGGACCCGAAGCGTCCCTCCGGTTCGTTCATCTTCGCCGGCCCCACGGGTGTCGGAAAGACCGAGCTCGCCAAGGCGCTCGCCGAGTTCCTGTTCGACGACGAAGCCGCTCTCATCTCGCTCGACATGAGCGAGTTCGGTGAGAAGCAC
>Ga0308166_1004932_pt1 | contig 10435 bp, 9 predicted proteins | sample PhyCR2_2_FD_202137 | JGI IMG/M metagenome (GOLD analysis project Ga0308166, IMG submission 202137) | Phyllosphere microbial communities from UC Gill Tract Community Farm, Albany, California, United States - DLSLCC.R2 | ecosystem: Host-associated > Plants > Phyllosphere > Unclassified | place... | reverse complement strand
CGCACGAGCTGAAGTTTGGAGTCATTTAGCGCATAACTGGCAACCACCTCTTCGAATAGACGCTCGGCTTCCAAATGCTTCCCTAGGTTGCGAAGCGTTTTTGCATGATGGTGCTTAATTTCGGCGGTTTGCTTAGCACTGAGATCTACGATCGCTTCAAGATCGCTATAGGCTTGTAACACGCTGCCCAGCCATGCCACAGCAGCTACTTCCCCGGATGTTTGCCATAGGTAGCGTTCTCTAGCCTCAATAGTTTGGAGGACGACCAGGATGTCTACCTCATGCTGAGTTGCGCATAGCGATCTGAGCCTTCGCGCTTCATCCAGCGGGTCAGGTAACAAATGCACTGGAATGGCGCTGCCTGTCCAGGTCATAGCAACTGCATAGAGATATGCGGGGCGACGATCACCGTTCGCAACGTTGCTAGAGATTTTTCGTCGTAGCTGAGAGGCAATAAGTTGCAAACCATGGCCGTCATCGCGAATCTGCTGAAGAATAAAAGACTCGAGATGTCCGTCAATTTCTTTGGCCCTCTCATCAGTCAACCACTTGAGTGATTTCAGGGCTGCAAAGACGATGTCGTGAATGCGAAGTGATGCCGGGCTTTCGGGTGCAGTGAGACCATGAAGTTCGAAGGATCTCAAACGCAACCGCCCGACAACATGTTTGAAGAAGTCGCGATCACAATGGCTCTGCCCCGCCCATTGAAACAGGCACAGCTCCTCTTCAAGTACCGGTCTCAGTCGTCCGAGAATACGATCTGCGAGCAGTACACCATCTACAGGCAGCTTTGCGACATGAGTACAGTCATCGGCCAAGTCACTCCATGACACGCCTTCGCGGGCGGCAGTATTGAGTAGCGCCAAGCTCAACGGATGCCCACCCACAGAGCGCCATATGGTGTTGAACTGCTTTCGAGGCGGCGGTGCATCGAGCCCCCTTCCGAGTAGTGTGCGGGCCTGTTGGGCATCCATTGTAGGCATGACGTAGGCTCCAGATGATGGATTCTGCCGAGTAATCAAGATCCGTGAACCAGTTCCGCACAAATTGGCGAGCTGATTGACGGCGAGGCTAGGACTAGCATCATCCACGACGAGAAAAGTGCTGTTTTTACGCAGCAGGGCACTAACGTTCCGCTCTGCACCACCTCGACGAACGGGTACCGAAGACAGCCGCTCGACGCTGTCGATGTCTCGACCGCTCACCCAAAACCGGTAATGAAAGCGGTCCTCGATACGCAGCAAATACGCAGCGGCCGCTTGGGACTTTCCAATACCGCCAATACCGCTGATCTCGACGCACGCCTCAGTCTCAAGCCGACGGTCCAGCTCTTTGTTTACAACTTCGTTTTCAACATAGACCGGACTCAGTGGAGGCGCCTGCAAAGATGCCGGATGGTCATCGCGAATCTCCGCCAAGACTGGCAGATGCTTCGCCAAATCGTCGATCGCGTCGTCGCGGAGCATCAGCGTGTCAATGATGACCTCGGCGATGTACCGGCTGTCCATCAGGTGGAGACGTCTTCCAGACATACGATCCTCCTGAAGGGCCTTATCCACCATCGCCTCTATTACACCAGTCTCAGCGCGCTGCGAACTCAGCAGGTAAACATCTTTGGCACGTGGTGCAAGCGATAATGTATGGTCAAGATCGCCCCAGGGCTTTTGCATCGCGCCCGAAAAGTAGCCCTTCACGATCGACGCCTCGACGACGATGGTGCCGTCTTCGGAGACAGCATCCAACGCTCCCCCGACCGGGCTACCATTTACCGATGAACCTCGCTGTACCATACGGATATCAAGCATTCGCTCAACTAGAACCACTCCGAAACGCTCGAAGAGCGAACCTGGTGCCAAAGTGCCAAGCGAGTCAATCACGCGCTGTATCAGCAGATTACGTGTCAGGGAATTCATGAACGGTTCCGGCTAAAATCTGGGATGCAGACCAAAGGTCTATCAGTTGGTTAGCGACGCGTTACTTAACAACGGTTCAACCAATAGCCAAACATCGTGTGCAACGTCCAACGGCGACTGATCCCCATTGATGACATGACACCGTTCCGGGTTCTCGCGAGCAGTGGCCAGTAACCCGTTTCGGATAGCTGCGAAGTCCCTAGTCTTTTCTGTCGGATCGAGGTCGCCATTGCGCCGCTCCCGCCGATCCCTTGCGACTTCAATTGGAAGGTCGAGGATGATCGTTAAAGCTGGAAGTGTTGTCCCAACGATGACGTCACATGCCGCCCTGAACAACCGATGAAGATCCACATCAGACACCGCGACCTGAAACGCGTATGTCGAGTCAATAAACCGATCGGAGATAACCCATTGGCCTTTGGCCAACGCGGGCTGGATCACACTCCGCACATGGTCAAATCGCGCAGCACTTACCAATAGGAGCTGTTCTGCAGGAGCGAGGTGAAGGCCGGGATTGGTCAGAATTGCTCGGACGGCCGTGCCCAATTGGCCACCGTCCGGCTCTTTGGTCTGTAGTACTGATCGGCCGATACTCTTAAGATGCTCGACCAGCAACCTGACTTGCTCGGTCTTACCGCTACCGTCTATGCCTTCGAAGCTTATAAATGGCATGGCATCCTTTCCTTCAGAATTAAGCACATAGTGGTATTCAGTGAAGCGTTCAAATACAGTTGCGTTTATATCAGCAGGTATGCTAGAGCCTAAGAAGCGCGATCATGTCCTAGCGCGCCGGCAGTTATATCTTAACTATGGCGCATTGTCGCTGGCGACGATCCTAGATTCCATGGGGACCGAAACAGTTCTGGTACATGGCGAGCACACAGAGCCCGCCGAGGTGCTGCACAGACTATTCGAACAAGGCGTGCTACCGTCTCGATATCCGATAATGCTATCAATTCCCAGCTTCTACGCTCTTCCGTGGGCGCAGGAGTTCTGCCGCATCGCACGTAGTACAGATCCAGAAGCTAAGATAATTGTCGGTGGACGTTGGGTGGTTGGGCCAGATCCTGGCTGGTTACGTGAGAAACTACCCGAGGCAGATCTGCTTATCTCAGGGTTGGCAGAACCTCAAATCGCCAGCCTGCTCACTAGCGCGCCAGAGTTAAGGATCCTTCCAGCTCCGAGGCCAGATATCGCCCTGAATCATACGCTGGTATCAGGCTTTGAGCGTTATCAACCTAGCATTGAAGCCTCGCGCGGGTGTGGCATGGGATGCGCATTCTGCGAAGAGCGGGATATTCCTTTGGAAAAGCTCGGTGCTCCAGACCAGGTCGCCAGTGCTCTAGCAGCAGTTGTTGCTCAGTACAGCACTAGCGAGATCCGTCCCTATTTTCAATCTTCAATGTTCGTCCCCAACGTGAAATGGGGTACTGGCCTTGCGAACGCCTTTAAAGCTGCTGGTCTCAACATTCGCTGGCGTACGGAGAGCCGCGTCGATGTGCTTACGCCTGAGACTATTGCCTGTCTAGCCGAGGCAGGATTGAGGGTGCTTGATCTGGGGCTTGAGACAGCATCGCCTACCCAGATCCTGAACATGAACAAATCGCCACATCCGGACCGCTACCTAAAGAAAGCGTCTACGTTATTGAAAGCGTGTAAAGATCACGGAATCGCCACCAAGGTAAACATTTTGCTTTATGCCGGTGAGACGACAAAGACCTTTGATGAAACGCGCTCGTTTCTCGATGAGCATAAGAGCTCAATTGCAGGAGTATCGGTTGGTCCAGTCGTGGCTTATGGGCCGCCAAAGACCGCAGATATCCTTCTGCGCGATTGGTACAGAAGCGGTGCCACGCCTGTAGATCCGGACAGTGCGTACAAGTGCGGTATATCTATGATGCACCTAAGCCGTGACTTTGACGCTCACTCGGCTGAGTTCGCGTCGCTGGAACTGTCTAGGCGGTACATGGATACGGAAGCTTATTTCAATCTGAAAAGTTTTTCCTACTACCCACGTGATTACTCGCGTGCAGAATTTGATCGCGATGTTGCCGCAAGCGATGCCTCACAGTTGCCGTTTCGGACGTCCTGAAAATCGTTTACTAGGCCTTAAATATCAGCTTCTGTTCAACCGCTGCATAAGGATCGACCTCGGTTTCCTGAGTTTTGATGGATATGATCAAACCGTGGCGGCGATGATTGTTGACGCTGGCGTGATTTTGACCGTGGGTCAATTTGGCGTAGGCGTAAACAATCGGGCGCTTTCCATAGTTCTGGAACGAAGAAATACCTGATCCGAGTGGAACAACTGTCGGCCAATCGCAGACGCTATTAAGCATGGTATACGGCCCAAAGCCGTCACTCATTACGCTAAGCCAATGGCGTGGCTTGGAGCATCAGCTGCACGTCTTACGCTCCATATAGCTGGCCCTTGCGGATTGAATAGGGACGTTTTCGTCGGTTTCCAAGATCGCCTTGGCTATGCCGGTCACTTGCTCTTCATTAGGGTCTGACATCTGGCAGCTCACGCCCGATTTTTCTTCAACCGTCATGGCCAAGGTAGAAGATGGTGCTCCACCTTCATGCTATGGCCAGGCATACATGTGTGCGTGGAACTAAAGCGAATGGGCATCCCCGGTAACGATGGGCGGTCCTCTTCGGTGGTCAGCCCGAGGGTAGCTGTGCGTGACTTCATGACTTTGGCCAGCCCCCTACGTGCCCTGCCGTTGTCCCCGTTCATGACGTAGCCGATCATCATGGCCATCGGAAGGCCATTGGCATACTGACCTGTGACAAAGCGCATCATGCCCTCTTCGACATATGGGACACAGAGGTTACGTACGCGGGCTGCATAAGACACGTTTAGCCGCTTGCATTCATAAGCTAGGTAGACGTCTTCATCGTCACCCACTGTCAACACGAAGTCGATGCTGCTCGACAGGGATACGTTGCCGTTGGCGTCCTCGCCCAGTAGGACATATTGGTATGTGATTCTACCCGGCACTTTCTTCGTTCGCCTCAGAGCCTGAACGAGATGCTCGGTAATGTGATCCTCATGCGTCATCGCGTCCTTCTTAGCCTGTAAAGGTCTAATGCAGATCGGCCAGGCCGCTTCAATCGCTTCGGACATTTGCTCCCCAAGATCTCGGAAATGAGCAAGCCAAGCATCAGGACTACCCGCCAGCATGGTTCAGCCCCTCCTGCCCATGGCGGGCGGCAGCCGCTACGAACTCCGCAGCGATCTGCTCCGCGTCAGCCAATGCTGTGGATCGAAGCCAGTGCCGCAGCGCCGTGGGCTTCACTAAATACATGTCGCGGTCAACGACGAGACGCAGATCAGGTATCAGTTGTACGTTGCCAGGCAAATCGATGGGAAGCTTTGCGGCGATCGACTCGAGGAAGTCACTGAACTCGCCAGATGAGCCCTCAATATACGGCGCAGCCCCATCGCCGATTGTCAGCTTCAACACCGCAACATCGGAGGAGCGTGCTGCCAACGAAGCTTTGACAGGTACGCGAAAGTGCGGCGAGAGTGCATTGCACAACATGGCAGCGTAGGCCGCCCGCTGAGTCGAGCTGGCCTGCGCCCAAATGGACTGCAAGCCGGCGTTGCGTCTGGGCTGCATAGCCGGGATGACATGTTGAACCGTGTCTTCGACAATGGCCACATCACTGTCGTCGAGCCCGTAATACTCGAACACCAGACGGTCGATGTCACCCAGCACATCGCCTTGCGAAGATAGCAACTTCTTCGCGTTCGCCAGTTCTCTGTCGATCAGCGCCACCAACCCAATTTCTGCATTCAACGCCTTCGCAGGATCCGGCATGTTCTCAGGGTCATCGAACGGCAGCTTCAGTAATTCACCTTGGTGAACCTTGGCTCGATCGGCTCCCAGATTCGCAGTGTCGTGAAAATAGAACCAAGCCGCCAGACTGCTGTTCAGCACGGCCGTCAGCACCTTGGCTTTGCGTTCCTGACTAGGAGGCACGGTAATCGACTGAAGCGAATGCTGAAACACGACATCCTGTTTGCTGAATGCTGCCCGAACCCGTCCAACAGCCCGCTCCACTCCTTGCGGGATCAAGATATGAGGCCCAAAGAATCCAGCGTCAAACCCTGACCGGTGTACGATGGACGTGTCCCAAGTGTTGGTCTCTATAAATGACAGGGCGACTGCCCGGAACTGACGGGCATCTAGATAAGGTAGCCGGGTCACGATCTTAGCAGTGGTCGTTTGGTACTCAGGATCGTCCAGGCGGCTCTCTTTTGCCGGCTTGAATCCCTGCCCTATCACCCAGTGCTCGTCCCGGTTGAACTCAACTTTGGAGCGCTTGAAGGCTTTGAACTCCTGCACAAACGAACTCATAGGAGGGATCGTACGAAGGTATTGCAGCAGTCGCTCCTCAGGAGCCCGTGTCCACAAGCGACGCTTGAACGCGGTAGGATCCTCGGCGACCAGGTCGGCGCGAAACGTCAAACGATCGGCGCGTGACAGCGTCACTAGGCGCTTGAGTCGTAAGTTAAGGTCAGCCTTGGGAACCCAGTACTCAAAGCGGTAGGGAGCTTGCTCTTGCTTCTGAGGCCCATATAGCACGAAAGCGGTTGGCCGCTGCGCTCCATCAAAAAGCTGAAAGCAGAGATCAGACATGTTGATAATTCGGCGGATCCTGGACCGCTGCAGCAACATCCGGCGCGCGGCTTGGCTCTCGGTGTTGTGCAAGATTCCCATGGCAGGCAACAGAAATGCCACCAGGCCTGCTGGCTTGATCCCTTCTAAGGCCTTCCACACGAATCCCCATGCAATGTCTTTGGCTGGCGCGAGGTAGCCATTGGAGGTGGTCCAATTTTGCGCTGTTGTCAGCTGTCCGGTACGACCATTCCAAGGCGGATTACCGATGATCACGTCAAATGGGGGGGTATCCTTGACGCTGAAGAAGTCTGACCCGGGAAGTAGAGTCTTACCATACAGAGGCGGCAGCAATTTGCCGGCCTTGATGAGTTTGGGCAAGTCTGAAGGGCTCGATTGTTCGAGGAGGGCGATATACAGGGAAAAAGCCGTGACCCGCACTGCGGAAGAATTGATGTCTCCGCCATGGAGGCGATTCGCAATGGCTTTCAAGTCGGTCCACGTTGCATGTCGCTTTTTCTTGACCTGGCAATGGTGCTCGACCAGACGCTGGAACAACCGCACCAAGAAGATGCCAGATCCGCAGGCCGGATCGCAGTAGATGCCATGCGTCTTCTGCTCGTCGGACAGTTCGTCCCACAGTTGGTTGACTACGATATCGGCCAAGAACATCGGGGTATAAAATGCCCCGTCTGCGCTCTTCTTGTCCGCCTCTTCCTTCAGGAACCGGTCGTAAACCGCGCTAATGAGTCCGATCGACATGTAACGGAAGTCGTAGCCCCAGAACCGAAGCTGGCGGGTGGCCATGTTCTCGTGACCGCAGCGGAACCGCGTGAGCACGGCTAGATGCTCCGGCTTGAGCTTGGGTGGCAGAGCGTCTCCGGTCTCAAATGCGCAAGGGGCTTTGAAGAGGTTGCCGTTGAAAGCACCATGCAACCATGTGAATAGCACGTCAAAGAGCTCAGGGTCTCCGGACCCGAGCAACTCCAGCAGAGTGCCAAAGCGATCCTGTGATGCGGCACGAAATACGGCCTCACCGATGATTTGACGGTCCTCTAAGTAGGCTACGAACATGGTTTGCATCAGCAGCGCCTGAGAGGCATCTGTTCCAAGCTCGTTCTTGAGGCTGCGAAACGCCATCAGTAGGTTGGCCAGAAGAACGCTGTCAACCCGGTTGTCCGGATTGAAATAGCCGTCGTTCTCATACCAGAACCGCCCTGACTCTGCCGCGTCGAGTAACTCGCGCAGCTCTAAGGCATCGCTGAGAAGGGAGAGTGTCTTGACTAAGCGTGGGTCTTTATCCCGGTTCTCGTCGCTATGCAACGGGCGCTGCACGAGCGAGTACGCAGTCAATTCGTCGCTGCGAATGACGAGCAGCATGCTCATCAAACCTTGGTTCCACAGAATCCGATGAAGCTCGTCGATGCGCTCTATGGAAACGAGGGGATCGCTCAAGAAGGCGATTGTGGGAACGCCGTTGATACAGCTAACCGCCGATAGGCCCAATTCATCGAGTGTAAAGCGGATCGCCTCGGCATGCGCGCCTGCTGCGACCTTGCTGCCGGCCGCATAGAACTCGGGAGCCCGGCGCCGGTCGAGAGTCAGCGCCTTCGACCAGCGGGAATCAATGACCGCGTTCATGAGAGGAGTTTCCGCAGTTGCATCGGGGCCGTAATGCCGACCGATACCAAAGTGCCCAGATGCTCAGTCATTGATGGAACCCCAACGAGATCTGCTTGTCGCCTGCGAACCGGCCGCTTGCAGCGCCGCGCGGCCGCTTCTTGACGGGCTGTACTCGCGCTATGACAGGCTCGTAGTCGATATGGTGTGTGGACATTTCAGCGAGAAGACTGGCGATTAATGCGAGATGAACGGGAACTTCACCCGGCTTCTTATAGTTGGAAACCGAGTTGGGCTGCATACCTACGAGATCGGCAAAGCGCTTTACACTAAGCCCCGCACTGTTGAGCTCTGCCAGAAAATTGTCGTAGGTCATCGCGTGGTTTGATCATAATTTAATGAGACTTTGACACATAGAAACATGAGGTTCAATCAAAAAAGCCGGCCAGACTCACAACGGTTGGCACCAAGAATATTAAGCGGATTTTTGTGCTGGCTTCGGTGAGTGGTACCTGTCGAATTCCAGCAGGCGCCAGATAAAGATGATGCTTGAAATTTTTCGGGCTGCAGTGACGGAAAGGGGTTGAAGCTTTGGGGAGCGCTGCCGAACACCTAAGCCTGATTCTAGCGAAAAACGGCCGCTCCATGATCGTAATGCTGTTCACTTAAGTGGAGCAGCCTTACGATCCACAGGAAACCGGATCTTTGAAATTTTCACCGTCCTAGGTCTCGAAGGCCTTGGGCGGTGATCCAGAATCAATCCTCCAATACCTGCCCTCAACTCTGATAGCCGCCTCCCTGTCCCTGAAATCGGATTGGCTGCTGCCATTACGATCAGTTGGACCGCGATGTACTGACAGGCTGGTTTGAAGCGGATGTCCGAAGGGAGGCGACCCAATGCAACTGCCGCTTGACTGGCTTCCCGACGAACCACGTTGTAAGCCAGCAACAGTCCCCAGACTTCCTGATAGATCAAGTCGACTTTTTTGCTACGCAAGGTCACTGCGTTCTGCTGCTTTGAGCTTTTGATGTCTCTGAAGCCTAACTCGATTTCCCAGCGTTCCTGATAAAGCCGGGCAACGGCTTCGGTGCTGTAGGTGCTCGCCGGCAGTGATGTCATGACTGTCTTGAGTTTGCCTTGAATTTCATAGCTGACTTCGCGGGCCTCCCAATGTGTTGAGAGGGCCGGATTTCGGGCTCTGGCTTGCGGTGAGACCTTCATGCGCACCAGGCGATCGTGCGGGTTGTAACGAGCCACTTCCTCACAAACCGTGCCTTTTTTGGCTGGAATCAACCAGTGCCGATGTGCACCGGCTTTATTCAGATTCGACAGTAGTTCGGCGCCCCAGAACCCTTTATCGAATAACGTCACCGAGTGATCGGGAACCTGCTGCAAAAACTCGTCGGCCAAGCGCATTTCACTGCGTCGGTAAGGGCTCAATTGGGCATCCAGGATTACGTGCGAACGCACATTCATCAACGCCACCAAAGCGCAGCATGGGGAACGGAGTCTGGCGCTCGGTCCGGGTGTTTCCCGACCCGAAATGATCTCGAAGTTCGGGCGTATCCGGAGTACGCAAAAGCGCACCGTCCACTGCAAACACTTGCAGGCCCTGCCAAGCATCATCGGTATAACGCTCCGCGCCCCATTGATGACCTGTCTTGCGAAATAACCATTCAACAGGATCGGCACCGAGCCGCTTACACGCTTCGGTTACACCGCTTCGTGCTAATAGCTGGTCAGAGGCCAGCCCTTGGGCACAAATGTTCAAACGCCTGGCCACTTCGTGGACCGGCTCGTCACGAAACAGCGCCATGCCGAGTACCAGCCAAAGCACTTGATCGGCGGGCAAGCGACGTCGGCGAATGGTCGCCTGACTGGAGAGATCCAGTGCAGACGCTACCCACTCAACCGGAATATGTTGGGTAAAGGTACTCAGATCGCAGAAGTTAAAAAGATCGCCATGGTCGAGCAGGTCTTGCTGAACAGACATAAAAAATCCGATGCCAGAGGTCTGGCATCGGATTTTCAAGTAAGCCCTGCTGAGACTCAAATGCTTAAGTGAACAGCATTACGCTTTATAAGCGGGCCTTCTTTGCAATGGAGTCCTAATCCACAGGTTAGGTGAACCATCTATTTGTGAAAATGAGCAAATATTCTGGGATCCTACAGGGAGAGCAGCGGGGCACAAATTGAATTTTCGAGAGAATAAAAAAGGCCAATTCAATGAATTGGCCTTTTTGCGTTTGAGTCCGTCGATCATCTATTTGTGA
>Ga0308166_1004931_pt1 | contig 10435 bp, 8 predicted proteins | sample PhyCR2_2_FD_202137 | JGI IMG/M metagenome (GOLD analysis project Ga0308166, IMG submission 202137) | Phyllosphere microbial communities from UC Gill Tract Community Farm, Albany, California, United States - DLSLCC.R2 | ecosystem: Host-associated > Plants > Phyllosphere > Unclassified | place... | reverse complement strand
GCGTGGCGGCGGCCATCAGCTCGTACACGGCGATGGCCATGCCGATGCGGAAACCGGAGCCGCTCATGCCGATGAACTGCTCGGCGGAGATGTTGGACGCGATCAGCGAGGCGCCGATGGCCCACCAGGTGAGCGAGCCCTCGGCCAGGAAGTAGTCGTGCGAGGCGGATGTCGAGCTTGCCGATTTCTTGCGGCGGTACACCCACAGGCCGTAGCCGGCGACCACGACGAAATAGACGAGGAAGACAATAGTGTCGAGGCGGGAGATCAGGTTCATGAGGATTGTCTCGTATGGCGGGCGGCGTGGCCGTCCGCTGGTTGTTATATCGTCCGCCGACGCCGGCCCCGACCGCTGCGGGGGAACCGTCGTCGAGCTTCCAATTAACAAGAGATTATCGGAAACCTGAAAGAAATGCTATGGCAAAATGTGCCAACTGCGCACTTTTATAACATTACTGTTTGCGCAAACATCAACCTGAGCCCCGGAAAATGCAAGACGCCGCACGAGGCGGCGTCCGATCAGGCCGGGAAGCGGGCACGGCGCCGGGCGGCACCGTGCGCAAGGGTCACACCGCCAGCAACGCCGTACCCGTCGCGCCGCGGCGGCCGTGGTCGCCCAGCTTGAACACGCTGACCAGCTGGTCGAGCGCGGCGGCCTGTTCGTTCAGGCTCTGCGCGGCGTGCGCGGCCTGCTGTACGAGGCCGGCGTTCTGTTGGGTGACGGTGTCCATCTGCGCGATCGCCTGGTTGACCTGGCCGATGCCGTCGCTCTGCTCGCGGCCCGCGTGGCTGATCTCGACCATGAGGGCGTGCATGCGCTGCACGGTTTCCAGCACTTCGCGCATCGTCGAACCGGCTTCCGACACGAGGCCGGCGCCGCTTTCGACCTGCTGCACGGAGGCGCCGATCAGTTCCTTGATTTCCTTGGCGGCGGCGGCCGAGCGCTGGGCCAGCGTGCGCACTTCGCCCGCCACGACCGCGAAGCCGCGGCCCTGTTCGCCGGCGCGTGCCGCTTCCACCGCGGCGTTCAGTGCCAGGATGTTGGTCTGGAAGGCGATGCCGTCGATGACCGCGATGATGTCGACGATCTTCTGCGACGAGGCGTGGATCGAGCCCATCGTGTCGACGACGCGCGCGACGGCCGTGCTGCCCTGCTGGGCGACGCCGGCGGCCGTGTCGGCGAGGGCGTTGGCCTGGCTCGCGTGCTCGGCGTTGTTGCGCACGGTCGACGTCAGTTCTTCCATCGACGCGGCCGTCTGTTCCAGCGCGCTGGCCTGCTGCTCGGTGCGCGAGGACAGGTCCAGGTTGCCCGCCGCGATCTGCGTCGAGGCGCTCGAGATCGTGCCGGTGGCGCTGCGCACGTTGCCGACGATGTTCGCGAGATTCGCCTGCATCGCCTTCATCGCCGCCAGCAGGCTCGTGTCGTCGCCGGGACGCACGCGCACTTCCAGCGACAGGTCGCCGGCCGCGATGTGCTGCACGACCTTGGTCGCATAATCCGGCTCGCCGCCCAGGCGGCGCATCAGCCAGCGGGTGAGCAGGGTGGCGCCGGCCGCGCCCAGCAGCACGCTGCCGAGCACCAGGGCGACGATCAGCGTGCGCGAGCCCGTGTAGCGGCGCGTGCCCTCGGCGGCGGCCGCGCGGCCGCCTTCCGTATACATGTCCACGATCTTGTCGACGTGGCCGCGCAGGGCGACGATCAGCTTGTTCGATTCGCCGCGGATCAGCTTCTTGGCCAGCTCGCCGTCGCCGGCGCGCACGGCGGCGCGCAGCTTGGCGTCTTCCGCCATGTAGCGGTCCCACAGCGCGAGGAATTCCGCGTACGCCGCCTTTTCCTCCGGCGATTCGAGCAGTTTCGTGTACTCGTCCTGCATGCGGTGCAGGTCGTCCAGATCCTTGGCGATGACGCCGTCGTACTTGTCCATCTCGGCCGTGTCGGTCGAGATGATGTACTGCAGTTCGCGCGTGCGGACGCGGGCGATCTGCGACTTGATGTCCTCGATGACGCGGATGCCGGGCATCCAGTGCGTGGACAGGCGCAGCGACGTGTCGTTGACCTGGCCCAGTTCGTAGATCGAGATGAGGCCGACCAGCACGGTCAGCGCGAGAACGACGGTGAAGCTCGCGCCCAGCTTGCTCGCGAGGCGCAATCGGTTAAACCAGTTCATGGGAATGTGTGGATGAAACGTTGAGAGGATTGGTGATAATTGCCGTACATCAACAATGATAACCGACATTTTATGCGCACGTAAGACAAACATGCGGGCTGTGCATTCCATGCGACAACTCCATTGACACAAATGCATGCTGCCCAGCGGTAACGTGCGCAAGGTTGCATAAATGACAGCCTATACTTGCCCTGTCGTTCCAGATCGTGTGCCGCGCACCCGCGCCGCCCTTGTACCAACAACGTTTCGCTTCGTCGATGGCGCCACCGTTTTCACGTTCCGCGGTCCTGTTCGTCAAGTTGATCCTGCTGGGATTGCTGGGCGCGGCCGCCACCTGGATCGCCCTTGCGCGCTGGACGATGGCGCCGCGCAACGAGGTCGCGGCGCCGATCGCGCAGCCGATCCCGTTCAGCCACAAGCACCACGTCGCGGACGACGGTATCGATTGCCGCTATTGCCACACTGCAGTGGAAAACTCGGCCACGGCAGGCATGCCGTCCACGCAGGTCTGCCTCAGCTGCCACTCGCAGCTGTTCCTCGATTCGCCGCTGCTGGCGCCGCTGCACGAGAGCGCGCGCACGGGCAAGCCGATCCACTGGGTGCGCGTGCACGACCTGCCGGACTTCGTTTATTTCGAGCACGACATCCACGTGAACAAGGGTGTCGCCTGCATCGAATGCCACGGCCGTGTCGACCAGATGCCGATCACGTGGCGCACGGCGTCGCTGGACATGCAATGGTGCCTGCGCTGCCACCGCGACGCGCCGAACCACGTGCGGCCGCTGAACCAGGTGCTGTCGATGGCGCCGCAAAAGCCGCTGTCGCGGGAAGAGATCCGCCAGCTGGAGCGCCTGTACAAGCTGCGCGACGCGCAGAGCCTGACCAACTGTTCGACCTGCCACCGCTAGGCGCCGACGATGAAGAACCACGACCATCCCGTCATTCCCATTGCGCAGGACGAGCCTTCGCGGCGCCGCTTCCTGAAGCTGATGGCCGCGTCGGCGGCGCTGGCCGGCGCCGGCTGCAGCGGGCCGCCGGCCGAGCCGATCGTCCCGTACGTGACGATGCCGGAGCAGGGCGTGCCGGGCCTGCCGATGTTCTACGCCAGCGCGTTCGTACGGCGCGGCATTGCGCACGGGGTGCTGGTGGAATCGAACATGGGACGGCCGACGAAGGTCGAGGGCAACCCCGACCACCTCGTGAGCGGCGGCGCGACCGACGTGTTTGCGCAGGCGGCGATCCTGCAGATGTGGGACCCGGACCGCTCGCAGGCCGTGTTCCGCGGCGAGGAGATGGCGACGTGGGGCGCGTTCGAGGCGGCGCTGCAGGCGCGCCGGCCGCGCTTCGAAGCCGCTGGCGGCGCCGGCCTCGCGATCCTGACGGGCACCGTCACGTCGCCCACGCTGGCGCACCAGATGGAGGCGCTGCGGGCCCGCCTGCCGGCCGTGCGCTGGCACGCGTGGGATCCGCTGCACGACGACGGCGCGACGCAGGCCGCGCAGCTGGCGTTCGGCCGGCCGCTCGATCCGCTCTATCGGCTGGACCGGGCCCGCGTCGTGCTGGCGCTCGACGCCGATCTGTTCGGCGCCATGCCCGGCAGCCTGGCCCATGCACGGGCATTCACGACGCCGCGCCGCCTCGGGGCGCAGGCCGACGCCAACCGGCTGTACGTGCTGGAATCGACGCCGACGCTGACGGGCGCCTACGCCGACGCGCGCCTGGCGCGCACACCGCACGACGTCGAGGCGGCGCTGTGGCGTATCGCCGCGCGCCTCGGCGTGGGGCCGGATGCGGGCCGCGCGGCCGATGCCGCGCTGGACAAGTGGGAAGCGGCCGTCGCGAAGGCGCTGGATGGCGCGCGCGGCGCGGCGCTGGTGGCCGCCGGCCCGACCGTCAGCCCGGCCGGGCGCGCGCTCGCGTATGCGCTCACGCAGCGCCTGAATCCGGGCGGCGGCCCGCTCGCGTTCATCGAACCCGTCGAGCGCAGCCCGCTCGACCACGGCGCGTCGATCGGCGCGCTGGCCGACGCGATGCGCGCCGGCCAGGTCGACACGCTGCTGGTCCTCGACGCGAATCCCGCCTACGACGCCCCCGCCGACCTCGACTTCGCCGCGCTGCTGAAGCGTGTGCCGCTGAGCGCGCACCTGGGCCTGTACCGCGACGAGACGGCGCGGGCCGCCGGCTGGCATGTGCCGATGGCGCACGGCTTCGAGGCGTGGAGCGATGCGCGTGCGCACGACGGCACGGCATCCATCGTGCAGCCGCTGATCGCGCCGCTGTACGGCGGCCGGTCCGTGCACGAGATCCTGGCCGTCGTCGCGGGCGCCGGATCGCGCGACGGCCACGCGCTCGTGCGCGCGACGTGGCTCGGGCCGGAGGCGAACCCGCGCCGCAATCCGCCCGATCCGGGATCGGACATGGAAGCGGGGCGCAACCGGAACCGCGACGCGATGCAGAGCGACGCGATGCAGGGCGACGCGGCGGGTTCGGCGGCCGTCGCCGTCGACGGTTCGGCGGCCGGCGGCCACACCGGCGCCACGGCGGGCACCGACGCCGACCGGCTCTGGCGCGCCAGCCTGCGCCGTGGCATCGTCGAAGGCAGCGCCGCGCCGGCGGTAGCGACCGGCGCGGCGCGGCTGCCCGCACGGCCGCCGGCGGCGGCGGTTCCGGCCCTCGTCGCCCTGTTCGCGCCCGACCCGGCCGTGGACGGCGGCGCGTTCGCCAACAACGCGTGGCTGCAGGAACTGCCGCGGCCCCTGACGTCGCTCACATGGGACAACGCTGCGCTCATCGGTCCGGCGACGGCGGCGCGCGCGGGCTTGTCCAGCGGCGCCGTCGCGCGCCTGCGCGTGGACGGCCGCGCGATCGAGGCGCCGGTGCTGGTGGTCGACGGCCAGGCCGAAGGCGTCGTCACGCTGCCACTCGGTTACGGCCGGCGCGCGGCCGGATCGGTGGGCGAGGGCGTCGGCTTCGACGCCTACCGCCTGCGCACGCGCGCCGCGCTGGCGGCCCCGCCCGCAGTGACGTTGGAGCGCACGGGCCGCACGCACGACCTCGTGTTCCGCCAGCGCGAGGTCGACATGCAGGGCCGCGAGCCCGTCCACGTGGGCGCCGTGGGGGCATTGAAAGATGCCGCCCGGGCCGGGGCGACGCCCGCGCAGATGCGCGTGCGCGAGCTGGTGCGCGGCGACGACGGCCGGCCGGCGCCGCGCGAGCGCGAGGCGCCGGAACGCGAATCGATGTACCCGGAGCGCGACTACGACGGCTACAAATGGGGCATGGCGATCGATTTGAACGCGTGCATCGGCTGCGCGGCGTGCACGATCGCGTGCCAGGCCGAGAACAACATTCCGGTCGTCGGCAAGGAAGAGGTGGCGCGCGGGCGCAGCATGCACTGGATCCGCGTCGACCGCTACGTCGCCGGGCCGCGCACGCTGTTCCAGCCGGTGCCGTGCATGCACTGCGAGCATGCGCCGTGCGAGGAGGTATGTCCGGTCGGGGCCACGATGCACGACAGCGAAGGGCTGAACGTGCAGGTCTACAACCGCTGTATCGGTACGCGCTTCTGCTCGAACAACTGTCCCTATAAAGTCCGGCGCTTCAACTTCCTGCAGTACGCCAACCGCAAGACGGAAAGCATCAAGGCGCTGCAGAACCCGGAAGTGACGGTGCGCCGGCGCGGCGTGATGGAAAAGTGCAGCTACTGCCTGCAGCGCATCACGCGCGCCCGCGTCGAGGCCGAAAGGGCAGGACGGCGCATCGGCGACGGCGAGATGGTCACCGCCTGCCAGGCCGTCTGCCCGACGCGCGCGATCCGCTTCGGCGACCTGAACGACCCGGCCAGCGACGTCGTCGCCGCCAAGGCCTCGCCGCTCGACTACGATCTGCTGGAAGAGCTCAACACCCGGCCGCGCACGAGCTACCTGACGCGCGTGCTGAATCCCGATCCGGAGCTGGAATGAGTACGCCCGACACCAGAGCCAATGCGGACACCCTGCACTCGACGGGCAGCGACGTGCTGCGCCCCGGCTGGGGCTATGCGAGCGTCACCGACAAGATCGCCGGCATCGTCCTGACCGACCGTTTCGGCTGGCGCTGGTGGAGCGCGTTCCTGGCGGCGTCCGCCGGCGTGTTCGCGCTGATCGTCGCCGTCACGTGGCTGCTCGTGAAAGGCGTCGGCATCTGGGGCATCGACATGCCCGTCGCGTGGGGTTTCGCGATCGGCAATTTCGTCTGGTGGATCGGGATCGGCCACGCCGGCACGTTCATCTCCGCCGTCCTCCTGCTGCTGCGCCAGAAATGGCGCACGTCGATCAACCGCTTCGCCGAGGCGATGACGCTGTTCGCCGCGTCGATCGCCGGCCTGTTCCCGATCCTGCACTTGGGGCGGCCGTGGTTCTTCTACTGGCTGGTGCCGTACCCGAACGTGATGAACGTGTGGCCGCAGTGGCGCAGCCCGCTCGTGTGGGACTTCTTCGCCATCGCGACGTACCTGACCGTGTCGCTGCTGTTCTGGTACGTGGGCCTGATTCCTGACCTGGCGACGTTGCGCGACCGCGCCGGCCAGCGCGGCGAGCGCCGCCGCCAGGTCGCGTACGGCCTCCTGGCGCTCGGCTGGCGCGGCGAAGCGCGGCAATGGGCCCGGTTCGAGTGGGCGTATCTGCTGCTGGCTGGCCTCGCCACGCCGCTGGTCGTGTCCGTGCACACGATCGTGTCGCTCGACTTCGCCGTCGGCAATACGCCCGGCTACCACTCGACGATCTTCCCGCCATACTTCGTCGCCGGCGCGCTGTTCTCCGGCTTCGCGATGGTGCTGACCCTCGCGATCCCGCTGCGGCACGCGTTCGGCCTGCAGGACTTCATCACGGGCAGGCACCTGGCCAACGCGGCCAAGGTGCTGCTGGCCACTTGCTGGATGGTGAGCTACGGCTACCTGGCCGAGATCTTCACGGCGTTCTACAGCGGCGACGTGTACGAGCGCTACATGACCGTCAACCGCTTCGCCGGACCGTACGGGCCCTTGTACATCGCCATGCTGACGTGTAACGTGCTGGTGCCGCAGCTGTTCTGGTTCCGCAAGGTGCGCCACAACGTCGCGTGGCTGTTCGTGCTCAGCCTCGTCATCAACTGCGGCATGTGGATGGAGCGCTTCCTCATCGTCGTCACGTCGCTGCACCGCGACTACCTGCCCTCAAGCTGGGGCATGTTTTATCCGACGCGCTGGGACTGGCTCACGCTGTTCGGCTCGATCGCGCTGTTCGTCTGGCTGTTCCTGCTGTTCGTGCGCTTCCTGCCGCTGATCTCCATCGCCGAGATGCGCGAGCTGGTGCGCGAGAACGCGAAGGGGGAGGCATGAAGCGTCCGCCGCCGCCGATGTACGGCCTGCTGGCCGAATTCCCCGACGCCGACGCGCTGTGCGCGGCGGCGCGCCACGTGCGCGCGCGCGGCTACACGCAGGTGGAGGCCTATGCGCCGTTCGCCGTCGAAGGCCTGCCCGAGATCATCGGCGCCGACAAGGGCCCGATCGCTCCGCTCACCCTGCTGGGCGGGATCCTCGGCGGCGCGGCCACGTATTTCCTGCAGTGGTATGCCGCGGTCGTCGACTACCCGCTCAACATCGGCGGGCGCCCGCTGCACAGCTGGCCCGCGTTCATCCCGGCCACGTTCGAGATCACGATCCTGGGCGCCGCGGCCGCCGCCGTCATCGCGATGTTCGTGCTGAACGGCCTGCCGCAGCTGTACCACCCGCTGTTCGAGGTCGAGGAATTCGAACTGGCCACGCGCAACCGCTTTTTCCTGTGCCTGCCGGCGCGCGACCCGGTGTTCGCACCAGGCGTCGCGCGCGACCTCCTGGCCGAATTGCAGCCCTTGCTGCTGCGCGAGGTGCCGGGATGAAGCCGATCGTTGTCGTCACGATGGCCGCGAGCGTCCTGGCCCTGGCCGGCTGCGAGAAGGCGAAGCAGGACATGTACGACCAGCCGCGCTACAAGACCTATGCCCCGAGCCCGCTGTTCGAGGACGGCGCGTCCGCGCGGCCGCCGGTCGCCGGCACGGAGCCGCGCGCCCGCGGCGCGTTCGCCGACAGTTCCGGCGGCCGCAAGGGCGTCGACCTCGTGCGGCGCGACGCGCAGGCCGAGGATGCGCAAACGCTGCCGTATCCCGTCGACATGACGTTATTGAAACGTGGCCAGGACCGCTACATGATCTATTGCATGCCCTGTCACAGCCCGGCCGGCGACGGCGACGGGCTCGTCGTGCGGCGCGGCTTCCCGCCGCCGCCCACGTACCACCAGGACCGGCTGCGCAACGCGCCGGACCGCCACCTCTACGACGTCATCGCCAAGGGCTACGGCGTGATGGTGCCGTACGGCGACCGCGTCGAACCGGCCGACCGCTGGGCCATCGTCGCCTACATCCGCGCGCTGCAATTGAGCCAGCATGCGCAGGCCGCGGCGCTGCCGGCGGAGGTGCGCGCGCGGCTCGACCGGGCCGACGCTGCGGCCGCGGTGCCGGCGGGGCGTTCCGGACTCGCGCAGCGTGCCGAAGGTGCGGGATTGGCGGACTCGGGGCAGGCCCGCGTCGACGGTGCGCCGGCTGGCGGCAGGCCGCACGGCGGAGGCCGCCCGTGACCGCGCGCAAAAACACCGTCGTCCCGGCCGGCGCCGCGGCCGCGCTGTTGCTCGCCGCCGCGCTGGCCGGCTGGCGCCTCGACCTGCGTGCGCTGCTGGCGAGCTACCTCGCGGCGTGGTGGTTCGTGGTCGGCGCGCTGCTCGGGGGCCTGGCCAACGTGTGGCTGCACGCGCTGACGGGCGGCGCGTGGGGCGAGGCGATCCGCGCGCCGCTGCTGCGCGCCGCGCGCTGGCTGCCGCTGGCCTGCATCCTGTTCCTGCCCGTGCTGCTCGGCGCGCCGCTGCTGTACGGATGGCAGCACGGCGTGCCGGGCACGCCGGACGCCGCGTTCCGCCACGCGTGGCTGAATCCCACGTTCTTCACGGTGCGCAGCGTCGTCTACCTGCTGCTGTGGAGCGGGCTGGCGCTCATCGAGACGCGCGCCCGCACCCGTTCGCCGGCGCGCGCGGCGGCGTCCCTGCTCGTCTACGGCTTTTCCGTCAGCCTCGCCGCGGTCGACTGGATCATGTCGCTGCAGCCGGAATGGTATTCGAGCGTGTTCGGCTGGCTCACCGGCACGGGCCAGATGCTGACGGGGCTCGCGCTCGCCGTGCTGCTGATCGACCGCGGCGCCGCGCGCGCCCGGCTGCCCGACCTCGGCAACCTCCTGATGATGTACGTGCTGACCTGGGCCTACCTCGCGTACGTGCAGTTCCTGATCATCTGGGCCGCCGACCTGCCGCATGAAATTTCCTGGTACCTGCGCCGCAGCGCGCCCGGCTGGCAGGCGGTGGCGTGGGCGCTGCTGGTCGGCCATTTCGCCGGGCCGCTGCTGATCCTGCTGTCGCGCCATGCGAAGGCGGCGCCGGCGCTCATGGGTGGGCTGGCCGGCGCGCTGCTGGCGGCGCACCTGCTCGACTGTTGGTGGCTCGTGCTGCCGTCGGTGCGGCACCTGACGCGCCATGCGCTGTGGCTTGCGCCGCTCGTCGCCGCGGCGTTCGCGCTGCTGGCGTGGCTGGCGTTGTCCCGCAATCGAAAGGAGGGGGTGCATGTCTGACTACACGGGCGGCGATCTCGATTTGCGCGGGCTGCGCCGCGGCGCGTTCGTCATCGTCGCCGCGATCGCGTGCGCGCTGGTCGCGGCCGCGCTGATGCTGCGCGCACGCGCAGGGGCGTCGAACACGCCGCCGCGGCCGTTCGATGGCGCCAGGCCGCTGCTGCAGAGCGCGCCGCAGCTTGAGCGCGTCGACTATTTTGCGGAAAAGCGCCGCATCACCGAAGGCTACGGCTGGGTCGACCGCCAGGCCGGCATCGCGCGCATTCCCGTCGACCAGGCGATGGCGCTGCTGGCGGCGCGCGGGACGACGGGGCCGGCGGGCGCGGGACAGCCGGCGCCGGTCGCACCGGGCGTCACGGGCAAGGCGCCGCCGCTGCTGGGGCCGGGCCGGATGGAGGCGCGATGAGGCGCGGCGTCACGATCCCGGCCGGGCCGCGACGCGGCGCGATGCGGTCCGTTGCCGCGGCCCGGCCCCTGCCGCACGCCGGTGCGATCCGGTTCGCCGCCGTTGCCGCGGCCCGGCCGCGCGGACCGGCCATGCGGACCTCCGCGGCGGTCCTGACGCTGTGCGCGTGGCTGCTGGCGGCGTCGCCGGCGGGCG
>Ga0308166_1004929_pt1 | contig 10437 bp, 5 predicted proteins | sample PhyCR2_2_FD_202137 | JGI IMG/M metagenome (GOLD analysis project Ga0308166, IMG submission 202137) | Phyllosphere microbial communities from UC Gill Tract Community Farm, Albany, California, United States - DLSLCC.R2 | ecosystem: Host-associated > Plants > Phyllosphere > Unclassified | place... | reverse complement strand
CGTAGACCCCTAGAATCCGCTCGGTACTACTTGTTCTTCCTCCGCAGCGAGCCAAACATGATTAGCCAAAGGACAAAACCCGAGAGACCAGCCAACCAATTTCGCGAAAACGCACCTATGGATTCGGGAAGGTTTACCAAAGCAAGCGACAGTATCAGAAGAAGAGCCAACACGATTAGAGAATGAGGCCTAGTCACGAATTCCACGGACCAATCAGTAATCCGGCAATGAAAAAGAATCCTCCAGTCGCGACTGCACAGTCGAAAGGTCTCTTGCCACACCATTCGTTGAGACTCTTATAGGTACGTGTATCTACTACTCTGTTCATTTTTCCGTCGTTACGGCGTAGTACCAGATACGCTCCTTTGCACGGATTCGTGCCTGATTTGAAGTTCACCCAGATATTTCTGGAATATACTTTTCCCGTCGCGGAACATGTTCTCTGCCAACCTGCAACCGCAGCGCATGCTGGGTTCGCGACAACTGGCCCCGAATCAACGGCAGCGGTCGAACTTTCCGCTAAGTCAACCGCAGTAGTTTCAGGAGTGAACGAACAAGGCGTCGTCGCAGCAGGTAACCCAACACTCTTAACAGATTCGACCGCTTGCACTGGTACCGCTACTAACGAGAACAAAACCGCATACGTCGCGATAATTGCCGTCAAGCGCACTGTTATTTTCTTCAAAAAATCTCCATCGACATTGCGAGTGTCGAATATTACACACCAGATGTTATCGCATCTATTAGTTTCCGACAAGGACATTTTTCAACCTAGCGAAAGAGCAATCGCCGCTAGGACTGCCGCTTGATACCTCCCTAGAGAGCCTTCGATGCCCTTTCAGAGTCAACAAACCACCACAATCTGGCGAAATTGCGGCAACGATAGATGCAACTTTCTAAATTGCGCGAGTTGCTTGGACGGATTTCGCCGCCGTGGCTGAGCCAAGCAGCCAGCAATGCAGGAGAAGGAAGAAGATTACCGACCACGAACCGGTAGGCGGACTTTTTGGACTTGGATGACCGGATACGCAAAGCTGCGCGGTTTATCTCTGGCGAGGTAGGCCAGCGCACGAGGCGCACCTCTTGTACCGCGATTGTCTTCAGCGAACTATTTGGCTGAACGTTCTCAGCGAACTTCCATTCCCCTAGTGCCAGTCCGAAAATGCTGGCGTGTATTTCGTCCGGAACGACGATGAAGAATATGACGTCCGACACGTTTTTTGACTCATTGAAGTAACCACCGCAGACAGATTGCGCGCCCTATAGTAATGTCACATTTCAGGCGCCACAATTCGAAACTCACGTTCCACTTAAGCCAACGGGAGCAGTACATGTCGCAACCAATTGATGCCCGAGATCTCCGCGATACCAATGCCGCAAATCCGGTGACGACACCCGCACAGTTCCGCCAAGAACTGTTACGTCACCTGCAGTACACAGTCGGTAAGAGTCCGCAACAAGCTTCACTCTTCGACTGGCGGATGGCCCTGTCCCACACGGTCCGTGACTACGCGGTGGATCCTTGGTTTGGTGCGACCCGCCGCACCTGGGACGAAGACCGCAAACGGGTCTACTACCTGTCGATGGAATTTCTGATCGGCCGACTGCTTGAAGACCAAGCAATCAACCTGGGACTACGCGATGTCATGGTTCAGACACTTGCGGAATTCGGTTTGAGCTTTGATGAAGTGGCCGCGGGCGAACCTGATGCGGCATTGGGCAATGGTGGGTTGGGTCGTTTGGCTGCCTGCTATCTGGAATCCATGGCCACCATGGGCTGTCCGGCGTACGGCTACGGCCTGCGCTACGAACATGGACTGTTCCGCCAGCACTTTGAAAACGGGCGGCAAATCGAAACCCCAGAAAACTGGCTGGCTACCGACAACCCGTGGGACTTCACACGCCCTGAAGCCGCCTACCCAGTGGGCTTTGGCGGCGAACTCTCCGAACACGACGGCGCCTCAATCTGGTCACCAAACTCCAAGGTGCTCGCCTCCGCCCACGACACACCAGTGGTTGGTTACGGCGGACAGTGGGCCAATACCCTGCGCCTCTGGGCGGCCATGCCAAGCGCCGACCTCTTTGACCTGAACCGCTTTAACGCCGGCGACTTTGCTGCTGCATCCGAGCCCGAGGCATTGGCGCGAAGCTTGAGCCGAGTGCTCTACCCGAACGACACCACCGAAGGCGGCAAGGAGCTACGGCTCTCCCAGGAATACTTCCTGACCTCCGCCTCCGTGCAGGACATCCTGCGCCGCCACCTCGCCACGCATCAGGATTTGCTCAAGCTCCCGGAGTTTGTTGCCATCCAGATGAACGACACCCACCCAGCGATAGCCGGCCCGGAACTGATCCGCCTGCTGGTGGACGAGCACGGCGTGAACTTCGATTCGGCAGTGAAGACTGCCACCGAAGTTTTGGGCTACACCAACCACACGTTGCTGCCCGAGGCCCTGGAGCGCTGGAGTGTGGGCTTGATGCGCAAGGTGCTTCCACGCCACTTGCAGATCATCGAAACGTTGGACACCCAGTTTGTTGAACTGCAGGGATCATCCCCGGACCCAGTGCGCCTGATCAGCCACGACCAGGTCAGCATGGGCGACCTGGCCTTCGCCACCAGCCACAAGGTGAACGGCGTTTCGGCGCTGCATACCGAACTGGTCAGCAAGGACCTGTTCCCGGTACACAACGCCCTGCACCCCGGGCGCATCGTGAACATCACCAACGGCATCACTCCGCGTCGCTGGCTTAAGCTAGCCAACCCATCATTGGCTGCGTTGATTACCGATACTATTGGCGCCGGTTGGGAAACCGACCTGGAACGACTTCGTGATCTGGAGCCTTACGTCGAGGATCCAGCCTTCCGCGCCGCCTTCGGCCGTAGCAAGCTTCAAGCCAAGGAACATTTCACCGGCTGGCTCGCCAAGGAACACGGCATCGAATTGCCTGCCGATGCCTTGTACGACGCCCAGGTGAAGCGACTGCACGAGTACAAGCGTCAGCTGCTGAACATCTTGTGGACCATTGCGCACTGGCAGCGGATCAAGCGCGACCCGCAGGCCAATTGGGTCCCGCGTGTCAAGATCTTCGGCGGCAAGGCAGCCCCGAGCTACCACATGGCCAAATTGATCATTCAGCTGATCAACGACGTTGCCGAGGTTATTAACAACGACCCTGAGACCTCGCACCTGTTACGCGTGGTGTACCCAGCAAACTACGGCGTCTCGATGGCTGAGAAACTGATCCCGGCCGCGGATCTGTCCGAACAGATTTCCACGGCCGGCATGGAAGCCTCTGGCACCGGCAACATGAAGTTTGCGCTTAACGGTGCGCTGACCATCGGTACCCTGGACGGGGCGAACGTTGAGATCCGTGAGCACGTGGGAGAAGAAAACTTCTTCCTCTTTGGGCTCACTACCGAACAGGTCGCCGAACGCCGGGCTCAACCCGATCACTCACGCACCGCTCTGGAAGCCAGCCAAACCCTGCGCGATGTGCTTCAGGCTATTGCCGAGGGCACCTTCAGCCCCGAGGATCACCATCGTTATGACGGGCTGCTCGACTCGATGTGGAACAGTGACTGGTTCTTGGTGGCCTCAGACTTTGAGGACTACGACCGGGCGCAGGGTGAGGTGGCCACTTGCTACGCCGATCCTGAACGCTGGCAGCGCATGGCGATCCTGAACATCGCCCGTATGGGGTATTTCAGCTCTGACCGCTCAATTCGCGAATATATGACGCAAATTTGGGACGTGGAATCCGCACTTTAGGCCGCGCCTCCACGACACGATGAGTAATACTGTCGTGACCTGCGTCATCTTGAATTGAGCGTGCTCTCAGTGTGTTTGGATGAGAGCAATTGAATCGACTAGGAGTCCCAGTGACTAACGAAGGCAAGAGTCTTTCGGTGCTCGACGTGCAACAGGTTCACCTGTTGGCGCAGGGTCGGCACCCGGACCCGTTTGCGATGCTCGGTCCCACCGAAGATGGCAAGCAGGTTCGGGTGCGCATTCCCGGGGCTGAGCAACTGTGGTTGTTTAACGCCACCGACGAAGTGCAGCTGAAGGCACACCCTAGCGATCCGGCGCTGTTCACCGGGCCAGCCTTGCCGTACTACCGTTTGCGCATCCATTGGCCCTCGGGCTACGTGGAGGAACGCGAGGACGCTTACCGCTTTGGCCCGGTGTTAGGCCAATTTGATGAACATCTAATTGGGCAAGGTGAGCACCATGGCCTGTGGAAGACGCTCGGCGCGCACCTGATCACCCACGAGCAAGTGCCCGGTGTGCACTTTGCCCTCTGGGCACCCAACGCTGCCCGAGTCTCCGTGGTCGGCGACTTCAACTCCTGGAACGGCACCGTCCACCCGATGCGTTTGCGTGGGGCCACCGGCGTCTGGGAACTCTTCCTACCCGGGCTTAATGAGGGCACGGTGTACAAGTACGAGCTACTTGGCCAGGACGGGCAAGTGCTGCCTTTAAAGGCCGATCCGGTCGGCTTCGGCTCCGAGCATCCGCCCGCCACCGGTTCAGTGGTTCGCACCCTTGGCGCCCATGATTGGAACGATGAACAATGGGTCGCCCGGCGCGAGTCGATCAACGCGGTTGATGCCCCGATCAGCATCTATGAGGTGCATTTAGGTTCGTGGCGTCGCGATGGCAACACCAATAAGTCACTAAGCTACTTGCAGCTGGCAACACAACTTGTGGACTATGTGGCGGACCTGGGCTTCACCCACATCGAGGTGCTGCCGGTAAGCGAACATCCCTTTGACGGGTCCTGGGGCTACCAGCCGGTCGGGTTATTCGCCCCCACCGTCCGTTACGGCACGCCGCAGGAGTTCGCGGCATTTGTTGATGCCGCCCACGCCCGCGGGCTCGGGGTCATTGCCGACTGGGTACCCGGGCACTTCCCCACCGACCAGCACGGACTGGGCCGATTTGATGGCACCGCACTGTACGAACACCTCGATCCGCGTGAAGGGTTCCATCCGGACTGGAACACGCTGATCTATAACTACGGCCGCCCAGAAGTGCGCAATTTCCTGGTGGCCAACGCGCTGTACTGGCTTGATGAGTACCACCTCGACGGGTTACGCGTAGACGCGGTCGCATCGATGATCAACCGCGACTACTCGCGTAAGGACGGCGAGTGGATTGCCAATAAGGACGGCGGCAACGAAAACTATGAGGCGCTCGAATTCCTGAAGCAGACCAATGTGGCCAGCTACGGACAACATCCAGGCATCACGATGATCGCTGAAGACTCCACCTCCTACCCCGGAGTCACCCGCCCGGTGGATGCCGGCGGCCTGGGCTTTGGTTACAAGTGGAATCTGGGCTGGATGAACGATTCGCTGGAGTACTTCGGCAAGGATCCGGTCTATCGCAAACATCATCACAACCAGCTGACCTTTGGCATCACCTACGCCTTCAGCGAGAACTTCCTGCTGCCCATCAGCCATGATGAGGTGGTGCACGGCAAGGGTTCGATGTACTCGCGGATGCCCGGAAACCACGCCGACAAACTTGGCAATCTCAAGGCCTTCTACGGCTACATGTGGGGCTACCCGGGCAAAAAGCTCTTGTTCATGGGCCAAGAGTTCGGGCAGCGCAGCGAATGGAACTTCCAGGGGCAACTCGAGTGGGATGCGCTTGACGATCCCGGTCATGCTGGGGTGCTCTCCCTAGTACGCGATTTGAATAAGCTCTACCGCGAGCAACCCGCCCTGCATCGGCGCGATACAAGTGCCGAAGGGTTCCAATGGCTGCTGGTCGACGACGTTGAACACCAGGTGTTCGCATGGCTGCGCCGCGGCGAGCCAGGCGACGCGCACGTAGTTGTCGTCGTGAACCTCACCCCGGTTGATCGCACCGGTTTCCGTATCGGATTCCCGGTGGCCGGACGCTGGGTTGAGGCCCTCAATACCGATTCCGAGAGCTACCACGGGGCCAACCGCGGCCACGGCGGGGCGATCGAAACCGAAGCCGTCCCCGCGGGCGGCGAAGCACAATCCGCACTACTCACACTCCCACCTTTATCGGCAATCTATTTTGTGGAGGAACGCTCATGAATTCAGCACCTGATACTCGTCACCTGACCGGTGCACCACCGCGCCTTTCCAGCCAGGCGATGGCCTTCGTTCTTGCCGGTGGCCGTGGAAGCCGGCTCGAAGAGCTCACCGACCGCCGGGCCAAACCGGCGGTCCACTTTGGTGGCAACTCGCGGATTATCGACTTCCCGCTGTCCAACGCCCTAAATTCTGGGGTACGTAAAATGGCGGTGGCCACCCAGTACAAGGCACACTCGCTGATCCGCCACATGCAGCGTGGCTGGGGCTTTTTCCGTTCCGAACGCAACGAGTACCTGGATATCCTGCCAGCCAGCCAGCGCGTGCAGGAAAACAAGTGGTACCTGGGCACCGCGGATGCGGTCACCCAGAATATCGATATTGTTGATGACTACGACGTCGAGTACGTGATCATCTTGGCCGGTGACCACGTATACAAGATGGACTACGAGGTCATGCTGCACCAGCATGTGAATACCAAAGCCGACGTGACAGTCGGCTGCCTAACGGTGCCACGCGAGGAGGCTACCGGCTTTGGCGTGATGCATGTTAATCGCAATGGGCGCATCGTGGACTTCCTCGAAAAGCCGGCTAATCCTCCGGGCATGCCGGAGAATCCAGATATGGCACTGGCTTCCATGGGCATCTACGTGTTCAACTGGAAATTCCTGCGCGAATTGTTGCTCAACGACGCCGAAGATCCAAGCTCAAGCCACGATTTTGGCCACGATTTGATTCCCTCTGTGGTGCGCAACGGCAGTGCGTACGCCCACAAGTTCACCGATTCTTGCGTCATGGGCGGACTGGAAACCGAGCCGTACTGGCGCGACGTCGGTACTATCGATTCCTTCTGGCAGGCGAATCTGGATCTCACCAAGGTCGTCCCTTCGCTGGATCTTTACGACAACACCTGGCCCATCTGGACCTACGCCGAGTTGACCCCGCCTGCAAAATTCATCCACGACGATGAAGCGCGACGTGGGCAAGCCATCGAGTCGCTCATCTCTGGAAATTGCATCCTTTCCGGGGCCGATGTTCACCGTTCGCTGTTGTTTACCGGAAACCGAGCGCACTCCTTCTCGAAGCTGGATCAAGTGGTCTCCCTGCCAAACGTCGATGTGGGCCGCAACGCCGATCTGACCAAATGTGTGATCGACAGCCGGGTGCACATTCCTGAGGGTCTGGTCGTTGGCCAGGATCCGGTCGAGGATTCAAAATGGTTCCGTCGCACAGATTCCGGGGTTGTGCTGATCACCCAGCCGATGCTCGACCGCCGTGCTGCAGTGCTCGACGGGGCCTTGAAATTGAGCCCAGAGCAACTGAAGGGAGAATAAGAACCGATGGCTCAACGACAACGCCGTGTGCTGTCTGTTGCTTCCGAATGTGCACCGCTGGTCAAAACCGGCGGTCTGGCCGATGTAGTTGGCGCCCTGCCCGCTGCCCTACTACCGCTGGGATGGCGCACCCGCATCTTGATGCCCGCTTATCCTGGCGTGCTGGAGCAGGTAGGGCGTACCCGACGAATTTGGCGAGAAGAGAACCTTTTTGGCGGCCCAGCCTCAGTCCGGACCGGTCGCTACGAAGGCCTAGACCTGCTGTTGCTGGATGCGCCGCATCTCTTTGACCGGCCCGGCGGACCGTACGTGGTTGATGGGCACGACCATCACGATAACCATGTACGTTTTGCCACACTGTCTTGGGTGGCTGCGCGGATTGCAATCGAGGGAACGAGTGATCGTTGGCGCCCCGATGTGGTGCACGCCCACGATTGGCAGGCCGGGCTGGTGCCTTCCTACCTGAAGTATGCCGGCTCCTCGATCCCAAGCCTGCTGACCATCCACAACATTGCCTTCCAAGGCGTTTTTGGTCCCGATCAACTCGATGCACTGCACCTTCCCACCTGGGACTTCCATTCGGAGGCCTTGGAGTACCACGGGCTGGTCAGCACGCTGAAGGCGGGACTGGTTCATGCCTCACAGGTGAGCACCGTGAGCCCGAGTTATGCTCAGGAGCTGACCCGCGCGGAGTTCGGCTTTGGGCTTGAGGGTGTAGTGTCCATGCGGAGCGAGCGCGGCGAGCTCAAGGGCATCCTCAATGGCATTGATACCGAAGTCTGGAACCCTGCCACGGATCCGATGGTTACCAACTACAGCGCGGTGGATTCCACGGCCAAGGCAGAAAACCGTCAAGCGCTGCTCGACGAGTTCTCTCTCGAAAATCCTTCTGGTCCGTTGGCTGTGGTGGTCACCAGACTCACCCATCAAAAGGGTGTAGACCTGTTGCTGGAGAAGCTACCGACCTTCATCGAATCCGGTGGTGCAGTCATCGTACTGGGTTCCGGCGACCCAGGCTACGAATATGCCCTGGGCGAGCTAGCGGCCCGCTATCCAGGCTCGGTGGGATTGCACATCGGTTATGACGAACGGCTGAGCCACCGGTTATATGCCGGAGCAGATTTAGTGTTGGTTCCTTCACGCTTTGAACCGTGCGGGCTGACCCAGCTAATCGGGCTGCGCTACGGCGCTATTCCGTTGGTGGCCGCGACCGGTGGTCTGCGTGACACCGTCGTGGATGCCACGCCAAAGAATCTGGCAAATGGGACTGCCACCGGTTTCACCTTCAGTGACATCGATGCCGGAGGCTTGGGCTTTGCCCTAGGCCGAGCAGTGGACTTGTATGCCGATACTCAAGCCTGGGAGCGCCTGCGCGATCAGGGGTTGAACACCCCGGTGGACTGGGGCACATCGGCGGCCGTCTATGCTCAGCTATTTACGGAACTCATCTCATGACCAGAACCCCGGCGGGCACGGCGTCCCCCGGCCGCTCCTGGCCGCTAGGTGTCACCGTGGATTCTTCCGGGATTAACGTTGCCGTCTACGCGCCTTTGGCCACCGCGCTTTACTTTTGTCTGTTCTCCGATAATGATCAGGAGCCCGAGCAGCGCCTTGCTCTCCCCTACCGTCAAGATGGCATTTGGCATGCCCATTTTGCCGGCCTAGGGGCGGGCGCGCGCTATGGGCTGCGCGCCGACGGTGAGTTCCGGCCGAACGAGGGCTTGCGCTTTAACGTCAACAAATTGCTCATCGACCCTTATGCTCGGTCGTTGGACCGTCCGGTGCGCTATCACGAACTGATGGAAGGCACCGACCCGGCAGAAAACGAAGAGCTCGAACTTGTGCTGGATCAGCGCGACAGTGCCACGGTGGTACCTCACGGCATCATTACCGCGACGCCCACGGGACCGGAGCCTGCCAGCAACCGCCCAGGCCACGACCTGGCTGATCTGGTGATTTACGAGACTCATCTGAAAGGCATCTCGGCTGCGCATCCAAGCGTTCCCGAGCAGTTACGTGGAACCTATGCCGGCATGGGCCATCCAGCGGTGATTGAACACCTCGTTTCCTTGGGTGTTAATGCCGTGGAACTTCTGCCGGTGCAGACCTTCCTCGACGATGCACACATCGTTGAGAAAGAGCTGCGCAACTATTGGGGTTATCAGCCGGTGGCGTGGTTCGCTCCGGAACCGCGCTATGCCCAAAATGATGCGATCGCTGAGCTTCGCCAACTGGTTTATACCCTGCATGAAGCTGGCATCGAAGTCATTCTTGACGTGGTGTACAACCACAGCGGCGAAGGCGGAGATCAAGGTCCAACGCTGAATCTTCGTGGTCTGGATAATGCTGGCTACTTTCGGTTAGCCGAAGATCAGCGCCACTACATTAACGACGCCGGAACCGGCAATACGCTGGCGGTTGAAACCCCGATAGTGCTGCGCATGGTGATGGACAGCCTGCGCTACTGGGCACAAACTTTCGGCGTTGACGGTTTCCGCTTCGACCTGGCCTCCGCGGTAGCGAGAGGCCCCGAAGGCTTTAACCCGGAAGGCAGCTTCCTGCAGGCCATCGCCCAAGATCCGGTGCTCGCCGAGCTGAAGCTCATTGCCGAACCGTGGGATCTTGGTCCGGGCGGTTACCAGTTGGGCAACTTCCCTGCCCCCTTCGCTCAGTGGAACGATCGCTTCCGCGATGGGGTACGTCGGGCTTGGCGTGGCGAAGTGCTCGGTGAAGCCAACTTCGGTTCCTTACTATTGGGTTCCGCGGACTTCTTTGATGACTCCGGTCGCACTACACTCGCGGGAGTGAACTTCATCAGCGCCCATGACGGGTTCACCTTGCGTGATACCGTCTCGTATGCGCAGAAGCATAACGAGGCCAATGGTGAGGAGAATCGGGATGGCCACGGTGAGAACTACTCCGATAACCATGGAGTAGAAGGACCGACCGACGACCCGGAGATCGTTGCGGCGCGCAGCTTGCGTGTGCGCGCGATGCTCGCCACCCTGCTTTTGGCACAGGGTGTGCCTATGC
>Ga0308166_1004925_pt1 | contig 10440 bp, 9 predicted proteins | sample PhyCR2_2_FD_202137 | JGI IMG/M metagenome (GOLD analysis project Ga0308166, IMG submission 202137) | Phyllosphere microbial communities from UC Gill Tract Community Farm, Albany, California, United States - DLSLCC.R2 | ecosystem: Host-associated > Plants > Phyllosphere > Unclassified | place... | reverse complement strand
CAGTCCGTCGACATCAACCTCGTGCGCCTCGAACAGAAGGTGGTGGCGCTGCAGGCCGAGGCGGCGCGCCGGCGCCAGGCGGAACAGGACCTGGAGCAGCGCGAGCGCGAGCTCGCCGACTTCGTCGAGAACGCGGCCGAGGGCCTGCACCGGATCGGCGCCGACGGCACCATCCTGTGGGCCAACAAGGCCGAGTTGCAGATGCTCGGCTACCGCTGGGAAGAATACGTGGGTTACCACATCGCCCGGTTCCACGTCGACGCCGACGTGATCGACGACATCCTGGCCCGGCTCGCGGCCGGCAAGGCCGTGCTCGACCAGCCGGCGCGCCTGCGCTGCAAGGACGGCTCGATCCGCCACGTCGTGATCCGCTCGAACGCCTGCATCGAAGACGGGAGCCTGCGCTACACCCGTTGCTTCACGCGCGACACGACCGACTACGTGCGCAGCCTCGATGAGGTCGCGCGCGGCCGGGCCGGTCATGTGCAGCTGCAGGACGACCTGGCGGCGGCGCAGCGGGCCGAGAGCGCGTTCCTGGCGCTGATCGGCCGGGAGCTGCGGCGCCTGGGCATGCGGCGCGATCCGGCGCCGCGCCGGCTGCAGCGTCTCGTGCGGCTCGTCGACGCCCGCCTGCGCCGACGCACGGGCAGCAGGCTACAATACCGGTTTTCACCGTTCGAGGGTCGTGTCGTGGATAACCTGCGCCAACAGTTCATTGCGTTTTCAGTCGAAGCCGAAGTCTTGAAGTTCGGCCAGTTCATCACCAAGGCAGGCCGCCAGTCGCCGTACTTCTTCAATGCGGGCCTGTTCCACGACGGCGCCACGCTCGGCAAGCTGGCCGACTTCTACGCGCAGACGCTGCTCGACTCCGGCCTCGAATTCGACATGCTGTTCGGCCCCGCCTACAAGGGCATCACGCTCGCCTCGGCCACGGCCGTGGCGCTGGCCGCCAAGGGCCGCAACACGTCGTTCGCCTACAACCGCAAGGAAGCCAAGGACCACGGCGAGGGCGGCACCATCGTCGGCGCCAAGCTGGCCGGCAAGGTCGTCATCATCGACGACGTGATCTCGGCCGGCACCTCGGTGCGCGAATCGGTGGCGATGATCCGCGCCGCCGGCGCCGAACCGGCCGCCGTGCTGATCGCGCTCGACCGCATGGAACGCGGCGGCAAGGACGGCGTGCTGTCGCCGCTGTCGGCCGTGCAGGAAGTCAGCCAGACCTACGGCATCCCCGTCATCTCGATCGCCAGCCTGGCCGATCTGTTCGGCTACCTGGAAACCGATCCGGCGCTGGCGCAGTACAAGGACGCCGTCGCGGCGTATCGCCAGCAGTACGGCGTGGCCTGATCCGCGCCGCGGCCGGCCATGCTGATCAAGATCCTGCGCGGTCTCCTGATCGCCGTCCTGTGTGTTGCGCTCGTCGGCTTCGGCGTGTGCGGCGCCTTCGGCACGCTCGGCGGCGTGGCCAGCCTGGTCGAGGACAATAACGATGGCAGCCTGGCGCGCACCATGATCATTTGCGGCGTGCTCGGCCTTGCCGTCGCGTGGGGCGCGTGGCTGGCGATCGCCGCGCTGTGGCGCCGGCGCGGTCAGAGTGACCGGAATGTGATGTAATGGCGGCAACTAATTGGGAGTTGCCATGAAAAATGTCGTGCGCGGCATTCTGACCGTCATCCTGTCGTTGGCGCTCGTGGGCTTTGGCCTGTGCGGCGCCGTTGGCACGATCAACGGGCTCGCTGGGATATCCAGGCCTTCCACCGGAGGCGGCGAGAACTTGAACCTTGCGCCGGCCTTCCTCATATGCGGCCTGATCGGGCTCGCTATCGCTGGTGTGTGCCTGTTCCTCGTCCGCCGGTTGCAGCGGAAGCGTCCGCCCGGCGACGCATGAACGGACCCGTGCTTTCCGCGGCGACGGCGCAACTCGTCCATCTGGTCTTCGAATGGCTGGCCCTGGCCGGCGGCGTGCAGCTGTACCGTTGGCAGCGCCGGCGCGCGGCCCAGCCGGCGCTGCTGCAGCCCGGCTCCTTTGCCGTTGTCCTCGGCTGCATCCTCGGCGCCGCCATCGGCAATAAGCTCGTGTTCTGGATCGAGATGCCGCACCTGTGGCAGGGCACGGCCGCGGACTGGCGCCTGATCGCATCGGGCCAGTCGATCGTCGGCGGGCTGCTGGGCGGCTTGCTCGGAGTGGAAATCGCCAAGAAGTTCACGGGCATGCGGCGTTCGACGGGCGACCAGTTCATCCTGCCGCTCGTTGCCGGCACGGTGGTCGGCCGCATCGGCTGCTTCCTGGCCGGCCTGCATGACGGCACGTACGGCGTGGCGACCGCGCTGCCTTGGGGTGTCGATTTCGGCGACGGCATCGCACGTCATCCGACGCAGGTGTACGACATGCTGTTCGTGCTGGCGGCAGGTAGCCTGCTGTGGCGCTGGCGCGCCGCGCTCGCGCGCAGTCCCGGGCTGGCGTTCAAGCTGTACCTGGCGTCCTATCTCGCCTGGCGCCTGTGCGTCGACGGCCTCAAGCCGGTGCCGTTTGCATATGCGTTCGGGCTGTCCGGCATCCAGTGGGTGTGCATCGTGGGACTCGCCTGCTACCTGCCGCTCCTGTTCAAGCAAACCCTGGAGGTTCGTCACGCATGACCCCCTTTCTTTCTTCCCGCGTCCGGAGCGGCCTGATGGTGCTCGCGCTCGCATTGGTGGGCGGTCCAGGCTGCGCCCTGATACTGCACGTGGCCCAGGCCGGTCAGGACGCCAAGGACGCCGTGCATTCGGTGCAACGCAATGCGCGGATGGCATGGCTGAAGCCGCGCGCCGACAAGGGCGATCCGGCTGCGTTGGCCGAGCTGGGTGGCATCATGCTCAGCACGGCCGATCAGGGAACGCCGGATGAACAACGCGGCCTGGAGTTGCTGTCGTCCGGGGCTGACAAAGGCGATGCCCGAGGGCAGGCCGTACTGGCCGAGTGGAGTCTTAATCACGAACCGAACAACCCGTCCGTGGTCGCCCGCAGCATTCCGATGCTGCAGCGGGCGGCCACGCAAGCCTGCCGGTTCAAGCGGTACGGCATCACAAGCAAGGCCCCGATCAGCCCATACCATACGCTGGTTTACTTCCTGGAAAGAACGGAGCGGATGGACGAAGCACGACTGTGGGAAGCGCGCGGCGTGATGCATTGCAAGGAGCCGGATGCGCAACTGCTGGCACGCCAGGCTTCTGTGGATGGAAGTCGCTGGAGCAAGCCGCTACCGGCCCTCGCGTTGCTCTTGCTGACGGATTCTCCCGCCGATATCAAGGCGGGAACCGCCGGCCACGATCCGGCACTCCTCGAAGCCGCCCGGCGTGAGGCGGCGCGGCTGCGCGAACTGGTCGCCCGTTCCGAACACGATTATCCCGCTCCGACCCGCCAGGAACTGCCATGACCGGCAAAACCCGCCCCTACCTGTTCTACGACACCACGACCTCCGTCTGCTCGACCTGCCTGCACCCGGTCGAAGCCAAGATCATATTCAAGGACGACAAGGTCTACATGGACAAGTGGTGCGGCGCGCACGGCACCGAGCGCGTGCTGGTGAGCGACGACGTCGCCTACTACCGCCTGTGCCGCGAAGTGTTCGTCAAGCATCCGGAGATGCCGCAACGGTTCAACACGAAGATGGAATACGGCTGCCCGTACGACTGCGGCCTGTGTCCGGACCACATGCAGCACTCGTGCCTGTCCGTTGTCGAGATCACGGACAACTGCAACTTGAACTGCCCCGTGTGCTATGCCGAGAGCGGCACGCACCGCGAACGCCACCGGCCGCTGGCCGACGTGATCCGCATGCTGGACGCGGTCGTCGCCAACGAAGGCGAGGCCGACGTGATGCAGCTGTCCGGCGGCGAGCCCACGCTGCACCCGCAGTTCTGGGAGATCCTCAACGCCGCCAAGGCGCGTCCCATCAAGCACGTGATGGTCAACACGAACGGCATCGTACTGGCGCAGGACAAAGACTTCGTGCGGCGCCTGGCCGGCTACGCGCCGGGCATCGAGGTGTACCTGCAGTTCGATTCGCTGCGTGCCGACGTCCATCGGGAATTGCGCGGCGCCGACCTCACGCGCATCCGCCGCCAGGCGCTCGACAACCTGAATGAGGCCGGCCTGTCGACCACGCTCGTCGTCACGCTCAAGAAAGGCTTGAACGATGGCGAGATCGGCGAGATCATCGACTTCGCGCTGCAGCAGCCGTGCGTGCGCGGCGTCACCTTGCAGCCGATCCAGGATGCCGGCCGCGTGGAAGACTACGATGCGCGCCTGCACCGCCTGACTGTCTCCGAGATCCGCCGCCGTATCGCCGAGCAGAGCCGCCTGTTCACCTTGGAAGACGTGGTCCCGGTGCCGTGCAACCCGGACACGCTGGCGATGGCCTATGCGATCAAGACGCCGGACGGCACGGTGCCGCTGACGCGCTGGCTCGATCCGCAGACGCTCGTCGAGGGCAGCGGCAACACGATCGTGTTCGAGCGCGATCCGGCGCTGCACGGCGCCGTGAAGGACCGGATCTTCCAGCTGTTCTCGACCAACCACTCGCCGGAATCGCAGGCCAACTGCCTGTCCGAACTGATGTGCTGCCTGCCGCTCGTCAGCGCGCCGTCCGCACTGCGCTACGACAATGTGTTCCGCGTGCTGATCGTGCAGTTCATGGATGCGTATTCGCTCGACGTGCGCGCGCTGAAAAAGTCGTGCATCCATTTCGCGCTGCCGGACGGGCGCCTCGTGCCGTTCGAAAGCTACAACCTGCTGTACCGCGACGATCGCCGCCTCGAGAGCATCCGCGCCGGCATCGCGTCCGACTTCGCGCGCCGGCGCGGCGCGGTCACGATCCCGCTGGTGCCTGCAGCGCCATCTGCTGCTTGACGGCCAGCGCCAGGAACGCGTCGAGCGCCGTGCCGCCACCGGTACCGGCGGCGCCGCCGACCTGGATCGACGGCACGAGCGCCACGTGGCCGCGCTCGATCGCTTCGGCAAAGCGCAGCAGCACCGTCTGCTGGAACTGCAGTTCCGCGCCGCCGTAGGCTTCCACGTTCAGGCTCGTCGCGCGGGCCTGGGCCTGGCCGACGGCTTCGAGCTGGAACGCTTCCGCCTCCGCCAGGCGGCGCTTGGCGTCCGCCGCGCCGGCCGCGTTCTGGCGCGCTTCCTCGGCCGACTTGATGGCCTTCTGCACGGCCGCGCTGCCCTGATTCTCGGCGATGCGCACCGCCAGTTCCGATTCCGTGATCGACGTCTGCTGCTTGGCGCGCGCCTCGGCTTCGCGCAGGATGCGTTCCTGCTGCGCGGCCGCTTCCTTGGTGCGGTAGGTTTCGAGCTGCTCGCGCGAGACCTGGCGCTCGCGCAGCTGGCGCAGGATCGTCTCGATCTGCGTATCGCCCGCCTTGGCGCGCGGTGTGCCGATCAGCACTTCGTTCAGGGTCAGGTTGTAGCCCTCGAAGTTGCGCCGCATCTCCGCCATCGCGCGCTCCTGGATGTCCGAGCGTTCCTGCAGCAGCTCGATCAGCGTCTTGCGCTGGCCGACGTTCTTGAAATACGCGGCCACCATCGGGTCGAGCGTCTGCTCGACGAGCTTGCGGATGTCGCCGAAGCGCTGGATCACGAGCGGGGCCATCTTGTAGTCGATGTTGACGACCACCGACAGCGGCAGGTCGGGCTCGAACGCGTCCTTCGTGATCAGCGAGACTTCGGACAGGTGCTTGTCGAGTTCATGCGACCCGATCGCGCCGGCCTGCCATTTCAGGATGAAGTTCGTCGTCGGCACCTCGATCACGCGTTTCGCGTACGGGTTCAGCGCGTACTTGCCGGGCAGGAGGGGCGTGGCCTGCACGCCCTTTTCGTCGCTGCCGACCAGTTCCCCGTGGCGGTAGTCGTCGCCGGTCAGGTCCATGCCGGCCTTGCCCGTGTACGACACGACGACGCCCACGAAGCCCACCGGCACCTCGGTCTTGGGCACGATTTCCCACGACGCGAAGCGGGCGTTCAGGTAGTACGTGCCTTCGACCAGCACCTGCAGCTGGCGGCCCTTGTAGCCGCCGGCGTCGATGAACGTTTCGGGGTTCTGGAAATCGTGGTGGTAGCGCGTCGCGTCGGCCGGATCGGCGCCGACGATGGGCGCGACGATCGTTCCTTCCGGCAGCGACTGGCCTTCGTGCGTGGTGACGACGGCCAGCTTGTCCTCGCGGATCACGAGCGGGCGGAAACCGCCGCGCGCGACCAGGTCGTCGTGCACCGCGGCCAGGATGCCGCCCACCCCGCCTTTCGCATCCACGTTGGTGTCGCCCGGCAGCGGCAGCGCGTAGACGCGGTCCTCGGCCAGCACGACGAATTGCGCGAGGTTGATGGCATAGGTGCCTTCGCGCAGGATCTTGCGCTGCAGGCCCTTCTGGCCGCCTTGCCCGAGGAACGCGGCGACGTCGGTGAAGTCGTCCGCGCTCTTGTTGCAGCCGAGGTTCTGGCTCGGCGCCATCGGCAGGCCGTCGCGCGCGAACACGTAGGCGAGGGTGCCCTGCTGGATGGTGACGAGGTTCTGGCGGTGCACGCGGTACTGGAACGGCGCGAACACGTGGAAGCCGCCGCGCAGCACGCCGGGCTGGAACCCGGCCTCGCCCTGCAGCGCGATGAAGCCGGCCTGCACGGACCCGCGCCCCGACCATTTCTTTTCCACGATCCCGATCTTGTCGTTGGGGATGTAGACGACGCTGCTGCGCACCAGCAGCAGGATGAGTGCAAGCGCGAGGCCCGCGGCCACGAGGGCGATTGTCCCGAACATATGAGCGTCCTTTCGACGAATGATGACGGGACCAGCGTAGCGGGAAGGGCGTAAACGCGGTGTATAAAGAGCGGAGCCGTTCGCAACGGCTCCGTAAAAACTCAGGCCGTCTCCGGTTCCACGGCGTACTGCGCCACCTGGGCGGCCAGCGCCTTGCGGTACGCGTGACGCGCCGTACAGCGATTGCGCCAGGCCTCGAGCCGCGCGAAGCGCTCGACATAGCCCATGCCGTCGAGCAGGCGCACGACGGTTGTCATGAGGATGTCGGCCGCGCTGAACTCGCCCGCCAGATAGTCGCGGCCCTCCAGCCAGTCGTCCACTTGGCCCAGGCGCTTCAGCGCGATCTCTTCCAGCATCGGACGCTGCGCTTCGGCCCACGGCTGGTCCATGGCGAATGCGACGAGGTTCGCGAGGTTGCCGACGTAGGGCTCGACGGAATTGAGCGCGGCGAACATCCACATCGTCACCTGCGCCCGTGCGGCGGCATCGCGCGGCAGCAGGACCGGATAACGCTCGCCCAGGTGCAGCAGGATCGCGCCGGATTCGAACAGGGTCAGGTCGCCGTCCCGCAGCACGGGCACCTGGGCGAACGGCTGCTCGCGGCGGTAGGCGGGCGTTTCCTTGTCCCCGACATCGATGAGGCGCATGTCGTAGGACTGTCCGGCCTCCTCGAGGGCCCAGCGCACGCGCAGGTCGCGCACGTGGCCCACGGCAAACGAGGGAACCGAACGGAAGGTGGTCAGGGTGTACATGGCGTCGTCTCCTTGAGGTGAACGAGGAACAGGATACGCGGACACAAATTATGTTCAAGAACATAATGTGGAGGCGAGCATAATGCCGTTCCCGAAAGGAGACCGAGATGCCCTACAGTGCCGAACACAAGGCCCGGACCCGCGAGCGCATCGTGCATGCGGCGCGCCGGCTGTTCAACCGCCACGGCTTCGAGCAGGTGTCGATCGACCGCGTGATGTCGGAAGCCGGCCTCACGCGCGGCGGCTTCTATCATCACTTCGACAGCAAGGACGAGCTGTACGCGGCGGCCGTCGCCAGCTTCAGCACTTGCAACCCGTTCAAGCCCGACTTCAAGGACAAGCCGCCGCCGGCGCCGGAACAGCTTGCGCGCATGCTGGTCGACATCTACCTGAGCGACGAAGTCTTCGACAACATCGAAGCGCATTGCCCGTTGTATGCGTTGCCCGGCGACGTGGCGCGCGCGGGCCTGTCGCCGCAGAAAGCGTACACGCAGCTGATCCGCAACCTCGTGCACGTGTACGCGGGCGCGCTCGCGCACGAAACGGATGGCGGGCAGCGGGCACAGGCCATCGTCGCGCTGTGCGTGGGCGGCATGGTACTGGCGCGCACGACGGACGATCCCGCGCTGCGCGCGTCGCTGCGGGCGGCGGCGCGGACGCAGGCGCTGGCGCTGCTGGCAAAGGAATGAAAAGAGGAATGAAAAACGCCGTTCCCGCGGACGGGAACGGCGTGTCGACGGCGTGTGCCGGAATCAGGCCGCCAGCTTCTTCTTCAGCAGCTCGGTCACCTGCGCCGGATTCGCCTTGCCCTTCGACGCCTTCATGCATTGGCCGATCAGCGCGTTAATCGCGGCTTCCTTGCCGGCCTTGTACTGCTCGACCGATTTCGCATTGTTCGCCAGGACCTCGTCGACGATCGCTTCCAGCGCGCCTGTGTCGGACGTCTGCTTCAGGTCCTTTTCGTCGATGATGCGGTCGGCCAGGTGCTCGTCTTCCGATTTCGCTTCCCACATCGCGGCCAGCACTTCCTTGGCGGCCTTGTTGTTGATGGTGCCGTCGGCGATGCGCTTGATCAGCAGCGCCAGCTGCGTCGCCTCGACCGGCGATTCGGCGATGGTGGCGCCTTCGCGGTTCAGGCGCGATGCCACGTCGCCCATCAGCCAGTTCGCGGCCGCCTTGGCGTTGTCCTTGCCGGCCTTCGCGACGACGGCTTCGTAGTACGTGGCCATCGCCTGCGACGACGTCAGGATCAGCGCGTCGTACTCGGGCAGGCCGTAGTCGCCGATGAAGCGCTCGCGCATCGCGGCCGGCAGTTCCGGCATGTCGGCTTTTACGCGGTCGATCCAGTCCTGCGAGATGGCCAGCGGCGGCAGGTCGGGATCCGGGAAGTAGCGGTAGTCCTGCGCGTCTTCCTTGGTGCGCATCTCGCGCGTTTCCTTCTTGTCCGGGTCCCACAGGCGCGTGGCCTGCACGACCTTGCCGCCGTCCTCGATCAGCTCGATCTGGCGCCGCACCTCGTAGTGGATCGCTTCTTCCATGAAGCGGAACGAGTTCAGGTTCTTGATCTCGCAGCGGGTGCCGAATTCCTTCTGGCCGACCGGACGCACGGACACGTTGACGTCGCAGCGGAACGAACCTTCCTGCATGTTGCCGTCGCAGACGCCCAGCCACATCACGAGGCCGTGCAGGGCCTTGGCGTACGCCACGGCTTCGGCGGCGCTGCGGATTTCCGGCTCGGAGACGATCTCCAGCAGCGGCGTGCCGGCGCGGTTCAGGTCGATGCCGCTCATGCCGTGGTAGTCCTCGTGCAGCGACTTGCCGGCGTCTTCTTCCAGGTGGGCGCGGGTCAGGTTGACGGTCTTCGTCTCCAGCTTGCCGTCCTTCTCGAACGCGAACGTGAGGCTGCCGCCCTGTACGACCGGTTCTTCGAACTGGCTAATCTGGTAGCCCTTCGGCAGGTCGGGGTAGAAGTAGTTCTTGCGCGCGAACACGGAGTGCGGCGCGACCTTGGCGCCGACCGCGAGGCCGAAGCGGATAGCGCGTTCGACGGCGCCCTTGTTCATCACGGGCAGCACGCCCGGCAGCGCCAGGTCGACCGGGCTGGCCTGCGTGTTCGGCTCGGCGCCGAAGCGGATCGAGCTGCCGCTGAAAATTTTGGAGTTGGTCGTGAGCTGGACGTGGTTCTCAAGACCGATGACGACTTCCCATTGCATAGTGTTCTCTCTTGTCGTTCGTTCGTGCAAGCGTCAGACGCCTTCGGGCGCGCGCGTATGCCAGTCGGTGGCCTGCTGGTACTGGTGCGCGATGTTCAGCAGCTTCGCTTCGTCGAAGTAGTTGCCGATGATTTGCAGGCCGACCGGGCGCTTGGCGTTTTTCTCGCCCTGACCGAAGCCGACCGGGATCGACATGCCGGGCAGGCCGGCCAGGCTGGTCGACAGCGTGAAGATGTCGGCCAGGTAGTTCGCCACCGGGTCGTCCGATTTCGCGCCGAGATCCCAGGCAACGGTCGGCGCGACCGGGCCCATGATCACGTCGCACTGGTCGCGGAAGGCGGCCTGGAAGTCGTCCGCGATCAGGCGGCGGATCTTCTGGGCCTGCACGTAGTAGGCGTCGTAGTAGCCGTGGCACAGCACGTACGTGCCGACCATGATGCGGCGCTGGACTTCCTTGCCGAAGCCCTGCGCGCGGGTCTTCTTGTACATGTCTTCCAGGTCGGTGTATTCCGGGGCGCGGTAGCCGTAGCGCACGCCGTCGAAGCGCGACAGGTTCGACGAGGCTTCCGCCGGGGCGATGATGTAGTACACCGGAATCGACAGCGACGTCTTCGGCAGCGAGATCTCGACCAGCGTCGCGCCCAGCTTCACGAATTCGTCCAGCGCGGCGCGCACGGCCTG
>Ga0308166_1004924_pt1 | contig 10445 bp, 9 predicted proteins | sample PhyCR2_2_FD_202137 | JGI IMG/M metagenome (GOLD analysis project Ga0308166, IMG submission 202137) | Phyllosphere microbial communities from UC Gill Tract Community Farm, Albany, California, United States - DLSLCC.R2 | ecosystem: Host-associated > Plants > Phyllosphere > Unclassified | place... | reverse complement strand
CGCAGCGCCATGCGTTCCCGCAGCCGCGCACCGACCTCGCCAGCGTGGCCCTCGTGCCGCTGCTGCGCAACAAGCGCCTGATCGGCAGCCTGAATCTCGGCAGCCGCGATCCGAACCGCTTCACGCCGCTGCTCGGCACGGACTTCGTCGAGCACATGGCGTCGATCATCGCGATCTGCCTGGAAAACGTGATCAGCAACGAGATGCTGAAGTACATCGGCCTGACGGACGCGCTGACCGGCGTCTACAACCGCCGCTACATGGACCGCCGCCTGGTCGAGGAAATCGCCCGCGCGCGGCGCCAGACCTACCGCGTGTCGTGCATGTACATCGACATCGATTATTTCAAGCAGGTCAACGACACGTACGGCCACCTGGCCGGCGACGACGTGCTGCGCGAAGTCGCGGCGCGCATCAAGGCCGAGCTGCGCATGTCGGACGCGCTGGGCCGCTTCGGCGGCGAGGAATTCGTCGTGCTGCTGATCGACGCGGACCTGGACAGCGCCAGCATGGTCGCGCAGCGCATCCGCGCCGGCGTGGCGGACCGGCCGTTCCTGCTGCCGGACGGGCAGTCGCTGGTGGTGTCGGTCTCGATCGGCGTCGCCACGCTCGACGATTTCGAGCGCGACCATGCGATCGAGGGCGTCGCCCAGCAGCTCGTGGCGCAGGCCGACCAGGCGCTGTACCAGGCGAAGGAGGGCGGGCGTAATCGCGTGGTGGCCCGGCCTTAGGGCTCAGCACCGTCATCCCGCCGAACCGGCACCTTCGCTGAAGTGTCCGCAGCGGCTCGATACTTGGGTCCCCGCCTGCGCGGGGATGACGCACAAATCTCAGCGCAGCAACCGTCCCTCGGCGCGTGTGACCGCGTTGCCCGTGCCCCGCAATACCACCACGTCCCCCGCGCGCAGCGTGGTGTCCGCGTTCGGTTCGATGCGCTCGTTCCCGCGCCGCACGGCCGTCACTTCGGCCCCGACCTCGTCCAGTTCCAGCTCCGCGATGGCCCGCCCGACGGCGCCGGCGTCATCGCGCAGGGTCACCGAGTGCAGGCGCACGTAATTGTGCTCGGTGCCGTCGGCGACATCGCTGGCGCCATGGAAGAAACCGCGCAGCGAGGCGTAGCGCTCGTCGCGCGCGGCCTGCACGCGGTGCACGACGCGGCGCAGCGGCACGCCCATCACGACCAGCGCGTGCGACGCCAGCATCAGGCTCGATTCCAGCGCTTCCGGCACGACCTCGGTGGCGCCGGCCTTTTTCAGCACGTCGAGCTCCGTGTCGTCGTGGGCGCGCACGATCACCGGCAGCTTGGGCGCCAGCTCGTGCACGAGGTGCAGTACCTTGACGGCCAGGCGCGTGTCGGCGAACGTGATCACCAGCGCGCTGGCGCGGTTGATGCCGGCCGCGATCAGCGCTTCGCGGCGCGTGCAGTCGCCGTACGAGACGTTGATGCCGGCCGTGCGCGCCTCCTGCACGCGCTCGGGGTCGAGGTCGAGCGCGTACCACGGCAGCTTTTCCTCGGACAGCAGGGTGGCCAGACTCTGGCCGCTGCGGCCGAAGCCGGCGATGATCACGTGCTTCTGCGTGGCCATCGTGCGGCTGGCGATCTGCGTCAGCTGCAGCGACTGCAGCATCCATTCGTTGGCCGCGATCTTCATGACCAGCTTGTCCATGTGGGCGATGACGAACGGCGCGGCCAGCATCGACAGCACCATCGACGCCAGCACCAGCTGGATCACGAACGGGTCGATCAGTTTCGAGCCGGACGCAAGGCTCAGCAGCACAAAGCCGAACTCGCCCGCCTGCGCGAGCGCGAGGCCCGTGCGCATGGCGACGCCGTCCGAGGACCCGAACGCCTTGGCCAGCAGGGCGATCAGCGCGAACTTCAGCAGCACCGGCAGGATCAGCAGCAGCAGGACCACCCACCAGTTGGCCAGTACCAGCTGCACATTCAGCAGCATGCCGATGGTGATGAAGAACAGGCCGAGGAGCACGTCGCGGAACGGCTTGATGTCCTCTTCCACCTGGTGCTTGTAGGGCGTTTCGGAGATCAGCATGCCGGCCACGAACGCGCCCAGCGCCATCGACAGGCCGGCGTGCTCGGTGATCGCGGCCGCGCCCAGGGTCACCAGCAGGAGGTTCAGCATGAACAGTTCCTGCGAGCGGCGCTTGACGACGATGTTGAACCACTTGCGCATCCACTTCTGGCCGAAGAACAGCAGCAGCGCCAGCACGGCGGCGGCCTTGATGCCGGCCCAGGCCAGCGTCATCGCCAGTTCCTCGGCCGGCCGGGCCAGCGACGGGATCAGGATCAGCAGGGGCACGACGGCGAGATCCTGGAACAGCAGGATGCCGATGATGCGGCGTCCATGCTCGCTTTCCAGCTCCAGGCGCTCCGTCAGCAGCTTCGAGACGATCGCGGTCGACGACATCGCCAGCGCGCCGCCCAGCGCCAGCGCGGCCTGCCAGCCGACGTGCAGTGACGGCGGCAGGTAGCGTGTCAATACGGCGACGAGCACGGTGACGACGATCGTCAGCACGACCTGCGCGAGCCCGAGCCCGAACACGATGCGGCGCATCGCGCGCAACTGGGCCAGCGAGAATTCCAGCCCGATCGAGAACATGAGGAAGACGACGCCGAATTCGGCCAGCGCCTGCGTCGTCGTGCCGTTGTCGGCGAGATTCAGGGCGTGCGGCCCGATCAGCACGCCGACCGCGAGATAGCCCAGCATCGGGGGCAATTGCAGCATCCGGAACGCGACGACGCCGAGGACGGCGCTTCCGAGCAACAGTAGGGTGAGTTCGAGGCCTGAAGTCATACCGGGCGACGGCATCCACCCGTCGAGATAGAGTTTGTTACGTCTGGCAAGTTTTTTGCTTTCCCAATTCGGCTATACTTTGTTTATGAGTGTAACCGATGAAAAAACAATGCTGACAAGTTTTGATGCGACCCAGGCAACGCGCGCGCTGGAACTGGCCCGGGCCACGCTCGACAACGAAGGCGACGCGATCCGCAAACTGGCAGAACGCCTCGGCCAGGACGACAGCGTCGCGCGCGCCGTCGCCCTGATGCTTGCATGCAAGGGACGAGTCGTGGTCTCCGGCATCGGCAAATCCGGCCACATCGGCCGCAAGATCGCGGCGACGCTGGCCTCGACCGGCACCCCGGCGCTGTTCCTGCATCCGGCCGAAGCCGCGCACGGCGACCTCGGCATGGTGACGCCGCAGGACGTCGTGATCGCGATCTCGTACTCGGGCGAAAGCGACGAACTGGCCGTCGTGATCCCGGCCGTCAAGCGCATGGGCGTGCCCGTGATCGCCATGACCGGCAAGCCGCAGTCGCGCCTGGCGCTGGCCTCGGACGTGCACCTGGACGTGTCGGTCGAGAAGGAAGCGTGCCCGCTGAACCTGGCGCCGACGACCAGCACCACCGTCACCCTGGCGCTGGGCGATGCGCTCGCCGTCGCGCTGCTCGAACTGCGCGGCTTCAAGCCCGACGATTTCGCGCGCTCGCACCCGGGCGGCGCGCTGGGCCGGCGCCTGCTCACGCACGTGCGCGACGTGATGCGCAGCGGCGACGCCGTGCCGAAGGTCAAGCCGGACGCGCTGCTCACCGACGCGCTGCTGGAAATCTCGCAGAAGGGCATGGGCATGACGGCCATCGTGGACGAGGCCGGCCGCCCGGTCGGCGTGTTCACGGACGGCGACCTGCGCCGCCTGATCGAAAAGGCGCAGGATTTCGGCAAGCTCGCGATCCGCGACGTCATGCATGCCAACCCGCGCCGCGTGCATCCGGACCAGCTGGCGGTGGAAGCCGTCGCCGTGATGGAAGAATTCCGCATCAACCAGATGCTCGTGGTCGACGACGCCGACGTGCTGGTGGGCGCGCTGCACATCCACGACCTGACGCGCGCGAAGGTGATCTGATGGTGACCCCGCTGGCCCACATGGAGCGCGCGGCGCGCGTGAAAGTCATGATCTTCGACGTCGACGGCGTCCTCACCGACGGCAGCCTGACCTACGGCCCGGACGGCGAAGTCACGAAGACGTTCTACGTGCTGGACGGCCTCGGCATCCAGCTGCTCAACCGCACGGGCGTGCAGACCGCGATCATCAGCGCGCGCACGTCGCCGATCGTCATCAGGCGCGCGGCCGACCTCGGCATCACGCACGTGTTCCAGGGCCAGCACGACAAGCGCCTGGCGTTCGCCGACCTGCTGGCGCAGACGGGCGTGACGGCCGAGGAATGCGGCTACATCGGCGACGACGTGATCGACCTGCCGCTGTTCACCCGCGTCGGCTTTGCCGTCACGGTGCCGAGCGGCCATCCGGAAGTGCAGCACCGCGCGCATTACGTGACGAAGAACCCGGGCGGCCGCGGCGCTGTGCGCGAAGTGTGCGACATGGTGATGCGCGCCCAGGGCACGTACGACCAGGCGCTCGCGCCGTATTTCGGCTGACGGGAGCGCGCATGGCCCCCGCCAACTACAAGCGCACCGCGCACCGCTGGCGCCTGCTGGCGCTGATGCTGACCGCCGTGTTCTGCGCGTTCGGCAGCTTCTGGCTCGTCCAGGTGATGCAGGGCGACGACCGCGGGCCGGGAGGCGGCATGAGCGATGCGCCGGACTACATCGTCGAGAACTTCAGCTGGGTGCGCATGTCGGAAACCGGGCAGCCGCGCTACGTGATCTCGGGCGAACGCCTGACGCACCGCCCGGCCGACAACACGTCGCTCGTCGACAAGCCCGTCGTGCAGAGCCTGTCCGCCGAGCATCCGCCGATGACCATGACGGCCGAGCGCGCGCTCGTCAACCAGAACCAGAACCAGATCGACCTGACCGGCAGCGTCGACATCCAGCGTCCCGGCAATGCCAAGACGCAGCCGCTGCGCATCCGCACCGACGCGCTGACTGTGCTGACGGACGAGGAAATCGCGAAGACCAGACTGCCGGTCCACATGACGCTCGGCGGCGCCACCTCCGACGCCGTCGGCATGGTGGCCAACAATGCCACCCAGCAGATCGAGCTGGGCGGCCGCGGCCGGCTTACCTATCCGCCGCGCCAGAAGCACTGAAGGCCCGCGCCCGAGACCGTACAGCCGCCGCAGCCGCCCGAGACCCTAGAGAGGACAACCCATGAAAAAAATACTTGCCGCCATGTTCCTGCTGCTGCCGCTGGCGGCGTCGGCCGAGAAGGCGGACGCCCTCAAGCCCCTCAACATCGAGTTCGACAAGGCCGGCGTCGACCAGGTGACGCAGAACTACGTCGCCACCGGCAACGTGATCATCACGCGCGGCACGATGATCCTGAAATCCGACCGCGCCGAAGTCAAGGAAGCGCCGGACGGCTACCGCACGTTCGTCCTGACGGCCGCGCCGGGCAAGCTGGCGACGTTCCGCCAGAAGCGCGACGACGGCCCCAACATGTGGGACGAGGGCCAGGCCCAGCGCATCGAATACGACGAGCGCAACGACCTCGTGAAGCTGATCTCGAAGGCCGTGATCCGCCAGCTCGAGGGCACCCGCGTCACGCAGGAAATGGACAGCGAATTCATCTCCTACGACAACCGCAAGGAAGTGCTGGTCGGCCGCAACGACGTCAGCGGCGGCGACAAGCCGGGCGGCGGCCGCGGCAGCATCACGCTGCAGCCGCGCCGTCCGGCCGCGGGCACGCCGGCCGCGCCCGCAGCGCCGGCCGCACCCGCCGCCACCGCACCTGCCGCCGCACCGGCGGGCAAGCCATGAGGGAGGCGGGCGCAATGGAAACACGCACGACCGAAGAGGGCGCGGCGACGGCGGCTGCATGCGGCGGCAGCACGCTCGTCATCAAGGGCCTGCAGAAGAGCTACGGCAAGCGCCTCGTCGTGCGCGACGTGTCGCTCGACGTCGCGTGCGGCGAAGTGGTCGGCCTGCTGGGCCCGAACGGCGCCGGCAAGACGACCTCGTTCTACATGATCGTCGGCCTGGTGCCGTCGGACGCCGGCAGCATCGAGATCAACGGCACCGACGTCACGAGCCTGCCGATCCACCGGCGCGCGCTGCTGGGCCTGTCGTACCTGCCGCAGGAAGCGTCGGTATTCCGCAAGCTGACCGTGGAAGAAAACATCCGCGCCGTGCTCGAACTGCAGCGCGAGAACGGCAAGGCGTTGACGAAAGCCCGTATCGGCGAGCGTCTCGACGAACTTCTGTCGGAACTGCAGATCGAAAAACTGCGCGAGAGTCCGGCGCTGTCGCTGTCCGGCGGCGAACGGCGCCGCGTGGAGATCGCGCGCGCGCTCGCGACCAACCCGCGCTTCGTGCTGCTGGACGAACCGTTCGCCGGCGTGGACCCGATCGCGGTGATCGAGATCCAGCGCATCGTGCGCTTCCTGAAGGAGCGCGGCATCGGCGTCCTGATTACCGACCACAACGTGCGCGAGACGCTCGGCATCTGCGACCGCGCGTACATCATCAACCAGGGTGCGGTGCTGGCATCCGGCCGCCCCGACGACATCATCGCCAACGAATCGGTGCGCCGCGTCTATCTCGGCGAACACTTCCGAATGTAGTCATGAAACAGACGCTGCAACTCAAGACTTCACAGCACCTTGCGCTGACGCCGCAACTGCAGCAATCGATCCGGCTGCTGCAGCTGTCGACTCTCGAGCTGCACCAGGAGATCGAACAGGTCCTGCACGACAATCCGCTGCTGGAGCGCCTCGACGATCCGCTCGACCGCTCCGTGCGCCTGCTGGCCGACGGCGCCATCAACAGCGCGCCGGCGCCGTCCCAGGCGGGCGAGGCGCCGGCCGCGCAGGGCAGCGGCGACGAAGGCGGCGCGCCGGCCGAGAACGGCAGTGCCGACAACGGCGGCGGCGACGGTCCCGAAGGCGATGCCGGCGGCGACGGCGATGGCGGCGACTGGGGCGAGGGCGGACGCGGCAGCGGCAGCGGCGGCGACGACGAGGACGGCCGCCCGCAGCTGGAAGCAAGCCCCGTCACCCTGCGCGAGCACCTGATGGAGCAGGTGCGCCTGACCTGCTGCGCGGCGCGCGACTGCGCACTGGTGGAGCTCGTCGTCGATGCGCTGGACGACAACGGCTACCTGGAAGAACCGCTGGACGAGATCCACGCGCGCCTGCCGGCCGAACTGGAGATCGAATTCGAGGAACTGCGCACGGCGCTGTCCCTCGTGCAAAGCATGGACCCGCCCGGCGTGGGCGCGCGCAGCGCGTCCGAATGCCTGGCGCTGCAGATCCGCCGCATGCCCGGCGTGCCGCTTGTCACGCGGCGCATGGCATTGACCATCGTCGAAAAATACCTGACGTGGTTCGCGCAGCGCGAATTCAACAAGCTCAAGAAAGTCCTCGACTGCGACGACGAAGACCTGCGGGAAGCCCAGGCCGTGATCCGCCAGTGCAATCCGCATCCGGGTGCGGCGTTCGCGTCGGACGTGTCGGACTTCGTCGTGCCGGACGTGATCGTGCGCCGCGCCAAGGACGGCTGGAGCGTGCTGTTGAATCCGGACGTGATGCCGCGCCTGCGCGTGAACAGCCTGTACGCGTCGCTGATGAAGCAGGGCAAATCGGAATCTCAGTTGAACGCGCAATTGCAGGAAGCCAAGTGGCTGATCAAGAACATGCGCCAGCGCTTCGACACGATCCTGCGCGTGGCCCAGGCCATCGTCGAGCGCCAGCGCAACTTTTTCTCGCACGGCGCGGTTGCCATGCGGCCCCTTGTTTTACGTGAGATAGCTGATACACTAGGTCTACACGAGAGCACAATTTCTCGCGTCACAACGCAGAAATACATGCTGACCCCGCACGGCATGTTTGAGTTGAAGTATTTCTTCGGGAGTCACGTTGCCACCGAAGCGGGAGGCGAAGCATCGTCGACGGCAATCCGGGCTCTCATCGTACAATTGACAGGAGCAGAAGACCCCAAGAACCCTTTATCCGACAGCAAGATCGCGGAGATGCTAGGGGAACAGGGAATGGTTATCGCGCGGCGCACGGTCGCGAAGTACCGTGAGGCGCTGAAAATTCCACCCGTCAGTCTCCGCAAATCCTTGTAGCAAACTCTTGCAACAACGTTGCCCGGCGCAGGATGCGCGCATGCGGTAACGCATCTTCAAAGGAGTGTGTATGAATCTCACCATCAGCGGACATCACCTCGATGTAACCCCAGCAATCCGAGAATACGTACAGAACAAGCTCGAACGCATCACCCGCCATTTCGATCAAGTGATCGATTCCCACGTCATCCTCTGCATCGACAATCTGACCGAGAAAGAAAAACGCCAGAAAGCGGAGATCAACCTGCGCCTTGCGGGCAAGATCGTCCATGTCGCCAGTGCCGCGCACGATCTGTACGCCGCGATCGACATGTTGATGGATCGCCTCGACCGCCAGGTCGTCAAGTACAAGCAGATGCTCAAGGACCACGACAACGCATCCATCAAACGCATGTCCGAAGGAGACGAGGACGCTGCCGCCGCCGCGTGATCCCACGCGCCTAGCAGCACCATGAACGAAGGGCGCATCGGCGCCCTTTTCGCTTTTTCGGACGCTACAATGTCTGCTTGATTATTCCGATAACAAGAGACATGACCGAACACGTACTGACCCGGGTGGCCAACGGCACCGGCATCATCACCCTCGACCGCCCGAAGGCGCTGAATTCGCTGTCGCTGGACATGGTCCGCGCGCTCACCGCCGCGCTGCTCGCCTGGCAGGACGATGCGAGCGTCGCTGCCGTCGTCATCACGAGCACGAGCGACAAGGCGCTGTGCGCCGGTGGCGACATCCGCTTCTTCCACCAGGCCGGCGTCGCCACGCCGCAGACCGGCAGCCCGCTGCTGGAAGATTTCTTCACCGAGGAATACGCCCTCAACCACCTGATTCACTTCTATCCGAAACCGTACATCGCCCTGATGGAGGGCGTGGTGATGGGCGGCGGCATGGGCATCGCGCAGGGCGGGCCCGGCTGCGGCCTGCGCATCGTGACGGAGCGTTCGAAGATCGCGATGCCCGAAGTGAACATCGGTTTGTTCCCGGACGTCGGCGGCAGCCATTTCCTGTCGCACGCGCCCGGCCGCCTCGGCCACTACCTCGGCGTGACCGGCGCGACGATCGGCGCGGCCGATGCGCTCTACGTGGGCCTCGCCGACGTGTTCGTGCCGTCCGCGCAGCTCGATGCGCTGCGCGCGCTGATCGATGCGACGCCGGGCGCGGCGCTGGACGGCGCCATCCGCGCGTTCGCGGCGCCGTTCGCCGATCAGGCGGGCGCCAGCGAGGTGGCCGCGCAGCGCGACGCGATCGACCGCCACTTCGGCGCGGACTCCGTCGCGGCCACGCTGGCGTCGCTGGACGCGGACGCGAGTCCGTTCGCGCAAAAGACGCTGGCCGCCCTGCGTCAGCGCTCGCCGCTGCTGATGACCGTGACGCGCGAGATGCTCGTGCGCGGACAACACCTCGGCGTGGCCGACTGCCTGCGCATGGAGCGCGCGCTCGTGCGCCGTACGTTCGAGCACGGCGAAGTGATCGAAGGCGTGCGCGCGCTCGTGGTCGACAAGGACAACGCGCCGCGCTGGAATCCGCCGCAGCTGGCCGACGTCACGCCGGAGATGGTCGCACGCTTCTTCGAACCCGTGTGGCCCGCGCACGCGCATCCGCTGCGCGACCTGCGCGACCCGCAGGGCGCGTGAGCGACCGTACCGCCGCCGCCGCTGCAACGCGCGGCAACGGCGGCGCGCCGGCCGGACCTGGTTTCAACCCACATCGATCTGGAGACAACATGCAGCAAACCCAGTTTCCCGCCGCCTGGGCCGCACGCCTGGCCGGCTACCGCGCGACCCGCCAGGACACCGGCTGTTCCGACGCCGACGTGTTCCGTCTCGACGCGCCCGGCCAGCCCGTCCTGTTCGCAAAGGCCGAAGCGGCCGACCCGCTGTCCGAATTGCGCGAGGAAGCCGAGCGCCTGCGCTGGCTGGCCGGCGCCGGCATCCCGTGCGCGCCCGTGCTCGACGTCGCGCAGGACGCCGACAAGGACTGGCTGCTGCTGGGCGCCGTGCCGGGCCGCGATTTGCTGGCCACCGAGCTCGACCCGGCCGCCACCGTCGCGCACCTGGCCGCGGCGCTGCGCGCGCTGCATGCGCTTGACCCGGCCGCATGCCCGTTCGACCACCGTGCCGCGCGCCGCATCGAGCGTGCCCGCGCGCGCCTGGAGGCGGGCCTCGTCGACGAGGACGACCTGGACGAGATCAACCAGGGCATCGAACCGGCCGTGCTGTTCGAGCGCCTCGCCGCGCAGGCGCCCGCGCACGAAGACCTCGTCGTGACGCACGGCGACGCCTGCCTGCCGAACCTGCTCGTCGACGCCGCCGGCAACGCGGCCTGGATCGACTGCGGCCGGCTGGGCGTGGCCGACCGCTGGCAGGACCTGGCGCTGACCACGCGCGACATCGCGGAAGAA
>Ga0308166_1004923_pt1 | contig 10447 bp, 3 predicted proteins | sample PhyCR2_2_FD_202137 | JGI IMG/M metagenome (GOLD analysis project Ga0308166, IMG submission 202137) | Phyllosphere microbial communities from UC Gill Tract Community Farm, Albany, California, United States - DLSLCC.R2 | ecosystem: Host-associated > Plants > Phyllosphere > Unclassified | place... | reverse complement strand
CAAACTCACCGGGGCACAGAACGTCGGCTACTTCTTCTCCGACGGCAAGCCCAACGAGGGCGACATCGGCACGGCTGACGAAGCCGCGCTGAAAAACTTCCTCGACGCCAACAACATCAAGAACTACGCCATTGGTCTGGGCAGTGGCGTGAGCAACGCCAACCTCGATCCGCTGGCGTACGACGGCCTCAACCACACCAACACCAATGCGGTGGTGGTCACCGATCTCAATCAGCTCAATTCGGTATTGTCCGGCACCGTGCAGGGTGCGCCGGTCACCGGTTCGTTGCTGGGCGACGGTGGTTCGTTCGGCGCCGATGGCGGTTTCATCAAGTCGATCGTGGTCGACGGCACCACCTACACCTACGACCCGAAAGCCCTCAGCGGCCAGGGTTCGTTGACCGCGAGCGGCGGCGCCAACCACGGCACCTTCAACACGGCGAACAACAGCGTCAGCATCGCCACCAACAACAGCGGCACGCTGGTGGTCAACCTCGACACCGGCGAATACAGCTACACCTCGCAGAAAACCACCGCCGTGGTCATCACCGAAAACATCGGCTTCACCGTCAGCGACAACGACGGCGATCTGGCCAGCTCCACCCTGACGGTGAAAGTGATTCCCAACGCGCCACCGGTGGCGATGGACGATCACGTCATCACCAACGTGCTCTCGGGCAACATCGTGGTGCCGGGTGAGCTGCTGCTGGCCAATGACAGCGATCCGAACGGCGACACCCTCAACGCTACGCCAACCAGTTTCAACACCGGTTGGGTCTCGAAAGCGGCGGACTTCACCGGTACCGGCCTGATCGGTTTCACTGGGCAGAACAATAATGCGGCCAACCAGAACCTGGCCAATGTGCGCAGCGCCTTCAGCGCCAATGCCGCGACCATGACCGCCGTGCTGGTGGTCAGCGGTTATCTGGGCATGGTGAGCAACAGCAATGCCAACGATGAAGACCGCATTACCGTCAATCTACGTCAGGGCGAAACCCTCAATCTGGATCACAATCTGGGTGCCGGGAAAATCAGCATGGAGTATTCGCTCAACGGCGGTGCCTGGATGGCGCTGGCGGACGGCCAGACCCTCAGCGCCTCGGCGGACGGCGTCTACCAGATCCACATCACCAACATTGGTAATGGTGGCGGCAACCCGAATGCGGCGGAGAACTACCAGCTGACCATGACCCTCAATTACGCCGGGGCCCATGACACCACACCGGACTACCACGGTACTTACACCGCCAACGACAACCACGGCGGCAGCGACACGGCCAACGTCAGCATCAGCTATCAGGACGGCCACACCCTGACCGGCACTGCTGGCGACGATGTGTTGGTAGCGGGCAGCGGCAACAACGTGATCAATGCCGGCGAAGGCAACGACGTGCTCAGCGCAGGCTCCGGCAACAACGAAATGCACGGCGACGGCGGCAACGATTTGCTCTACAGCGGCGCGGGCAATGACCTGCTCGACGGCGGCACTGGCAGCGACACCGCCAGCTACGCCCACGCCACGGCCGCCGTTACCGTCAACCTCGGCCTGCTCGGTGCGCAGAACACCCTCGGCGCCGGTACTGACACCTTGACCGGCATCGAGAATCTGCTCGGCTCGAACTTCAACGACAGCCTCACCGGCGACGGCAACAACAACGTGATCAACGGTGGCCTCGGCAACGACTTCCTCAATGGTGGCGCTGGCGATGACTTGCTGATCGGTGGCATGGGCAACAATACCCTGACCGGCGGGGCAGGGGCCGACACCTTCCAGTGGCTCAAGGGCAACAGCGGCCACGACCTGATCACCGACTTCACCCCCGGCACCGACAAGCTCGACCTGTCGCAACTGCTGCAAGGCGAAAACACCAGCACCGCGTCGCTGGACGACTATCTGCACTTCACCGTCAGCGGCAGCGGCGCCTCGGTGATGACCAGCATCGACGTCAGCGCCATGGCCGGCGCCCCGCCGAACCAGACCATCGACCTGGCCGGCGTCAACCTCGCCAGCCACTACGGCGTAACCCCGGGCGCAGGCGGCATGATCGCCAGCGGCCACGACACGGCGACGATCATCAGCGGCATGCTCAATGATCATTCGTTGAAGGTGGATACGGTGTAAGCGCAGTTTGAAACGACAAAACCCGCTGTCCCGTTCAACCGGGGCGGCGGGTTTTTTCTGCCTGAAGGCAGGGCGTTGTTCTCCGTCAGTCTTCGCGAGCAGGCTCGCTCACGCATTGGAGCGTGGTTAACTGTGGGAGCGAGCCTGCTCGCGAAAGCGCCGGATCTGACTCCGAATAACTCAGCGGTTGATCACACTTGTATCAACCCGGCGGATTCTGGCGTAGCTGTAGGCGATGACGCGAGATCGTATAGCTCGATTCGTTGCCTGCTCGTTTCTGATAGGAGCACGTGATTAAGCCCCCTGCGTACGGGCATCGATTCCGACGAACGGTAGCGAAACCTGTAATTTCTGACAGTAGGCAGCACCCGCCATCTCGCATTAAATCGAACCCATGCAGCGGCGGTATCAACATGTTGATACCCGCGCACCAGCGTTTGGTTAATTGTCGCGGAGCGTCTTACATGCAGCCCCCGGAACACACACAAGACCCGCACAGTGCAAATCCGCAACCATCGGAAGTCACCGCTTTGCCACTTCCGCGAGTGCCGGTCATTCTCAAGGACGAACACGGTGCAGAAAGTCCAGACGGACTGTTGCCGCGCACGGAGCTGAACCGTGATCTGCAGTTGATTGTTCAAGCGTGGAATTTCTCAACCGATCCTCTTTTTATGCGCGACATTATCAAAGTGGGATTTCGCCCGTTTGGGGATGAATTTCGCGAGGTCGCTGAATTTGAGTTTTCTATACCCATCGAACCAGGGGACAAGATCGTATCAGTCCCCAGGGACTATCTGGACAATGGCATCTACGACCTGTCTTACATCCTGATCCAGGGGGGCAACCGCGCTGAGTCCGCTAAAAAACGTATTACCGTGGACAGGGTGGCCCCGGATGATGGTCAGGAACCCGCCGTGCTGGAAATGCTGGATGTCGTCGGCAATATTACCGACGACTACTTGAAGGAACATGGACAGGTTCGTTTTCAAGTGCGCAGTTATGTGGGAATAAAAGCCCGGGACAGAGCCATTTATTTCTGGACCGATACGGATAAACCTTCCGATTCGGAAACCGAGATTGACGAACAGGAATTCAGTCAGACAGACATTGACCGTAATGAACTGTTTATCACCATGCGCGAACAGGACATTCGTGATCGGGGTGAGGGAACCCGTTATATCTATTACCGTCTACGAGACTGGGCGGGTAATAAAGGCCCCAGATCAGAACTGTTGGAATTGTTTGTCGATCTGCACGCGGCGCCCGGAAATCTCAAACCGCCTCGCGTGCCGTTGTCGGAACGAGGGTTGATTGACCGCCAGCATGCCCGTGAAGGTGCGGTGGCTCAGGGTGCCGTGACGGTAGAAATCGATCGTTATGACAATCCAGGCAGTGACAACGAAATTCTGCTCGACTGGAATGGCACACTGCTAGCGCCGGTGCCGGTTGATCCTTCCAGCTTTCCTGTGGTCGTGCCGGTACCTTGGTCAGCCCTGACAGCCAAGGGGCTGGGGCCCTTGACGGCGTCGGTGACTTACAGAGTGCGGCGTCCTTCAGGCACCACGCCATCCTCTCTGGAAACCCGGATCCCGGTAGATCTGACCCTCGCCGGGCAGGACCATGCCAATGCCCCGGCACTTCTCAACCCTGATCTGGCAAAAGTAGAAATATACGGCGTCAACTCGAAACGCCTCAACACGCTGACGCCGGATGATTTTGGCGAGCCTGCCGAAGGGATTCTCGCGCTGTTTGATGCGCCACTAGCCGGGCAGACAATCAGCCTGTTCTGGGGAGCAATCGCCACCCCTGCCGCACAATATATCGTCCAGCCCGGTGATGTAGCCGGTAAACGCGTGCCGTTTACCATTCCTTGGACAATCGTTGAGCAGGACCGGGAGAACCCTGCATTACCGGTCTATTACACGACCAGCAACAACGTCAATCTGCAACAGGCTCCGACAACATCAGTCAATGTATCGATTTTGGTAATCGAAAACCTGAAGGAGCCATCCTTTCCACATGCAAACAGGTACGGTTATCTTGACTGTTGTGCATGTCCGCGACTCTGGAGAGGGGTCTGGGTGAAAATCGAGGGGAATGCCGTCTTCGACAAAGATGATGAAGTGATTCTGCATTGGCAAGGATGTGAAGGGCTGAATGGCTCTAAACCTATTCCCGGAGTAACAGGAAAGTTCCCCACGATATTGAGTGAAGCGCAAGCCCGTGATGGTTTTGAAGTGCACGTCGCGGACTTCGAACGTCTGATTGCGCCTATGGTTAATAATGGCTCTGCACTGTGTCATTACACACTTAAGAAAGCCACGGGTAGAGTGGGTAGTTCAAAAAAAGAGTTTGTCAACATCAATAGAACCCAAGCCGGCGGTGATGTCTGTTCAGATAAGGAGGGCGAGGATTACTGCTATGAGCAGACGCCCTGCGATAATTTCGGCTGGGGAAAAAAATTTGCAGAGTATTCAACTGCGAAGTTGCCAGGCTTATTGAAATAAGCAGTTCTTGATTTTTACGTTTCTCGCGTCTGACTTGAGTAATGCCTTTCGATTGCAAGAAGTTTAACCAGTGTTAAACGTATGCCTGCGTAGTTTCGTATGCGCGGGCGTTTTCTCCAGGAGCGATAAAATGACCGTTTATAAAAAACTCACCCCAGCACAGCAAAGTCGACTGGACTACAAGAGAATCCGCCTTGCTGCCCCGAAGATGGATGCAGAGCCCCCTGAAATACACCCTGATAATCCGTTGTTGCCGGATCAAGTGGATGATGGCAAGAATCAGGTTCCGCGTTTATTACAGGGCCTGGAATTGAAAGTAAATGTGCCTCGGCCTCCAGAAGCAGGTAATACACCCCCCGTGCAGGGGCTTATTGATTTGATGTGGAATGGCACGAGGTTGCGGGAAACGCGATTTAACTACACCACGCCTCTTGACGATGGCACTCTCTTGATCCCTATGACACTGCCGGCCAACTTGACCGACAAAGAGGGTAAACATGAATTGAGCTACTACCTCAGTCAAGGCGGGAACATCGCTGTCGTGACACCCGTGGAGATTAATGTTGATAGAAGTGCGCCGCTGCCGCTAACAGAGGTCATTGTTCCCGCCGAAGTAGATCGTGACGGTATCACTAAAAAATATCTCGACGATAATGGTTATGTGCTGATAACTGTTCAGGAATATGCCGGCCATATGCTCAATGATGTGGTTGATTGCTTTGTTGGCATTCACGTATCTGCGCCGACGTTGATTGGAAGAATTACTCGTACGGATCTGGCTACGCCTCTGGAATTTCGACTGACCGAGGAAATGCTGGGCGGTAAAGAGGGAATTACTACTATTTTTTGGAAGGTCACGGATCGCAAGGGCAATCCAAGCCATGATTCACCTTATAAAGTTTTGAGCGTCACGCTCACAGATCCTCCTGCAGATTTGTTGCCGCTGGATATTCCCCTGTATAGCGACAACCTGATTGATCTGGCGGATGCTCAGCAGCCGGTTGGCGTCGGGATTAAAGATGAATACACCAATTTTATTGAGGGCGATCAGTTGGCAGTCACTTGGGATGGCCAGTTACAGCCGGCTGTCACGATTCCCGGGTTTCCTTTTTATTTCGATGTGCCCTTCCGCAATGTCTTCAACAGCAATGCCGGCCCGAAGACTGTTACAGCCAGTTATCAGATACTGCGCAAGGGTGTCGCTCATCCTCTTGAGCCGGTCGAGCTGGACAACATCAGCGTGGATTTGCGCAAACCGGGCGCGCCAATAGATCCCGACAAGCCAGGCAACCCAAACCCCGATCTGCCAACAGTGTCAGTACAAGGCGCCGCTGGCGGGGATCCCAATCAGTTGAGGGAGGCTGATAACACTGGCCCGGTAATTGTAACGGCTGCGCTGTATACCGGGGCCAAGGAGAATGACGAAGTACAACTTTACTGGAAAGGTGAGCCGGTAAGTGAGACAGACGGCGGGGTTGTAAAAATCGGTGCTACGCCTCCCGCCAACTTGCAATTTACTGTTCAATGGAGCGTTATCGATCTCGCAGGCAATGGTAATCCGATCTTGGTCCATTATGTAATAGGACATGATGTAAACGATAACGTAGATGTTTCGCCCGCGACCAAAGTTGATGTACTTATTCGTCCAGGTGTCGTTCCGGAAGTCAAGTTCCAACACCTCGACGAAGACTTCGGTTTGCTGAATTGCTTGTCTTTGCGAAGAGATAGCGTTGCCGGCGTAGTGATCGAAGTATTGGTCTTGGGGGGCGAGCCTCAATTGGCAGATCAAGAATTGACGTTCACTTATCAAGGCTACAGTGACGACGCAGGTACAATTAAAGACGATACCGAAGCCAAAGTTACCTATACCCCCTCCAGTCAGGAGGCAGCCGCCGGGTTCATTGTAAGGATCCCCTATGATCCGGCTGTCCTGACCACGGAAAACGCGTGGGGAGGCATAAGCTACTCGGCTCTTATCGATGGGCATGACACATCCTCTGCTAAACATGTGGTAAGGGTTTATATGGTTAATCCGGCGGGTGGTACATGCCCTCTGCCTTGAGAAAATGCTGAAGTTGCCAGGGAAGGTACTGTAGGTACCTTCCTTTTTAAAGTTGTGACAATTAGCCAGCGGAAAATTGTTAGGAATTATTTTAAGGAGTTTTACCCTGCATATTTCAGAAAAGTCCTACGTTGGTCGGGTTGTGGCAATCGGTATCGTTCGACGCTGAGGTGTCTGGCTGGTAAACAAGTTTGCCGGAGTTAATTAATCGAAGGATAGTCAATCATGAAACCCGAAGTCTTTTCATTCTGCAGAGTCGCTTCCACCGGAAGCTTTCGAATGCTGGTAGCGATACCGGCATTTTTTATGTTGGGTTCACCCGCGTTGGCGGTCATCGTCGATAACAGTACGCTGGATGTGAACTCGACAGTGCCGCCCACTAATTACCTGGTGCGCAATAGCGGAGTACTGAATCTTGACCAAGCCATGACTCATACCCTGAATGTGATTTCCGGATCGACGCTGAACATCAATGGCGCGACGGTGAATGCTGAAAGTGGCATTGAGGGGGTTTCCATCACGGACAGTCGAGGCAATCTTGTGCAGGCCGATGTCACCAGCGACATGATAGGAATGATGGTCAATCGGTCTTTCTCTTCGACGCAAGGGTCGACTGTCACCGCGACTGACAGTCGATTCAGGGGGGGCGAAGCCGGGATACAGATAACCACGTTAAGCAACCTGACACTAATCGGCGGTGAAGTGACGGGACAGGCCGCGGGCAGTGTCGGCCTGAATATGATCGGCGGTGAAGTGCGCGCTACAGACGGTACTCGTATCAGTGGCGACCGGGCGGGTGTGCGGATGGTCAATGACTCGTCCGTTTCAGGCAGCCATGCGCTGGTACTGGACGGTGCCAGTGTAGAGGGGCGCAATGGGCCGGCGATAGAGGTTGCCGGTGGTGCGAACGTCAGCATCGAGGTGCTGAACAACTCCACTTTGCAAGGTAGCGCTAATCAATTGCTGGCGGTTCAAGAGGCTTCGACCGCCGCTGTAAAGGTTGGCAACAGTACGCTGAGTGGTAACTTTTCAGTGACGGGTTCCAGCACGGCTGATTTCATTTTCGACCGAGGCCATATGACCGGAGACGTGCTGGTTGAGGATGGCTCGACGGCCGACATCACCCTGCAGAATCAGTCGCAATTCACCGGTCGTCTGGACAAGGTTGCCAGCGTCGACATCAATGACAATTCAAACTGGATCCTGACCGGCAATGACTCTGTTGGCGCAATGCGCCTGGAGGGCGGCCGGGTTACTTTCGGCGCAGCCCAGGCGCCCACGACATACTATCAACTGACGGTTGGCACACTTGCCGGTACCGGCACGTTTGAGATGAAAGGTGATTTTGCCAACGGGCAGAGTGATTTCCTTAATGTCCTTGGTCAGTCAGAGGGGCAGTTCGATCTCGCGGTGCAGGCTTCGGGGCTGGATGCGGCCTCGCCACAGCAGTTGACGCTGGTACGTACCGGCACCACTGACGGTGCAAATTTTGCCCTGGCCGGCGAGCAGAGGGTGGATGTCGGCACCTGGTCGTACGGTTTGGCCAGTCGGGAAATCGAAGGAGGAGCCAAGGAGTGGTTTCTCGACCCGACCACTGAAGTCATCAGCCCTGGCGCGCGCTCGGTGCTGGCTTTGTTCAACACAGCACCAACCGTCTGGTATGGCGAATTGGCGTCCCTGCGCGATCGCATGGGTGATCTGCGCTTGAATGGTGGCAAGGCCGGGGCGTGGAGTCGCGCTTACGGCAGCAAATACAACGTTGCCGACGGGTCGGGGGTCGGTTATCAGCAGACGCAGCAGGGATTTTCCCTCGGCGCCGATGCGCGGGTGGGTGAGAGCGACGTTCTGATCGGTATTCTCGCCGGCACGAGCGAGTCCGACCTGAACCTCAATCGCGGCACCTCCGGCACGGTTAAGAGCTACTACGTGGCACCCTATGTGACCTGGCTCGGTCACGACGGTTATTACGCTCACGGTACCTTCAAATGGAACCGCTTTCGCAACGAGTCGAAAGTCAACTTGAGCGACGGTACTCGTACCAAAGGCGATTACGACAACTGGGGACTGGGCGGGTCCGCCGAGTTCGGCCGGCAAATCAAACTGGCGGATGGCTATTTCATCGAACCGTTTACGCAATGGTCGGCGGTGCAAATCCAGGGCAAGCGCTACACGCTGGATAACGACATGCAAGCTGACGGCGATCGCATGCATTCGCTGCTCGGCAAGGGCGGCGCCACGTTCGGCCGCAACATCGGCTTCGGCAACGGCGCAGTCGCGCAACCTTATCTGCGCGCAGCCATCGTCCACGAATTCGCCTCGAACAACGAGGTGAAGGTGAACGACAATGTTTTCAACAACGACTTGTCAGGCTCCCGCGCAGAGTTCGGCGCGGGAGTGGCGGTGGCGATGTCGGAGAAATGGCAGGTGCATGCAGGAATTGCTTACTCGAAGGGGGAGCATATTGAACAGCCGTATGGGGTGAATGTAGGGTTGACGGTTCGCTGGTAACTACTGCGTTGTAGACCAAGGTGTATCGTATTCAACATAACCTTCACGGCCGCTGTTCTGTCGAGGAACAGCGGCCTTGTCATTGCGGTTGATCAGTCTTGCCTGGTGTCGAAGCCACCGGCTATCCCGCAGCTCCGGCGCGGTTGTGACTGCACCGACCCGCCAATCAACCGCTAACACATCAAGTTACAGGACTATTCCGGCTACGTTGTTAGTATGAAAATTGACTCCACCGTCCTCACTGCCGTGATTGAGATTTTTCCTCCACCAACGGTCGGAAGAGTGAATCTGATTGGACCAGAATGCACTGTTGACATCGGCAGAGGGCGAGGGCGACCAGCCAACGAAATAGCTGACTGAGGGTTGATGGCCTGCATAGGAGTTCCAGAACTGACGCAGTTCGTCCATTGAGGGCAGGCGCAGGCCGTGCGCGTTCAGGACACCGGGAGCTTGATACATATTGTAGTTACCGCCAGGGCAAACCCATACTCTGATGCCCGAGATAGTCACCGTATGAGTGGCTGTTCGGCCCTTGCTGTCTCTGGCCGTCATAACTGCCTGCCCGTTCCCGACTGGCACCACCCTGCCGTTCTGATCAATCACGGCGACGTTAGCATTGCTGGATGAATAGGTATAACCCGGCTCCCCTCCCGTCGCTGTGCGTGTATAGGTCGCATAAGCTGGCGGATTGGTTGGCGGCCGTCCCCGGGCAACGTGGTAAGCGGTCAGGGAGAGAGCGACATCCTGCCCAAAACTTAGTGGCGGAACGGGGGATTTCACTTCGAACGACCAGACATTCGACACCGGATTACTGCCATAGAGCGCTCTGGCGGTAATGCTGTGAGTACCGACACCCACTGAGAAGCTGACCTCTCCCCATCCACCGCTGCTATTGACCGGTGCGTTCTGTTTCACATTACCGTTATCGCGAACTTCGACGCTGGCATTTATTGACGCACTGCCACTGACATACACGGTGGTTGCAGTGGTCGTGCTGCCGGGAGAAATGTTGTTACCCTGAGAGTCTCTCACCCTGGTAACACTTGGCGTGACAGCTGCCGCCACGGTAAAGGTCCGCGCCGCCGACACCGGATTATTGCCGTACAACGCCTTGACCGTGATGCTGTGAGCGCTGGCACTCAGCGCCGTGAGCGGCAGTGTCCATTCGCCGCTGGCGTTGACTGTGACCTCTCCTTTTGAGGCGACCCCGTCGAAGATTTCGACCTTCTGATTGGCGAATGCCTTGCC
>Ga0308166_1004922_pt1 | contig 10449 bp, 9 predicted proteins | sample PhyCR2_2_FD_202137 | JGI IMG/M metagenome (GOLD analysis project Ga0308166, IMG submission 202137) | Phyllosphere microbial communities from UC Gill Tract Community Farm, Albany, California, United States - DLSLCC.R2 | ecosystem: Host-associated > Plants > Phyllosphere > Unclassified | place... | reverse complement strand
GTTCCCCGAAGCACGTCCCCGCCGTCTGCGCCGCAATGCGAGCCTGCGCAGTCTGTTCCAGGAAACCGAGTTCAGCCTGAACGATCTGGTCCTGCCGATCTTCGTCGAGGAAGAGATCGACGACTTTGTGCCGATCACCAGCATGCCCGGCGTGCAGCGCATTCCCGAGCGCAAACTGGCCAGTGAAATCGAGCGCTATGCCCGGGCCGGGATCAAGTCGGTGATGACCTTTGGCGTGTCCCATCATCTGGATGCCAACGGCAGCGACACCTGGCGCGAAGACGGGCTGGTGTCGCGCATGTCGCGCATTGCCAAGGACGCCGTGCCGGAAATGATCGTGATGTCCGACACCTGCTTCTGCGAGTACACCGATCATGGCCATTGCGGCGTGATGCACAACCACGAAGTCGACAACGACCAGACTCTGATCAACCTCGGCAAGCAAGCCGTGGCCGCCGCCCGCGCCGGGGCTGACGTGATCGCACCGTCGGCAGCAATGGACGGCCAGGTGCGCGCGATTCGCCAGGCGCTGGACGCCGCTGGCTTCACGCAGATTCCGATCATGGCCTATTCGACCAAATTCGCCTCGGCGCTGTATGGCCCGTTCCGCGAGGCCGGCGGCAGCGCGCTCAAGGGCGATCGCAAAAGCTATCAGATGAACCCGATGAATCGCCGCGAAGCCCTGCGCGAATCGCTGCTCGATGAGCAGGAAGGCGCCGATGCGCTGATGGTCAAGCCGGCTGGCGCCTACCTCGATATCATCCGCGACATTCGCCAGGCTTCGAACCTGCCATTGGCGGCATATCAGGTCAGCGGCGAGTACGCGATGATCAAGTTCGGCGCCCAGGCCGGGGCGATCGATGAAGATCGCGTGGTGCGCGAAAGCCTTGGCGCAATCAAGCGTGCCGGGGCGGATCTGATCTTCACTTACTTTGCGATGGATCTGGCGTTGGCGGGAATTTAATCAACGCTGCAAATGCAACTGTGGGAGCGGGCTTGCTCGCGAATGCGGACTGTCAGGCAGCGCATCTGGCACTGACACACCGCCTTCGCGAGCAAGCCCGCTCCCACAGTTGAAGGGTGGTTTGTCAGTTGAAGAACGGGCGGATGCCGTGATCGCGGAAGTAGCGTTCGATCACTTTTGGATCGGCGCTGTTATCCGCCACCGCCACATAAGTATCCGGCCGCAACAGATAAAACCCGTTGCGCCCCAATCCCGCCGTTTCAAACGCCGGTCGCCAGTCGAACACATGCAGCGGCAAGTGATGTTCATTGCACCAGGCGATCATTTCGTCGCTGGTGTCGCCGTAGACATGCACCTGCCAGCACGGCTGCCGTAGCGGCTCGAAGTTATCTCCCTCGCCATCATGCGCCCACGGCAAGCGGTCACCGCCGTGCACGTGGCCCGCTTCGCCCTGGCTCAGCGGCATGCCGCGATAGTTTAGGGTGACCTGCGAGACCGTGCGAAACAGGAACTCGCGGCTGGCTTCGAACGAGGCCATTTTCGGTATCAGAAACGGCGCCACACGCATCCGTAGCAGGTCGGCCATGCGCCCCTCGGCGGTGACGAAACTGAACACCTTGTCGGTGGTGGACACCAGGCGGCGAGCGAAGGCGATGCGCTCGGTTTCGTAGGTGTCGAGCAGCCTCGGTTCGGCACCACCACTGAGCACGGCGGCGAGTTTCCACGCCAAATTGATCGCATCGCCGATGCCGGTGTTCATACCCTGGCCACCGGCCGGACTGTGTACGTGGGCGGCATCGCCTAGCAGAAACGCCCGACCGCTGCGAAAGTGCTCCGCCACCCGGTGATGCACGCGGTAGGTGGAGAACCAGTGGACGTCTTCGATATGCACTTTCAGGTGTTCAATGGCGCGGCTGCTGACGTCGGAAAATTGCAGGGTGTCGGCGCGCTCGGCGCGTTCATCACGCACCGTGCCGATCAACCGCGCACGGCCTGCGCCGGCCAGCGGGAACACCGCGAGAAAATCCGCTTCGTCGAGGTCCAGATGCAGCTCGCCATTCAGCGCCGGGCCGCTGGCCGTGACGTCGGCGACGTAGAAAATCTGCTGATAGGTACCGCCGGGAAAGTCGGTGTCGAGGGTCTTGCGCACCACCGAACGCGCACCGTCGCAACCGGCCAGATAACAGGCCTGACAGACTTCCTGGCGGCCATCGGGCAGGCGCAGATGCGCGGTGAGGGTGTCGCCGGTTTCTTCGAAGCTGTCCAGCGCGGTATTGCGCTCGACGTTGACGCCGTAGTCTTCCAGACGCTCGAGCAGCAGCCGTTCGTGCTCGTCCTGCGGGAAAATTTCGACAAACGCGTAGGGCGTCAGGCCTTCGCCGATGCGCTTGAGCGGCAGCTGCGCGACCGGTTTGCCGTTGACCCAGAAATTCGCCGCCGCAACCTGATGGCCGCGACGCACGATGGTGTCGGTGAGGTCGAGTTGGCGGTAGAGCTCCAGGGTGCGTGCCTGCACGGCCAGAGCGCGGGAAGTGGTGCCGGGTGCCGAGGTCTTGTCGATGATGCGCACGCGCACGCCGAGTTTGCTCAGCCACAGGGCCAGGACCAGACCGGTCGGGCCGGCGCCGATGATCAGCACGTCGCTGCGGTTCATGGGGCTGTCCTCTTGTGGCTGTGCAGCAAGTATGGATCAGGTCGCCAGTTCCGGCCTCTTCGCGAGCAGGCTCGCTCCCACAGGGAACGCATTCCAGTGTGGGAGCGAGCCTGCTCGCGAAGAAGCCGGATCAAGCACCACAAAAACCAGAAAGGCCCCGCAACTGTGAAGCTGCGGGGCCTTTTTTACGACGCGATGACGCTTAGAAGTCGATAGTCCCCGACAGCTTCGCCACCCGCGGTTCACCTTGGGTCAGGTAGCCGCCCTGGGCCGATTCCCAGTACTTCTTGTTCGCCACGTTTTCAACGCCGAACCGCACGGTCACGTCCTTCTCCGACACCTTGAACGCATAACGCGCGCCCGCGTCGAAGCGGTTCCACGTTGGCAGGCTGAGGTTGTTCGCGGCATCGGCGTATTGCCCGCCGGTGCGCAGCATCCGCGCGTTCAGCGCGACGCCTTGCAGACCCGGCACGTCCCAATCCACGCCAGCGTTGAACTGGAAGGTCGGCACGCCGATGGCGTGGTTGCCGTCGTTGGCGCCGTTGAGGGTGTTTTTCAGTTCGGTGTCCATCAGGGTCAGGCCGCTGATCAGGCGCAGGCCGTCGATCGGCTCGCCGAACACGTTCATTTCCACACCTTTGTTGATCTGCTCGCCTTCACGCACGTAGGTACAAGTGGTGGCGCTGTTGATTTCGCAGTAGCCGTCGCTCGGCTGTTCGATGCGATAAACGCCCAGGCTCGCGCCGTAGGTGCCCATGTCGACCTTAACGCCCAGCTCGGTCTGCTTGGAGCGCTTCGGTGCGTAAACCTCGTTGCCATTGGTCACGCGGAAACCGCCGGAGCTGGTCGGCGAGGTCGGCCCTTGGGCCAGACCTTCGATGTGGTTGGCGTAGAACGACACATGCTCCCACGGCTTGAACACGATGCCGTACACCGGCGTGGTGATCGACTCGTCGTAGCTCGACGAGCGCGGGCCGCTACCGTAGCTGGCGTAGCTGTAACCCTGCACCACCAGTTGCTGACGACGCAGGCCAGCGGTGACCAGCAGGCGATCGTCGAAGAACCCGAGGGTGTCAGAGATTGCGACGCTGCGGTTGAATGTCTTGCCGACGATGCCTGGATCGTTGAGATCGCCACCGGCGAAGTTACCGACCGGTGCGGGAGTGGTGATCGGATGGTAGATGTTGTTGGAGTAGCGGGTCAGGTCGAAGTCATAGGCACTGCGCTGCTCAGCCCAGATCCCGGTCAGGCCGAAATTCAGCTTGTGGCTGACCGGGCCGGTGTTGAACTTGCCGTTGAGACCGGCCATGACGCTGGTGTTGTCCTCATCATGCGGGACGAACGAGCCAGTGGTGAACGAGGCGCCGCTGTTGCCGACCAGCGTGGTCGAGTTGTAGCGGCCGACTTCACGGGTGTGCTTGGCGCCACCGGCGGCGTAGGCGGTCCAGTTGTCGTTGAGGTCGTACTCGGCGCGGAGCATGCCGAAGGTGTCTTCGATATCGGTGTAACCCCATTTCGGCGCGTAGTTGGTGTCCGGCGATGGCGCGTCCGGGATGTGCGTGGCGGTGCCGAGGTTGACCGAGCTGCGGCCGCCGTTGACGCGTTCCTTCTGATAGGCAAAGTCACCGGAAACCCGCAGCGCATCGCCGCGATAATCCAGGCCGATGGCGAACAGTTTCGAACGCTGGTTCTCGTGATCAATGCCGGTGTCGCCTTCGCGCTGCGACAGGTTGACCCGCGCGCCGAAGCGGTTGTCTTCGCCGAAACGCTGGCCGATGTCGAAGTGATGACCGATGCGGCCTTCGCTGTTGATGTCGGTGGTGTAACGGCGCAGCGGCACGTCGCCGGCACGCTTGGGTTGCAGGTTGACGCCGCCGCCGATGCCGGAACCGGTCGGCGTTACACCGTTGATGAAAGCGTTGGGGCCCTTGAACACTTCCACGCGCTCCAGCGCATCGGTGGAAATGATCTGCCGGGGCAATACGCCGTAGAGGCCGTTATAGGAAATATCATCGCCATTGAGCGGCAGGCCGCGAATCATGAAGACCTGCGCCTGGTTGGAGAAGCCCGAGGCTTGGCGCACGGAAGAATCGTTGAGCAGCACGTCGGCGACGTTTTCCGCCTGCTGGTCCTGGATCAGCTGCTCGGTGTAGGACGCTGCGCTGAACGGCACGTCCATCATGTCTTGATTGCCGAGCACGCCCAGCTGACCGCCGCGCGCGACCTGACCGCCAGCGTAGACCGGGGGCAGGGCGTTGGGCGCAGGCGCCTGGGCATTGACGTTGACGTCGTCGAGCACCAGCGCTTTGCTGTTGTCTTCAGCGGCGTGGGCGGTGACAGTCAGGGAGCACAGCAGGGCAAGCAAAGTCGGGCGAAATGGAGCGCCGAGTCGAGCTGAAGCGGGCATGTCGGATACCTGGAGGCGAACGGCCAATGAAAAAATAAGGGCGGCGCGGAACTCCTTGCGCTAATGCGACTCCAGGCGCGAATGATAGGGTTTCGCAGTAACGTTTTGCAATCAGTTTGTCATCCGTAGGAGCTGCCGAAGGCTGCGATCTTTTGATCTTGCTTTTTGCAGATCAAGATCAATCTCAAGATCAAAAGATCGCAGCCTGCGGCAGCTCTTACGCGGGTTGTGTATGGTGGTCTGGCTAATTTGACTGGATGGAGCAACATGCGATTACTCATTACTCTCGGCGCTTTGCTGCTCCTCGCCGGTTGCGCCAGCCAGCGCAGCAACGAACCGGCGCCGCGCCCGCCGGCTGAAGTGAAGGCGGAAATCGTCCGCCTGCTACCGGCGAAAACCGCTGACCGCGAAGGCTGGGCCACGGACATCTACGCCGCGTTCGCCGCGCAAGGCATCAACACCACCACGCAGAATCTGTGTTCGGTACTCGCCGTGGCCGAGCAGGAATCGACTTTCCAGGCCGACCCGACGGTGCCCGGTCTGGGCAAGATCGCCCGCGACGAGATCGACCGCCGCGCCGCCAAGGTGCACATCCCCAGCCTGTTGGTCAGCGGCGCTCTGCAAGTGCGCTCGCCCAACGGCAAGAGCTACAGCGAACGTCTGAATGCGGCGCGCAGTGAAAAAGAGCTGAGCGCCATCTTTGACGACTTTATCGGCATGGTGCCGATGGGCCGCACGCTGTTCGGCGGCTTCAACCCGGTGCACACCGGTGGGCCGATGCAGGTCAGCATCGAATTTGCCGAGGAGCACGCCAAGGATTACCCGTACCCGGTGGACGGCACGATCCGCCGTGAAGTGTTCAGTCGGCGCGGCGGCATGTATTTCGGCATCGCCCACTTACTCGGCTACCCGGTGAATTACCGCGAGCCGCTGTATCGCTTCGCCGATTTCAACGCCGGCTGGTACGCCAGCCGCAATGCCGCGTTTCAGAATGCGGTCAGCCGCGCTTCCGGTATCCCGCTGACTCTGGACGGTGACCTGATTCGCTACGACTCGATCATGCCCGGCAGCACTGAACTGGCGGTGCGCACCCTCGGCAAGTCGCTGGGCATGCGCAACCCGACGATTCGCGATCAACTGGAGAAGGGCAAGACCCTGGAATTCGAGGAGACCAAACTCTATCAGCGCGTGTTCGAACTGGCGGAGCGGGCCGAAGGCAAAACGTTACCGCGCGCGGTATTGCCGGGGATTGTGCTGCAGAGTCCGAAGATCACCCGCAAACTCACCACAGCCTGGTTCGCCAAGCGCGTGGACGAGCGTTACAAGCGCTGCATGGCGAAGGCCGGATAAAAAAGGCAGACATAAAAAACCCGGCTGCGGGGGCCGGGTTTCTCTGCGGTGTTGCGCTTGCAGTCATGCATCAGGCAACACGGCGTTCGATCAGACGATCCGAACCACCTTCAGCAACGCGACGTTCGATCAGACGATCCGAGCCACCTTCGGCGACGCGGCGTTCGATCAGACGATCAGCACCACCTTCGGCAACACGGCGTTCGATCAGACGATCAGCACCACCTTCGGCAACACGGCGTTCGATCAGACGATCAGCACCACCTTCAGCAACGCGACGTTCGATCAGGCGATTAGCGCCACCCTCGGCAACGCGACGTTCGATCAGACGATCGGAACCACCTTCGGCAACGCGGCGTTCGATCAGGCGATCAGCGCCACCTTCGGCAACGCGGCGTTCGATCAGGCGATCCGAACCACCTTCAGCCAGACGGCTTTCGATCAGTTTGTCCGAGCCGCCTTCGGCGATCATGGTGTGTGCCGGGGTAGCGGCGAAAGCGTTTACGGCGAAAAGCGAGAAAGCAATGCTGAGGAGAGTCTGGCGTTTCATGATGGTGTGCTCCGGGGTGTTGTTGGTTGGTATGGAGCTGATGTTACGCCCGGAATTTTTTATGAGAACTTCATTGCCGTGATGGTGAACATCGACGTTGATGATGGTTGCGGACAACCGCGTAGCAGAGCCTCAGAGCACCTTCACCGCACGCCCGATCGCCTGAATCGGCCCGGTCGGTTTGCCGATCGGTGAGCCATTGGCGCCTTCCAGGGTCAGCTCAAACAGCTGGTTCGGTTGCAACGGCGGCAGCTTGTCCAGCGGCACCGACAACGCCTGCCCTGGCTTGACCAAGCCCAATGACACCGGCCCCGACCAGCCGTCAGCCTTGGTCCAGAACTCCAGCGCCTTGTCCGCCGGCACCTCGACCACGCCCAGCGGAATCAACTGGATCTCCCGCGCATTGCTGGCCTGAATCACCCAGCCCGGGGCCTTGTCCTGCGGCGCTACCAGCACCACCAGATAACTCGGTTTCGGTGCTGTCTGGGTCAGCAGCATGGTGCCAAGGATCAACGTCGCCGCCAGCCCGGCCGCACTCAAACCGCGCCACAGCGGCAGCAGGTTCCACCACGAGGTCAGCGGTTTCTTCACCGTCAGCCGTTCGAGACTGCGTTCGATACGAGGCCATAACTGCGCCGAGGGTTGCTGAGGTTCGGCCAGATCGGTCAGCTCCAGTAGACGCCGCTCCCAGGCATCCACCGCCGCGCGCAATTCGGGATCGTTTGCCAGGCGCCGTTGCACCTCGCTGCGCTGCTCAAACGACAAGGTGCCGAGCACATATTCGCCGGCCAGTTCATCCCGTTCCTGCGCTGATTCGCCGGTCATCCCATGCACTCCCGCAAAGCATTGAGGCTGCGCTTGATCCACGCCTTGACCGTGCCCAGCGGCGTGTCGAGGCGCGCGGAAATCTGCGCGTGGCTGTAACCGTCGACGTAAGCGTGGAGGATGCAGCTGCGCCGCTGCGGTTCCAGTTGCTCGAGGCAGCGATGAATGCGTGCCGAGTGAATATCGGCCAGCTCATCAGGCGCCGCTGACTCATGTTCTTCGCTGAACGGCGTTTCCCGACTTTGCTTGCGTAACTGATTCAAGGCCAGGTGCCGGGTCACGCTGAACATCCAGCCCCGCGCCGAACCGCGTGCCGGGTCGAACCCGGCGGCGCCGTTCCAGATCTTGATGAACGCCTCATGCACAATGTCCTCCGCCAGCGCCGTATCGCGCACCAGCCGCTTGGCCACACCGAGCAGGCGCGGGCCTTCCTGCACATACAAATCGCGCAAAGCCGCGTGCTCGCCCCGGGCACAGGCAGCGAGGCGGGCTTCGTAATCGAAAACGGATTCGGCTAAAGGCATGGCGTGCAATCTAGCTCACATTCCCCAAACATCCAGACGCATTGTTCCCTGTGGGAGCGAGCCTGCTCGCGAATGCGGTGGGTCAGAAAGTAATAAGGCGACTGACACTCCGTCTTCGCGCGCAGGCTCGCTCCCACAGGAGTGTGCACTGCTTCCGGATATCAGTTAGCCGCCCAGAAAATATAATCTGCCTGGTACTTCACCACTTCCTGCTTGCCCTTGTTCGCCGTCGTGCACTCACTGCCCGGCGCCACGCCGCCCTTTAGCGCGACACGCTGGATGTAGCTGACCCCGGTCATCGCGCCTTTGCCCTCGGCCGGATTGGCCTTGACCAGTTGATAGGGCAGGTTGCCCGGGCTCGACGGTGCCACCGCCAATTGCGTGCCGGTGACTTTCGAACCGTCCTTGGCTTGCCAGGTCGCTGGCGGGCCGAAATAGGTGCCGACCTGTTTGCCGCTGCGATCATTGAGCACCGCTTTCGGGCCGACAAAGGTCCACTCGGTCTGCCCGGCCATATTGGGCTTGTCGCGGCATTCGTAGATGATCTCGCCGACCCCGGTGGTTTCCAGGGCAATCTTGTGCCCGTCCGGCACCTTGATCGCGTCGGGATAACTGCTCTGGGCGAAGGTGGTCGTGGTGAAAGCGAGCAAACCGGTGAAGCCAATCAGCTGGGTGATATTCATCCGATGATTCTCCGAAAAGGGTAGAGCGCTGACAGCACCAGAGTGGGCTGTTACAGGGACTACCCATGGCGGAGGCGATTGGATGCAGTGCCGGAAAAATAAATTTCAAACACCACCGATCAAACCTGTGGGAGCGAGCCTGCTCGCGAAGGCGTCGGGTCAGACAGCGCTTATGTGACTGACGCACCGCATTCGCGAGCAGGCTCGCTCCCACAAGATTTTGCATCTGGCGTGAACGATTCATTGACAGAATTTTCTACGTCAGGCCAGCCAGCCATCTACCCTGTGCAAAGGCCTTATCGGGGGAATCGGACATGTACCAGCTCTACGGGCACAAGAATTCCGGCGCGGCTGCCATCGAGGCAGCGCTGGAGTTGTGCCAGATCGCTTACCGCTTCATTGATACCGAAGCCAGCGCCGAAGCCGACGAGGCGTTGGGCAAACTCAATCCGCTGAAACAGATACCGACCTTGCAACTGCCGGACGGCAGCGCCATGACCGAAAGTGCGGCGATCCTGATTCACCTGGGCCTGACTTTTCCCAAGTCCGGCCTGTTGCCGAGCAAGGCTGCCGATCGTGATCAGGCGATTCGCGGCCTCGCCTATATCATCAGCAATTGCTACGCAGCAGTCGGCATCATCGATTACCCCGAGCGCTGGCTGAGCACGCCCGACGAGAGCGCACGGCAAAACCTGATCGCCGGCACGCGCCAGCGCCTGCACTTCAGTTGGGAGGTGTTTGCCGATCAGTTTTCCGGGGAGCTGTATCTGGATGATGAAACGCCCGGCGCATTGGATGTGCTGGCGGCCGTGGTGAGCCGCTGGGCCGGCAGCCGCGAACACCTGCGCCAGACCCGCCCGGGCTTTTATGCTTGGCTGCAAAGGATAGACCGACACCCGGTGCTGGCACCGGTGTTTGAGCGGCATTGGCCGGCCTGACGGGCGAGATCGTTCCCACGCTCTGCGTGGGAATGCCTCAACGGACGCTCCGCGTTCGGCTTTAGAGGGACGCGGAGCGTCCCGGGCTGCATTCCCACGCAGAGCGTGGGAACGATCATCACCAAAAGAATCTGTGGGAGCGAGCAAGCTCGCTCCCACAGAGTTAGGGGATGATCCTGAAAAATTACTCCCCGCGAATATACTGCTCCAGCTGTTTGATCAGCTCGGCCTGTTCGGTAATCGCTTCCTTCACCAGGTCGCCGATCGACAGCAGGCCGATCAACTGGCCATCTTCGACCACCGGCAAGTGGCGCAGGCGTCTGTCCGACATGATCCCCAGGCAAGTATCGACAGTTTGCCGGGTGTCCACGGTAATCACGTCCTTGACCATGATGTCGCGCACTGGCGTACCGACCGAAGAACGGCCATGCAGCACCAGTTTGCGCGCATAGTCGCGCTCGCTGATGATGCCGACCACTTTGTCGTCTTCGACCACCAGCAAGGCGCCGACGTTTTTCTCGGCCATCTTCATCAGCGCTTCGAGCACCATGTGA
>Ga0308166_1004921_pt1 | contig 10450 bp, 8 predicted proteins | sample PhyCR2_2_FD_202137 | JGI IMG/M metagenome (GOLD analysis project Ga0308166, IMG submission 202137) | Phyllosphere microbial communities from UC Gill Tract Community Farm, Albany, California, United States - DLSLCC.R2 | ecosystem: Host-associated > Plants > Phyllosphere > Unclassified | place... | reverse complement strand
GTCCAGGCGTCCGCAGCCTGCGCGTCTCGCCCGACGGCGAACGCGTGACCTTCCTGCGCGGACGCACCGACAACCAGTTCCAGCTGGACCTGTGGGAATTCAACATGAAGGACAAGACCACGCACCGCCTGGTCGACTCCAAGCAATTGGTCCCGAACGAGAACCTGTCGCTGGAAGAGAAGGCAAGGCGCGAGCGCGCCCGCACGGCCAGCCTGTCCGGCATCCTGAGCTATAGCTGGTCGCCTGACGGCAAGCAGCTGCTCGTGCCGATCGCGGGCGACCTGTACCTCGTCGACGTGAACCGGCCGGAAGCCGCGCGCAAAGTGGCATCGGGCAATGTCGGCGATCCGAAGATTTCGCCGAAGGGCCGTTACGTGTCGTACGTGCGCGACCAGAACCTGTTCGTCATCGACCTGGCGACGGGCCAGGAGCGCCAGCTGACGACGGACGGCAAGGACACCGTGCACAACGGCGAAGCGGAATTCGTCGCGCAGGAAGAGATGGACCAGCACACGGGCTATTACTGGGCCCCGGACGATTCCGCCATCGCCTACCGCCGCTACGACGAGGCGCAGGTGCCCGTCGCGCGCCGCTTCGAGATCTTCGCGGACCACACGGAAGTCATCGACCAGCGCTACCCCGCCGCCGGTGCGAAGAACGTCGAGATCGACCTGATGATCGTGAACCCGGCGACGGGCGCGCAGAAGAAGGTCGACCTCGGTCCCGAGAAGGACATCTACCTCGTGCGCGCGGACTGGAGCGCGGATGCCAGGACCCTCGTCTACCAGCGCCAGTCGCGCGACCAGAAGCGTCTCGATCTCGTCGCCGTCGACGCGGCCACGCTGACCCAGCGCCCGCTGCTGACGGAAACGTCGAAAACCTGGGTCAGCATCCACGACGACCTGCGCTTCCTCGGCCGCCAGAAGGCGTTCATCTGGGCCTCCGAGCGCAGCGGCCGCAAGCACCTGTACCTGTACGACCTGTCAGGCAAACTGCTGCACCCGATCTCCAGCGGCGATTGGGGCGTCGATAACATCCTCGCCGTCGACGAGCAGGCCGGCAAGGTCTATATCGCGTCGAACAAGGACGCCGTTATCGACAAGCAGACGTATGTGTTGAACCTCGACGGCAGCAATGCAGGCAAGCCGGTCCGGCTGACGAAGCAGGACGGCTGGCACGAGGACGTGTTCGCCCGCAACGGCAAGATTTTCGTGGACACGTTCTCCGATCCGAACACGCCGCCGCAAGTGTCGATCCGCCGCGCGGACGGCAGCATGGTCGAGTGGCTCGAACACAACGAGTTGAACGCACAGCACCCGTACGCGAACTACGCGAAGGACCACCTGCCGACGGAATACGGCAGCATCAAGGCGCACGACGGCCAGACGCTGTACTACTCGATGATCAAGCCGGCGAACTTCGACGCCGCGAAGCGCTATCCGGTCTTCCTGTTCACGTACGGCGGCCCGCATTCGCAGCGCGTCACGCGCCAGTGGGGCAATCTGTTCAACCAGTACATGGCGCAGCAGGGCTTCGTCGTGTTCGTGCTGGACAACCGCGGTTCGTCGCGCCGCGAGCGCGCGTTCACCGACGTCATCTACGGCAACCTCGGCGCGCATGAAGTCGAGGACCAGCTGACGGGCATCGACTGGCTGGCGCAACAGAGCTTCGTCGATCCGAAGCGCGTGGGCGTGTTCGGCTGGAGCTATGGCGGCTTCATGACCCTGCGCCTGCTGGAGGCCGGCTCGGACAAGATCGCGATGGGCGTGTCGGTGGCGCCCGTGACGGATTGGGCCCTGTACGACACGCACTACACGGAGCAGTTCGTGGGCGCGACGCCGCAGTCGGATCCGGCCGCCTACGAGCGCAGCGGCGTGTTCGCGCACCTGGACGGCCTGAAGTCGCCGCTGCTGCTGGTGCACGGCATGGCCGACGACAACGTGCTGTTCACGAACTCGACGCGCCTGATCGACGCGCTCGTCAACCGCAACGTGCGCTTCGAGCTGATGACGTATCCGGGTGCCAAGCACGGCATTTCGTCGCGCGCGGGACAGCGGCACGTGTATGGCCTGATCGAGGCGTTCTTCAAGAAGCACCTGGGCGGGACCGAGCCGAAGTAAGATTCGTTTCCCAATAAAAAAATCGGCCGCAACGTGCGGCCGATTTTTCCCGGCGCCAGCTTATTTGGTGGCGTCGTGGATTTTTTCCTTCAGGTCGCCCAGCTTTTCCTGGGTCTTGCCTTCGACCTGGTTCTGCAAGCCTTTCACCTGCTGCTCGGCGCTGCCGACGATCTTGCCGGCCTCCTCCTGGATCTTGCCGCCGATGTCTTGCAGTTTGCCGTTGATCTGGTCCGAATTCATGGTGTTCTCCTTTCGTTCAAAGTTCGACACCATCGTAGCGCCGGCCCCGGTATTGCTCAGTTAGCGCACGCACATTGCATGCGCGCGACGGTCCAGTCGCGCCGCTGATAGCATTCTGTCATGAACAATGACACCTCCCCCGCCGTCAAGCCGGCCCAGCACAAACTGATGCGCCGCTTCGTCCTCGTCGACGGCATCGCGGTGCTGTTCCTCGCGCTCGTCGCGGCCGTCGTGCTCGCCATCGACGCGCTGCTGCTCCTCTTTGCCTGCGTCCTGTTCGCCGTGCTGTTGTACGAGCTGAGCGCAATCCTGTGCCGGCGCTTCGGCTGGAACCGCAAGCTCGCGCTCGTCGTCGTCGTGCTGGCGCTGCTGCTCATCATCGGGCTCGGCGGGTGGGCGATGGCGCCGCAGATCGCGGAGCAGTCGACCGAACTGGCGCAGCAGATTCCGCAATCGCTGCAGCGCCTGCGCCAGATGGTGGAGAACCAGCCGCTGCTCGCGCGCATCGCCGCCGACCTGCCGGATGCCAAGCAGCTGATCGGATCGATGCAGCAGTTCGTGCCGAATGCAGGCATCTTTTTCGGCGGCGTGCTCGGCGCGCTCGGCAACGTCGCTATCATCGTATTCGTCGGCATTTATTTCGCGCTGTCGCCGCGCCAGTACAAGCAGGGCATCGTGAAGCTCGTACCGCAGGGCAAGCGCGAGCGCGCCGTGCAAGTGATGGACGACATCGGCGACACGCTGGCGCGCTGGCTCATCGGCAAGTCGCTGTCGATGCTGATCGTCGGCGCGGCAACGGCCGGCGGGCTCACGCTGCTGGGCGTGCCGCTGGGACTGATCCTCGGCATCATCGCCGGGCTGCTCGACTTCATTCCCTACATCGGCCCGATCATGGCGGGCGTGCCGGCGGTATTGATCGCGCTGTCGATCAGTCCCGACCTGGCGCTGTACACGGTGCTGCTGTTCCTCGGCATCCAGACGGTCGAAGGCTATGTGCTGCAGCCGCTCGTGGAGGCACGCGCGGTCGAGATGCCGCCTGCGCTCACCATCGTCATGCAACTCGTGTTCGGCACGCTGTTCGGTTTCGCGGGCATCGCGCTGGCGACGCCGTTGACCGCCATGTTGATGGTGTTCGTCGACAAGCTGTACGTGGAAGACATCCTCGGCGACCGGCCGACGGGCTGACGTAAAAACGGCCGCACGAGGCGGCCGCTTCTACGTCAGGTAAGCAGATCGCCGGTATCAGCGGTTGCCCTTGTTGATCGCGTCGCGCAGATCACCGGCTTTTTCCTGCACCTTGCCTTCGACCTGCTTCGACAGGCCCTTGGCCTGCTGTTCGCTGCTGCCGACAGCCTTGCCGACTTCCTCCTGAATCTTGCCGCCGATATCCTTGGCTTTACCTTTGATTTGGTCGTCGTTCATGTCGGAATCCTCCTTGATGAGTAAGACCGCTTGCGAATCAAGCGGGATGCATTCAGGATAATTGGATGGCGCCCTTCATTCTGTACGCAAACTAACAAACCATTAACTCGCCTTGCGCCACACGCTCGCGAGCCAGGGCTGCTGGTCGCGCGGCAATCCTTCCGGACGGTAATAGTGGCGCAGCGGCACGAAGCCGGCATCGACGACGTAGCGCTCCCAGGCGGCGTAGTCGTGGAAGCAGCCGTAGCGCGGCCCGTTCCACCCTTCTTCGTTATGGCCGCGTGGATTCGAGCTGAACAGCACGCCGCCCGGCTTCAACGCCGCGCACAATGCCCTCAGCACGTTGGGCAGCAGGTCGCGCGGCACGTGGAACAGCGAGGCGTTGGCGAAGATGCCGTCGAACGCCGCGGCCGGCAGGTGCAGGTCGATGAAGTTCTGGTGCCATACCTCGCAGCCGCTGTACGCCCGCGCCATCTCGACGAATTGTTCACTGCCGTCCAGGCCGATGGCATGGTGGCCCAGCGCCGTGAACGTCTTGAGGTCGCGCCCCGGGCCGCAGCCGAAGTCGAGAATGGTGTACGGGGCCGGCGCCTCGATCGCGCCCAGCAGCGCCTCGATGTTCTGGCTGACGTCGTGGTCGATCGTGCCGGCGAAGAACCGGCGCGCGTTGTCGTCGTAATGGTGCAGCGTGCGCCGCGTGATGTCTTCGTAGTCGTCGTCTTCGATCATGTGTGCAAAGTGGTGGATGATGCGCCGGTCGACATCAAGATAGTGCTGTTTCATAAGCAATAACCACGCTGAAAGAAGTCCGAACCATTCTAGTCCGGGCCTCTTTCCGACCGGCGCAGCTTACCCGCTAGACATAACATCCTGCTTACCAGACGCGTACGCGCTGCTCCGGCGGCAGGTACAGCGCCTGTCCCGGCTGCACGTCGAACGCCTCGTACCAGGCGTCCAGGTTGCGCACGGTGGCCGTGCGGTATTGCGGCGGGGCGTGGCCGTCCGTCAGGATACCGCGCCGCTCGGCCGCCTCGCGCGCCTTCGTGCGCCAGCTCTGCGCATAGCCCGTGAAGAACTGGCGGTCGCTCTCCGCCGACGCGTTCTTGCCGGCGGCGGCGCGATAGGCATCATACGACGCTTCCAGGCCCGCCAGGTCGGCGAGGTTTTCGGACAGGGTCAGCTGGCCGTTGACGGCGAGGTCCGGGTACGGTTTATAGGCGTTGTATTGCTCGACGAGTTTCCGGGACGCGGCCTTGAAGTGCTCCATGTCCGCCTTCGTCCACCAGTCGCGCAGGCGGCCCTGGGCATCGAACTGCGAACCCTGGTCGTCGAAACTGTGGCTGATCTCGTGGCCGATGATGGCGCCGATCGCGCCGTAGTTGACGGCGTCCGGCGCCTTCGGGTCGAAGAACGGCGGCTGCAGGATCGCGGCCGGGAAGTTCAGCGCGTTCTGCAGGGGCAGGTTGACGGCATTGACGAGCTGCGGCGGCATCGACCAGTCCGTGCGGTCCGGCTTCGCATGCAGCTTCGCGAATTCCTGGTCCGTGTGGAACGCCTCGGCGCGCAGCGCGTTGCCGAACGCATCCTTGGCATCGACCTTCAGGCCGGCATACGATTTCCATTGGTCCGGATAGCCGACGCCCACGTACAAGGTCTTGAGTTTTTCCTTCGCCTGGGCGCGGGTGGCGGGCGCCATCCAGTCGAGCTTGTCGACGCGCTTGCCGAAAGCCGCCACGATGTTCGCGACCATTTTCTGCAGCTGCGCCTTGTTCTCCGCCGGGAAATATTTCGCGACGTACAGTTTGCCGACCGCCTCATCCATCGCTTCGTTCGTCGCGCCCAGCGCCCGCTTCCAGCGCATCGATTGCTGCGGCGTGCCGGACAGCGCCTTGCCATAGAACGCGAAGCGCTGGTCCACGAAGGCCTTCGGCAGCACGTTGGCCATGCGGTTGATGGTGTGGAAGGCGAGATAATCCTTCCACGTCGCGAGGTCGATCTTGTCGACCAGCGCCGCCTCGCCTTTCACGGCGGACGGATGCCAGACGATGAACTTGTCCTGGCCGCCCAGCCGCGCGGCCTTGAAGAACGCATCCCAGTCGAGGCCCGGCGCGTTGGCGGCGAAGTCCTTGCGGGTCCACGTGTTGTCGGCCTTGAGCACGTCGGCCGAGTCGGCGCGGGTGCCGTGGGTGTTGGCGATGTCGACTTCGAGCGCGAAGATTTTCGCGGCGCGGGCGTCGGCGTCCTCATCCGTAGCGGCGTAGCCGGCGAGCTTGAGCATTGCCGCGATGTGTTTCTGGTACTGCGTGCGCAGGCCGGCCATCCGTTCGTTGTTGTCCAGATAATAGGCGCGGTCCGGCATGCCCAGGCCGCCCTGCAGCAGGTAAGGCCAGTTGTGGGCCGGATCGTGCAGGCCGGGCGAGATCCAGACACCGAAGATGTTCTCGGTCGCAAAATGCGTATTGTTCAGCGGGTCGACGTCCGCGCGCACGGACGCGCCCAGCGCACGCACGAGGCCCGCCTTGTCCTTGATGGCGCCGATCTGCGCCAGCAGCGGCTTCAGCGGCGCGATGCCGCGCGCCTCGATTGCGGATTCGTCCATGTAGGCGTTGTAGTAACCGGCGACCTTGCGCGCTTCCGCTCCCGCTTTCTTGTTGGAGTCTACGCCTTCGATCAGCTTGACGATGCGCTGGTTCGTGTCTTCCGCCAGGTTGTCCATCGCGCCCCAGCGGCTGCGGTCCTCGGGAATGGTCGTTTTGGCAAGCCAGTCCTTGTTGGCCCAGGCAAAGAAATCGTCGCCCGGCCGCAAAGCGGCCTGGGCGGTCCCGGCCGCGTTGACGTCCTCCTTGGCCGCGGGCGGGGTCTGCCCGGATGCCGCCGCGCCCGTGGTAACGAGCGCGGTACCGCACATCGCGAGGACGATGGCGGTCCTGATCGGAGTCCAGCTGATGTTCATGGTGCCTCTCCTAAAAAAAATTCAAAAAATCTTTCGAAAACCCTAAAGTTCTCCAAAACGCTGCCGTAAAAGGTAGACAACCGGCAATCCGGCCGGAGTTTGCCTCAATGGTGGAGCGCAGTCATGACGTCCAACGAAGTCCTCGCAATGTATGAAAACATCGCCGCCCTCAGCAGCCGCATGGCTGTCGCTGCGCGCGAAGGGGATTGGGACGGCCTGGCGCGCCTGGAAACGCAGTGCGCCCTGCAGTCGAGCGCGGCGAAGAGCGGCGTCCCGCCGCTGGAAGGCGCCGCCCGCAAGCGCAAGGTCGACCTGCTCAAGCAGATCATGACCAACGACCGCGCCGTGCGCGACATTACCGAGCCGTGGATGGGCCAGCTGGACCGCGCACTGAGCCCGGCCCACTGATCCGTCCTACTCCGCCTGAAGCCCCTTCGACTTGCCGTCCAAGGGGCTTTTTGCTTTCTGCGCGGCCAGGATGCCATCCATGTTCCCTTCGATCCATGCGGCGAGGTCGCCGAGCTTGTGCCCGATCTGCTCGCCGAGTGGCGTCAGCCGGTATTCCACGTGAGGCGGGACGACGGGATGGGCAATGCGCTGCACGAACCCGTCCTGCTCGAGCCAATACAGCGTCTGGGCCAGCATTTTTTCGCTGATGCCGCCCACCTTGCGGCGCAGTTCGCCGAAGCGGTGCGTGCCATCCATCAACGCGACGAGCAGCAGCACGCCCCAGCGGCTCGTCACATGTTTCAGCACTTCACGCGACGGGCAGTATTCGGAGAATAAGTCCGCGCGCACAAGCTCGTTCATGTCCCCTCCTCGATCGATGATCTGCCCCTATGGTAGCGATAACCCGAGCGGGAGGCCAACGCGCGCCGCGCAAACAAAAACCGCGCAGCGACCTGGGTCATCTGCGCGGCTCTCGGGAATGGGGAGCGCGACTACCAGGCATCCCCTGGCGTCGCCTCTTGCCGGTTGCCTCCGGCGTCCGTCTGCCACTGTTGGCAGCGAACCGCTTCCGGCATCAGGCGCTTCCTCAGCGATCGTCCGACCCCGCGCCACGCTATCGGTGGTGGCTGCGGCGGACCCTGATCCGTGTACTTCGGGATTGAGTATAACGCAAAATCAGCACTTGTGTAGACGACTAGTACGAAGATTTTGAACGCTATTCCAGCGTCGGCTCGGCGGCCTCGCCTGCCGCCGGCGGCGCGTTGCGGCGACGGACGGCATATGCCCCCGCGCCACCCAGCGCCAGCACGCCGATGGCGGCGCCGATCCAGCCCCAGGGCAAGCTTTCGTCCGGCACCGGCGCCTTCGGCTTGTGCGGCACGAGCGGCTTGATCGACGAGATCGGGCGTGGCCCGGCGGATTTCGGCGGAGGCGGCGCCGGCTTCGGCAGCGCCGGCTCGGCCTCGGCTTCCTTCGACGGCGCCGGCTCGGCCTCGGCTTCCTTCGGCGGCGCCGGCTTGGCCACGGCTTCCTTCGGCGGCGCCGGCTTGGCCTCGGCCTGCTTCGGCGGCGCCGGCTTGCTCTCCGGCATTGTCTCGGGCTTCGGCGCCTCGTGCGCCACGGCCGGCGCGGCCAGCGACACCTGCAGCTTCTTCATCCGGTCCTCGACCTGGCCGAGGCGGGAACGCAATTCGTCGTTCTTCGCGCCGAGGGCCGCGCAGGCCTGCACTTCCTCGGCCCGGGGCGCACAGGCGGGCGGCGGGGTCGCCGGCCTGGCGACGGGTGCCGGCGGCGGACGGCGCACCACCGGCCTGGGCGGCGGCGTTAGCAGTTTTGCGGCTTCGCGCCGGACCACCGGCGCCGCGTGCGCCACGCGGGCCCGTTCCACCTGCGCGAGCAATACCGCGTCGGGGTTGGCCGGTGGCACCTGCGCCGGCGCAGGTGCCGCCACGCGCACTGGCGCGGGCGCGGGCGGCGGCGCGGGATTCGGATCCGGCGTCAGCCACAGCGTGGCCAGGCGCACGGCACGCTGGCCCTTGTCGACGAGCTCCAGGTACAAGTGCACGTGGTCCACGTCGACGGGACGCAGCGACGTCACGTGCAGGAACTGGCGGCCGTCGCGCCGCATCACCGACAAATTCAGGCTGGACAGCAGGGGCGGCACGGCGATGCCCGCGCCGTTGTAGACCTCCGGACTGGCCACGCGCACCTGCACGGGCGCGGCGGCATCGTCGAGCATCGTCAGCTCGACGTCGGCCACGAGCGGCTGGCCGATGTGCGACGACACGCGCGGGTCGCCCAGCTCGGCCGCGTGGGCGGATGCGAACGCGGCAAGGGCAAGGCTGGAGAATAAAAGGCGGGTGCGGCGGGCCATGGCGTGGGAAAAATGGAGGCTTCAACGTGGTTAACGGCCGTTGCGGTACACTCTTTAATTCCATTGTCAAACCAACAGGATGCATCCATGGAAAACCGGATTGAGAAGGACAGCTTCGGCCCGATCGACGTACCGAACGATCAGCTGTGGGGTGCGCAGACCCAGCGTTCGCTGCACCACTTCCACATTTCGAGCGAGAAAATGGCGCCGGAACTGGTCGCCGCATTGGCGCAGGTGAAGCGCGCGGCCGCCGCCGTCAACCGCTCGCTCGGCAAGCTCCCGCAAGACAAGGCCGATGCGATCATCCGCGCGGCCGACGAAGTGCTGGAAGGCCGTCATCCGTCCGAATTCCCGCTGTCCGTGTGGCAGACCGGCTCCGGCACCCAGAGCAACATGAACATGAACGAGGTGCTCGCGAACCGCGCCTCGGAACTGCTGGGCGGCGAGCGGGGCGAGGCGCGCCTGCTGCATCCGAACGACCACGTCAACATGGGCCAATCGTCGAACGACATGTTTCCCACCGCGATGCACGTGGCGGCCGCGCTGGCCGTCGCCAAGGACGTGCTGCCGGCGCTGGCAAAACTGCGCGGCACGCTGGAAGTGAAGTCGCGCGACTTCGCCGACATCGTCAAGATCGGCCGCACGCACCTGCAGGATGCGACGCCGCTCACCCTGGGCCAGGAATTCTCCGGCTACGTGGCGCAACTCGAATTCGCCGAGCACGCGATCAAGAACACGTTGCCGGGCCTGCTGCTGCTGGCCGCCGGCGGCACCGCGGTGGGCACGGGCCTGAACGCGCATCCGGAATTCGCCAACCGCATCGCGGCCGAGATCGCGTCGCGCACCGGCCTGCAATTCAAGTCGGCGCCGAACAAGTTCATGGCGCTGGCCGGCCATGACGCGATGGTGCTGGCGCACGGCGCGTTCAAGACGCTGGCCACGGCGCTGATGAAGATCGCCAACGACGTGCGCTGGATGGCGTCCGGCCCCCGCTCCGGCCTGGGCGAGATCACAATCCCGGAAAACGAGCCGGGCAGCTCGATCATGCCGGGCAAGGTGAACCCGACCCAGTGCGAGGCGCTGACGATGCTGTGTTGCCAGGTGTTCGGCAACGACGTCGCGATCACGGTCGGCGGCGCGCAGGGCAATTTCGAACTGAACGTGTTCAAGCCGATGATCGCCCACAACTTCCTGCAGAGCGCGCGCCTGCTGGCGGACGGCATGCGCTCGTTCGACGAGCATTGCGCGCAGGGCATCGAACCGAATCGCAAGCGCATCGGCGAGTTGATGGAGCAGTCGCTGATGCTGGTGACCGCGCTGGCCCCGCATATCGGGTATGATCGCGCCGCGCAAATCGCCAAGACGGCCCAGCACAACGGCCTGACCTTGCGC
>Ga0308166_1004917_pt1 | contig 10455 bp, 9 predicted proteins | sample PhyCR2_2_FD_202137 | JGI IMG/M metagenome (GOLD analysis project Ga0308166, IMG submission 202137) | Phyllosphere microbial communities from UC Gill Tract Community Farm, Albany, California, United States - DLSLCC.R2 | ecosystem: Host-associated > Plants > Phyllosphere > Unclassified | place... | reverse complement strand
TCATTTCGGCGGCGCGCAAGGACATGCAGCGCCACCAGATCCACCTGCCGGACAAGGACCTGTCCTATTTCAGCGAGGGATCGACGCTGTTCGACGACTACGTGGAAGCGGTGGAATGGGCGCAGGACTACGCGCTCATCAACCGCCGCGAGATGATGCGCCGCATCGTCGACGTGCTTGCGCAGCATGTGCCGGCGTTCAAGTTCGATGGCGAGGCGATCAACTGCCACCACAACTACGTGGCACGCGAATCGCACGGCGGCGAGCGGTTGTTCGTGACGCGCAAGGGTGCCATCTCGGCGCGCACCGGCGAGCTCGGCATCATCCCCGGCAGCATGGGGGCGAAGAGCTACATCGTGCGCGGCAAGGGCAATCCGGAATCGTTCTGCTCGTGCTCGCACGGTGCAGGGCGCCACATGAGCCGCAGCGAAGCCAAGAGAAAATTCGACCGCTTCGACGTGGCCGCGCAGACGGAAGGCATCGAATGCCGCAAGGACGGTGGCGTCGTCGACGAGATTCCGGCGGCCTACAAGGACATCGACAAGGTGATGGCGCACCAGACGGACCTCGTGGAAGTCGTGCACACGCTGCGCCAGGTCGTCTGCATCAAGGGGTGACACATGAAGATATCGATCAAGCAGACCAAGCCGCGCAATCCGCATGCGGTGGCGGCAAAGGCGCGCAATGCGGGCGCGCATGGCAAGTACCGGGTCGAGCGCAAGGAACGCCGGGTGGAAAAACAGGCGTTGCGTTCACTGGTCATCGGACAGAATCGGAAAGGAGAAGAGCATGCGTGAAGACATGTTCAAGGTGATCGTGGAACGGCCGCGGCTCGTCAACAGCAATGGCTACAGCCGCGACGGCCGCAAGTTCCGCAACGACGAGAATGCGCCGGCCCGGCTCGGCATGAAGCGCGGTTATGTCCAGTGGCGCAAATTCTTCAACGAGAATCTGGCGCCGTTGAAGCGCTACCTGGAACAGCAGGTGAACCGGCCCTGGGACAAGGTGTATGGCGAGATCCGCGCGACGATCGATGCGCGCAGCACGGTCAAGCAGCATATCCTGCAGCACATCGACGATTTCGTGGCGATCGATACGCACTGGGTGGACACGCCGGCGGGTGGCCAGGTCATCGTGCGCGGACGCTGGCCGCGCGGTGACGTGCCGATCGAGGAGGCGATGGTCGAACTGTTCGTGCATCCCCGGACGGGCATCCTGTTGCGCAATCGTCGTTTCATGTCGTGGGACCAGCGCAACCGGCAGGCACGCGAGACCGCACAGGCGCGCGATGCCGCCGACTGCCGGGAAATCGACGCGCACCGGCAATTGCGTCGCATTGACGGCATCTGGTACGAGGTGACGTTCGCTACGCTGCCGCCGCCGAGGAAACGCCTGTGCAACACGGCCATCGGCGTGACGATGGAAGTGGTGCATGACGCCTGCTGGGATGTCATCCAGAAGGCGTGGGTGTCGCGCAAGGAAGACGCGCGGCGCAACAACGGCATCCGGATGCGCAATCGCGAGATGATCGGGGACGCAGACAAATACGCCGCGTCGAAACGGCAGCTCGGTGCCCAGGAATTGAAGAAACACGGACTGAAATGAACATGCAACTCGAACGCTACACGGACCAGATGCGGCACTGGCCGCAGGAAGGCCGCCATATCCTGGCGCACCATGACGACGACCACATCGTCGTGTACCAGGCCTACCGGCCGTCGATCGCAGAATACGCCGTGGCGCACCAGCGTTTCGGCGGCGATTTCAGCTTTAGCCGCATGAGCTGGATCAAGCCGAATTTTCTGTGGATGATGTTCCGCGCCGGCTGGGCGACCAAGGAAGGGCAGGAGCGCATCCTCGCGGTCACGCTGCGGCGCGCCTTTTTCGAACGCATCCTGGAACGCGCCGTCGCGTCGGGCTTTGGCGCTTCCGGCTACGCGGATGAAGCGCAGTGGAAAGCGGCGCTGGCCACCTCCGACGTGCGGCTGCAATGGGACCCGGACCACGATCCGTTCGGCACCCCGGTCGCGCGGCGCGCCGTCCAGCTGGGATTGCGCGGTGAAGCGCTGGCGGAATACGGCGGCGAGGCGATCGTCCGCATCGAGGACGTGACCGCGTTCGTGCGCGAGCAGCATGCCAACGTCGCCGGCGATTGCGCGGCGCTCGTGATGCCGCGCGAGCGCGTGGTCGTGCCGGGCGCTGCGGCGGCGCGCAATTTGGGTGTCGATGCATGGACACCCGTTTCAAATGAATGAATCAGGAATCACAATGAACAACGACACGATCACGCTGTACCGGCCGACCGGCCCCGAGGAACTCGAACTGGTGAAACAAAGCGGCTTCAAGCGCTGGCCGCCGCGCCTGCCCGAGCAACCGATTTTCTATCCGGTGACGAACGAAGCCTATGCGAAGCAGATCGCCGTCGAATGGAATATCCGCGACAGCGGCGTCGGCTATGTGACGCGCTTCGAGGTGCGCAAGGCGTTCATGGACCGCTACCCGATCGAGACAGTCGGCGGCGACCGCCACACGGAATGGTGGGTCCCGGCCGAGGACCTCGAAGAACTCAACGACAATATCGTCGGGACGATAGACGTCATCGGCGAATACAGGAAAGAACCATGATGGACGATACAAAATTTCTCGAAGCGCTACGCCAGCGCCACCGCGCCGGCGAGCCGCTGGACTACCTGTTCTTCTGGGGACATCGCCCCGGCAAGACAGGGATCACGGCCACCTGCTTCAGCCAGTGGTACGAGGCGCCGTTCGTGGTCGACGGCCAGCGCTACGCCACGGCCGAGCATTTCATGATGGCGGAAAAGGCGGCACTGTTCGGCGACGACGCGATCCGGGCGCGCGTGCTGGAAGCGCCGGACCCAGGCGCGGCGAAAGCGCTCGGCCGGCGGGTAAAAGGATTCGACGATGCGGTGTGGACGGCACACCGTTATTCGATCGTCGTGCGCGCCAACGAGGCGAAGTTCGCGCAGCAGCCGGACATGCGCGCGTTCCTGGCATCGACCGGGTCGCGCATCATCGTCGAAGCGAGTCCGGTCGATCGGATCTGGGGAATCGGGCTGGCGAAGGACGATCCGCGGGCTGCTGACCCGGAACAGTGGGACGGGTTGAATCTGCTGGGGTTTGCGCTGATGGATGTGCGTGAGCGGCTGTAGCCACAGCTATTGCGGATGCGAATCCGGGAACTCAGGTAAATTCATCGCAGAAAAATTGTCTGCTCGTGCCAACGCTTCGATAAGCGTTGGCCAGACGATTTCCCACGACAACCGTTCTTGCTCCAGCCTGACCGATGGCCCCAACGCGTGCAACTTGAGCGAGCGATATAGCGCCTGCTCGGCAGGAGTGAGAAGCGGTAATTCCTGGACGGCGTGCTGACTCGCTTCGCTGCTCCAGAAGGAGCGGTGCGCCAACAGGGTCGCTTCATCCATGAAAATCGAATGCACGCCGGTTAGCTGTGTTCGCAGGAGGCTCAAGATGGCAAAACCGTGAGTGTCGATATCGCCCCAGTATAGGCAGCGCGCGTTGCTGACCCAGGAAACCTCGGTGAGAAGGTCGACGCCGTAACCCAACGCCATGAATGCTACGGTGTCCGGCAGCTCGCCCAATGCGAGCCCAGTCTGCAGATTCTCGACGATGAGAACTTGTGCTGGCGCGAAGCTCAATTGATCGAGTTCATCAATGGGCACAGTCAGATCGCCGAGTCCGCCCACGCGGGCACGCAATGCTGGATCGAGTACACGCATGCGTAATCGAAGCGGCTGACGACGCAAACCGCACAGGGTATAAAAGTCGCCTGCGGTGTCGGCACGATCAGTGATGCAGCACAGAAGTTCCGCAAGCACAGCTTTGCGTTTTTCAATCCATTTTGTGTCGAGACCGGGAATTGGTAACTGGCGCACATACAAACCAGAGTCTGGGTTCCGCTCAAGCCAGGCAAGCGTAGCGATCAGCCGGTCGAAGTCTGCGTCAGGATACTCGGCAAGGATGTCGAAGTACGGACCCAGTCGCCCCATTAGCATCGGCCAGCGTTGACATATTTCATCCTGGCGATGGTAAGCACGGTCCCAGCGCTCCACGTTGTCCAGCCAGAGCGCTACGTCACGGGGACCTTCGAGACGCAGCAATTCGGGCACGCGCTGCGTGCCCAGCGTGCGCCAGCGGCGTTCCGTCCACTGAAGCAAACCAGTCCCTTGCCACGTTCGCCATGCTTTCACCCAGGCGAGAGCGGCATCGAGCCGGTCTCGCACTGCCTGTTCAGTCGGTATTCCCAGCGGGATGTTCAGCGGCCACTCTTCGTTTGCGTTCACGCCGGCAAGCCAGTCGCGATGGCGGTTGTCGAACCTACGGCGCAGCAGTGCGTGTACGTCAGCCGGCAGTTTCAAGTGCGTCTCCCGCGGATATGCGTTCGGCCAATTTGAGACGCTGGCGTTCGTCATCGTATTCGATCAGCAGCACACTGGACACCTTGCGTTCGCGGATGTCGACAAAACATGCGCCACCAATGAACGGTTCCAGTGTCATCACGGATTTCAGCGGTGTGGCGACGATCATCTGGAAACCGAAATTGGTAAAGATATTCATTGCCAGCGCCGTGAATTCATTGTCCGCCTTGTCAAACGCTTCATCGAGCACGACAGGCGCGTAGCGCGGGATACCGTTGTCGTTACCGCCGAGCTGATAACGCAGGGCGGCAGCCAACACCGTTGTCGCCAATTTCTGGCGCTGTCCGCCGGACAGCCCGGCGCCACTCTGGTGCACCTGCACTTCCTGATTGTTTTCATCGAATTCCCGACCGATGAATTCCACATGTTGGCGGACGTCGAGAACCGCTTCACGCCAGCGACGATTTTCAGGTTCCTGGCTGGCGAGCCGATTCACAAGGCGGCGCAATTCGATGAAACGGGCTTCGGCGAATTCCCGGTCTTCAATCCAGGCATGCTTGAGCGCGGCGCCGATATCCTGCTTGAACTGCTGCACCTCCGGCAACTGGCGATCCTTCGGCTGGATGTGCAGATAAGTGCGCTGATGCTCGCTGCTGTTGAACGGCACCTGGCGCAGGCTGTCGTTGACCAGCTCCATGCGCGCCAGGATCGCCTTGCGGGCATCGTTCAGAAAGCTGGACAGGGCAGCCAGGTTCTGGTGACTCTGATTCTGGAGCAGGTCGAAGAAACGTTGCTCGTGCGCGGGCAGACCGTCCGATTCGAGACGGGCAAGCTTGCGGAAGAAATCCTGCGCAGCCGCCATGCGTGCATCCAGTCCGTCGGCATCGGCACGCCAGGTGCTGATGAATACGGCGAACTGGGCTTCCACATATTTTTCGCCTTGCGCGAGGTCGTTGTCGATGGCGCGGATCTCGTCATGCAGCGACTTGCCGACAGCGCGGTCGGCATTGTCCACGTCCTTCAACCGCAGTGCGCCGGTCCAGGCCGCATACCGCTGGGCCAGACCCGATTGCTGATGTGGCGTCAGCTGCACGATGGCAGGGTCGTTTTGCAGCGTGGCCAGCTGGTCCTCCTGTTCCGCACACAGCTTCTGGCGTGACCGTTGCTCCACGAGCTCGTCGTTCAATGCAGAACGCGCCTGCCGGACGAGATCTTCCTGTTCACGAAGATGCGCGTCGATGCGCTGCAAATCGGTATTCCCCGTCTGCACGGCGTCGAGCTGGCGCTGAATGGCGGCGATACGGTCTGCCAGCGGCAACACGTCGATTTCCTGCCATTGCAGGTTGATCAGGGTCTGGCACTGCAACAGGCGGCCGGCTTGCGCCTGGCGCTGCCCGCGCAGTGCGCGGAGCTGAACGTCGAGTTGGCTTTCGCGCTCGCGCAATTGCCGGGATTCTTCTTCGTAGAGTGCGAGTTTGGCGCGGTTGTCGAAGCCAAGGACCCAGTGCTGGCGCGCGTCGACGCTGGTGCGGTCGTCCTTTTCGTGGCGTGAGCGGTTATGCTTGATCTGGCCTTCACGCGTCAGCGCACGTTCTTGCGCCGCCCGGAATGCGCGCAGCGAATCGACGCAATCGTAATCGAACCGTTGGCGCAATTCGTTCTGCAGCCAACTGGAAAAATTGTCGTCCTTGATCTTCAGTTTGAGCACCAGGGATTGTGCCTGCAGCGGCCGCGCCGTTGAATCGCCGCGTACCGTGCGGTAATAGACCAGCTTGCGTCCGAGATCGGTGTCATTCACGTAAGCGGACACGGCGGCATACTGATCTTCCTTCACGAGGATCGACAGCGCGAATCCGTGCAGCACGCGCTCGATGGCGCCGCGCCAGGCACTTTCTTCGGGCTTGACTTCGATGAGCTCACCCGCAAAAGGCAGCGTTGCTTCCGCCACGCCGACGGCTTCGGCGATCTTGCGCCGCAACTCCAGCATGTGCGCCGGGATGTTCGACGGCTGGCGCCGCAGCGAAGCGACCTCGCGATCGATGTCGGCCCGGCGCGCCCGGACGTCGGTCGCTTCACGGTCCAGCGTCAGGAGCGCGTCCTGTTGGGCATCGTCGTTTTGCCACTCATCGATTTGCTGACGCGCCAACCCGAGCAATTCCGCAAAGCCCTGCGGATTTGACCGCAGCTCCCAGCCCAGCGCTTTGCACGCCTCGACCGCTTGCTGACGCTTGCGCATGCGCTCCTTGCGTTGGCTTTCGAGCGTATCGATTTCGTTCCTGAAATACTCGATCTGTTCGCCGCCGGCTTCGCGACGCTGGCGCTCCAGGTCGCGCAATGCAGCGGTACGATTGTCGAGCACGTTCTGATGATGCTGGACGTTGCCGGCCAGGCCTTCCAGTTCGATCCTGAGCGCGCCAATGTGTTCGGCCAGCAGTGTCATGCGCAGCCGCTCGCGATAGCTGTGCATGCCCGCGACCAGTTCCTGCAAGCCATTGCGCTCCAGCGTGAGCGATTCCATGTGCTGGTGCCGGCTGCGTGCCGGCGCCAACACTTGTACCTGTTCGCGGGCAGTCACCACGGCTTGATGCGCTGCGTGCAGCTCGCCGAATTCGCTGACCAGCCGATCCGCCACCTCGAAGGTTTCCGGCTTGTCCAGCATGAAGTCGCGCAGGAACGCATTCAGGTCCCCGACGTTCTTGGCCGACTGCGTCTTGTGCAGCAAACGCAAAGCCATTTCGCTTTCGATGCCGAGCAGGCGGCAGAAGCGTTCGCAATACGGCCGGAACTCGTCGCGTGCGAAGGCATCCGGCAGCGACTGCTTCAGTTTGCGCACGTCGAAATTCGTGCTGCCGAAGTCTTGTAGTTCGCGCAAGTCAAAAGGGCGTTCGAGTACCAGAAAGTACGACTTTACGTCGCGGTTGCTGTTGGCATTGCCGCGCACCCAGAACAATTGGACCAGCGCCACCTGCTGCCCCATGCCGTTCTCATACTGCAATGCCAGGGCCGACCAAGTGGTGGCAGTGCGCAGATAACGCACGGCCGATTCGCCCGACGCGGCATCGGTTTGCGCGCTCCAGGCACCACGCACATAACTGATCAGGTTGCGGTCGCGGCCGGCACGGCTGGCTTCACGCGCGGCGGCATTGAAATCGATCCAGCGCGGCGGTACAAGCAATGCGGACAGCGCATCGAGCAAGGTCGATTTGCCGGCGCCGGAACGACCGACGATCAGGAAACCGCGTTTGCTGACAGGGATATCGTGCAGCCCACTGAACGTGCCCCAGTTGAATACCTGGAGGCGGGTCATGCGGAATTGTTCGCCGTTGTGCGGCGCCAGCGTTGTCGTCATCCTTCTTCCTCGTCGTCGAGCGGTTGGCGAGCGAGCTCAGGCAGTTGTCCGGCCGCCATGCGGTCGTAGAGTGCAGTCAGCGCGATGATCTCCTCGGCCGAGAACAGCAGTTTGAGCGTCGGCGCGATCTCGAAACGATCATCACTGGCACGCAGCTTCTGCAGGATGTTGTGCTTTTTGAGCTTTTCGATCGAAGCGTTGACGCGTTTGTTGAAACCCGCCCGGTCCGTACTGGCGGCACGTTCATAGGGCATGAGGTTTTCGAGGATTTCGTCACGCGCGATCACGCCCCGCTCGCCGTGGGAATCGGCCTGGGTCAGCCGCTGACGCAGGAACAGCACCAGAACGGAATCGATGAATGTCAGTTGCGCACGCCGTAGCAGGATGGGAATGTCCAGTTCGTCGGCCGCCACCTGGCTGGTGAAGGCGACCTGTAAATCGTAGTCCAGCACCAGTTCGAGGAACAGTTCCGCCAGACGACGTCGGACGACCTGTTCGTCGCGCAGCAAGATGGGCCACAGTCGCGGATGGCGCCGGCCTTCCAGCGCCGGTCCGGACAGCAGTTGTACCAGTACGCGGCGCGTATCGAGCGGCAGCTCGCCCGTATCGTTGACGAACAATACGCCGGCCGGCTGCGCATCATCGATGGGCGAGGGCGCTACCGCCATGTCGTCATGCGCCGGCTCTGGCAAGTTCACTCTGGTTCTCCTTCACAAAATAGATGAGTGGAATACGCGCCTGGCGGGCAATGCCATCGCCGCCTATCCATGTCACCGTTTCGGCCTTTTCCGCCACTATGCCATGGCGTGCACCCAGAGCAAGCAATCCGAGCACGCTGCCGAGGCCCTGGCTGGCCGGGAATTCCCGCAAAACTTCGCCGATGGAAGCTTGCGAGCGCACGTCCAACACGCTGCGCACGTTCTCCTGCAGCGAACGGAAATCGATTTCGGACTGGGCAACGAGGTTTCCGATCATCTCAAGGTCGAGCGGTGCAGCATCGCCTTCCGTCATCCGGTCAGGTAAAGCCTGCAGCGCCGGATCGTGCAGAACCCACTGCGACAGCGAAGCCAGCCTGCTGCTGGTGAGCGGCAGCGTATATTGCAAGGCTTCGGTCGCCTTGATTTCGTCTTTGAGTGCCAGCGCGGACCGCTGCGCCTTGCGCAGCAGTTGGTTGATGCGGCGCTGCTCGATGAATTCGCGGCTTTGCACGAAACTCTTCAGGCTGCGTGCAAACGACTGCAGCACGTCATGCACCATGCCGCCTTGATCGAGTAGCGTTCGGGTCAGGCTCAGCAGGAATCGGCGTTCGCGCGGTTCCATCGCGGCTACATAATCACGTGACATCAGCTGGTCCAGTGCGTCGTCCAACGATGCGGATTGCACCGGATCGGTGAGCAGGCGCCAGAATGCGGAAAACGTACGACCGGCATCGCTTTCCGCGATGACGTCGATACCGGCAAACAAGGCATCGAGCACTTCGCCGCGGCTGCCATCGTTGTCCATAACCCGCTCGCGCAGATTCCGATTCAACTGCTCGAACTGGTCGCGCACGCGTCGGAAGTCGCCGGCCAGATTGTCGGCCAGCGCGATGATTTCGCGTGTACGTTCCAGTGCGGCGCTTTCCGTCAACACCTGGAAAGTGCCATGCTCGACATCGGCGATCTCGCGTTCGATTCTTTGCTGTTCCGCACGCAGGCGCGTAATGCGCCGTTCTTTGTCGGTATCGGTATCGTCGGCCAGCTTGGTCAGTGCGCCGATGACGAGGCCGAGACGGCTTTCGGTCGCAGCATTGTGTGGCTGGATCAGGCTGGCAACATAACGGATGGCATCCACGGTCGAGCTGGCGAGCTCGTACTCTTCTTCCTTCGATCCCTGCGGAAAGCGTCGTTCGAGGTAACCATCGGCCAGCCAGCGTGCCACGTATAACTGAGCCGTCTGTGGCCAGTCTTCACCGCGGTTGCGCAATTGTTCGAGGTCACGCTCAATGCGCTCGTGCAGGATCGAAGCAGGCAGGCTGCGCTCGGCATCGTACAGGTGGGTCTGCAGTAACGCGAGCACAGCGGGTCCCGTATCGGCTGCCAGCAGACGCCACAACGGCTGGTTGCGCAATTGGCGGTAGAGAGCGAGGGATTTGTCTGCTTTCATGAGACGGAATAGGACGATCGAGTGATTGTAGCGTAGGCGATCAAGCGGTCTATTTGTTGGCCCGACAATAAAAAAGCCAGCCTTTCAGGCTGGCTTTTCAAAGCAAACAACGGAACTATCAAACGTCGATATTCCCCGCCTGCAGCGCATTCGACTCGATGAAGTTACGCCGCGGCTCGACCTCGTCGCCCATGAGAGTGGTGAAGATCTGGTCCGCCGCGATGGCATCCTCGATCTGCACCTTCAGCAGGCGGCGCACGGTCGGGTCCATCGTCGTTTCCCACAGCTGCTCGGGATTCATCTCGCCCAGACCCTTGTAGCGCTGCTTCGAGACGCCGCGTTCCGCTTCCTCGCGCAGCCATTCCATCGCCTGCTGGAAGTCGCGCACGGCGAATTCCTTCATCTTGTCGCCTTCGCCGCGGCGGATGATGGCGCCATCGCCCATCAGGCCCTGGAACGTCTCGGCCGAGTTTTCCAGCGTCTTGTAGTCGGCGCCGGCGACGAAGTCGGCGTCGATCGACGTCACCTGCACGTTGCCGTAGTGGATGCGTTCGATGCGCAGGC